>Ga0099792_10000938_pt1 | contig 10663 bp, 10 predicted proteins | sample Rivendell_Oct201_8_FD_83780 | JGI IMG/M metagenome (GOLD analysis project Ga0099792, IMG submission 83780) | Vadose zone soil microbial communities from the Eel River Critical Zone Observatory, Northern California, USA -... | ecosystem: Environmental > Terrestrial > Soil > Vadose zone >...
CCGCCATGGGCGATCACAACCTTGAGACCCGGAACGGCATCAAGCAGGCCTTCATAGATCATCGAGGACGCGACCTTGGCCTCTTCGATCTGCTGCCCGATGGGATTCCAGAGCGCGAACTTGTGGAACCAGGGATCGCGAATGCCTTCCGGATGGATAAACACCGGCACATCGAGCGCGCGGATGGTTTCCCACAAGGGCCAGAACTTGCGATCACCAAGATAAACCCCGTCCACATTTGTCGGCAGCATCACGGCTCTGTGGCCAAGTTCGGTGATACCGCGCTTGAGTTCGGCGACCGCGAGCCCGACATCCTGCATCGGCAGCGTGACGGTACCGACGAAGCGCTTTGGAAAACGCGCAACCCAGCCCGCGATGATGTCGTTCATGCGCGCCGTCAATTGGCGCGCGGTCTGCGCATCGGCCCACCAGGCCGACATATGGACCGGGCCGGTGAAAACCACATGCATGTCGATGCCGCGCTCATCCATGTCGGCGACCTGGAGTTCGGGATCGAGAAATCTTTGCAGATTGGCGCTCGGTGGCGCCTGCTTCTTTCCGAAGCCCGTAATGGCATTGCGGCTGGTGCAAATCTCGCGCAGCTCCGCGTCGAGCATGTGTGTATGAAAATCGATCACAAGAGGAACATCGGGATGCTTGCGCGCCATAACGGATTAAGGCTCCTGTCAGATTGAAATATCGACCCCACGGTGATCGCCCGCAGGCTGCGCCCGCCGCCGAATACAGTTTCTCTTGTCCTCGTGCGGGTTCAAGGCAATAGTGCGCCCCATTGTGGTTCCCCCCGCTCTTCCTACAAAGCTCGCACTCGAATATTATCACGCAACCCGCCAATAAAGGACAGAACCATGCGGCCAAGCCGCCGCCAACCCGATGAGCTCCGTGCCGTCTCGCTCGAGCGCGGCGTCGTCCGCTATGCCGAGGGCTCCTGCTTCGTAAAATTTGGCGACACCCACGTGCTGGTCACGGCCACGCTCGAAGATCGCCTGCCGCCCTGGCTCAAGGGACAGGGCCGCGGCTGGGTCACTGCCGAATACGGCATGCTGCCGCGCGCCACACTCGAACGCACCCGCCGCGAAGCCTCGGCCGGCAAGCAGAACGGCCGGACCGTCGAGATCCAGCGGCTGATCGGCCGCAGCCTTCGCACCATTGTCGACCTCGTGGCGCTCGGCGAACGGCAGATCACGATTGATTGCGACGTCATCCAGGCCGATGGCGGCACACGCACGGCCTCGATCACGGGCGCCTGGGTGGCGTTGCACGATTGCATCGCCTGGATGAAGACGCGCCAGATGCTCAAGGCCGACCCTCTGCGCGACAACGTGGCGGCAATCTCCTGCGGCATTTGTAGCGGCACCCCGGTACTCGATCTCGATTATGCCGAGGACTCCGGCGCGGATACGGACGCAAATTTCGTCATGACGGGAGCGGGCACCATCATTGAGGTGCAGGGTACGGCCGAGAAAACGCCGTTCACGGAGGAGCAATTACTCGCCCTCCTGGCGCTGGCCCGCAAAGGCGTGGCCAAACTGGTCGACCTGCAGAAGCTCGCCGTCATGTGAACCATGGCGTTTTCCGGCGAAGTGAGCTTCCGGTTTTGCCGAACAGAACGCGTCAACTTAGTGAGCCGGCGACATGCCTCACCGCCAGATCTCCGGCCGCCTCGTCATCGCTACACACAACGAGGGCAAGTTGCGAGAAATGCGTGAGCTGCTTGCTCCCTATGGGATTAGCCCAAGCTCTGCGGCAGAGCTTGGCCTCACGGAACCCGACGAAACGGGCACCACCTTCCGCGACAACGCGGCCATCAAGGCCATGGCGGCCGCCAAGTCATGCGAGCTTCCCGCCTTTGCGGATGATTCCGGGCTCGTGGTCGATGCGCTTGATGGCGCGCCCGGCATCTATTCGGCGCGCTGGGCGGAACCCGGGCGCGATTTTGGCCGCGCGATGCAAACGATCGAAGACAAGCTGCGGGCCTGTAACGCCACGACTCCAAATCAGCGCGCAGCGCATTTCGTGTCCGCTCTTTGCGTCGCCTGGCCGGACGGACACTGCGAAGAATTCGAGGCGCGAGTCGATGGCACGCTGGTTTGGCCGCCGCGCGGAACGGCAGGCTTCGGTTATGACCCGATGTTTCTGCCGCAAGGGTTCGATCGCACTTTCGGCGAGATGACCAGCGACGAAAAACATGGGCTCCCGCCGCGCGGGCTCGGCCTGTCGCACCGCGCGCGTGCGTTCGTAAAGTTGGCCGAGGCCTGTCTGGCGCGGGGCGGCTAGAAAGCCGATGCGCAAAGGCAGGTGGCTACCTGCGCACCGACACAGTAATCAGTCGCTGACGTATTAATGCTAGAGTCGGCCGCAACACCAACCGATTCGCAGCGAGCACCGCGAATATCGCCAGAAGCTGCCCATGATGACAACTGTATCGACCATCGGCCCGCTTGGCGTCTACGTGCACTGGCCGTTCTGCCTGTCCAAGTGCCCCTATTGCGACTTCAACAGCCATGTGCGCCATGCCGCGATCGACGAGGCGCGCTACATTCGCGCCTTCGCGGCCGAGATCCAGACGACCGCAGCCCGGATACCGGGGCGTACCGTCTCCACCATCTTCTTCGGCGGCGGCACACCGTCCCTGATGCAGCCCGCAACGGTCGGCGCGATACTCGACACAATCGCCAGGCATTGGACGGTTGCGGCCGATGTCGAGGTGACGCTTGAAGCCAATCCAACCAGCGTCGAGGCCACGCGCTTTCGGGGCTATCGTTCGGCCGGCGTGAACCGCGTGTCGCTCGGCGTTCAGGCGCTCGACGATGCTTCGCTCAGGGCGCTTGGCCGAATGCATACCGCACAGGAAGCGCTCGACGCGGTGGCCGTCGCCCGGTCGATATTCGAACGCTATTCCTTCGACCTCATCTATGCACGCTCCGGTCAATCCGTTGCGCAATGGGTCGCGGAACTCAAGCATGCCATCACGGAAGCCGCCGAACATCTTTCGCTCTATCAGCTTACGATCGAGGCCGAGACGCCGTTTGCCGCGCTTGCCGCCGCCGGCAAGCTCAACGTCCCGGGCGAAGACCTCGCGCGCGAACTTTACGACACCACCCAGGAAGTCTGCGCGGCCGCGGGACTTCCCGTCTACGAAGTGTCGAACCATGCGCGCCCCGGTGCGGAATGCCGGCATAATCTCATCTATTGGCGTTCGCATGAATATGCCGGCATTGGGCCCGGCGCCCATGGCCGTCTTGATATCGAAGGCGCACGCCATGCGGTTGCGACCGAAAAACGCCCCGAAGCCTGGTTGACGCGCGTGGAAGAACAGGGCCATGGCGTCATCACGGATGAAATGCTGCTCGCGAGCGAGCGGGCCGACGAATTCCTGCTCATGGGACTGCGGCTCACAGAGGGAATCGACCCCAAGCGCTTCGAGCGGCTCGCCGGCCATCCGCTTGATCCGAACCGCATCGCGATATTGCGCCAGGAAGGCGCGATTGAATTGACGCAGGACGGAATGCTGCGCGTCACCCCGTCAGGGTTTCCAGTGCTCGATGCGGTGGTGGCGGATTTGGCGGCTTGAGAGGGGTTTAGTTGAACTTCAGGTTCGCCGCCTTGGTCACGGCAAGAATAGCGTCAATCTCGCGTTTGATTTGCGCATCGAAGGCAGTTGGCGTGATCGGCATCGGGTCGACGCCCTGCTGCGCGAACTTCTCCGGCACGCCCGGCCCGTTCAGCGCCTTTTGGATTTCCTGGTGCAGCTTGTCGATGATGTCGCGTGGCGTTTTCGCGGGCACGAACAGCCCGGTCCAGAACGTATATTCGGAATCCCGGAATCCCAACTCAAGGGTTGTGGGCACGTCGGGAAGCGCGGACGAGCGCTGTGGCGTGCTCACGGCGAGCGCCAAGAGCTTGCCCTCGCGGATAAAGGGCAGCCCGGCGGCGATACTGGAGCAGGCGAAGTCCACGCGTTCGGTCATCACCTCGGTAAGGGCCTCCGGCATGCCACGGAACGGCACGTGCACGGCTTCGAAACCGGCGCTCAGCCGCAGCAGCTCCGTTGAGATGTGGACCGCCGAGCCGACGCCGACTGAGCCATAGCTCATCGCGCCAGGCCTGACCCTGGCGGCGGCGACCAACTCCGCAAGTGTCTTGATCCCTTTCGCCGGCGACACCACGACGACGTTTGGCGAACTGCCGAGCGAGGCGACCGCCGCAAAGTCGCGCGCGGTGTCGTAAGGCGCATTCGGATAGATCGCCGGTGTCGCCGCGTGCGCGGAGGAATTCACCAGGAGCGTATAGCCGTCCGGCTCCGCACGCGCGACCACGGCCGAGCCGATCGTGGTGCCGGCGCCGGCTCGATTGTCAATGATGATCGGTTGCCCGAGCTGCCGCGATAGCGGCTCGAACACGATGCGCGAGATGATGTCGATGGTGCTGCCCGGGGCGACTGGGACGATCGCGCGGATCTGCTTGGCGGGCCAAACCTGAGTCTGAGCCGGCGCGACGCGCGACATGGCTGGCAGTGCGGCTGCGGCCGCCGCCAGTTGCAAAAATTCACGTCTGCGATACCGCATGATTACCCCTGGTTCCCGGGCGTCGCGCCAAATGACTTTGGGGCCGGGCTGATGATCTGTCCGCCGGAGGGCGCAACCCGCATCACCGCAAGTCCGCGCTGATTGGTGCCGTCGGGGCGGAAGCGGAACAGACCGTCGATGCCGGTGAAGCCGGATGAATTGTTCAAAACCTCGGGAGAGAATCTCTGCTTGCCTTGAGTCTTGGTGAGCGCCGCAATCAGCGCCACCGCGTCGTAGGCAAGCGACGCCGTGCGTGACGGATCGTGTCCGTAACGGCTGCGATAGCGAGCGGAAAAATTGCGGAATCCGGTCGAATCCGGGCCCGCATACCAGGCGCCATCGAGCGCAGCATTGGAGAAGATTTGCGGGTCTTCCCAGAGGCCGGTACCGAGCAGCTGCATCCGCTTTGCGTCGACACCATTGGCCGTGAGCGTGCCCATCACGGCCGAGACCGAATCCGCGCCATCCGGAATGAAAATCGCGTCCGAACGAGACGCCGCCTGGGCGATCGTGCGCACCGCGGTCGCCATCTGGTTGCGGTCGAGCGGATAGCGTTCGAGCGCGACAAGCCGTGCACCGCGACGTGCGACCGATTGCTTGAAGGCCGCCTCAACAACGCTGCCATAGGCATTGTCCGGAATGGCCGCCGCGAATGATCGTTTGCCCTGCGTCACCGCATGGCTGACGATACGATCGACGTCGGATTCAGGCAGGAAACTCAATAGATGAACCCCACGCGCCGCCACATTGGCGTCGGTCGAAAAGGCAATGACCGGGATGTTGCGGGAACGCGCCAACTGGCCGACCGGCGTCACCGAATGGGCGAACAGCGGCCCAAGGATCAGTTCGGCACCTTCCTGGATCGCTTGCTGGGCCGCCTGTTGGGCACCACCCGCCGTCCCGCCATCGTCCTTGACGAGGAGTTGCACGTCTTGACTGTTGAACTCGGCAAGTGCCAACTCAGCCGCATTGCGCATGGCCGCCGCGGCCGCGCCCGCATTGCCGCTCGCAGACAACGGCAAGATAAGTGCGACCTTGACGCCACCGCCCCCAATCGTGGCCCCGCCTTGAGGGGCCTCTTCAGGTGTTGGGGAACTGGAGAACAGGTCACCCGTCGACAGCCCGCCTCCACCCGTGCATCCAGACAGGATCGCGCCTGCCGCAAGGATGAGCGCAACACCCAACCGTTGGGCCAGGCTCAAAGTCCCCGCCTGGAACGCTTGCAGCATACCGGTACCTCGACGCCGAACTTATAGGCCAAAAGATGCTATGTCGGAAATCAATGTCGGAAATCAATACGCCAAGGCTTCAATACGCCAAGCCTTGGGCTGAGTCTTGGGTTCGGTCCCGGCAATTCCGCCAATTGTCGGCGTGTGACCAGCTTGGGCTCAACCAGCTGAAAAGGATAGCGATTTTCGGTGTCCTGACAAAACCCCGACAGCCGATAGATTGAAGTTATGCACAAGCAAGACCCTTCCGGCCCACCCTCGGCAACCGCGCCAAAGACGGGACGCTATGTTCTCAAGGGGCAAGCGGCTGTTGCCCCTGCTCTTGAACCTGGGCTCCATATTGTGGCGACGCCGATCGGCAATCTGCGCGACATTACAGTGCGGGCAATTGAAACGCTCGCCTCCTGCACCCTTATCGCCTGTGAGGACACGCGTGTTACCCGGAAGCTTCTCGACCACTATGGAATCTCGATCCCTTTAATCCCTTACCATGACCACAACGCAGCCGAGATGCGACCCAGGATAATCGACCGGCTCGCCGACGGCGCTGCAGTCGCGCTCGTGTCCGACGCCGGCACACCCCTCATCTCCGACCCTGGCTACAAGCTCGTGCGCGCCGCCCAGGAGGCAGGACATGTGGTGCACACTGTTCCGGGCGCCTCTTCGGTTCTCGCGGCACTGACTGTTTGCGGACTGCCAACCGACCGATTCTTTTTCGAGGGTTTCCTGCCGTCGAAATCGGTGCAACGCCGTACGCGCATTACCGAACTGGCGCGCATACCGGCAACGCTCGTGCTGTTCGAGAGTGGGTCACGCGTGGCGGAAACGCTTGCAGATCTCGCCGAGGGTCTCGGGAACCGAACGGCTGCGCTTTGCCGGGAACTTACAAAACTGCACGAGGAGGTTCGCCACGGCGACCTTGCTGCGCTCGCCAGCCATTATGCGGGCGATGCGGAAACCCGTGGTGAGATCGTCGTTGTGGTCGCGCCTCCGGACGTCGAGGCGCACGCGACCGATCCCGACACACTTGACGCGCTGCTGCGCGATGCGCTCGTGCGGCTTTCCGTCAAGGAAGCCGTCGCCGAAATAGCAACCGTCACCGGTGAGCCGCGTCGGCACATCTACCAGCGTGCGCTGGCGCTGCGCAAAGCAAGCCAAATCGGCAGGCAAGAATGAAATCCGGCGGTGATCCTCCTCGGCCACGTCCCGTAGGGACGCCGCGACCGGAGCGGCAGGTCGCGTTTCGTTTGGGCCTGTCGGCAGAAAGCCGCGCGGCCGTATTTCTTATTGCCAAAGGCTTTCGCATCCTGGCGCGGCGGTGGCGCAGCCCCGTGGGAGAAATCGACATCGTGGCACGCCGCCGTAAACTCCTGGTCTTCGTTGAAGTCAAAGCGCGTGAAAATCTCGACGACGCTGCCTGGTCGGTCACCGAGCGGCAGCGCGCGCGCATCGTTGCGGCCGCCGAGGCATGGCTCGCCCGCTACCCGGATGAACGCATCGAGGACATGCGCTTTGATGCCATATTGGTTGCGCCGGGCTCGCTGCCGCGCCATATCCCGGCTGCGTTCGACGCCAGCCGCTGATTTGTAAGCCATTGAACGAGGACTTTATGATCTTGAAAGTTGCCGTCCAGATGGACCCGATCGAGCGGATCAACATCCGGGGCGATTCGACCTTTGCGCTGCTCCTGGAGGCGCAGGCGCGCGGCCATACGCTCGGCTATTTCACGCCCGACCGTCTGGCCATGACGGGCGGCAATGTATTTGCGGAGGTCCAGCCCCTCACCGTACGCGACCTGGTCGGCGATCATGTCACTCTGGGTGAAGGGCGGCGCACGGAGCTTGCCGCATTCGATGTCGTCTTGCTGCGCCAAGATCCGCCGTTCGATCTCGCCTATATCACGACGACGCATCTCCTCGAGCGCATTCACCCACGGACGCTGGTGGTCAACGACCCCGGCGAGGTGCGCAACGCGCCCGAAAAAATGTTCGTGATGAGTTTTCCCGACCTGATGCCGCCGACCCTGATCACGCGCGATCTCAAGGAGATCAAGGCGTTCCGCGCCGAGCACGGCGACATCGTGATGAAACCGCTCTATGGCAAAGGCGGCGAAGCCGTGTTCCGCATGGCGCCGGAAGATCTCAATTTCGGATCGCTCTACGATCTTTTTTCGGTGACCTTCCGCGAACAATGGGTCGTGCAAAAATTCCTGCCCGCCGTGAAGCATGGCGACAAGCGCATCATCCTGGTGGACGGCGAATTCGCCGGCGCCGTCAATCGTGTGCCGGCGCCGGATGATCTGCGCTCCAACATGGTGCGGGGCGGCACGCCGAAGGATACCGAACTCACCCCGCGCGAGCGCGAGATTTGCGCCCGCATCGGGCCGGCGCTGCGCGAGCGCGGATTGATCTTCGTGGGCATCGACGTCATCGACGGCAATCTTACCGAGATCAACGTGACCTCGCCGACAGGCATTCGTGCCATCAAGACATTCGGCGGTCCCGACGTCGCGGCCATCATCTGGAATTGCATCGAGGCGAAGCGCAAGGGACAGAATTTCAGCGCTCGAGTTTAATGCCCGCGGTGTCGATAACCTTCTTCCAGCGCACGAGTTCCTGCTCGAAGAAGGTTTCCGCCTCCTGCGAAGGCTTGGCGGCGGGCGCGACACCGATTTTTTCCATCCGGTCGCGGAATTGCAGGTCTTGCACGGCCTCGACCAGCGCATCGCTTAAGGTTTTGCGGATGTCTACGGGCAGTCCGCGCGGCGCATAGAGCATGTTCCAGCTGGTGACGTGAAAACCCGGAAGTATGGTCTCGCTCAATGTCGGAACCTGTGCGAGCTGATCGAGCCGATAGGAGCTCGTTACCGCGAGCGGCTTTACCGCACCTGACGCCGCCATGCCGAGCACGGCCGGCAATTGCGGAAACATCACATGCGTGGTGCCGGCGATGAGATCATTGAGCGCGACACCGCCGCCACGATAGGGCGCGTTGAGCATCTTCGTGCCGGTCTCCAGCATGAATAGTTCCGCGGCGAGCCGGTCCGACGTGGCGCGGCCCGATGAGCCGAAGTTCAATTCGCCCGGACGCACTTTGAGATAAGCGATAAGCTCCTGCACCGAATTGACCGGCAGATTTTTGTTCACCACCACCACATTGGCAAATTCCGCCGTCATCGCCACTTTGACAATGTCGCGCCGCACATCGAACGGAAAATCATCCTTCATGAGCGGCGGCACGATCTGTCCGCCAAAACCGCCGACCAGCAGCGTGTAGCCGTCCGGCGCCGCCCGCACCACTTCGCCCATGCCGATGAGTCCATCGCCGCCTGGCTTGTTCTCGACGATGACGGTGCGCCCAAGTTTGTGCTGCAGGAACTGCGCAACCAGGCGGCCCATGATGTCTGCAACGCCGCCGGGCGCAAAGGCAACGATCAGCTTGATCGTTCGTGCCGGATAACTTTGCGCCGCGGCGCTGCCACAGGCGAGCGAGGCGACGATGAGAGCAAGCAGGAAAGTCGGACGAATAATTCGAAGCATGAATGTCCTATCACAACCGTGTCAGAAGCCCAGTATTAAACCGGCCTCATGGTGAGGAGCCGCGCTCTTCGCGTGGCGTCTCGAACCATGCCAATCACGCACCGCTCCTCGCGGACTGCCGGGACCGATCGGGATCTTCGCTGTCCTGCACTCTGCCGGGCATGATCTTGGCGGTGTGGCGTGACTTGAACTCGCCATAGACGAACGGTGTGTGGCGCGGCATCGAAGTGTGAAGATTTTCCGGCGCGATGTTCGACGGATCGGGATTCTTGATCAGCGGGTGAATGAGCGCGTCGTAGCTTGGATACATGAAGAACGGTATCGAGAAACGCCGTCGGCCGGAGCGGTTGATCACGCGATGCCGTGTGGATGAAAAGACGCCGTCGCTCCACACCTTGAGCACTTCGCCCACATTCACCACGAGCGTGCCGTCAATCGGCGGGACCGCGACCCATTCGCCATCAAGATTACGGATTTCGAGACCACCATTGTGGTCCTGCGCCAGAATCGTGAACGCATTGGTGTCGGTGTGTGCCCGCGCGCCGAGGTGCACGCCGTCCTCGTCAGGCCGTTGCGGCGGGTAGTGAAGGAGCCGCAGGGAATTCATGTCCTTCCCAAAATATTGCTTGAGCTGATCTTCGCCAAGGCCGAGAGCCTGTTCGAACAGCTTCAACAGTTCGTAACCCAGCATATTGACCTTGTCGTAGTAAGCCATCATGCGGGGTTTGAGATCCGGCATGGCGCTCGGCCACGGAATTTTTCCGTGCAACGGCTTGCCGGATAGAAGGTCCGGATCATCGTCGGCCAGCGGCCGCTTGATCTGGAAAGCCTCCTGCAAATTCTCGGAGAGATTCTTGGCGTTGCCCTTGGTCATGCCATGCAGATAGCCCTGCGCATGATTGTTCCTGGTCATCGACACTTCCATCTTGGCCTCTGACGGCAAGTTGTGGAAGTCAGCCGAAGTCTGAAAGATCGCCGCGATATCGGCGTCGGTGAGACCATTAGAAAAATCCAACGCGGCCACAGGCTTCGGCAATCTCGTCCGCCACCGCGGAGCGCGCCTTGGAGTCGTCGGTCCAGAGGGTCCCCAGATCGATCACGGGCACGTCGGTGAAGGCAAGCTTGCGGGCGGTGGAAGCATTGGGAACTCCGGGAAATCAAAGTCGGACGAAGAGACTTCAGTATCGGTCCTCAGCGCGCTACATCGAACGTATTTCTTACCCGTTTAGAAACCCAGAAATATGGAGCCCAAATTATTAGTGAGCAACCAGCCACGTATTCCTGACGGTCCGGAATGGTTCTGTCTTGC
>Ga0099792_10000939_pt1 | contig 10647 bp, 10 predicted proteins | sample Rivendell_Oct201_8_FD_83780 | JGI IMG/M metagenome (GOLD analysis project Ga0099792, IMG submission 83780) | Vadose zone soil microbial communities from the Eel River Critical Zone Observatory, Northern California, USA -... | ecosystem: Environmental > Terrestrial > Soil > Vadose zone >...
CCGCCTCGATGACGATGGGGCAGGAGGAAAGTGCCTGGAGCGAATCGACGAGGACGAGGTTCGCCTCAGCCCGCTCGACCGCCTTACGGTCGACGCGGCCTTTTTCGGCGAGCCTGGCGAGCTGCGCGGAAACGGAGTCCTTCGCCTCTCGCGCGGCACCCGGGCGGCTGTCGTGGAGCAGCACGCGGATGCCCGCCTGCGCGGCGATCTGGGCGATGCCGCGTCCCATGACGCCGGTGCCGATCACCGCCAGGCTCAAGTCGGGTCGGGAAACGTCGAGGGGCATGATGCAGGGCGGAAAAGCGCCGATTCTACGTGTTTCGATCCGATCCCGGCGGCGCGTTGACGTTCCAGCGCGTTTTCGGCAAGCTTGCGCGATTCGGCTATCGGAGGAAGAGCCGCATGCATTCACTCGCGCGCAAGCTCGCCCTGCTCGGGCTGTTTCTGGCGCTGCCGGCGGTGGCGCAGGAATTTCCCTCACGGCCGATCACGCTGATCTGCCCCTGGCCCGCGGGCGGTTCGACCGATACCCATTTGCGCCGCTTTGCCGAGATCGCCGCGAAATACCTCGGGCAGAGCGTGCTGATCGAGAACAGGCCGGGCGGCGGCGGGACGGTGGGGCCGGGCCACCTGGCGCAGACCGCCAAGGCCGACGGCTATACCCTTTCGCAGATGCACATGGGCGCCTTCCGCATCCCGCACATGCAGAAGCTCGCCTGGGACCCGGTGCGCGATTTCACCTACATCATCGGTCTGTCGGGCTACACCTTCGGCGTGGTGGTGATGAGCGATTCGCCGTTCAAGTCCTTTCGCGATCTCCTCGACTATGCCAGGGCCAACCCGGGCAAGCTGTCCTACGGGTCCACCGGAACCGGCACCTCGCCGCACCTGCTCATGGAAGAAGTGTCGATGAAGACCGGCGTCGAGTTCCTCCACGTGCCGTTCAAGGGCAACGCGGATTCCACGCAGGCGCTCCTCGGCGGACACATCATGGCGCAGTCGGATTCCAGCGGCTGGGGGCGCTTCGTCGACGCGGGCCAGTTCCGGCTGCTCGTCACTTTCGGCAGCTCGCGCACCAAGCACTGGCCGAGCGTACCCACGGCGAACGACCTGGGCCTGGACATGGTTTACAGTTCTCCCTACGGAATCGTCGGTCCGCGCGGCCTGGAGCCGCGCATCGTGAAGATCCTGCACGACGGCTTCAAAAAGGCGCTCGACGACCCTGAGCAACTGAAGGTTCTCGATCAACTGGATCAGGAATTGTGGTACCAGTCGAGCGAGGACTACGCGAAGTACGCCCGCGGGACTTTTCAGAAGGAGCGGGCCTTGATCGAGCGCTTGGGTTTGCTCGCGAAGTAGGCAAGCGAACGGAGGAGGCAGCCATGTTCAAGAAAATACTGCTGGCGTACAACGGTTCGCGCGAAGGCAAGTCGGCGCTGCTCGCCTGCGCCGAGATCGCGGCATTCGCCCATTCGGAAACCCACCTCCTCGCAGTGGCCGGAATGCCCTCGAGCATGTTCCTCACCGAGGGCTTCCTGCCCGAGGAGCTGCTCGAGGAGGAGAAGAAGCGCGCCCAGGAAGTGCTGAACGAAGGCATCGCGCAGCTGAAGAAAAAGGGCTTCACCGTCGCCGGGCACCTGGCGGTCGGCGAGCCGGTGGAAGAGATCAGCCGCCTCGCGGCGGAGCTGAAGTGCGACCTTATCGTCGTCGGCCACCAGCAGAAGGCCTCGTTCGGCTCGCGCTGGTGGCGTGGATCGGTGGGAAAGACCCTGCTGGATCATGCGCCGTGCAGCATCTTCGTCGCGCAGACGAGGGATTGATACCGAGCCCACGTAGTCACTCCGCGAACGGTGTTCGCGCCCCTCAACCTTTTTTCTCTTCGGTCGTTATCCCCTGTGTACTCAGTGGGGGGAAGCGACCATCAACAAGAAGAACAAAACAGCTCTGATCGCGATCGAGGCGATTGCCAGCCGCATCGTTGTTTTGCGCGGCCAGCGCGTCATGCTCGATGCGGACCTCGCGGCGCTTTACGGCGTCACGACTAAGCGGCTCAATGAACAGGTGGGGCGGAACCTCGAACGGTTCCCGTCCGATTTCATGTTCCAGTTGATAAATCAGGAGGTTGCCATCTTAAGGTCGCAATTTGCGACCTCAAGTTCAGATGCACGACGCCTCGCCTGGGGCGGCCGACGCTACACCCCGCGCGCCTTCACCGAGCACGGCGCCCTGATGGCCGCCATGGTGCTCAACTCTCCGCGCGCCACCGAGGTGTCGGTCTACGTGGTGCGCGCCTTCGTCGAGCTGCGCGACACGCTCGTCGCGCATAAGGAACTCGCCAAGCGCCTCGATGAGCTGGAATCAAGACTCCAGAGGAAACTCACCACCCACGACCAGGCGATCGCAGGCATCCTCGATACCATCCGTCAACTCATGGCGCCGCCTGAGCCGACCGGGAAGCGACGCATCGGGTTCGTGCAGAACGACTGAGGTGGCGGGGATCGGTCGGAAAGGCGCTGCTCGACCGTGCGACCCGTCAGTTATTTTTTCCCGTCGAGACGTTGAAGGTCCGACATCGTTATCGGCTTTATTCCGTCAGTCTGAATATTCCAAGTCACCTTGCGTACATCATTCACAGAATTCTTCATTTCCAGTAATCGCTTTTCGTCAAGACGGTGAAGTGCGTAACCGTCTCTCCACACGTTAATTGAAACGATCCTCACTCCCTCGCGGCCGGTGGCTACCCGCATTCCAGGCTGCCAAGTGTCAGTGTGCTCGACTCCGTCAGAGTAGACGATATTGACGGTAATCGCAGAGTCAAAACCGTTTCTTAGATAGGGAGGAGAGCTATCGACGCAGCTGGCAACTCCGAGAATGAACCCCAACGAGGAAAGGACGGTAACAAGTCGGGTTGTCATGGATTCTCTTTAAGAGGTGAAAGCAGCATAGCCCTCACTATTGCTACTCCGCCTTGATCGTATTGACCAGCACGCCCAGCTCGCGAGCTTTCACCGTTGCTCTGCCCTCGTGACGCGCGCCAGTCTACCGCAAGGCTTAGAAGCGCATGGTCGCTCCGGCCACGAACGCCCAATCCACGCTCAACTGGGTGCCGTTGTAGTAGCGGTAAATCGGCAGCTGGACGAAGCTGTAGAGCTGAAGGTCGTGCGTGAGAGAGTAGATCAGGCCCGGGCTCAAGAAAACGGACTTCGATCCGCTCAGATCCGGCTCCGCGTTTGCGCCCGAGTCCTTTCCCTTGATCAGGCTGTTGACCTGCAGCAGGGCCTGCCAATCATGACCGAGAGGATAGCGGTAACCGACGTTGAGCTGAAACTGATTGCCGGGTTTGTATTCCTCCTTGGTGCTCACCGCCTGCTGATAGAGCGCTTGGACGAACCAGCTCGAATCCTGGTGAATCCCCGGCGCAGAGTAGTAGCCGCCGAGCACCAAGTCGGTGCTTCCGGTCCCGGGCTGCAGCGCGCGTTCGGCGACCGCGCCGTCGGCGTTGCTGATGCGGTAGCTCCCGGTCGGCAGCTTCAGGCCGAAGATCAGGCCCTGGCTGACCACCGGGTTCTTCTCGTCGTCGAAGCGGTACATCCCGAGCACGCGGGTGTCGCCGACTTTGCTGAAGTCCCATTTCTCGAACGTTGGACCGCCGGCGGCGCCCGTCGGATCATCGATATGCGAATGCGAACGGCTGACCACAGGCACGGATACCGATACGGCCCAGTTCTTCGAGACGGTGTAGTCCAGCGTCGTCAGCAGGTTGCGGTTGATGGTCCGCAGTTCCGTCGTATCGGCCGTGTCGTCGGCCTGCGAGATCCGCTTGGTGCCGGACTGGAGATGCTTCTGGTCGACGAATTCGAAGCGCTCGTCGAGCCGGAAGGCACCGGGTTCGCTCGCGACCCCTTGCGTCGACCAGTTGGTGTTGAGCACGCAGAACGCCGAGCCGCAGGAGCCTTGAGCGGCGCCGGCGGCAGCAAGGAGCGCGACGCCTCCCGAGCACGCGATTGCAAATTGCTTCTTCATTTTTTCTCCTGAGATTCTTCAGTCACGCGCCGGTCGTTCAGAACCCGAGCGCGCAAAGCCGTACGGCCGCGGCCGTACGCTACGGAACAGCGGGAATCAGGAGAAGTGAGGCGGGGCGCGCGGAGGCGCCGTCGGATCGAAAGCGGCTGCGGGAAGCGGCGTTTCGCAGAACTCGGATTCCTGCGCGGCGGCCGGAGTCGGAGCGAAGATTGCACCGGCGGCGGGAGCCAGGGCGGGGCCGCGCTCGGCATTGAAGGGGCACAGGGCGCAATGCGAAGGCTGGGCGCCTTTGAGGGGGCTTTCGCCCGAGTGTTTCTGGCCGGTCGCGCTGCAGACCTCGGACGGCAGGGCCGGGGCGCTCGGCCTGGCGTTCGCAAGCAGCGGCCAGGACGCGTTGAGCGCGATGCCCGCGAGCGCGAGCCAGGCGGCGATGCGGCTGCGGGAGCGGTGCGCGTTCATGGCCGCTTTTTTAGCACAGATGCGTGGGCTTTTCCAGCGGCGGTTCTGGTATTCTCCGTTCCGACATGAAGGGAAGACTGGAAGACCGGCGCCTGCTCACCGGGCAGGGGCGATTCATCTCCGACTGGAATTTTCAGAAACAGGCCTACGCGGCGTTCCTGCGCTCGGACCGCGCGCACGCCGAGATCGTTTCGGTCGACGCCTCCGCCGCGCTCCAAGCCCCGGGAGTGCTGCTCGTGCTCACCGGCCGTGACGTGGCCGAAGCCGGCTACAAGTCGATTCCGACCAACCTCGGCGTCAAGGACCGCTTCGGCGAGCCGCTCAAGAAACCGCCGCGCCCGGTTCTCGCTCAAGGAAAAGTCCGCCACGTCGGCGAGTGCGTCGCCTGCGTCGTCGCCGAGTCTGCGCAGCTCGCGCAGGACGCGGCCGAATTGATCGCGGTCGAATACCGCGAGCTGCCGGCGGTGACCTCCGCGGAAAAAGCGCTCGGACCCGAGGCGGCGCAGCTCCACGCCGAGCTTCCCGGGAACCTCTCCTTCGACTGGGTCGCGGGCGACGAGGCCGCGACCGAAGCCGCGTTCCGTGCGGCCGACCGCGTCGTGAAGCTCGCTCTGGAGAACCCGCGCATGGTCGGCAACCCGATGGAGCCGCGCGCCTGCGCGGGGACCTACGACGCGGCGACGCAGAAGTACGCTCTCTACGCCTGCACTCAGGGGACGGCCGGAATGCGCGGGCAGCTCGTCTACACCATGGGCGTTCCCGACGACAAGATCGACGTCATCGCCGAGGACGTCGGCGGCGGATTCGGCGTGCGCTTCAACATGTATCCGGAATACTGCGCGGTGCTGCTCGCGGCAAAGAAGACCGGACGCCCGGTGAAGTGGACCGGCAGCCGCTCGGAGGTTTTCCTTTCCGACGAGCAGGGGAGGGACGTCGCGAGCACGAGCGAGCTCGCGCTCGACGCCTCGGGGAAATTCCTCGCGCTGCGCTTCTCCTACCTTGCCGACCTCGGCGCCTACCTCGCTCCCACCGGCCCTTTCATCAATACGCAGGGCGTGGTCGCCTGCCTCACCGGCGTATACGAGGTGCCGGCCGCCTGCGCGCGCGTCAAGCTCGCCGTGACGAACAAATCACCGGGCGCCGCTTATCGCGGCGCGGGCCGCCCGGTGATGTCGTACATGCTCGAGCGCCTGGTCGACCAGGCCGCGGTCGAGCTGAAAATGGATCCCGCCGAATTGCGGCGCAGGAATCTCGTCACCAAGAACGCGTTTCCTTATGAGGCGGCGAGCGGCGTCACTTACGACTGCGGCGATTTCGAGGGCGTGCTCGGCGACGCGCTGGCCGCTTCGGACTGGGCCGGATTCCCCGCCCGGCGGGCGGAGGCTGCCGCGCGAGGAAAACTGCGCGGGCGCGGCATGGCCGCCTACATCGAAGCGAGCGGCGGCGGTTTTGCGCCTTCCGACCAGGTCGAGCTGCGTTTCGACGCGGACGGCGGCGTGACGATGTACGCCGTCTCGCACTCGCACGGACAGGGCCACGAGACGAGCTACGCGCAGATCGTCTCCGCCGTCACCGGCGTGCCGATGGAAAAATTCCGCTTGCGGAACGGCGACCCCGCGGTGCGCCTGGTCGGCAACGCGACCGGCGGCTCGCGCTCGCTCCTGGGCGTCGGGAGCGTCATGCAGCTCGCGGCGAACCGGGTGGTGGAAAAAGGCCTCGCGCTCGCGGCCAAGGATCTCGAAGCGGCCCCCGCGGACATCGAATTCCGCAACGGCTCCTATCGCATCAAAGGCACCGACCGCGCGGTGAGCCTGATGGCGCTCGCAAAAAAATACGCCGGCACCGCGAACGCGCTCGACGTGAAGACCGAGGGCAAGTTCGGCGTGACCTTCCCGAACGGCTGCCACGTCGCCGAAGTCGAGATCGAGCCCGAAACGGGAATCGCGGAAATCGTGCGCTTCACGGCGGTGGACGACGCCGGCAACATCGTCAATCACCAGATCGTGGAAGGCCAGATGCAGGGCGGAATCACCCAGGGGGCGGGGCAGGTGTTCGGCGAGCACGCGGTCTACGATCCGGACACCGGCCAGCTCCTCACCGGGAGCTTCATGGACTACCCGATGCCGCGCGCGGGCCTCGTTGCGGGGCTCGCGATCCGCGAGCACCCGGTGCCGACCGCCGCGAACCCTCTCGGAGCGAAAGGCGTGGGCGAAGCGGGCGTGAGCGGCTCGCTCCCCGCGCTTATGAACGCCGTGCTCGACGCATTGCGCCAGGCGGGCGTCACGCACTTCGACATGCCGGCGACCCCGGACCGCCTGTGGCGCGCGATTCGGGACGCAAAGGCGGGGTGAGGCGCGCGCCTCCCGGCGCCGCCGCATGAAAATGCGGGGAAACCCGAAGGACGTTCTCGCCGCGGTCGCGCGCGGCGCATTCATGCTCTTGGCCGCGCTGTGGATTTTTCTCGAGGAGTGGATATGGGACGCGATGCAGGCCTGCATGGCGTGGATCGGCAGGCTGCCCGGAGTCCGCTGGTGCGAGGCCCGCATCGCTCGCCTTCCTCGCTACGCGGCGCTCGTCGCCTTTCTCATCCCCGGCGCGATCCTCGTTCCTTTCAAGCTCCTCGCCTTCTGGCTGATCGCGCGCGGGCATGCGCTGCTGGGCCTGGAGGTGTTCATCGTCGCGAAGATCGTCGGCACCGCCTTTCTCGCGCGCATCTTCGCGCTCACCAAGCCGGCGCTGCTCAGCATAGGCTGGTTCGCGCGCCTCCATGCCGCGTTCACCGCGTGGCGCGATCGCCTCTACGCGTACGTGAAGTCGCTGCCGGCCTGGCGGGCGGCCGTGGCATGGATCGCGGCGGCGCGCGGCGCCTTGCGCGCCTGGGTGCGGTCGCGCTTCGGGAACTGAGCAAGGCATTCCGGTGCTTAACCCCGTTCCGGAACGCGAGCCGTTAACTCCGGGGTGCCCGCCCTCGATTCGGCCCCGTCCTTCCCCCTGCGCGCGCCCGCTTTGCGGCACCGGAGCCGCGCCGAGGCGCTACACTTGCGCCGCATGAGGAGCGAGGCGAGCGACGAGGAGCTGATGCTGCGTTACGGCAGGGGCGATGCCCGCGCCTTCGAGCTGCTCTACCGCCGCCACCGTCTCCCCTTGTACCGGTTCCTGCTGCGACAGGTCGGCAATGCGGCCACGGCCGAAGAATTGTTCCAGGACCTCTGGATGCGCGTCGTCAATTCCCGCCGGCGCTACGAAGCCCGGGCGAAATTCACCTCCTGGGTCTACGCCATCGCCCACAATCGCCTGATGGATTTCTACCGCACGAACGGCCGGGCGTCGTTCCTGAGTCACGAGGAGAGCGAATCCGTCCTCGATGACCTTCCCGCCGCGGAGATCGCCGCGGACCTGCGCCTGGACCGAAAGCGCGCGGTGCAGCGCCTGCTCGCCGCGCTCGCCGAGCTTCCCGATGCGCAGCGCGAGGCCTTTCTACTGCAGCAAGAGGGTGAAATGTCGGTCGAGGAAATCGCGGCGGCGACCGGCGTCGGCCCCGAGACCGCGAAGAGCCGCCTGCGCTATGCTGTGGCGAAGCTGCGTGCAAGCCTGGGGAAGGAATCATGATCGAGCGGCGCGACGAGGAGCTTTCCCGCATCTATCGAGACGCGGAGGGGCCGCGCCCTCCGCAGCGGGTCGACGACAATATCCTGGCGGCGTCGCAGCGCGTCGCCGGCACGGTACGGCGGCGCGTCGGGTTCGGCTTCCCGCGCCGCTGGGGGACGCCGGTCGCGCTCGCCGCGACCGTGCTGGTGACCTTCACGCTGGCGCTCATGGTGTTCGAGCGGGAGTCCGGTCTCGACACCATGGCGCCCAAGGCGCCGCGGGCCGGCCGGACGGCGAAAGTTTCCCCGGCGGGCCCGGTGCGCGCAGAACAGCCGGCGAAATCTCCGCCCACGGAACCGCGCGCCCAGGCGCCGGAAAAAACTCCGCCCGCGGAGCTGCGAAGCGCGGCGCCGGCCACGCCGAGTCCGCAAGCCGCGGCCCTGCCCGATCGAGCGAAACCCCCCACGGTCGAAACCGCTCTTTCGAGCGAACGCCGCGCCACGGGGCAACCCGCGCGCCTGCCGGCAGTGCCGCCCGGGGTCGAAATTCTTCGCAAGAGCGAAGAGTCGAAGCCCGCCGCCGCGGCTCAGGCCGCGAACGTGCGCGCCGGCACCGTCCCGCCGCAGCCGCCGGTGCCGGATGCCCAGCGCGTCTTCGACGCTCAACAGCAGATCCGACCGGTGCAGTCGCCGGCGGCTGCGGCGCCGGCAGCAGGCGCACTTTCGCAGTCCGCAGCAACGCGCCAGGACCCGGGTGCCGCCGCTGCGAGCGCGGGCCGTCCCGCGGTTTCCGAAGCCAGTGAGCGCACGCCGGAAAAATGGCTGGAGGATATTCGCAAGCTCAAGACCGAGGGTAAGACGGCCGAGGCCGAGCGCGAGTTGGGCGAGTTCAAGAAGCGCTATCCCGATTACCGCCTGCCGGAGGACTTGCGCTAGCGTGCCGGAGGCGGAATCATCCGGTTCGTTCAAGCTTCTGTCAGGGTTTTCTCCGTACACTGCCGCAGCGCCGCGCGGCGCGCCGATTCTCGAGAGCAAACATGATCGTAAAAGGAGAAAAATTCGCCGTTTCCGCTGCGGCAAGAGGGCCGGCGACCCGGCTGCCGCTGCTGAAGCAACTCGGGCCGGGCCTGATCGCCGGCGCCGCGGACGACGATCCGAGCGGCATCGCCACCTATTCGCAGGCGGGCGCGCAGTTCGGCTACGGAATGCTGTGGTCGGTGTTGTTCACCCTGCCGCTCATGATCGGCATCCAGATCGTGAGCGCGCGCATCGGCCGCGTGACCGGGCAGGGCCTCGCCGCCAACATCCGGCAGTATTATCCGCGGTCGCTGCTGTACGCCGTCATCTCGCTCCTGCTCGTCGCTAACACGATCAACATTGCGGCCGACCTCGGCGCGATGGCGGCGGCGCTGCAGCTGCTGGTCGGAGGCTCGACGCGCCTCTACATCGTCGCGTTCGCGCTGGTGTCGCTCGGGCTGCAGGTCTTCATCCCCTTTCCCCGGTACGCGCCGTTCCTCAAGTGGCTGACGCTCGCGCTCTTCGCCTACGTCGCGACGGTGTTCGTGGTGCGCGTGCCGTGGCTCGAGGCGGGCCTGCACACGCTCGTCCCGGACCTCACGCTGCGCGCGGATTACCTGCTGACGCTGGTGGCCGTGTTCGGCACGACCATCAGCCCGTATCTTTTTTTCTGGCAGGCTTCGCAGGAAGTGGAAGAGCAGCGCGCCGCCGACGGCGAGGAGCCGCTGCGCGAGGCGCCCGAGCAGGCCAAGGCCCACCTTCACCGCATCAGGATCGATACGTACATAGGAATGACGTTCTCGAACCTGGTGGCGTTCTTCATCATGCTGACCACCGCGGTGACCCTGCACGCGCACGGCATCACGGACATCCGGACCTCGGCGCAGGCTGCCGAGGCGCTCCGCCCCATCGGGGGCGAGTTCGCGTTCCTGCTGTTCGCCGCGGGCATCGTCGGGACCGGCATGCTGGCCGTTCCGGTGCTCGCCGGGTCGGCCGCGTATGCCGTCGCCGAATCCTTCCGCTGGCCGATCGGCCTGGGCTTGAGGCTGATGGAGGCGCGCGGCTTCTACGGCATCCTCATCGCGGCGACGACGATCGGGGTCGCGCTCAACTTCACCGAGATCGATCCGGTCAAGGCGCTCATCTGGAGCGCGGTGATCAACGGCGTGATCTCGGTGCCGATCATGGCCGTGATGATGCTGATGGCGGTGCGCCCGGAGATCATGGGGCGCTTCACCGTGAGGCGGCGCTTGAGGAATCTCGGCTGGCTCGCCACCGGCGTGATGGCGCTGGCGGTGGTCGCGATGGTGGTGGCGCTCCTCCCCGCAAGGCAGTGACTCTCACCGCTTCGCTCGATCGAGCAAACCAGGAGACAAGGCAAATGAAAGCGCTTTACCTCATTGCAATGACCGCAACGTTTGTTATCAAGACCGCCTGCGCGCAAGCTGCCGGCGATGCCGCGCGCGGCGCGCGCGTATTCCAGGCTTGCGCCGCATGCCACTCGGTCCAGCCGGGCGAGCACACGACCGGACCGAGCCTCGCGGACGTATGGAACCGGAAG
>Ga0099792_10000941_pt1 | contig 10643 bp, 10 predicted proteins | sample Rivendell_Oct201_8_FD_83780 | JGI IMG/M metagenome (GOLD analysis project Ga0099792, IMG submission 83780) | Vadose zone soil microbial communities from the Eel River Critical Zone Observatory, Northern California, USA -... | ecosystem: Environmental > Terrestrial > Soil > Vadose zone >...
GCTCATGATGGCGGCCACGATAATTCAAGAAGCGCAACAAAACATCAGGAAAATTGCCGGCCGCCATTTCAGGGCCGGTTATCCGTAGACGATGGGTCAGGAGACCTTCACTGTGACGGTAGAACAATCAGTAAGGCTACCTCGGAATCTTCTCCGAAAGCGTGGATAACATCGATGTCGCGGCGTATCGCCATTTCTACTTCGTCGGTCGTGCAGTTGCCTAATCGTATCCAGATCACTTTCGGTGGGGCTCCTCTCTCAGCCGCCAAAAAACCGAAGTCGTTGTCCTTGGACACAAGGACAAATCCTTCTTTCAGACAAAACTGCCAAATCGAACGATCATCGTTTTGGGCGAGACCAACAAGCTCAGTGTGGCTGCTTTCCGGAAACAGATCGGTGAGTCGTTTGACCAGCGCGGGAGAAAGGTTCTGGTCGAACAGGAGCTTCATCAACGCGCGAGCATCGAATGCTTTTCACTGTCTGCCGCGTAGGCAAGGCAGGCGAGAATATCCTCCCTTTCCAGGTATGGAAAGTCCGCAAGGATTTGTTTCTGAGTCATGCCAGCGGCCAAATAGCTCAACACGTCATGCACCGTAATGCGCATCCCGCGGATACAGGGTTTCCCGCTTCTTTTGCCAGGCTCAAGTGCGATTCGCGATTTGTAATCCATTGGAATGGATAGTAGGGCGGCATTCCGCGCAAGGTCAAGAATCTTTAAATGGCGCAAGGGCGCCGGGAGCGCAAATCTTTCAAGCCGTAGACTGAAAGCCCGGCCGGACAAATTCACTTGTCCGGCAAACCGACTTTTCGCGAGGCGGCCGCCCAACTCGAATGGGCTATTGCTGCAACGCACTGGGACGGATCTTACCAATCCGACCATGAGTACCGACTACAAAGGGCAAAGAAATGGCATGCCAGCCCCGATCTGCGTCAGCAGGGTCATGATTTGAAGGGTCAGGAAGAAGAGCGCGCCAGGTTCTACCGTCATCAATGGAGATATCTGTACCGTTAGGACCAACGGCGATCCAAGCCTTCGTTCGGTCATCATAAACGACCGAAGAGCGATAACCGTGGGGAGGTTTTGTGGATGCTTTCCAGTGGCGTCCACCATCAACTGTGAAGGCTGCAGTTCCCTTCGAACGTTCTGGATGCTGGGAGTCTCCCCCGACGGCGACAAGTGTGACCGGCAGTCCATAAACGCCACCAATCCATTTGTCCGTGCTTTCCGGCGCCTCAGCACTGAGGGAGGTTGCTACTGAAAATGCTCCGCCTGCCGCGGAAGTCGCAAGAGGAATGTCACCTCCCACGAACCTGTATGGGACATAAGGATCGCGCTGAAAATTGTATTGCTTGGTCCGGCTGCGACTTCCCGACGGCCCACCGGTTACGATCAGCGTTCCTGCGGGCCCGCCAAGGTACGCCGAATTACTCGCTGCAAACAACCTTTCGCCCGGTCGAGCGGTGGCACTCTCTTGGGATCGCTTCCAGGTCTCGCCAAAGTCGTATGTAAAGAATTCCACGAACTCACCTAGAACTGGATCACCCCAGAGGCGGCCGGTTCGGAAAGGTCTATTCTCTTCGCCGAATTCCAGCTTGAAAGCGTCAAAGAACCCCTCCCGATCACGATTGGTGAAAATCAACCTCCAGGAGTAACAATCATCTGTTGTCTTATAGATTCTCGAGAGTTCCCCCAGGCCGGATGACATGACAATCGCCGTGTGGGCATCCAAGGCTTGGACTCCGCGAAAGTCTAGATGCTCCGCACCAGTTGGTGTCGTGCAAGTCTGCCAATGTTCTCCCCCATCATTGGTCCGCAGAACCGTCCCATTCGAACCGCTGGCCCAAGCGACTTCCGTACTGAAGGAGTGGACACCGCGCAAATCAGCGGTCGTGTGCGAATCTTGAAGAAGCCACTGAGCCCTCGCATTACACGAGAAGATGGTCACGCAAGCGACCGCTATTGCGATTCGGCGCATTGCGAGAGTATATGCTTGGACAAGTCCCGAAAAACCAGCATCTCGCCGACTTGACTAAGGGAACATCACAAGCTCGGCTTCCCTACTCATCCAGGACTTTCACGTATACTCTCGAGCAGTCTCCGGACTCCACTCTGACGGGCAATCCCTTTCCGGTATATGTCTCCAGGAACCAAGGATCCATCACAGCGCCTTGCGGCATATCCTCAATGCAGAAATATCCCATCGCGATCCAAAAGAAGAGCGAGCATGAGGCCCTAACTTGTCCCAAAGCTCCTGTATTCTTTTTTGATCTCAAAGAGAAGACGCTAGATAAAGCTGCACCAAAATATGCGCAGTACTGAAGGCTGAACTCAGCTTCAAATACGATGAGCTGATGGGAAAGGACTTAATTCTACTCCCAGATATGCCCGCAAGTTTTCTTTTGGGGAATGCGGTAGGCTTCAAGTTCAATCGGAACGTACAGGGAGATAGTCATGGAGAAAAACAAGAAATTTGACCTCTTTGTTGACCACGATAAATACGAATGGGATGCACCTTCCATTACTGGTGCTCAATTGCGTGTGCTGGCGGGAATTCCAGATAGTGCACAAATCTTCCAAAAAATCCCGAGTAAGCCAGATTTGGAGATTAGTAATTCCACGACTGTCGATCTCACCGGGCCCGGCCCGGAACGGTTCTCAACTCAAGCTACAGGATCCCAAGCGGGCTGATTTTCTCTATGCCGCTGTTATTCGATGAAGACTATCGAATGCTTAAGGAATGGGGCATCGCGTTTGAGGAAGGAGAATCCCAGCGAATCTTTGTCTTTAAAGATTATCAATTACTGCGGAACATATACACCACGCTGAGCTGTGATGTACTGGTAATGATTCCCGCCAATTACAACCAAGCTGGCAATGACATGTTCTGGACCCACCCTCGCCCCTATCGATTAGACGGAAGGCCAATTCCAACTGTAATGGAGCCAGGAGGAGGCGACAGTCGAAATTGGGGTAACAGGGAGTTTTGCCGATGGTCTCGGCATTGGCCGCCTTCTTCTTGGAAGCCAGGAACCGACGACATTACCTCGATCTACCGACGGGTTGATTGGGCACTTCGAAACCCAGGACCCTAATGAACAGACCAAGAGTTGTCATACTGGGTTCGCAGGAGCGTCAGCTTCGTGAGTATTTGGATTTCCATCCTGACAGTCACGAACGAGCTGCAGCCGTTCTTTTTCGCCGATTCCATCGTCAACATGGCTCGCTCCCGGAGTCTGACCGTTATATCGCGATCGAAGTCATTCCGTTTAAGGATCAATGGATAACCGGCAGTTCTCCGTCCCATGTTGCATTTGAGCTCAAATATTTGAGGGCTCTGTTTCGTCGATGTGAAGACGAATCTCTCGTATTCGGCTTCGTGCACAACCATCCTGGAGGCTATCAAGTATTTTCGGAAACGGACGAACACAATGAACGCACGTTGCTGGACGCCTTGTGCCATCGCAACGGGCGCAACATTCATCTCGTCGCTCTGCTGTGGTCAAACGGAGAGTGGAAAGCGAGAATTAGACAGGGTCCGAATCCCGTTGATCATGTTGATGTGCGGCACATAGCCGTGCTGGATAATCCGGTACGAATTTATAGTTCTGCGCGATCTTCGAGCTTAACTAGCGACGTAATGGCTCGACAAATGGCTGCTTTCGGGCAACCCTTTACCGAGAAACTGCAGTCCTTGCGCGTCGCCGTAGTCGGTTCGGGGGGGACGGGCAGTGCCACAGTCGCGCTACTTGCGCGTGCTGGCGTCGGAGAATTGGTGATAATCGACAATGACGATCTAGAGCGCAGCAATTTGAATCGCGTTCGCGGTGCAGGGTTGGACGATGTTGGGAAAAACAAGGCGAAAGTTCTAAAAGCATTCGTCGAACGACTCAAACTTCCGACTGTTGTGGAAGCGCACGATACGTTGATTGATCAGAATCCCGAGGCAATAGATGCTTTATCATCATGCGATCTTGTGTTCGGATGTACTGACGATCAGATTGGTCGCGAGATAATGAATACATCCGTGTATACATATGCACAAGCATTCATAGACCTTGGACTCGGTGGTGGAGTAAGCCGCGATGGGTCAGGAGAACCATACTTGAAATATCATTACGGGAGAATAAGCACAATTCTTCCGGAATGGGGTGAGTGTCTCTTTTGTCAGGGCATCATTTCGGATGAAGGCATTCGACGCGAATATGCCCTCAGGGAGAATCCGAACCTGACGGAGATAGAAGCAGCGGAACGCTATTTAACCGGTGGGGGTGAGCAAGCGCCTGGGGTGGGGCCATTTACAGGCGCTGTCGCGGATTACGGGGTCGCTACACTTTTCGATCTAATTCGTCCATTCCGTCGATTTCCACCAGAAATACGCCGCGATTTCTTTAAAATCGATTTTGTCAAAATGGAACTCAGTAGCAATCAGCGAAAGAATAATCAGGAATGCGTTTATTGCGGCACGAGGGATTATCTACTCTCGCCCGAGCGTTATCGGTTAAACCGCCCAGCCCTGGGCAAAAGAGATATTGCAATCTAGAAGACTAATGACACGCCGACCACGCGATATTCAAAGAGATCTGGAGATGTGGATATCCCGGCAACCTTTGCCGCCTGTAGCGTTCCCGCATTTGGGAACTCTTAACACGCCACCGCATGATGCCGAAGTCGCTTCAGATGCCTTCTATCTTGTTGAATCTGGCAATAGGCCCAAATGGGTATTGTTCCAATGTCCCTGCGGATGTAAAGAAGTTGTTACTTTATCTTTGCAACCAGTGCATCGTCCGCATTGGCTGTTGAAGAAGAACAATGCCAGTCGGCCAACTCTATTTCCTTCCATTTGGCGGGAGTTCGGGTGCAAGAGCCACTTCTGGGTTTACGACGGACGAGTATATTGGTGCCCTGAGAAAGCTGAGTTCTAGTGGTGTGATCCTCAGAATGACTGGTAATGCGTAAGGGAGCAAATTGCCGACACTTGAAACATCAATCAGGCCGGAACTTGTCTTTGGGCTTGTCGCTCCGGCGGGCGTGATGCTGCAACAGGTGTCTGATGCGCTGAAATATCATCTGGACTCACTTGGCTATCAAACCATCTTCATATCACTCTCTGATTTGCTAAATAATGTCGAAGGTTGGGTACCTGAGCCCGATCCGTCCGAATATACCCGAATTAGACATCGACAGAGTTGGGGATATAAGTTGCGAAAGACAACAGGCGCGGCCGGTCTGGCACGTGCGGCAATCGTAGCAATTCGGCGAGAACGTTTTCGTATCTCGGGCAGCCATGACACGCCAGCAAGCGGTTATGCCTACATTCTTAGACAGCTGAAACATCCTGCAGAGGTTGTGTTGCTGAGGGAAGTGTACGGCACATCCTTCTGCCTTATTGGTGGGCATGCTCCTCGTGAAATCCGAGTCGACCATCTCACGGAGCGGATGGCAAATCGAAACGACGATTCCGACCATACGAAATACAAGGACAAGGCTGAAGAAATTATTCGCATTGACGACAAGGAAGAAATCGCTTCGTCAGAATCCGAGGACGCTAATCTCGGACAGAACACGCGAGATACGTACCCCTTGGCCGATTTTTTTGTGGATTTACAATCCATTGATAGGGCTAAGGCACCTATCGGACGTCTTGCGGACCTGCTTTTTGGTCATCCCTTTCACACTCCATACCCGGAAGAATATGCGATGTATCAAGCATCGGCCGCAGCTCTGCGTTCTTCAGACGAGAACCGCCAAGTTGGCGCTGTCATTGTTAAATTAACCGATAAGTCGGGGACGGTGACAAACATTGACGTCGTCGCTTCAGGAATGAACGAAGTCCCGCGCAGGGGAGGTGGCTTTTACTGGCAGGATGCTTCACCTGATGAACGTGATCAGGCTGTCAAAGAGAGAGAAGGGATCGAACCATCAGACCGAATCAAGACGAGTGCTCTAACTGAATTAATTGAACGAATGCAAAAAGAGAACCTCTTACGAGCGGAGGATACAAGACCTGCGAACCAAATTGCCCGATCACTACTTCAGATACTGAAGGGGACTCAGTTCATGGCGATCGGGGAATTTTCGCGGCCAGTACATGCTGAAATGGCTGCTTTAATTGATGCCGCCAGGCGGGGTGTCGCTGTCGACCGATTGTCGTTGTATGTGACGACTTTCCCCTGCCACAACTGTGCGAAACATATTATCGCGTCGGGTATCCAAAGAGTTGTATATCTAGAACCGTATCCAAAAAGCAAAGCAAAGCTGTTATACGGAAACGAGATTGAACTCGAACCTAGAGGACCGTCGTACGATGATCGTGTTGCTTTTTATCCGTTTAGTGGAGTCGCGCCTCGGATATACCGAAGACTGTTCAATATGTCGCAACGAGGTGGAAGTAAAGGTGTCTCATTGCGCTTGTGGAATGAGAATAAGAAGTCACTTGTTCCAATTTATTCGCGTAACTCGGCCGAAGCATACATCCCGGCGGAACGGCGCCAGCTCCACCATCTACCGGAAAGCATGTACAGTTGGGACAAAAGGACGGTCTGCCCCTAATAATCTTCCGTGACCTGTCCAGCGATTTTCCGACCCGTGAGTATCTTGAGATCCGAACTTCTATGGGTCCCAGCGGCGTTCCTACAAAGTGTTGTCCGACTTCACCTCGTAAATCCTGCGACTGGATTTAGACTGGTTTGCTAAAGGGCGATCAGCTACAGACTTGCAAAGCTGGTGCGCCGCGCAGAGCCTTAAGCATTTGAATGTGGCTGTACCAATCAACGCACTTCGCCGGCCTCGCGCATAAGATCTCGATGAAGTTCTCCCTCAAGTTCGTCTTCGGCGGGTAGCGGCCTGAGGAAGTCTCGCGCGAGCGAGTACTTCCGATCCATCAATGCGTCCAATCGTTGATCAAATGTGAGCGGAATGCGACCCGCCGGATCCGTCAAAATTGGTAAATAAACCACGACGTCCTTAGTCTGACCGATACGGTATGCTCGGTCTGTCGCTTGAGATTCTACAGCCGGGTTCCACCATCTGCCGTAGTGAATGACATGATTCGCTTCCGTGATCGTCAGACCAATGCCGGCTACAAACGGGGAAAGAATGATCAGATTGAACCCAGACCTGGCCCTGAATTCGTCAAGAATTGCTCGACGGCTGTTGGCACCTCCTAATTCCACCGAGCGTTGCGTCGATCCATTGATAATTCGCACGGGAATTTGGAATTCACTTTGAAGAACCTTGGCGAGCAACGATTGAACCGCCACATGCCTGGCAAAAATGAGGACCTTTTCACGAGAACCACGAATCCGGTGAAGTTCGGCGACAACTTGGCGCAATTTCGACGATTGGGTGATGAGTTCTTCCGCTGAAAGATTGTCACCATCGCCATCCACAAGCGAGGGGTGCTGGTACAACCGCGCGAATCGCTGAAGCACGACCAGAAATTTCGACTTGTCTTCACGCCGTTGAAGCTCTCGTAGCAACTCCATGTGGAGCCCAACTTCAGTTTCCGACATGTTGCAGAGCAGTTTCTCCGTTGTCTTTTTTGGCAAGGTGGTAACCTGCGATTTATCCCTACGTAGAAGGAATGCGTGCGGCTTCTGAATGAGCAACTGCTCTCTCAATGCACGCAGTGATTCCTCGCGACCTTCGTTGTCCTGTCGAGTCTCATAAGATTGCGTAAACTCGCGCGCAGAGCCCAGACGCCCCGGCTGCAGGGCATCCATAATGTTCCAAAGGTCGAGAAGCCGGTTTTCAACTGGAGTGCCGCTGCTTCCAATCCGGAAGTCAGCGCTGAGGGCCTTAACGGCGTGAGAAATCTTGCTGTTCGGTACTTTGTGTTCTTGCGCTTCGTCGGTGATGATCGCAGACCATAGGGACTTCCCATTTCGCACATACGCGAAACTGTGCTGATAATTCCTTAGAGTTTCGTAGTTCGTTAGAACAACGCGATGTCTCTGTATTTCGTCGAGGTCCAACACCGGTCGTCCGATATCGGTCTCCTTCCCGCTATCTTGAATCCGGAGTCGCTCAACGGTCTTACCGTGCAATTTCAGAACCGGAAGAAATATCGCACCATGGCCCTCGAAAAAACTCTCCATTTCCCCTTCCCACGTGTTGTTCTCCAGCAAGATCAGAGGAACGACGATCAATATCGGTCGATAGGGAGAGCGGTCATGAGAAACGTCAGGCATCGACTTCGTTTCGATGGCCCATGCTAGGAAGCTTAGAATCTGAAGTGTCTTGCCCAAGCCCATGTCGTCTGCCAAGAGAACACCGCTACGGTCACCGATCCTGCGACAAGTTTGCATCCAGTGAATTCCAGCCTGTTGGTGAGGATGGAGAATCAGATCCGCACGCAGCGCGAGGGGTCTCTGGTATGGAACCGAATGTTCGTGGGCGACAGCCTGCCTCGCCAGTTCCAATACAGCATCCTTGACTGATTCTTCGTTCGTATCAATGAGGAGGAATTTCTTGCCTGTCTCCCCGCTCATCCTCCCGGGTGCAATTTCGGACTGAGTTGCTTCGTCCTGCGGACATTCCACAGAATGTTCGGAACCAGGAACCTTTTCTACTGAATTGGGACCATTTTCGCGAGGGCCAGCGCTTGCAGTCTCCCCTTCGAGCGTTTCCGGTGACGGCTGATCTGCGCTATCGGGAGTATGCCGGAGCAACCCTGACATTTCTGATTCCCCGGTTGAGGACCGGGGAACCGGAGTAAATACAAAAGACCCGATTCCGATTACTCGCTCGCCATATGGCAAATCGACGGCATCCAGCACGCCATCAAAAACCTGAGCTGGATTGTCGAGGAGACTTTGTTTCTGTGGCCCCGACACTCGTCGGACACGCTTCATCCTTTTCAGGACTTCTTTCTGGATGTCCGAAAGAACGATTCTCACCTTGCCCAAACCAGGGCGGTCCACCGTATACAGGCCTTCGACTTCAGAGTTTCGATCAAAAACCAGTTGGAATTCTTCCGCTCCCATTTCGGGGCATGTTGGAAGAAATGTCAGAGTTCCATTCTCCTCTGAGATGTCCAAACCAATCGTGGATGGGATGACCACATCCACACTGCCTAGGGTTGAATCCAACGCGGCTCCTACCTCCGTCGCGCAACCCTTGACCTTCGCAAACGTCAGCCAAGACTGCTGTTGAGTTCGTTCGTTCAACGGCATGTTGTTGAACGAGTCCATCGCTTCGAGTAACGCGTATGACTGTGAATCCAAGCGAAAAATCTCTTGGGAAGCGACTCGCCGAATGAAATGACCAAGCCGGTCATAGAGTGCTGGGCGCCCTTCTTCGAGCAGTTGGTAACGATATCGGAAATCCGGACGACCCAGGTCGCTTTGACGGTCAATCTTCAGAAGGTAAGGACAGTCCTTGACCCAGCCCTCAACAATATTGATGCCTGAGTCAATGGCGTCATCGAATTTGTGATACGGCAGGAGGAACCCAGTTGGCTCCTTCGTACCCAGTCCCATCTCGGTAAGTTGTTCGATTTGAACCGCGGTCTTCCAAGCTCCCGATAGCGCCAACAGTTCTGCGGGCCAGGTTTCTTTTCGGGCCACATCTATGTTCGGATTGTTCGAATGAATCCGAATACCTACTTCGTCAGCTGCAACGCCGATCTTGTCCTCAAACGAGAATAGTTCGAAACTAGTTACCATTTTCTGATCCCTAGTACAGCAAGTTGCTGTCTCGCCTTGTATTCCCACTGCCCTGTGCTGTGAATGATTCTGCCAAGCTTCGAATCGTTCTTTAGTTCATCCTTCAGCTCGAACGAGCTTCGGCGAATGGATCCAACACTCGCCTTGAAGCTTTGAGCCTTGAACACGTAGGCGGCATTACCAGTTTCACTGAATTCCACTACATAGTGTCCAGTGCCCTCATCGCCAAAGCGCATAAGGAAGGCGCTTGCGGTTGGGTGGTTGACCCTCGAGAAGGATGGAACATCCTGCTGTCGAGAGTATGCCTGGAGGCGACGATGGTCGTCGTCCGACAGGGCAACCTGAAAATCTCTTACCTTTTCGTGGTACTCCAACCAGAAATCTTTTCGGCGTCGGTTTTTATCATTATTGGGAAGGATGTAGTTAAAGAAGAAAAGGATGCTGTCTTTGGCCAACCAACCTAGAAAACGGCTACCCGCCTCTTGTTTCATCATCGCCCAACTCGCAATATTCTTGGGTAAACGCGGATCGCCGAGTCGATCGTGAGTCATTACGAATTCCCGGAGCTGTTTTTGAAAAGCTTCCGAGTTTTGTGCAATTGGACTCATGATGAGCGCCTCGGTCAGGGCGCAAAACTCGAGTCGCGGCGATTCATCCACAAGCAATTCGCGGATTGCGTAGGATAAGGCTCCAATGCAATCGCCTTCGCGCGCTCGTCTTTCGAAGGCGATGAAATATGCGATATACGCTCGGATCGATGCGCTGATTACCGCCCGTGCGTACCTCGAGTTAACACTTACGTAATTCTCTTTGATACTTTCGCGGATCGGCCGGAGCTTCTCGATTGCAGTCTTCGCAATTGCCGGAGGGCCTTTGGGAGAAAACAGATCTTCTGAGTGACTTTTGAAATGTCCGATAACGGGGTTTTTCTTGGAGGACTTGGATAGAGAACTTCGTATCAACGCCTCGATCTCAGA
>Ga0099792_10000946_pt1 | contig 10618 bp, 9 predicted proteins | sample Rivendell_Oct201_8_FD_83780 | JGI IMG/M metagenome (GOLD analysis project Ga0099792, IMG submission 83780) | Vadose zone soil microbial communities from the Eel River Critical Zone Observatory, Northern California, USA -... | ecosystem: Environmental > Terrestrial > Soil > Vadose zone >...
CAATGATTTGAGTATAGGTTCGAGCCGCCAATTCATCCGCCGACAAATCGCGAGAGGAAATCGGTGGCCCGATAATCACTTCGACGTTTCCACTCTTCACATGATACGTATCGGGGACGAGAACCTGGCGCGAGCCACGCACCGTCACGGGAATCACGTCGACCGCCGCCTGTGTCGCCAATACGAAGCCGCCCCCCTTGAATGGATGAATCATGCCGTCACGACTCGTTCCGCCCTCCGGAAAAATAACGACTGGGGTTCCCAGTTGAATCTGTTTGGCGGCGGCGCGAATGGATTTAACGGCCGCACGCGGATTCTCGCGGTCAATGGATACCTGTCCGGAACGGCGGAGATGCCATCCCAGAAACGGGACATCGAACAACTGCTTCTTCGCAAGGAAACGAAACTGTACGGGCAGCGCGACCAGGATGATCGGAATATCCATATGACTCTGGTGATTCGCACAGAACACGCAGGAGACGCCGGAGCGGATATTATCCACACCGCGCACCGAGACTCTCACACCGGAAGTCCAGAGAATCATCTTCGACCAGATCCGCGCACACCCGTGCTGCATTCTGCCCGTGGAATCGACCAGGGAACTGGCCACAGATATCGAGCCCATGACCGCGGTGTAGACGCCGATCAGAGGTGCGGTAATGAACAAGGACCGCGCATAACTGAGCTGGTCGCGAAATCGGTTCACTGTAAGACGGCGCGCGCTTCACCAATCAGGTAAAGGGAGCCGCAGATGAGAACAGTTTCATCCGGAGTTGCGGTGGATCGCACATATCCAACGGCGTCGCCAATGGAAGGTTCAATGCGGGCTTCGGGAACAAGTTCCTTCAGCATGGATGGTTCCGCCGAACGGGGGCTCGATGCCTTCGTCAATATGATCTCCCGGGTGTGCGGCCGCAGCAATGCGAGCATCTCGTCGTGTTTCTTATCGCGCATGCACCCGAATATCATGCGCACGCCTTTGGGATGAAACTCCTTCAGGTATGCTGAAAGCACCCGAACCGCCATTTCGTTGTGTGCTCCGTCGAGCAAAAAGGAAGGATTCCCGGGAATCGTTTCAAGACGCCCCGGCCAGGTCGCAGTGTTGACGCCGAGTTCGATGCGCTCCCGTGAAACCTTCAGCAGCTCCGCCGCTCGAATGGCCATGACCACATTGTCCAGTTGGTGGCGTCCGGCAAGCTGTGGCCGTAGGCCCTTGTATTGTCGAATCGCGGTGATGACCTCGAGTTCGAACTTACCGTTGCCCAGCGAGCGTTCCGTGCGTTGAATGTGTTTGGTCCGAAACAGCTTTGCACCGGCGCGTTGAATGATCGGATCCAGTTCAGCTTCGGGACCAATCACGATGGGCTCGTGACCTTTGATGATGCCGGCCTTCTCGGTTGCAATCTGATCCAGAGTGTTCCCAAGGAATTCCTGATGGTCGAGTCCGATGCTTGTAATCACCGACACATCCTGCCGAATCACATTCGTCGCATCCAGGCGCCCGCCCAGCCCAACCTCCAAAATCGCGAACCCGGTGCGATTCTGGAAATACGTGAACGCCATGGCAGTCACCATTTCAAAATACGTCGGCGGATAGATCAGATTCTTTGCCTGGCCTGCGGCGTGCGATACATGCTCGTACGCGGCCTGCAGTTCGGAATCGGATATTTCCTGATTCCCGATCCGGATTCGTTCGTTGAGACGCACCAGATGCGGTGATGTGTAAAGACCCGCATCGGGCATCATGGCGGCCAGAAGCGCGGCAACCGAACCTTTTCCGTTTGTCCCCGCAATCAGGACTGAACGAAAGGACCGCTGCGGATTATCCAGCTGGTCCATGAGCATCTGCATATTTCGCAGATCGTATTTGATCGATCGGTATTCGTTTGTCAGCGCAAAGAGCTGCTCAAAACTCGTGGAGCTCATCAGGCAGTTGCGACTCCTTCGGTTTCGACGGAAACCTTATAGTCGCAAGTTTCTTCATTGCAGTAATGGACGAGCCCGTCCTTCTTCGTGGTTTTTTCCAGAAGGTAAGAGGAGCCGCATTGCGGGCACTGTTCGGAAACAGGCTTGTTCCAGGTAACGAAATCGCACGCGGGATATTTCAGGCAGCCATAGAACGTCTTGCCGCGCTTGGTCCGGCGTTCGATGAGTTCTCCGCCGCAGCCCGGCTTTGGGCATGACACACCGACCAATTTCGGTTTGATGTATTTGCACTTTGGATAGTTGCCGCACGAAGTAAAGAGGCCGAATCGACCGTCCTTGACGACAAGCTTGGCCTCGCGGCATTGCGGACAAATCTCTTCGAGTATGACGTCGGGTTTCTTTGGAGCTCCCGAACTGCCGGTGATCTTGCGGGTGGTCTTGCACTCCGGATATCCCGTGCAGGCCAGGAACTGGCCAAATCTTCCGCGCTTGAGAGCCATGGGCTTGCCGCAGTTTTCGCACGGCTCCGGCTCGGCATCGGCGCCGGTGGCGCCTTCTTTCGGAGCGGTTTCTTCCTTCGCGATCTCCCTGGTGCTCTTGCATTCGGGATACGCGGCGCATGCGAGGAAACTGCCAAACTGACCCCATTTCTGAACCATCGGTCCGCCGCATTTCTCACAGATCTCATTTGTGGGAAGTTCCTGCGCCTTCAGGTTCTCCATGTTCTTCGTGGCCTTCTTCAGGTCTTTTGCAAACTTTTTGTAGAAGTCACGAAGCGCCTCGACCCAGGTCATCTTTCCTTCTTCGACTTCGTCGAGTTCTTCCTCCATCCGCGCGGTGTACTGGATATCGAAGATTTCTTCGAAGTGCCGCACCAGCATGGTGGTCACGACCGTGCCGAGTTCGGTGGGACGGAACTTACCCTGATCTTTCTGGACATACTCGCGATCCTGAATGGTCGTGAGAATGGTGGCGTACGTGGAGGGACGGCCGATTCCCTTTTCTTCGAGAGTCTTCACCAGAGACGCTTCGGTGAATCGCGGGGGCGGCTCGGTAAAATGCTGCTTCGGATTGATCTCGAGCGTCTTCAGCGTCTCGCCCTGAGTCAGCTGCGGCAGCGTGATATCTTCCTCGTCTTCAGCCGGCTTCAAATCCTCGTCGGCTGTTTCCTCGTAGACCTTGAGAAATCCGTCGAACTTGAGCACTCGGCCGGAGGCGCGGAACATGTAGTCGCCTGCGACAATTTCCGCACTGGTCTGATCGTAGACTGCGGGATTCATCTGCGATGCCGTGAAGCGGGTCCAGATCAGTTTGTACAGTTTGTACTCATCGTCGGAGAGCATGCCCTTCAAGTCGTCCGGAGTCCGGCCGACGAAGGTTGGACGGATGGCTTCGTGCGCGTCCTGAGCGTCTTTCTTGCCTTTATAGATAATCGGCTTTTCCGGAAGATACTTGTCCGAGTAAACATCCGACACATACGAACGCACCATCTGCATGGCATCATCGGAAATCCGCGGCGAATCCGTACGCATGTAAGAGATCAGACCGATGCGGCCTTCTTCGGTTCCGAGTTCAATTCCTTCGTAAAGCCGCCGCGCGAGCATCATCGTCTTCTTCACCGTGAATCGCAGCTTGCGTGCGGCCTCCTGCTGCAGTTTGCTCGTGGTGAACGGCGGCACCGGATATCGCTTCTTCTCTTTGGTAACGACCGACTCGACTTGAAATGCGGCCGACTTGAGGCCTTGAAGCACATGATCGGCTTCCGCCTGATTCGTTACCGAAGCCGTCTTGCCTTTGATCTTGACCAGCTTTGCATCGAATGGCGGCGGCTGGTGACCTTCGAGCTTCGCCGTGATGGACCAGTATTCTTCCGGCTTGAATGCCAGGATTTCCTGTTCGCGCTCGACAATCAATCGAAGCGCAACAGTCTGTACGCGGCCGGCGGAAATTCCGCGGCGCACCTTGTCCCACAACAACGGACTGATCTGATATCCGACAATCCGGTCGAGAATCCGGCGTGCCTGTTGCGCGTCGACAATGTTTTGATCGATTCGGCCGGGATGGGCCACGGCGGCCTGAATCGCCTTCGGCGTAATTTCATTGAAGAGCACGCGAAATACTTCCGCCTTGCTGCCTGAAAGTATTTCCTTCAAGTGCTGACAAATGGCTTCACCTTCGCGGTCCGGGTCCGCCGCCAGAAAGATTCGGTCGGCAGTTTTTGCTGCTGCGCGCAGCTCTTTGATAACCTTGTCCTTGCCTGGGGATTCGACATAAGTCGGTTCGAAATCGTGCTCGATATCGACGCCTAACTTGCTCTTCGGCAGGTCCTTCACGTGGCCAAGCGAAGCTTTGACAACGAATTCCTTGCCCAGGTATTTGTTGATTGTGTTCGCCTTCGCCGGCGACTCCACAATGACCAATGTTTTCTTTGAAGCCATGTTTTTGTTCAGTTCTCTCGTAATCTAAATAAGTCCGTCCGCGATAAAAATCAACATGGCAATTTTTTCAGAGGCGCCGAATGAACTTCTTTCCGGGCAATTCCCGGATCAGATTCGCGCCTTCCAGTTCCAGCAACGCACTATAGACTTGGGACGGATCCGACGGCAACTTTGCCAGCAAAGAATCAATGGCAACTGCCTGTTGCAGCGAAAGCAGGTCCCAGACTTTTTTCTCCATGCCTTCAAGTTCCGGTTCCGGCATCGCCTGCATTTGGGCAACAAGCGGCAAAAGAATTTTTTCTCGAATCGGATACGGCAATTCCTCGACAACGTCCTGCCAGCTCGCCACAAGTCTGGCTCCCTGACGGATCAGAACATGCGGTCCGAAACTGTTCGGTGAGGTGATATTCCCAGGAATCGCGAACACCTCCCGGTTGTTGTCGATGGCCAGCCGAGCCGTAATCAGGGAACCGGAATACTCCGCAGCCTCCACTACAATCACTCCCAGCCACATCCCCGCAATGATGCGATTTCGAATCGGAAAATTCTCCGGTGACGGCGGCGTGCCCAACGGGAATTCCGCCAAAAGCGCGCCTTTTTCTTCCACCATTTCGGCGAGTTTTCGATTCTCTCTGGGATAAATCGTATCCAGTCCGCAGCCAAAGACGGCAAAGGTGCTTCCTCCCCGAAGCGCGCCGCGATGGGCCGCGGAATCGACACCTCTTGCGAGCCCGGAAGTAATCGCGAGCCCTCGCAACGACAGGTCTTCGGCGACACGTTCGGCGCAATTGAGCCCGTAACCCGTTGGACGCCGGGTACCGACGATTGCCACCTGCGGAAGATCCGGGTTCCAGCCCCTACCTTTTATATATAGGACAATCGGAGGATCGAAAATCTCCCGCAAAAGCGGCGGGTATTCCGGGTGCAGAATATCGAGGATACGGATTCCCAGAGTCTCGGCTTTCGACCACTCCTGTTCGGCCCGCTCCGCGGCTTTGGCTGAAAGCAAATCGCCGACGACCTCGGGCGGTATGCCCTGCGCTTCCAAATGATTTCTTCCAGCGTCCAATACGGCCTGCGGGGATTTGAAATGACGGATCAGCGCATTGTTCGACCGCAGACCCAGGCCGCGAACCAGAGACATTCGAAGAGTGGAGAGCGTTTGATTCCGGAAATCCATGCGCTGGCTTTAGCACTTGGATAGCCGCGGCCACGACAACTGTGCCAGAATAGGGCGACTCAAAAAACAGACAACAGGACTATGGAGATCGCATGCTCGCTCGACTAACCCTGGCCATACTGATGTTTACAGGCGTCACCCTTGCCCAGCATCCCGACGACACCTTCGTGGGACAGCCGGCTCCCGAAATCAAGAAATCTGATGTCTGGATCAACTCCTCGCCGCTGACTCTGAAATCGCTCAAAGGGAAAGTCGTCGTCATCGATTTCTGGGCATTCGACTGCCCCTATTGCGCCGAAGCCATGCCTCATGTTCTGGATTTGTACGATAAATATGCCAAGGACGGCCTGGTCATCATTGGAGTGCATACGCCGCGGATTGATTATGAAAAGGACGTGCCGAAGATCCGGGAGTCCGTGATCAAGAAAGGCATCAAATACCCGGTCGTCGTCGACAACAAGTACGATATCTGGGGTGATTATCTCTGCAACGTCTGGCCGTCTCAATTTGTGGTCGACAGGGACGGAGTCATCCAATTCAGCCACAGCGGACTCGGCCGCTACGAAGAAATGGAAAAAGTCGTACAAAAACTCCTGAATAAGAAATAGCCGCCATGGATATGCGCACACTTCGCTCGATTCTGAAATACCTGTTGACCATCATTTCAATTCTCGTGATTACGCGCCACGCCATCGCACAGCAGGCGCCAACGCCGGGTATCACGATCGGCGGCGGCCGAACGATTCCAAGAGTCCGGCCCGATACCGGGCCGAAACCAAAAACCATCCACGGCACGGTTGAGGACTCCGAAGGAAAGGCGCTCGAGGGCGCACACGTCATGGTTCGCGATCTGAAAACCAATGTGACGCGCACGCTCACAACCAATGCGGCAGGGGTGTATTCCGGAACGGGATTCCCACCGGGCTCCGACTATGAAGTCATCGCCGAGTATCGTGGACAGATTTCGGAGAAAAAGCCTGTCAGCTCATTCCTGGATCGTGAAGACAACGTTCTGAATCTTCAAATCAAGGTATCCACTGTCGCGTCAACCACAGCGCCGACGCGCCCTGCTGCCAACGCTCCGACCGGCCCGACGATCGACACTTTTGATCTGGTCAAGCTGCATGCTTCCTTCGATATTCCGCCCGGTGTGTCGGCGCCAATTCCATCCGTGTTGCTGCTTCATGGGTACGGTGAAGATCGCGCGGTTTGGAACGATTTCAAAAAGGAACTGCTCGCCAGAGGGTGGGCGGTCATGTCGCTGGATTTGCGCGGACACGGAGAAAGCAAAACCAGGAACAACCAACCGGTCACGGCGAGCAAGGACTGGCGGACCAACCCACATGAATTTCCGCTGGATCTGGATGCCGCACTGACATGGCTGAAAACTCAGACCCGAATCAACTCCAATAAGATCGCCGTCATTGGAGTGGATGTTGGGGCCAATCTCGCGCTGATTGCCAGCGGCAAGTACCGTCAGGTAAGGACCGTTGTCGCGGTGAATCCCAACCTCACGGAAGGCCAGCAGTTGGCCGGTGGCGCACAGGACTATAAGCCGCGCTCCGCGCTGATACTCGCGATGAACGATGCCGAGGGAAACGCCGTAAAGAGTGCAGTTGAAAATCCCGTCCAGATTCGAGTTGTTTCTGTCTCGGGCGGAACCTCGGCGTGGTTTCAAAACAAGCAGGTCAGCGATTCGGTTCTTCAGTGGTTGAAGGACACATTCTGAACCTGGCGTGTCCTTCAACAAGATTTCGCAATGGCGATCCTGACGTTAATCCAGAGTGCCTACCTACCTTCCGGCAACGTCTGGCACTTCCAGGCTAACGACAACACTCGCGGTGGCTGGCTTGCCCTCGGTATCTATGCCGTCCTGACGATTCTGTGCTGGAGGAAGGTGGCCCGTCAGAATCAGGATTCCGGCTCTCACCAGAGTCGGCTCTCCGCGACCTTTTGGATTGCCTTGTCACTCGGTGTCACTGCTCTCGGAATCAACAAGCAACTCGACTTACAAACTTTGCTCATCCAGATCAGCCGCGGGATTGCGCAGTCCGAAGGACTCTTCGAATACCGTCGCTATATCGAATTGGGGTTTTTCATTGTCGTGGCAGTTCTTACCGCGCTGGTTGTTCTATATCTCTGGAGACTCGGACGCCGAGTTCGCGGCTCCGAACGCACGGTGGTCATCGGCACCGCCGCATTGATGGGCTTTGTCTTTCTCCGAACCGCGAGTGCCGGCAAAGTCGTATTGATTGGTGGAAGGTTCGGTGGGCACAGACCAATACTGGTCCTCGAAATCCTGATTCTGACTTTTCTCTGTTATGCAGCCGCTCGCGATACCCACTCGTCGGGATAATTGAACCGGATTCGGAATTCGTGGTGTTGCCTTCTTATCGTGCGGATGCGATCAAGCTTTTCCACCGTCCCAGCGTACCAAGAGCCAGAAGCCCCACTCCCAGCATCGCCAGCGCCAGTGGTTCGCTTACGGGGCCGATGCTGGCGCGGACTGTTTCAATCGTGCTCGCGTAATTGCCGGGGGGCGTGTTGGGAAGAAAACTGCTCGTAAAGTGCAGTTGAATGTAAAACGGACTTGAGGTCACCTTCATTGGCAGCATCAGCGACTGAGCCCCGCGGTCCACGTGGAAAATGAGCGGCGCGGAAGTTTCATCGACATCCGAAGGCGAGTCCTCCGAAGACACAACACGGACGGACTCCAGGTTGTAAGTGGGATGGCTGGTGCCTTTGAGATCGCTGAGATTCAGAGTCAGTTCGTTCTCTCCGGCGTCGACGGGAGCAAAACGCAGAAACATGTTCAGGTAACCGCCCGCGCATGTGGAAGTGGAAGAACACGAGTCCGCCGTTGTGCCATGAATGCCATAGTTGCCGGAGGCATCCGTTGTCAGCGGGATATAGAAACGTATCGTTCCCCCTGCGAGGGGTGTCATTCCAACCGGAGTGGACGCTCCAACCGAACCAACCGCAACACCCGTTGTGACCGCTAACGAGACCTCCGGTACCGCATTGAAAACGAGAAACAGCAGGACAATCAGAGACGGAATCCTGATTCTTCGAACCCAGCCGGACTCTGCATTGGTGGACATCGATCGCACGAAACCTTTGTCTTAAAGTCGAACGCCAGCAGCTCTGCAATAATCCAGCCATTGCGTCGGCCCATTAAACTCATCAACTTAAAATCAGAAATGGAAACTCAAAATGAAAAGTCCGTAAGGCTGTCCGACACTGCCGGCAGCTGGCGAACGGATGCGTCACTCCAGGTTCGTGCAGGGCAAGGAATTCCGGAACCGACGCGGGGTAATAGACTTACGTAAGGTAATCCGACGCTCGGCCTGGCTCGGCGGCCCCCCAGATGAAGAATCAAATGCCGAGGTGGAATCCAAAACTGCGAAGCACATAAACCGCACTCAAGGCTACCCACATCAGGACAAGCGCCCAGTAGATGAGGAACAGGTACACCGTGCTGTCGGTACCTTTTGGCATTCGCGAACTGGTGCATCGGACAAGGCCGTATCCGAGCTTGTCCTCAAGTTCCATGGCATACGACTCAAGGACATTCAAATAAGTCCAGGAGCGTCGTGCCATCAGCAGGGTGGCCAGAGTCACGAAACCACCGAGAAGACTGAGCGTCATTCTGGATTTGTCGGTCTGAAGAAACTGAAAGACAACGGCCATGAGGCCCGTGTTCAGGGCAACGAGAAATTGAAAAATCTGGTGTCGTGTATCGTACATGTGGTGGATGTAGGCGATAGTTTGGGAGTATTCGACTTCCCGGTTTCCGTTTTCCATTGTCGGTTTCGGTGCGGACATTGACTTCCCTCTCACTTTCACGGACGGGACGTGACTCCAGCCGATGGCTCATCCGCCCACTTCTTCTTCAGCTGTCCGCAGGCAGCAGAAATGTCGTTGCCCCGATTTCGGCGGACAAACGCATCGACGTGAGCATCTTCCAATATCTTCTGAAACTGCGCGATGGCCTCATTCGAAGGCCGTTTGTAGGGGAGCTCCTCGGCCTCATTGAATGGAATCAGGTTCACTTTTGCCGGCATACCGCGCAGTAGGCGGACGAGGCTGCGTGCGTCATCTTTTGAATCCGTAATGCCCTTCAACAGCACGTATTCAAACGTCACCCGCTGCCGGTGCCGGAGCGGGAATCTGCGGACGGCCTCTATCAAATCCTGAATTGGATACTTCCGATTGATTGGCATCAGCTCGTCCCGTTTCGGATTCGTCGCACCGGTCAGTGAGATTGCGAGGTTGGGAATATCCGTCTCGGTTGCGAGCCTCTCGATGCCGGGAAGCATACCGGCTGTCGACAGCGTGATCCGGCTCATGGACATGTTCAAACCGGCCTTGTCGTGAAGAATACGTATCGCCTTCATGACGTTGTCGTAATTGTGGAGAGGCTCTCCCATTCCCATCAGGACTATGTTGAAGCTGTCGCGAAATTCCCCGCGGAGGTTGTCGCGCTGAGCCAGCAATACCTGAGTCACAATTTCTCCGGCACTGAGATTCCTCGTCAACCCGAGCTGGCCGGTAAGACAGAACGTACACGCGAGTGCGCACCCGACCTGAGAAGAAATACAGATTGTGTTTCGATGTTCCTCGGGAAGGAAAACGGTCTCGGCAAATTCGCCATCTTCGAGCCGGATGAGATATCGCCGGGTTCCGTCGACGGAATCGAATCTCCGGTGAACCTCCGGAAGGCGGAGATTCCATTCCGTGGCGAGACCGGCTCGCGCGGCTTTCGGGAGATCGGTGATTACTTCGAAGCAGTCCTTGTCGCGCTGGTAAAGAGCCTTGAAGAGCTGTGTGGATCGGTAGGCGGGAGAGAGCAGGCGGGTCAGATCGGCCCGCTCGCAATCGTAGATGGACTTCATTCCGATGCGCGCTGTGGCATCTCCTGGTTCTTGATCAATTTGTCGACGTAGGCGAGAACGGAATCACTGGCCCAGCGATCCGGTCCTATCGTGTGCTTCAGAAGTATGCCTTTGCCATCGATAAGGAATGTCTCTGGATAGCCGGTGAGGTGATAGGCATCGTAAACGTCACGACCTGG
>Ga0099792_10000949_pt1 | contig 10592 bp, 9 predicted proteins | sample Rivendell_Oct201_8_FD_83780 | JGI IMG/M metagenome (GOLD analysis project Ga0099792, IMG submission 83780) | Vadose zone soil microbial communities from the Eel River Critical Zone Observatory, Northern California, USA -... | ecosystem: Environmental > Terrestrial > Soil > Vadose zone >...
CGACGACACCGTCGCAGACGCCCTCGACCAGGCGCCTTGGATGCATCAGAAGAAAAAATGACCGAGTCAGTTCAGACTCTTAGGTCATGCAGTTTCGCAAACTAAAAGTGCGGAATGTAGGATACAGGCCGCGGTCCGGGTTGACCAGTTGGACATTATCGCTGCCAAAGTTATCGTCCTGTTTGGCGTTGAACTGCAGGCTGCTCGCGGCAAAAGTCGCAACGAAGCGGTTATCCATGCCCGAGATATTCGATTTCACGATCAGGTCGGTGACGTTTCCGATCAATCTTTGGTCATGGTAAACTGAAAACCGTTCACGATAGACTTGGCCTTGCGGGCCGCAGCAAGGGGCGGGATTATCGTTGAAGGCATCGACCTCGTTGTTAAACCAGGTTCGTTGGGCATCATAGGAATAGAACTGGCTCTTGAGAGTGACGCTATTGGTCGCAGCATATTCGAAGCCGCCGCGCAGCCACAGTTCCCGTGCGCCGCTGTGGTTGTCGAGAACATTGTAAGTGGTCCGGAGCGTCCGTGCATCGACCGTGACGGGGTTGAGCGTGCCGGTATGGCCATCGGGGTAGTACTGAGTCCATAGACCCGAGACGATGCCGCTGGTTGGAACAATCCCCGGAAAATTTGCCGGCACCAGCGGGGTGCCCCAATAGAACCGATCCTTGTCCTCTTTGTATTCCGCCGCACCCCAGATCTTGAACTGGTCGTTGACGCGATAGTTGAGCCCGCCTGAGAGATTCCAGATCTTGGTATAGGTGTCGTCGATGAAGCTGTTAATGAATGGACGGCTCACATCGAAACGATAATCGAGACCCTTGATATCGGTACTGCCACCCGAGCCGAGGTAGGCGCGATAGCCCTTGAACGAATCGTACGACGTAAACAACTCGTTGATGATGGCGCCGGTGTGCGGAGCCTTGGTCACGTAATTGACCGCTCCCCCGGTTGCACCTTCTCCTGACAACAGCGAGGCCGGACCTTTCAGGATTTCGATGCGCTCGAGATTGCCCGTGTCCATGATGCGGTTCGTCATTGATGACGGGCCGATCTTGATGCCGTTGTAGAGCGTGTTGATCTGGCTCTCGCTGAACCCGCGCATGGAGAAGTTCCCCGCGGCACCGGGCGCATCGCCGGCCAACACCCCGACCGCCCCCTGCGCGGCTTCCGTGGTCGTGCGATAGCCCTGCTCCTGGATCACCTGCTTGTCGATTATTTCGACCGTCGCCGGCGTCTCGCGCGGCGTGAGGCCGAGCCGGCTCCCGACTTCCGTGACCGTATTGGTGTTAAGCGGCGTCGTGGGCGGCGTCACGACCGTAGCCGGCGTCACGACAGGCGTGGGTTGCGGTAGTGGCCGCGCCGCCGGCTGGCCCTTGGGTCGCGGCGCCGTGTTCTTGGGACGCGCCTTCGGCTGGGCGACTGTAACTTGCGGAAGGGGTTGTGCTACAGGGGGTTGGGTAGGCGTCGTTTGGGCTGGGGCGGCCGGCGTGGGTGTCTCTTGCCCCGTCGTGGTTTGCGCGACCGCAGAAACGCCGAACGGGACCGGCGAGAGGGCAAGCAACCCGATGGCCCCGACGGAACAAAGCAATCCAAATCGATGAATTTTGCTGACCCTGCAGCCGACGCGATAATTGGCCAAGTAACACCCCCGCTTTGCTCAATCGACGCTTCCCCAAGCGTTGAATAAGTTAATCACTTGTTCGTGATCTAGTTACGAGTTACAATCACGAAAACGTGAGATCTTATGACGCATGGCTTTTGGGCAACTCACGACGAGTTCCTACGCAGCCCGCTTGGCGCGCCGGACACGCTGGTGCGGTCGATCAAGATTCTGATTTTATTACTGAAAAACTGCTCGACGCATGTGGCAATGCGCGCGAATGCAGTCCTGGGAGCGCACGCACGCTCGCATCCTAAAAGATGCAATCAAGCAGGAGAGGGTATCTAAGGCTGTGAAAAACCCGCGCGCGCCTCAATACCGATTCGCGATCGGCAATTCCTCGGCCGGGAAGAGCGTGATCACGCGGCAGCCTTTGTCGGTCACCACGACTTCCTCTTCGATGCGTGCGGCCGAATAGCCGTCGGTTGCCGGGCAATAGGTTTCGAGCGCGAACACCATGCCCTCCTTGATCTCGGTCGGGTGATCCATCGACACCACGCGCGAAATGATCGGGCGCTCATGCAGCGCCAGTCCGAGCCCGTGGCCGAACTGCAGTCCGAAGGCCGACATTTCGTCCGGGAAACCGAACTCCTGCGCCTTCGGCCACACCGAACAGATTTTGTCGGTGGACACGCCCGGCTTGATCATGGCGATCGCCCGGTCGAGCCACTCGCGCGCTTTCTTATAGGCATCGTGCTGGGCCGGCGTTGCGCGCCCGACATTGAACGTGCGGTAGTAGCACGTGCGATAGCCCATGAAGCTTTGCAGGATATCGAAGAACGCCTGGTCGCCGGGGCGGATCATGCGGTCGGTGAAATTGTGCGGATGCGGATTGCAGCGTTCGCCCGAAATGGCATTGATGGCTTCGACGTCGTCGGAGCCGTGCTGGTAGAGGAACTGATTGACATTGGCGACGATGTCGTTCTCGCGCACGCCCGGTTTGAGCTGCTCGTAGATCAGGTGATAGGCGCCGTCCACCATGGCGGCGGCGCGGTTGAGGAGCGCGATCTCGTCGGCAGATTTGATCTCGCGCGCTTCCAGCATGACCTGTTGGCCGTCGTGCACCTTGAGGCCCGCCTTTTCGAGTTCGAACATCATCGGGGGTTCGATGATGTCGACGCCGATTGGCATGTCGCCGACGCCGGCTTCGCGGATCAGCGAAGCGATCTCTTCGGCATGACGTTTCATCAAGCCGAAGGCCGGGTTGACGGTGCCACGCAATCCGATCAGACCGGCCCTGCAATTCTCCGGCGCGAGCCAGGGCGTGTAGAGTTTGTGGTGGACGGCCGCAGAACCAAAATCCCACAGGATCGGCTCGCCGGTGCGCGTGAGCAGGGCCCAGCGCGAGAGCTTGTCGCGTTCCCATTCGCCGATCTTGGTCGAGGTGATGTAGCGGATATTGTTGACGTCGAACACGAGGAGCGCGCCGAGTTCGGACTTGTCGAGTGCTATCTTGACGCGCGACAAGCGGTATTTGTGGAGGCGGCGGTAATCGACCCGCTCCTCGAAATCGACCCCCATGATTCCCAGCGCCGGCAGCGCGCGGCCCCAGTTGAAGCGCGGGTTGATGTCTTCCGCGGTGATCTTGCGGACGGTGTCGTCCATGGGAAATCTCCTTCGAACTTGAAAGATAAGCGCCCGTGGGCGCATTCGTAGCCTGGAATTGTATAGTCTTATCGGGGGGCGGCGCCTTCATAGGCGCTACGTTGTGGCCTCTTGTAGCCCGGGTTGAGCCCTTGCGAAACCCGGGAGCGTTATATCGCCGGATCGACCGTTCCCGGGTTTACACATAACGCGTTAAAGAACGCGCCGTAGCGCGTCGAAAGACGCGCGAAATCGCGCTAGTGGCTCCAACCCGGGCTAAGATCGAGGTCTCGCAAGGGAAACGAAGGCAGGGAGAAGTCGTTATGGCGGTCTCGCCGCGGCCAGGTTCAGGGCGATCGCCCGCCACGATCCCGCGCGAATACAATTTCGCGCTGGACCTGTTCGACCGGTTTCGCGGCAAGGGCTGGCTTCCGCGTGTGGCCTATATCGACCAGCGTGGGCAGTGGACCTTTGGCCAGCTTCGCGACCGCGCCGAGGCGTTCAGCCTGCTCCTTGAAAGGATGCAGGTGCATCCGGAAGAGCGCGTCCTGATGTGCCTCCTCGACAGTTTCGACTGGCCGGCGGTCTTTCTCGGGACGCTTGCGGCGGGCCGGGTTGCAGTACCTGTCAATACGCTCCTCACCGAAGAGGACTATCGCTTTATTTTGGCGGACAGCCGCGCTCGTGTCCTCGTGGTCTCGCAAGAGCTTTACCCGAAGTTCGAGAACATCATCGGCTCGTTCTTCGGGCTGCACGTGATCGTCGCCGGCGAGAACCCCCATGGCCGTCAGCGGCTCGAAGATTTGCTGGGCGGTGTGCGGGCGTTTGGCAGCTACCGGCCGCCACCCACCACCTGCGACGACATCGCATTCTGGCTTTATACGTCGGGTTCGACCGGCAAGCCCAAGGCAGCCGTGCACGTCCACGCCGATCTGCGGCTTACCAATGATCTTTATGCGGCATCGGTTCTGCGCTTGACCGTAGGCGACGTGGTCTATTCAGTGGCAAAACTCTTTTTCGCCTACGGGCTCGGCAATGCGATGACGTTTCCGCTGTCGGCCGGTGCCACCACGGTGCTGTTGCCGGATCGACCGACGCCGGAGGCGGTGACGCTCATACTGCGCCGCTATGCCGTGACGGTCTTCTTTGCCGTGCCGACCTTCTATGCAGGATTTCTGGCAAGTTCCGTTGCGCCGACTGCCAAGGAAGTGCGATTGCGCTGCTGCGTTTCCGCCGGTGAAGCGCTTCCGGCCGAAGTAGGACGGCGCTGGCGCGCGCGCTATGGCGTCGACATTCTCGATGGCCTCGGCTCGACCGAAATGCTGCACATCTATTTGAGCAACCACCCTTATGATGTGCGCTATGGCAGCAGCGGCAAGCCGGTCGAGGGCTACGACGTGCGCCTTGTGGACGACGACGGCGTAGTGATTTCCGTGCCCGGCATGATGGGTGAACTGCAGGTGCGCGGGCCGACAAGCGCGGTCATGTACTGGAACAATCGCGAACAATCGCGCGCGACGTTCCTCGGAGAATGGACGCGCTCCGGCGATAAATATCTGCAGGACGACGCGGGCTACTACGTCTACTGCGGCCGCCGCGACGACATGCTCAAGGTTGGCGGCATCTACGTTTCGCCGTTCGAGATCGAGGACGCCTTGCAAAGCCATGAGGACGTGCTCGAGGCGGCCGTGGTGGCGTGGCCCGATGAAGACCAACTGATCAAGCCCAAGGCCTTCGTGGTTCTCAAATCGGCCTGGAAGTCCGGCAAAGGATTGGTCGGCGAAGCATTGGTTTTCGACTTGCAGGAGCATTGCAAGACAAAGCTCGCACCCTACAAGTATCCGCGCTGGATCGAATTTCGTGCCGAACTGCCCAAAACCGCTACCGGCAAGATCCAGCGCTTCAAGTTGCGGGCGGAGGCACCGGTAAAATGACCCATTGGAGACGGGCGTTTACCGAGTTCAGAGGATGGTAATCTGATCATGGTAATCTTTTGCCGGGGCAAGTAACCTCTTGGTAACCTAAGCGCAGCGCAATCTTGGACATTTCGTGGCACGATGAGAAAGAATTGGCTTGGCCGTACGGGCCTTGAGGTTTCCGAGATTGCTTTCGGAGGGGGCGTTACCGGCGGCATCCTGATCAAGGCGGATGAACCGACGCGGATCAGCGCGTTGATGCGCGCCGTCGAGGCAGGAATCAACCTGATCGACACGGCGCCGCTCTACGGTGGCGGCGCCTCCGAGGAGGCGATTGGTCGTCACCTGGCCGCGCTTGAGCCACGTCCATACGTCTCCACCAAGGTCCTCATAATGCCCGACGACCTTATGGACATCCGCGGCGCGATCGAGCGCAGCCTGGAGCAGAGCCTCAAACGGTTGCGCACGGACAGCGTTGCGTTGTTTCAACTGCACAATCAGCTCGGCACCGCCATCGGCGGCCGGCCGCAATTGTCGGTCCATCAGGTGCTGCGCACCGGTGGCATTGCCGACATATTCGATAGTCTCAAGTCGCAGGGTCTGTTCACGGCATCCGGCATTACGGCGGCAGGCGAATCTCCGGCTTGCCTCGAAGTCATCGAAAGCGGCCGCTTTGACTGCGCGCAAGTCTACTACAACGCCATCAACCCGAGCGCCGCCTGGTCGCGCGCGCCAAAGATCTGGACGATGCAGGACTTCTCGGGCATCATCCGGGAATGTTTCAACCAGAACATGGGAATTCTCAATATCCGGGTCTGGGCCGGCGGCCCGCTGGCGAGTGCCACGCGACCGGAAAAACTTGCAGTGTTTGCGTCCGGGACTGACGTCGACAATGAAATGCATTGCGCCAATCTGATCCGCAAGATGGTCGGTGACAGCCATGGCACGGCGGCACAAACCGCATTGCGCTTTGTGCTTGGCAACCGCGACGTGACCACGCGCGTGATCGGCATCTCGGAACTTGTGCAGCTCGAAGAGGCCGTCGCGGCCGTCGAAAAAGGCCCGCTGCCGAGCCAGGCGATTTCGCGGCTCGAAGGCCTGTGGGCGACCAATTTCAAGTGAACTTGTAGCCTGGATGGAACGCCCGATCGCGCTGGCGCGAGCGGGCGTGCAATCCGGGGTGAGTTGGGCAGGGCAGAATCCGCCGTATATTTTCATCCAGATGACGCGCTACAATCGGCGGGCAACTCACCCGGAGTAGGCTCATGAACATTCACAACAAAATTTCGATTGTGCTGGCATCACTGGCTGTGAGCGTCACTCACGCCGGCGCCGCCGAGATCACGCTCGTGGCTCCCGGCGGCATCAGGGCTGCCATCGTGGCGATGATCCCGGACTTCGAGCGCCGGACCGGACACAAAGTGAATGCGACGTTTGGTTCGGGTGGCGGCACCAAGGCACGCGTCATCAAAGGCGACGCATTCGATGTGCCGGTGGTGCAGCCGCCCTTGGGTCCGGTGGTCGCTTCGGGCCACGTCGTTGCGGCAAGTGAAACACCTCTTGCTATCGCGCTCGTGGGTGTCGCTGTGAAGACCGGCGCGCCGAAGCCTGATATTTCGACCGCCGATGCGGTCAAGCGCATGTTGCTCGCCGCAAAGGCTGTTGCTTTTCCGAATGAAGCAACGGGTGCGGCGGCTGGTGCAAGCTTCAACCAGACACTGCGCAAGCTTGGCATTGCGGAGGAAATGAAGCCGAAGATCAGGATTTCGCAAGGCGGCCGCGGCGCGATGGAGATGCTGGCCAGGAACGAGGTCGATGTCGGCGTGACCTTCATCAGCGAAATCATTACCGAACCCGGTGTTGAATCCGTCGGCGCTCTGCCGCGCGACATCTCAACAGCAACGGGTCTCGTGGGCTATCTGTCGGCGCATGCCAAAGAGCCCGAAGCCGCCAAGGCGCTGCTCGCCTACCTTTCCGGACCAGAGGCCGCGAAGGTCTATATTGCGTCGGGAATGGTGCCGGGGAAGTAGCGTTCACGGACTCCGAAGTCCGGATGCGCCATCGTGCATTTTTGGTGTGCCAACAGTACGACGAGGAACGGCGCTGCAAGCTGACAGGGGAGGGTGAGACTTGCTGCCGATTTTCGACGTGGCCGTGAGCGGTTTTGGACGTGCGATCCGGTCGTTGCCGCGTGTGCTGGGGATCTACTGGCTGCCGTGGCTGTTGGGTACGGTCGCGGTGCTGATCCTCGAGGTTGTCGTGCAGGATCAGCTGCGCCTGGGACGGGCCCCGGATTGGGCGCGAAACATCGTGTGGGCACCTTTCGCCGCCATGGCTTATCTCATGCTGCTGCGATGGGCGCTTAACGGCGAGCCTCCTGCTCGCGCAATCAACCTTGAGATCGGAAGGAAAGCTTGGGTCTCGACGGCGATCGTTGCGGCATGGTTCTTAGCCAATGTTATGGTGGATTCGGCGCCTGTCCCAATGCTGCGTTGGCTGGTCCTTCCGCAGGATGTTGTCGGCTACCAATGGGAAAATCTCGAACCCTACGCCTATGCCTTCAACTTTGCGGCTTGGCTCGTGAACTGCGTCCTCTTGGCCTGGTTCTTTGGCTTGCTGGTCGTGGTGGCCAGATGCGGTTGGCCCGATCTGCGCGAGCATTGGAACCTAGTGCGGCTGCAGCCGGCACGTCTCTTCTGCATTTCTCTCTTGGCTACGGCAACAGTCGGCGGGATGTGGAGGCTTGGTTCGCAAGTTATCGCGTGGTTCGGTCTTGACCATCTGGCGCCGCAAGGAATGATCCCTTGGCGCGCCAACATCCTTCCAGCGTTCGTGGCCGAACTTCCTTATTTCCCCCTGCAATTTCTTGAGTTCGCGATCCAGGGCTGCATCCTGGCGGAAGCCTATCGGCGGCTTCTGCTGGAGAAGGACAGGCGGTGACGGCGATCAGGAGAACGAATGATCCGTCGCACATTGGTCGCTGCCCGTATGGCGACATCCGGGGTGTTCTTTCAGCCGAGCGTCATCAGAAATCCGGCACCATCGCTTGCGGTATCGGCGGGGCGACCACGCCCGGAAAGAAGGAGTTCGGGTTGTCGGCGCAGCTCATCTCCAGCAGGGGACCTTCCGGTGCGCTCGCCAGTTGAGCAAGACGTTCGATTGGAACCTTGCGCACTGCCGCCTCGTATTGCCGGAAACGTTGGATGGCGTTCCAGGGCGTCGTAAAGGCACCCGGGTCCTCGACGTGAACGTTCGCCTCCAGCACCTTGCCATCCTCGATCAAGTGGAAGCGCTCAATCACATGAAGCTGTTTGGTATGTGGCGTTCCAAATCCATCCACAGGCGTCCGGTCGTCCATACCGATCGTATCGACGACGAGCGTATCGCCTTCGTAACGCCCGATGGATTCGCCGTACCAGGATGTCTTGACGTTGGCAGAATGCCGGTCCGTCAGGTGGATGCGGCGCACATCGCTAAAACTTGTCAGGATCATCACCACTTCCTTCCGCCCCTGAACAATGAACATCGGCTGGGTCATGGGTGAGAGTAGAAATGCGGTAACGCCTTTTGGCCAGCAACTTGCGGTCTGCGAGATAACGACCTTTCCGGCAAGAACCTGCTCGTTGCGCTTGCGCACCACATCCCTCGCCCAAGGCTGGAGGATGGGACTGTTGAGATCGGCCACGCGCTCGGTCGGCTGCCTTCCGGTCACGCGGAACTCGTCATTCGAAACATAAGGCCGTGCGGGGTCCTGCATCACCGGGCCGGGCCCGCTCGCCGGCGGGATGAACAAGCGATTGTACGCGTACCACCCGATACTTGAATTGGGTGCAAAATCGGGTGGTGTACCTTGAGCCATCGCCGAAAAGCTGCCGGCCAGGTAGACGGTGCCGGCAACAACGCCTCGTGTGAAGTTTCCTGCATGTCTGAACATCGGGGCCTCCTCTGCGACACAGAGAGTCAATGTCGAAAATAAATCATCCCAATGGCCGCGTTCGCGGGAGCCGCGTTCGCGCGCCCAAACCTAGCCTCGGCGTTAGCTCTACCGGGTCGGGGCCGCGGCACCACCGGCCTCGGCGCTCGCCGGGGCGTCGACGGAACCCATCTGCTTTCCGTCAGGAAGCGTGACTGCCATGAACTGCCCGCCACTGCCGCCGTCACGCAGCGGGTGGATCACGGCTTTGACTTTCATGCCGGGCGTGAGCGTCTTCGGACGCCAGCCCTGCCGCGCCAAGCCGGCCGGGCCGCCCATCTCGATGGCCCATTGTACTTCCTGACCTTCGGCATTGTTCACCATCAGCAGGATCCAGCTATGGGGATTGGTCCACTGGAATTCCTTGACGGTGCCTTCCAGGGTCGTCGACTTCTGGGCATCGAACATGGCGAACGAGTGATGCGCCACAGCAGGGATCGCAGACATGGTAACGGCAGATATGGCAACCGCGATTCCTGCGAGACCAAGTACATTGCGTTTCATAGGGCGTCTCCAGTTGAGTGTTTCTCTGGTATCTTCGCTTAACAAAGAACGACCAACATCAAGTGCTGCCACACCGCGTCCTTGGTGGCGCATCCCTCATGGCCGACGTACGCCCGCCACGGAGGAAAGGCTGCGATGTGGCTCGCCGCAGACATAGTCTTCGAGCCAAACATCGTCGCGCAGTGTGTAGACGAAGCGCGCCTGCCAATCCCCGGTGTAGTACATCGGATCGTGGATGGTAATGACATCCTCAAGCTGCGTCGGGCTGATCCGGCGGATGCGCTCGACGGTGCGCAACTCGTCGGTGTGGGGCGCGCCGGTGGCGTCCACGAAGGTCTTTTCGTTGAAGCCGGCGGTTTCGATAACCAGCGTATCGCCTTCGTAGCGGCCGACCGAATGACCGTTGTAGAGCGGGAGGGTTGTCAGTTCGTCCTCGCCAGGCAATGGCTTGTCCATCGCGATCACGCGGACCTGATGGTTGAGTTCATGGACTATCGTGACCTGCCCACGTGGCGCCTGAAAGATCTGAAACGGATACGGCGTAGCGAGCGCGCGTGGCAACCCATCCGGCACGCAGTATCTGCGCGCGTTATCGATGATGGAACCGTTCTTCAGCCCCGCGATGTTCTTTTCGTAGGCGGCTTTGCCAGCCGCGGTGAGCGGCAGCTCACCGCCGCCAATGATCTGGATCTTGGCCCGATATTCGGTCGCCCAATAAGTTCCGGAAATATCGGGCGTCTGGGCATAAGCCGAACTGGACAGCGCCAATACGGCGCATAAAGCAGCGCAAGCCGAACCGGCAACAACCGAGATCCTGAAGGTTCCCACAGGTCCTCCCAGCGTCGGTTACTGATATCGCGGCGGCCAACGTGGCTCCACCCGCTCAGCATGCCGTGACCTTAACACACCATGCCGTGGGACAAAAGCATGTTGCCACTCCGTGCGC
>Ga0099792_10000952_pt1 | contig 10576 bp, 17 predicted proteins | sample Rivendell_Oct201_8_FD_83780 | JGI IMG/M metagenome (GOLD analysis project Ga0099792, IMG submission 83780) | Vadose zone soil microbial communities from the Eel River Critical Zone Observatory, Northern California, USA -... | ecosystem: Environmental > Terrestrial > Soil > Vadose zone >...
ATCCCGAAGACGACAAATTAAAACTGCAGAAGAATAGTGAAGGAGAGAGATACGTGGATCTAGGGAAGAAAAAGCGTGTCACTGTTCGAAGCTTCAAAGGTAAGTCCCCTCTTCCTCATATGCAGACGTGTTGATTGCTCACCCTGGAAAAGGAATGACTCTGGTTGACATAAGAGAGTACTATGGAAGCGACGGCGATGAGAAACCAGGGAAAAAAGGCATCTCGTTGACAGTTGAACAGGTAAGGCATCATTCACCGGTCTTCTTAGTTCTGAACTCTTCTGGACAGTGGAAGAACCTCATGCAGGCATCAAGAGCCATCAGCGACCTCCTGTAGAAGACATCGCTACCTCCACATCTTCCATTCGAGATCACGCCGAGATCAGCAATGCGAAATCTCTATTATCTCTACATTGATTAGTGTGATACATCTAATGTATGCAAGAATCCTGTCAAGTTAATCCAGCGGCGGCTTTGTGTGCGCCCTCAAACCCTGTGCGCCATAAGCCACCAAACCATGCAGTGAACTTTCGAACTTGTGCCTGAATATCCATATACCACTCCAAGACGACAAACTTGCAGTATAATCTCTCGTACCTCCTATGGAATGCTGAAGTGAGGACACAGGTAAATGCTTCTAATTACGTACCACCAAGCAGCAAAGTATTCGGCCAATCTTCCAGGTGATAGAAGCCCGCTTCCTCTCATGTTGTCAAAGATAGCATGTCGTTCATCATCCCAGACTGCTGTGGAACAGTATTTGGCCACAACAATGAAGACACGAACCTAAACGCGGATGAATAATTTGGCAGCGTGCCCTCTAAGGACCTACTTTTGAATGCGTGGTAGATAGTGCATAGTCAAGACTCCTGTTGAGATGGCTTGTCAAAGTAATTGCGCGTCAGAAGCTTGAGTGGTACCGTGTAAGATCGTTCAACTTGAAGACCATCAAAACCCTTCGGGGCACTTTCCGCAGGATGTCAAAGACGGAGAGAAGCAAACCCTCTTCCATCATAACAGCATCACGAATTGCCTCTAATTCCTGTTCTGTCTGAGGTGACTGGTCCAACATGCTCGATGCACGCTTGAAAGTCGATTTGCTCTCTTTTTCTGGACGTGGATCGTCTGGTGTGTCCCCCATGCTCGCTCGGCCTAGGGAATACATCGATTCGTGCCGCGATTGACACGACTTGGCACCCACCAGTTAAAGCCGCCTCGAATATAGGATACTGGGTTGTAATGAGTATATAACAACACCCCGAACACAATGTGGACTGACCTGATCAGAGTCAACGTTTCCAACTAGTTGGGCATATTTTCGTCGATCGGCGTTATTTTCCGGGCTGGCAGGCGATATCAAAGACAACCAGAGCTTGCTGTAATTAATTCGAAGCGACCTATCCAGGTCAAAGTATAATCCGTGATCAAGGAGGACAATTTCAAAATTGTAAGGTGACCGAGAGACGGCAGGGCACGGTCTGATCAGGAGGTTCCCTTAGGGTTTGATTGAGTATTCAGTAAAGAAAGTAAGACCTGCAGGAGTGCCATTACCTGGGTGAGGGTCCTATCACACGGTTCAGTTGCAACACCAGCTTGACAACTCGGATAAACTCACGGCATGAAACCAGCCATCAAGATATACCATTTGCGAGAAGATCCTCGACAGCTCCAGGGAAACCTTGTTGCGGTCGATATTGTGTGCGGCGAGATACTCAAGATCATCGACCCTTGCACCTTCGATGAACTCCATGATGAGCACCCGCTTGTTCGCAGATATAACCTTGGGGATATACAAGGATGTACTGATATTTTCAAAGTTTTCCGCTGCTTTTCTTGCGTTCCTGGCTTCATTAGTGAAATCGAGCTCTTTGGGAAGATTTTCGCGCATCTCCTCCCCAAGCCACGTAAATTCAAACTCGGGGAACCATCGCTTTATCCAACCTGCAAACAGACCGTGTCAATTTGGAACTCGGCTTGAGACCACTGACGGAGTACCGAGCGTCAGCTCAACCATCCGCATATCGATCCCACTGAACTCAAGTAGATGAGGATGTTGCAACTAACGACAATCAGCGTCGATCCAAAGACGAACGCGTTTCCGGACCGACTCACTTTGACCGCTACGGTCTTCCCTGACTCCCGATGGTGGGCAATATGCACCTGAGCAAGACTGGCGACGCCGATCGGCTCTGGGTTGAACTGATCAAAGATTTCGGACAATGGCCGGCCCATATCGGACAGGAAAAGCGCGTTGACATCGTCGTACGGCGTCGGATCGCATTTGTCTTGCAAAGGGCGCATGGTGGTCGTCCACTCCAATGGCAACACGACGCTACCTTGGAAATGAGAACGACACTGCGAAAAAAAAGAAAAGTCTGCGATTTGGTTTGGAGAACTCACAGGGATGCCATGTGTTGCCCCAACTTTATGAACACGCCTAAAAGTGACTCGGCATCACCCCTCTCCTCCGTATGTCAAATTATAGCGCGCGCACCTCCATTCGCGAGCAATGCTCGAAGGACGCGGTTCGCGCTCCGCAAGTGGCACTGAGAATATGCCTCGCCCTGCTCCTCGTCGGATGCATACGCCCTAGCAAACGTACGTTTATAATCAATCACGCCAAATATGGCCGCCTCTGTGTGACGATAGCGCGCATGCATGACCTCCACGAACGCAGCACATCCTTGACGAGCATGCACTCACCAGCGACGCGGGAGCACCTAACGACAGCCAACGCGGTATGCCTGAACGGCCGATAGTTTTCGTAAGCTATATACCCGACGCCAACACCGAATGCAATTGCAGTGGAGTATGTCGCGAAAGAACCCGCGCGGCGGAGCGGTGGTGGTGGGTGTGTTCCTGACGCGGACGGACGGGGCGGCCACCGGGTGAGACGCCTCGTTAACAAGGGAGCGACGCAAAGAAGTCTCGTGCGCAAGTGGAAGGAAAGCATGGATCTAATCCCGGGCAGGCCGGACGTTTTGGGCCTTGTGCGAGACAAGACCAGAGTGCTGGAGATGATGATGATGCAACCGAGCGCGTCGCGGTGGTGCCCGGTAGGCCGGCCCATGCCATCCGGAGTGGTCCCCCTTCCCTTTCCCCATTCCTTTCACACCACCTAAGAAACTCTAACTTAAAACGGACTACGGTGACTATGGCGATCATGTCTGTGAGCACCCTCGTTCCACGCCACCGTACCACGACCCTAATAGGCCAGATGTAAATGGAATCTCCATAACACGTTCTAAATCCGACTCGGTTTATTCTCGTGATGTTCTAGAATCCCCCCACCCCCCACAAGACATCCCCATACCCCTGATATATGACGTGACACATATGAACTAGTCTAACAAAGCTGGAGCTGGAACTCCATTTGGTCAACTCTACGACACAGACATCACATTCTTCCCTTGAATTCGACCTCAGCAGGGCGCTTTCCAAGTGCCCAATCTGAGATTAGTACGCCGGCGATTGCTGTTCTAGGCGGGATTCTGAAAGGTGGTTCGTTGTCGTGATGTGCCAGCAGAGCGGCTGTATCCCGAGTTTGACTGTCATTGACAGTAGCATCTCCACCAAGAGGATCACCAGACACTTTGACGTTGACCCTCTCGTCGATGCTTGCCATCTGTTTGTAATCACTTCTCGTGAAATTGGTACCGCCTTTGTGTTGGAGTACTGCTAGAACCTCTTCCCGGGTATACCACTTCGCATCTGGAACTAGATTCAGCCAGGGCAAATAAGGCACGGATGGCCTAGGCTGCGAACCTTCAAGCTCATTGTCGAGATCTGTCCTTACAGGTTCCAAGGAATCTCCGATCGCATAAAACCCAACCATGAGATTGGCAGGATATGGCTAGCTTGGTGTGAGTCCCGATACGACGGTCAGCGGATCGTAACCGAACCCATGGCTGCCCTGAGTGGTACTTCACGTTTCGGACATGAATCCCAGCCTCTTCCCAAAGCTCGCGTTTGACAGCATCCTCGAATGATTCCCCTGGTTCTATGAAACCTGCCATGGTGGAGTAGAACTTTGGTGGGAATTTTTTCTGATTCCCAGAAGATTAGTGACATCCCGTGATATGGTGCCATTCCAACAACCCACATTTCGTCCAAGAAGGATTTTGTCCTGAGTCTCATTCAGCACTGCCATGATGACCACCCCGTCGGTCCGTGGATGGGCGATGTTATGCAGTCCTTTCCTGGTGAGGAACAAAGTTGGAGAACATGCGACAAAAGAGTAAGGGGGACAGACTGCGTGGGACAGGGTTTCCTGCCCGTATTATCGGACGACGATAGGAGGCTTGTACATGACAGCTTCCATCCTCCCCAAACTGAATATACGGGTGAGCCACAGGAAGCACAGAACTGAATAAAAGTGGCGGATGAGCTGTGGAACGCCACGAAGCGGATGCCGAACACCGCATACTTTGTTCCGGAAATTCCAATCTACCATGCTCCGAGCCACTGCAAATATTCCCGCATGGAGGTCGTCCATGCCACGTATCGCGCTTCGGGGCTCGGCGAAAGACAACGTAAAACCGTCCAAGGCAACGGCCGAGGACTGCACCAAACGATCCAGTTCTGCGTGAGGGATATCGCTAACATCAATTGAAAAGAAAGGTGTGCCGACGAGCGCCTTGGCAAACTGCTCGGGAGGGATGGCCCGGCTGTAATCATTGGCTTGAGGCTCGTTCACGCCAAGGAAAATGATTGGTGCGCCTCTGAACCTAGATCCCTCAAGGATTGGTAGATCGACGGTTGAAATCGCTTCCTCCGTCGGCCCCTGCCCCACGTATGGTTTGGGTCCCAACAAGTGTTCAACTTCAGCAGTGGTGAGAAAGACCAACTGATTTCCACTCGCCCGTGGGGCCAACAGAGGCTTTCCATCCTGAAACGCGACCCACCGAGTCGACGTTAAGTCAATGAGGGTATTGATGAATACGGAAGACGTTCGCAACCACGATAGGCGATTCAGCGGAGATCCGCCTAGGAAGTTAACGTTTCTAAAGGGGAGTCACCAAGAATCAGGGGAAATGAAAGTGATACCACAATTGGTGTGTCGACATACGCTTCACTCATCTAAAGTGATGAATATTGCGACTGAAGACACAAGCAGATCACTAGTGTTATTCCAAAGCGGTCGGATAATGTCGGAGAACGTCACCGAGTCTCCCGACGGATGGATCAGGACTGGGAAGGCCCCGCGGCCCGGTCCGGATGTTCAACTTACTCGGAACAGGTCGCCCTTGTTACGCATGGTGCCCCGTGCAAAGATTCGAGCAGTGCCCCAAGCCGTCCATCCGCGCTTCTGAGACATTTGGTATCGCCGTAGACTGAAAGGCAATTGGTACTTGCGGTTGCGGTTGCGGACCTATCACGGGATACTTGCTACCGCGTCTTCAACGTATTTAATGTTCCCCTGCTCCCAAGCGGACTAGCAGACTGAACGTCAAATTTGTGATTAGCAGACAGTGTCTTTAATATCCCACCTGCTGAAGCATCTTTGCATCTGCGTGCCTTGATATAGGTTGCTGAAATGTAGCCTCATATGGAGGAGGACTGCACGGGGCATGCAACGGGGACCTTCCATTTTGCTGCGTCGCCCACGGATGGACATCCGGTGGTTCCTTGCCTCACCGGAATCGACAGATCCTTAGGGGGAATAGCGTCGAGGCATCCAATCCGCCCCGAGCCAGTCTGCAGGGTTCACTTCACTTGCGCGGGCGGCATGCAAAACCCGTGGATGCCATGGTTTCAGTTCAGATCTTGTTTCACGCATTGTCATGTCATAAATATTGCGCTCGCCGCCTCGTTCTTCTTTCATGCGTTTTACTTTTGGATGCACATCGGTAAGTGAGAGAGAATTTCCCTTGACATTTCCTTCTTTGACGTTTCCTTCCTTTCAACCTTCCTCTTATGGGAGACAACGGACAATTCACCCATCGCTCTTATACGGTGCCATAAATCCCTTGATCTGTGCGTGACATCTTTCAATGAGACATGACCCATTTGCCTCAATTCCGAGATGTTCTCCTTATAAACAGACCGAAACGAAGCCCTCTGTGCTGAGCACCTCTGATGACCCTCGATGAAATGGTAAAGTGACCCTTCTGTGTGCGTTTCGCTCGGCGCTGGTTGACCTACCTTTCATGCTTTAGATGGCCTTTGATTCCCCATCACCCCCGCAGAAAAAGAAGGCCACCCAAACATCCTGGCGAGGGCAAGAGCCCCAACCACTACCAGAGAATACACCGGCACGAGCGATCGCCGAAGCCTGGATAATGGAGACGAAAGAGAGCCAGGATAAATGGAGGGAGGCAGATGGGAAGTTGAAGGATCTGTTTAACCGCCCAAATCGACAACTTCCGCCAAGGAGGAAAGCCAAAATGTAGGCTGTGATACCCCGCCAGCTGTCGCTGGTGTCGTTTTCGCCTCTTGGGCTATCTTATCTTATCTACACCCGCACCCGCGTCCTGTAAAATTCATGTTTCATGTGTCATGATTGGTCGTTGCTCTCTCCCCACCGTTTTGTGGTGTTCCGAGTAGACACCTCCCATTCCTCTTTAACAACATGTCTCAGACTGTCAAAGACCTTACGGCGGGGACAACAGGGGGTATTGCGCAGGTCAAAGCTTTTTTTTGATGGAATTTGTCTTGTCGTTAAACGCCGTCTCATGACCACAGGTTTTAGTCGGTCAACCTTTTGATATCGTCAAAGTGGTATGTCATCCACGAAACGAACGGTCCAATTGCCTCACCTTGACCGCGTAGCGTATGCAAACGTCCGCAAAAGGGACGTACAGAGGCATGCTTGACTGTGCAGGTGGTATTCTAAGAAACGAGGGCCCTCTCGCGTTCTACAAGGTAGATTTCAAGTTCGCCCGACCACACACTTTATTCACTACACGTCAATCAGGGTACAGTGTCTCCACTGGTGGGCATTGGGGCCTGCGTTTCTATACAATTTGGCGTTCTCGAATATACCAAACGTTATTTCAGTGCCTACAACGCCCGAACAGGACAGGATGCTTCCCAAAGCGCAGGGTTAAGCTCTTCACAGCTTCTGATTGCCGGGTCATTGGCAGGTCTAGGTAATGGCTTTGTTTCTGGGCCAGTGGAACATATACGTATACGTGCGTCCCTTCACCGTTCGTCGCGTCACATTTACCTAAGGAGAGCAGGGCTGCAAACTCAGTCAAACACGAACCCCGAATATCGCGGCCCTCTCGATGCCATAAAAAAAATTAGCTCCAAGTATGGAATTCGAGGTATTTACAAAGGTCAAAATGTCACTTTGCTGCGCGAAGCCGTAGGGTACGGTGTGTACTTCTGGGCGTATGAAAAGCTAGTGCAACGTGAGATGGCACTAAGTGGCATTCGGAGAGAGCAGATAAGTCCGAGTAGTGCGGTCTTGTATGGTGCGGCGGCAGGCTATGTTGTGAGTGACCGTTCTCGGCACATGAAAGCGCAGGTAGCTGATTGCGGAGCACTATCAGCTTTGGGCTGTGATTTACCCCATAGATATGATCAAGTCACGGATGCAAACGGACGGGTTTTCCCCATCTGATGGCCAAAAGTACCGATCTGCGGTGCACTGCGTTCGCACCGTGTGGAAAACCGAGGGCGTCAGCGCGTTTACGAGAGGACTAGGGCCCACGTTGATTCGGTGTGTTCTACACGACCTCGCCCCGTTTTCTTTGATGGTGGCTGATGATTCTCTGCACAGGTCGCCGTTCGCCAATGGCGCGACCTTCTTGGGTTTCGAGATGGCGAGCCGCTTTCTGAGTTCTCTTTAATCACGGCACGCGCTTTGATGGCGCGTGTAGACCACGCACAACTTTAGCTTTAGATGACACTCGTGGGTTCTAGACATAGACAGCATAAGTTAGACGTCACAATTTTTGTTGTGACATATATATTTCATGTTGTGACAAGTTCCTGTCACGTCACATTCTGATCAATTCAGATCAGATTCGTGTCACACAAACCGATTAAAAAAATGTCTGAGCCTTTCCACCATAGACCTACGCTGAAGCAGGTGGGCCCTAGGCTTGGAAGAAATGCAATGCGCTCCTTATATTCTCCTCGTTTCAGACGAACAAGCCGTTCAAGTCAAGGCATGCGACAAAAGCGTCCTTAAAAGAGCGGTCAAAAGGTAAAGCTCTCACTCGCCTCACGTCGCGTATTTTGCGCGTATGCGTATCACATCAATGGGCATCTGCGATGCTTAAAGCGGGCATTTATATCCTAAGCAAAGGCGTGTGCATGCTAAACTCGTTTCCTTAGGTCGCGTCTCCCGACAGGCGGCCAAAACCGACCACGCTTCCAAAGCTACCAGCGCTCAGTCCAAGCTCAACCGGCGGAATCACGCAAAGCAAATCCAACTCCAAAAGCGCCAGTCTCTGCTTTCTGCCGTCCGTATCTTTGGCGGCGTCGACGGCGCCCCTCGCGTGGTCGCCGTGGTGCCGCTGTGTGAAGACGTCACCTCGCGCGCTGCTGTCTCGGTGTTCTCCCAATCCCTAGAAATCCCTACACAAACAGACCAGGAGTGTGTCTGGAAAGCCACGTTCGTTGGCCGGTTTTGCTGTGTCCTGCCCGTCCTTATACCGCTTTCTTCGAAGGGTGGAACGATTTAAGACATCCTTACAATTCATTCAGCTAGCTTACGGGGACTTCTATGCCACTCTGGATGCCTGTAAAGTAGCGGACTACGTTGTCTTCGTTCTCTCTCCTACTGTGGAAGTTAGTGCCTGGGGTGAAACGGTACTTAGGACGCTGCAAACGCAAGGACTTCCTGATGTGGTGTCCGTAGTTGCCCCAGGTCATAACATAGACCCCAAAGCTCGCTCGGGGATCCTGAAGTCTCTCCTTTCTTTCATGCAATACTTCTTCCCGGAACAATCTAGAGTCTTTGATCTCAATGCCCATTCAGATCAGTTGAGCGCGATCAGAGCGTTGTCGGAGGGTAAACCACGCGATGTCCGTTGGAGGCATGGGCGGTCGTGGCTTTTGGCTGAGTCTGTGGATTGGATGGGTGGAAATCTTGCGGTTACAGGAGTGGTACGAGGGACTCAATTGTCCCCCAACCGTCTGGTCCATCTTCCAAATCATGGCGACTTCCAAGTACTCAGGGTGCGTCGTTCGGCCTTGCTCCCTTCATGTAGGCTAAGTGGCCAGTTAGGTCACTTCACCTTTCGTTGGGAATGCAGATTCCGCTGCCATGGCCGTAGAGCCCACTGTCCTCGCAGATCCAGATCCAGAGGAAGCAGACTCTCTTGTTTCTAGTAACGACCCTGACGACACGCAAAACGAACAAACGTGGCCGACAGAGGAAGAGATGCAGGAGGATCTTCCTCGAAAACCTGCTGAAGATACGCAATTACCCGATGCAAATCCCGGTACTACTCCGCGCGCAGTTCGACGCGTTCCGAAAGGAACGAGTGAATACCAGGCTGCGTGGATCATAGACGAGGATGACGAAGAAGAAGGCGAAGGCATACGAGATGGCGACGAGGGCGCACAAAATGGGAATGTGGAAGAACCGGTTGAAGTCCCCGACCGTCTTGGGGATGAGATGAAAGCGGAAGCATATAACGACCAGGATGTCGAGTTTGAAGATCTAGAAGAGGAAGAAGAAAACAGGCAGTCAGTCACGTTACCTTTTTCATATTCTTTTCTCACTCAGCGCAAAGGTTAGAGAGTTGGCGCGAGCGGCAGCGAGAAGAACGAGACGACCGAGAGTTTCCTGATGAGGTCGACACGCCCAAAGACATCCCTGCCAAGATAAGGTTTCAACGCTATCGCGGGATGCGATCTTTCCGTACTAGCCCATGGGATCCTTATGAGAACCTACCACGAGATTATGCACGGATATTCCAGTTTGAAGATTTCAAGAGGACAGAACGTGCGGTTCGCCGACGCAGCGAGGAAGATGGAGGCGCAATACTGGTCAGTCTAATCGTGTACAGGGCCCGCGTAGATCTTCACATTCGCCATAACGTTAGGCCGGGACTAGAGTGACCGTATATCTCAAGGACGTCCCCAGGGACGCAGCCAAGTGGAACCCCAGACGTCCCCTCATCGCCTTTAGCCTTTTGCAACACGAACACAAGAAATCGGTTGTTCACTTTGCTGTTCAGAGAAACACGGAATATGAAGACTCTGTGCGTTCCAAGGTTAGCCATCACCCTCTCATCTGAGTTTCCATCTTGGGTGACTCTCAGTTAGGATCCGCTAATACTTTGCGTGGGTCCTCGACGATTACGAGTCAGGCCTGTCTATAGCCAGTATACTCAAGGGGGTGCACGAGGCGTCAATAACGTACACAAATTCGAGCGCTACCTGCGACATGGGGATACGTACGTGGGTACCATTTTCGGACCAATCCTACTCGGGAATCAACCATGCGCTTTATTGAGGGAATCTACGAATGCAAATGGTAGGACCCCACTCGAATCTTAAGCGAAAGCCTTTGACGTCACCCCAAGCTCCGGCTCTTGTTGCGATGGGCTCGCTGCTCAACCCTGATCCGACCCGAATCAATGCCAAGCGCATCATTTTATCCGGGCACCCCTTC
>Ga0099792_10000955_pt1 | contig 10572 bp, 8 predicted proteins | sample Rivendell_Oct201_8_FD_83780 | JGI IMG/M metagenome (GOLD analysis project Ga0099792, IMG submission 83780) | Vadose zone soil microbial communities from the Eel River Critical Zone Observatory, Northern California, USA -... | ecosystem: Environmental > Terrestrial > Soil > Vadose zone >...
TCGCCTCAATACGGTGGAGATCCATCTACCGCCACTGCGCGAGCGCCGAGACGACATTCCCGAGCTGGCCGCGTACTTTCTGCGGCAGTTCGCGGCCCGCTACAATCGGTCCGTCGGGACCATTGGTGCCGACGCGATGCGCGCGCTGCTGGCGTATGCGTGGCCGGGCAATGTGCGCGAGCTCGCCCATGCGATCGAGCGCGCGACGCTGCTCTCGGAAGGCGGTGCGTTGAGCGTGTCCGACCTCAGCTTCCGCGCAGGCGGCGAAAGCGCCCCGCGTCTCGACGACATGAGCCTCGAGGACGTGGAACGCGTGTTGATCGCGAAGGCACTCGCGCGCTTCGAAGGCAACGTCACTGCGGCGGCCGATGCGCTGGGCCTGTCGCGCAGTGCACTGTATCGGCGGCTCCAGCGCCACGGGCTCTGACCAGCCACGATGGCCTGGCACGAACGGCAGTTCACTCGGCTCGCGCTTTTCGCGGGGTTGCCGTCGGTGATCGTGGCAATCGTGCTGCTGTTCTCTATGCCGACTACACCGAGCACACGATGGACGGTGAGCGTACTGCTCGTGGTATCGTGGCTGTGGTGTGTCTTCATCCTTCGCGAGCGCGTGGTGCGCCCTCTGCAAACCTTGGCGAATATGGTCGCTGCCATTCGCGAACAGGACTACTCGCACCGCGCGCTGCGCAACAACGCAGGCGACCCGCTTGGCCTCGCGATGTTCGAGCTCAATGGCCTTATGATGGATCTGCGGGAGCGCAGGCTGGGCGCGCTCGAAGCAACCGCGTTACTTCGTCGCGTTGTGACGGAGATCGACGTCACCGTCCTGGCCTTCGATGAAGCCGGCGCATTGCGCCTGGTGAATGCCGCCGGGGAACGGCTGCTCGAGCGGCCGGCCGAACGACTGCTCGGTCGCCGCGCCGACGAGCTCGGACTTGCCGAGACGCTCAGCGGAACAACGCCTCGCGTCGTGGACCTCGCATTTGGCGCACGCCGCGGACGATGGGAAGTGCGGCGTGGCGCGTTCCGTCAGGGCGGCCTGCCGCATCAGTTCGTAGTGCTTGCCGACGTGAGTCGCTCGCTGCGCGAGGAGGAGCGCCTCGCCTGGCAACGGATCATTCGCGTGCTCGGCCATGAGATCAACAACTCGCTCACGCCTATTCGTTCGCTTGCCGAGCGCCTGTTGGAGCTGCTCGACCGATCGCCGTCGGAAGGCGAGTTGCGTGACGACCTCCTGCGCGGTTTGGGTGTGATCGCGAATCGCTCCGCGAGTCTCTCGCGCTTTCTTGGCTCCTATGCGCAGCTCGCGACCCTGCCCCCGCCGCGACGCACCGCCCTGTCGGTGCGGACATGGGTAGAACGCGTGGTGCGGCTGGAGTCGAGGTTGGCCGTCGAAGTCAAGGAGGGACCAGACGTCATCATCGATGCGGACGGCGATCAACTGGACCAGATGCTGATCAATCTCGTCTCGAACGCCGTGGACGGCGCGTTGCCGCTGAACGGTGGCGTCTGCGTGCGGTGGAACACTGACGGTGCGATGCTCCGGGTGGTGGTCGAAGATGACGGCCCGGGACTCCCGGCGTCTACCAATCTCTTCGTACCATTCTTCACCACGAAACCTGGTGGAACGGGAATCGGACTCGTGTTGTCGAGGGAGATCGCCGAGTCACATGGCGGGCGACTGACCGTGGAGAATCGCGAGGGCGCGCGAGGATGCGTGGCAGAATTCGAGCTCGCGATGCGATGGGACGGCTAGATCTACGGCAACGAGATTCATCATGTCCACTCATGCACTGGAGGACATCCCCGAGCTCGATCCCACACGTGAAGCCTAGCGCGCACTCGCGCCCGCGCTGCTCAACGTCCTGCATTGATGGCCCCCTCCTTTATCCCATCTCTGGCTCTACTGTTTCCAGCTTTGGGCACGGTCGCCGCGTTGATGAGTTTGATTGCGAGCTCATAGTTTTCAAGCAACAGATCAATGGCCTCGCACTGCTCAGAACTAGCTATTGTTCCCGGCTCCGGAAGCTGTCTTGAGCCTTGCCCGAAGAAAGCACCCGGGCGGAACGAGCACCCAGGGTGCTCGGCCCAAACTTTTCCAATCACCGTCAATGTTGCCTGCGGCGCGTTGAACGATCTCCATGCGGTCGCTAGCGACGATATTCGTCAGAAGAGGTGGAGGCGCGGTTTTACCTTCGGGCAAAAGCACGGCAGCAACGTCGAGTTCACCTACGAGGAGCCGGTCAAATAATTCACTCGTGAGTTCCTCGACAGCCGCCGTCGGACCTTAGGGTATTTCTCAGTCAGCGCTTGAATAGGTTCGATAAGCGTCCCCTCGGCCAGGGCGAGTCCGATGCGCAAGAGGCCTTGAGGTTCGGCGTCGCGCGACGCAAAAGATTTCAGCGCTTCCGTCCGCTGTAGCAGATCTCGCGCTTGTTAGAGCACCCTGGAGCCGAGCGAGTTAAGAGGCGGCGGCTTAACCGGGCGGTCGAGCAACTCGGCACCCACTGCCGCCTCCAGCCTTTGCACTTGCCGGGTAATCGCAGAGGGCGTCCGGAATAGACGATCGGCTGCACCGGCGATGGACCCGTCATGGGCGAACTCTACGAGAGCGCGCAAATCATCGAGCAAGGGAGCCTCCTAAAGCACTTCCAAAACCGCCTCTCGGCGGAAAGTAACATCGTGCGTGTACGTCAATATCATCATGATAATAATGAACTTGTGGAAGTGTTCGTTCTCCGTTATAAAGAACAAGGAGTTTAATGGATACCTGACACGGAGAATGACATGCGCATGGGTTCAGTTTCGCATTCCTTGCTTCCCGCCCGCACGGCGATCGGGGTGGCCGCGCTGCCGCTTGGGGGCTGCGTTGAAATCGACCTTGTCGTCAAGGTTTGAGGCGACGCCCGGAAATCCTCTATGAAATACCCATTTCACATCATCGATGTTTTCAGTTGATCTAGTCACGCTCGAAGTTCAGAAGATGGCACCGTCAGCCAGAAGGGAGCGACTATGAAAGTCATCGAGGTGCCTGCGTCATTCGACCTCCGGGATATTATGCCAGTGGAGCGGCCCGAGTTGCCTGACCCTGGACCGGATCAGGTTCTCATTCGAATGAACGCAGTCTCTCTGAATTTTCGGGATCTACTAGTCGCCCAAGGCCATGACCGTTGGCGACCGCCAACTGGGCGCATTCCAGTCTCCGACGGCGTGGGCGTCGTGCTGGCGGTCGGCCCGGGCGGTAACGGAATCAGCGTCGGCCAGCGGGTCATTACGACGATTTTGCCGAAATGGATTTCGGGCCCGCTCACCGTACAGAAGCGTGAGGGCGGACTAGGAGGTCCCGCGGCTGACGGGGTCTTGGCCGAGCGAATCCTGCTTGATGCAACCGCCGTGGTTCCAGCGCCGGACTATCTGACGGACGTCGAGGCTGCGACCCTTCCATGTGCGGCGCTGACCGCGTGGCACGCCCTCACCCGCGCTGGATCGTTAAGAACAGACTCGACAGTTCTTGTGGAAGGTACCGGCGGCGTATCGCTGTTCGCCCTTCAGATCGCCGTTTCAGCGGGTGCGAAGGTCATCGCGACTTCCAGTACGGAGGCCAAACTTGATCGCTTGCGTGAGTTGGGCGCGGCTGCGACGGTCAACTATCAGAAACGATCCAGCTGGGGTGTGGAAGTCGTAAATCTGACAGATGGCCAAGGCGTCGATCACGCTATTGATATAGGCGGCGCAACCACTCTTGAACAATCCATATCGTCTGTGTCGATGGAGGGTGTCGTGAGCGTCGTGGGCCTCGTTGGCGGATTGAGGACGGAGATCAACTTGGCTGAGATCTTTCAGAAGAACTTACGGCTCGACGGAATCGAGACGGGATCTCGGTCGATGTTAGAAGACCTTGTTCGCTGGTTTGAACTCAAACGGCTCCATCCCATCATCGATAGAACCTTTCCATTTCAGGATTCAAATGCGGCCTTCCTGCACCTTAAGGCGGGTGGACACATCGGCAAAGTCTGCGTGGTGATGTAGCTGCCCGAGTTGACGTCTGAACAACATGCGAGAGCGGAGTAGAGGTAACATGAACAGATCAGTGTGTAGAGTGATGGCGGGTGTCGCCGGCGTGGCGGTGCTCGGGATGACCGCAACGTTAGCCGGCGCGCAGACCGGCGAGGTGAAGCCGGCGCCGTCCCCGGCGACGCAGATCAGCGAAATTCCTGACAAGTTTGTCATGCCCGAGGCGCAAAAGGATTACGTCAAGCGCGTCGAAATGATCCCGATGCGAGATGGCGTGAGGCTCTACACCGTCATCATTATCCCGAAAGGTGCCAAAGAGGCCCCGATCATCCTGACACGCACGCCGAACGGCACCGGTTTTTACCTGTCGAATGATAAGCCGTATCTGGAGGCGCTGCTGCCAGTGGGCGACATCGAGTTTGCCCGCGCCGGCTATATCCGTGTATTTCAGGACGTTCGCGGCAAATACGGTTCCGAGGGCGCTTTCGAACTGACCCGCCCACCACGCGGACTGCTGAACGCGACCAACACCGACGAAACCACGGATGCTTGGGACGCCATCGACTGGCTGGTCAAGAACGTTCCGCAGTCTAACGGCAAGGTCGGCATGATCGGGACAGCTTCCGACGGCTTCACGGTGGCCATGGCGCTTCTCGATCCGCATCCGGCGCTCAAGGCAGCCGTGCCTGAAGGTCCTAAGATGGACAATTGGATGGGCGATGATTGGTTTCACTACGGCGCCTTTCGTCAGATAAATATGGACTACTTTCCTTCGATGATCGCGCAACGCGGCGCGGGCCCGCAGGGGGTTCCCCGCGCAGCCTACGATGATTACGAGGTGTTCCTGAACGCCGGCTCGCCAGGTGCGTTTGGGCTCGCCAACGGCTTCGATCAGCTCGGTTGGTGGAAGAAGATGCTGGCACATCCCGCCTACGATTCATTCTGGCAGGACTACGCGGCGGACCGACAAGTGGCTGCGCGCCCCTCTCGGGTACCCACGCTGTGGGTAAACGGTTTGTGGAACGAGCAAACCATGTGGGGCGCGCCGCACGCGTGGCTGGCGCTCAAATCCGCCGGACACGAATCGAACAACTGGTTGGTGCTCGGTCCCTGGCGTGCCTTTCAGGAGCGATCCGGCGGCTGGACCCTCGGGGTATTCAAGTGGCACGGAGATACCGCCGAAGAATTCCGGCACACCATGTTAATGCCGTTCTTCAATCAATATCTGAGGAACGGGCCGCCGGCAAATCTCGCGCGGGCCACGATCTACAGTCCGGCCGAAAAACGCTGGCAACGCTTCGACACCTGGCCGAGCGCCTGCGAACGCGGCTGCGCATACCCACTAAAGCCGCTTTATCTCCAGGCCGATTTCAAACTCTCGTTCAATCCACCGACGGGCTCGCGCGAGGGGGATTCCTACGTGTCCGATCCTTCGAAGCCGGTTCCCTACGTGCCGCGACCGGTGTATGAGGCTGACGACCCATGGCGCACCTGGCTGGTACGCGATCAGCGCTTTGTAGATGGGCGCCCGGACGTACTGACTTATGTGACTGAAGCGTTGTCGGCTCCGCTGAAGCTGGAGGGAGCGCCAATCGCTGACCTTGTCGCGACAACCACCGGCACGGATGAGGACTTTGTGGTCAAGTTGATCGACGTCTATCCACCGCAATATCCGATGCAACCTGAGCTCGGTGGCTATGAACTGCCGATCGGTATCGACATTTTCCGCGGCCGCTATCGAACAAGCTTCGAGCATCCGTCACCGATACCGGCGAACAAAGCGCAGCGTTATCGCTTCACACTACCGAATCAGAACTATGTGTTCCTGCGCGGCCACCGCATCATGGTACAGATCCAGTCAACGCTATTTCCGCTCTATGACCGCAATCCGCAGACCTTCGTCGACAATCCACTGTTTCCGAAGCCGGAGGACTTCCGAAAAGCGACGATTACATTACTGCGGTCGGCGGATGCGGCGAGCGCCGTGTGGCTGCCCGTCGTGCCCTATGCCAACAGCGGGAGTTTCTAAAAGCGGTCGAGGTCGCGAAGGCGTGCTCGAATTTCCAGGGGATCTTTTATTGGCCGTCGTGGCTCGACGAGGCAGGCTTCAAGGCCGCGTGCCTCAAAATCGACTCGGCCATTGATGCGCTCTCTGCGTCGGGCTTCGAGGCGAAGATTGTCTCCGGAGGGTCGACGCCAGGCGCTTCGCAAACGCCGCTGATTCCGGGAACGACCGAGATCCGGCCTGGTACCTACGTGTTCTACGACACGAGCAGCATCGAGGCGAAGGCCTGTGTCGAGGCGGACTGCGCGCTACGCGTGCTCACGACTGTCGTCCGCACCTCGGTGCCGAGGGCAATGCGTGATCGACGCCGGTTCAAAAACGCTCTCGAGTGATCAGACGGTCCCTTTAGGAACGTTCGGCCTCGTCGTCGGGGGCCCATGGACTATTCGCAAGCTGAATGAAGAGCACGGCTACGTCGAGATCCACCGGCCCGGCCGCGTCTGAGAAAAAGTCTGGGTGATACCGAGCCACGTCTGCCCGGCCGTGAACCTGCACGACGAAATTTGGTACGGCCGGCGCGACCGAGTGGAAGGAAGCTGGAAGGACGCCGCGCGGGGGAAGGTTCGCTAGAAATCGACGGATCGCGGCTGGCGTTCTTCAGCCCCAATGATTGGACCTACTGTTCGTTGGCGTAGGTTAGGTCGCCGGAAGAAGTGGAGGCGCGGTTTTACCTCCCGGCAAAAGCACGGCAGCAACGTCGAGTCACCCGCGAGCAGCCGGTTACATAGTTCACCCCTGAGCTCGCTCGACAGCCGCACTCGAGCAACTCGGCACCCAATGCTGCCTCCAGCCTTTGCACTTGCGGGTAATCGCAGAGGGCGAGCGGAATAGACGATCGGCTGCCCCCGCGATGGACCCCGTCATGGGCGAATTCTACGAGAGCTGTGCAAGTCATCGAGCAACGGACCTCCTAAAGCACTTCCAAAACCGCCTCTCGGCGGATAGTAACATCGTGCGTGTACGTCAATATCATCGTGCTAATAATGAACTTGTGGAATTGTCGGTTCTCCTTTATAAGTTCTCCGTTATAAAGAGTCAGGCCTGATCTTGTCGCGAATCATGGCTCCGCTTATTTCAAGTTTGCTCTACCCGAGTTAGACCGGGTGTAGGGATGGTGAGCTCCGGTTAATAACCCTAGTGTGGTGCAGAATGAACGATTTGATCTTCTCGTCTGTCTGATGGGACACCGCCGCCACTAGAATTGAACTGCCACGGGCCGGCTGGCCGCCCCTGCAAGGACATCGCCGATGATTTCCCTCCCCTATGACTTTGATACCGCTACGATCTGGTATCGGATCGCCCAGATGGCGTTCGGCTTTCTCGCGCTAATCGCCATCAGCGCCGTGGCGTCCCTTCTGGTCGGAAAGACCGTCGCGGCCCTGCAGCTGACCTTGATCCTCGCCATCGCGTTGGTCTTCGCGTTCAAGCTGCGAGGGATGGCCTCGTTCGGCGCCACCGGCACGATCACGGCATCAGAAGTCGTTGCCCGGCCCGTGAGCGTTTACGGCATTCCAATGCGCGTGCCGACGGGTCGCTTTCCGATCGCCGAGTTTCGCGCGATCCGGCTCGTGCGGCGACTCGTGAGTTCCCGCAACGGCCCTCTCACCGATATTGGGGATGTCTATCTGGTTGGCCGCGAGGGCGCGCCGGATATCCAGGTGTTTTCCGGTGCGGCGGACAAGGCGAAGGCGGCGGCGTCTGATTTCTGCGCCCTCCTCCATTTGGAATACGTCGAAGGCGTCCCACCGGGAACGACGCGAATCGATCTGAAGCTGGGCGCCTGACCGGCGATGTGTCCTGAGGGGTTTCTTGTCGATGAGTTTCCGGGATGCGCCATGTTTCCTTTGAGCTCAAAGGATTCACGACCTTCACGCATCAATACCTGTGGATGACGCCGGAGTAGTTCTCATTGCGGTGTCCGTTTTTGGTTCGCTCGCCTCGATCGCCTACGCGTTAAACGTCATCCTTCGGGCCTGGGTCGCACGGCATTTCGAGATGGGGGCGGTCAAAGAAACGGCAGCTCCGCTCCTTGAGGCTCGAATGAATCGCCTCGAGGCAGCGGTCGACACGATTGCCATTGAGGTCGAGCGGATTTCCGAGGGACAGCGGTTCACGACAAAGCTCCTCAGCGAGCAGGGGCACGGCGCTTTGCACGCGACAAAACGGGAACGTTCATCTGATACGTCTTCCTGATTGGAGACCTCAGTGGATATTAAGCGTGAGACAAGACGTCGGGCTTCAGGATCTGACAACGGGGTTCGAAGGCTGCTCGCTGGACTTTCAAGCCATGCATTTCGCGCTGCATCGCGAACGCGCTCGGCCCTAGCAGCCAGCCTTCAGGTCGAGAGTTGGTGAATTTTGGGCAACTTTTACGTGAACATCGCCCTACGCGAGCCGGAATTGGGTTCAGTATTGCGCATACTCGACGAAATGGGGCGGCGCGCATACGTCGGTGGATGGCGCGAGGGCCATGGTATTCGACGCAATTTGCGATGACCAGGATCCGGACAAGGTGGAGCGTTTTGCCCCCGCCCTTTCCAAAGCACTCAGCTGCATTGCCTTGGCGGTTTGGAATCACGACGACGACGTCTTGTGGTATGCGCTGGTGGAGAACGGAAGCGTCGTCGACCCCTACGATTCAAATCCATCCTACTTTTCGGGGGGGGGGAATCACGATGCCCCTTGTTCAGCGAGCGACAGCGCGCAACTGACGGTGTCGGCGCCGGCTCACGGGCACTTTCGATCCGTCGCGCATCAACAACTTGCGATAACCGCCTACTCTGAGTACCGCGGCGATGCTACGCAGCGCCACGATGTGCGAGCGGTGGACGCGGATGAATGCTGCGGGGTCGAGCTGCTTCTCGAGTGTGTCGAGCGCGGTTCGCACGATGGCGGCGGCCGCCGGCGTGCACGATGGCGTACACATCGTCTGCCACAATGTGGTCGACATCCTCCAGCGGGATCACGACGTCGTGATGCGAAATGTAGAAATCGACGACTCCGAGCTCGCGGTCAGTGACGTACTGAATGCTGACTTCTCCGCCCGCCGTCGTAACCCTCCAGCGTTCTCCGTCTCGGCGGATTGACTGGCAGAAGCCGACTCCCCACCTCGGAAGGTTCGCTGGATCGGTGAGAGAGTCGAATACTTGCTCAACGGGGCCGTCGATGCTAACCGCCCGCGTGTCGGATCGCAACGTCGTGGAATTCGCGTGGCTGCGCACTTTGGCTCGTTGTTTCTGGGCGGGTTGGAGTGTATGGCGGCCGTATCCGGCTGGCGTCCCGCACTTCAGAGGATTAGACATGGCACGGCGTCGAGTGTGACCGACGACGCTCCCACGAGTTCGTGTGTACTCCCCCTTTGGTCGCCTGATAAGCGTGAAGTCCGGGGTCAGTTTTGGGGTCAGTTTGTCCCATCAACCTCCGACAATTTGTAATCGGGAAACCGGCTCCGACGCTCGATTGCCCTCTCAAGTCCGACAGATTATTGTGTTTGGTTGAGTGTACGATCTGATTTGCAACCAGGAGGTCGCAGGTTCGATCCCTGTACGCTCCATGTCACGTCTGCCGACGGTCGCTCCACGGTCAGACCGTGGTCAGACCATCCATCGTCGAGGTTGTCGTTGTTGTCGTTGTTGACGTGTAGGCAGTTTTCGTGAATCACCGATTCGTGTGCGACCAGCGGATCCGTTTATCGCTCTTTGCGTCGAGTCGACGCGATCACTTGCATCCTCGGACTGCCGGCCCTCGCCGCGCAGATGAGCGTACCTGCGGGTGAAATGGCAAACAGGCGCCTCCCGAATCGTCGAGGCACTCCAGCAGGGCGGCGTACGCTGTGTTTTCGGCTTGCCCGGAACCCAGACGGTAGAACTCTTTGAGGCGCTTCGCATAAGCGGACTCCCGACCGTCATAGCTACGAACGAAATGAGCGCGGCGTTCATGGCTGGGGGTTGGGCAAGAGTCACGGGTGAGCCGGGGATATTGCTTACGATTTCGGGGCCAGGCTTTACCTGGGCCCTGACTGGCTTGGCGGAGGCGCGGTTGGACTCCGTTCCGCTCCTGCACATCGCGGGGAATCCGACCGCCAGTCCGAACGGACGATACTTTCGGCAGCAGGAGATACCGCTTTCCTCGATTGCCGCTCCGTTGGTAAAAGGAGTTATCGAAGCGGACCGGTATTCTGACCCGGGCGCGGCCGTACTCGACGGACTCCTGCTTGCACGTTCGGGCGAGCCAGGTCCAGTGCTCCTCCAGGTGTCGTCGGCGACACTGGGGCGCGACCTTACCGAAGGAGCGGGCGCTACACCGTCCTCATCGGTGGTTGAACGGACAGATCTCGCGGCGGTGGGCGCCAGAGTCCGCCGCGCGCACCGGCCGGTTTTCATTGTAGGACAGGCAACCCATCGCTACGCCAGGGAGCTGCGCACGCTGATCGAGCACGTGAACGCGCCACTGCTGACGACCCCCTCCGCGCGCGGCGTTCTTCCAGAGAATCA
>Ga0099792_10000958_pt1 | contig 10558 bp, 7 predicted proteins | sample Rivendell_Oct201_8_FD_83780 | JGI IMG/M metagenome (GOLD analysis project Ga0099792, IMG submission 83780) | Vadose zone soil microbial communities from the Eel River Critical Zone Observatory, Northern California, USA -... | ecosystem: Environmental > Terrestrial > Soil > Vadose zone >...
CTCTGCGATGTATGCGGCGGAGCGATGATTTGCACGACGTTCAGCGTTTGGTCGGCCGTTACGATCACCCGGCCATAGGGCTTCAGCGCCTCGATGCGCTCAATGTTGAGGGCGTCGGGCGCCTGCCGGTAATCAATACCGATGACCCGCAATGCCTGCCATTTGATGAAATCCTGCCGCGAGGCCGTGTCGCTTGTCGCCAAATTGGCGACGGTCACATCGCCGGTAAACTGCAATCCCGGCTTGCCTTTGGCCGGCTCGGCCGCGAAGCTGAATTTGCCTTTGGTCGAGAACTGCCCGCCGGTGAGCTGCATCGCCATGGTCGCCGCGACATAGGGCTGCAGCGACGACAATTCGAAATCGCCGACGTCGATGGCGAAGTTCGCCGCCATCGGCAAGAGCGTAAGGTCGCCTTGGGCCGCGACACGGCCTTTGCCGCCCACGGTTAGACTTGCGTCCACTTTGAGCATGCTGCCCGGTTCGGATGAGTATCCCGTCACGGTCAATGCAACCGGCGAGAGGTTCAATTTGGCGGCGGGCTGCGTCATGCGGTCCTCGGCATCGATCGAGGCCGCACGGATGTCGAGCGTGCCCACGCTGAGGCTCCAGTCCGACGCAGCCGGACCGGCCGCCGCCGCGGAAGGAGTCGCTGGAGGCGACGCCGCGTTCGGAGCGCGCTCGCCGAAGAGTTGAAGGAGATTCAACCGGCCATCGGGCTCGCGCCAAACGGTGAGCTTCGCGTCGTCCACTTGGATGCGCTCGACCGCGAGCTTGCGATCCGTGAGGGAGAGCGAAGCGCGTGAGATTTCAACCGCCGGGGAGCTGATCCACGGCGTGCCGCCGGCGACGCCCTTGGGGGCAAGCGCGATGTCGCGGAGCTTCAGCGTCGGCAGATCCACAGTGAGGCCGAGCTTGTCGATAAGCGCGACGCGATATTCGCCTTGCAAATCAAGCGCACCGGAGGGAAGTTCAAACGGCAGCGCATCCTGCAGATAGGCGGCAATGGTCGCGGCCTTGAAATCGGTGATCGCGAACTGTCCAGTCGAACCCAGCGGCTGCACCGAGAATTGGCCGGACCAGGTGAAACGCTCACCGGCAAGCGTCGAAGCCTCAAAGCTGTAGGCATTCTGAAAATTCGGCGCCGTGCGAAAGTCCGTCAGCGTGAACTCGATCGGCATTAGCGTCGTTGCGAAGGCCTTTGGCCGGCTGTGATCTTCCAAGCCGACCCGTCCATCATGCACACTGAGCGTCGCGATCCGGATCGCGGGAACGCCGGACGGCGGCGGCGGAACAGCAGGCGCGGGCGGCAGCAATTTCGCGAGGTTCAGGGTGCCATCGGCGTTGACCAGCACCCGAAGATCGGGGTGATCGAGACGCACTTCCTTGAAGGTCCAGGCGCGATTCAGAAGCGAGCTGAGCTGGGCGTCGATCCTGAGAAGATCGAAACTCTGATTCTCGCGCCATCGGCCTCGGTGAGCGCAAAGCCGGTCACCTCCACGGTCAGAGTGAAGGGATTGAACGAAAGCTTGGCGATCGCCACGTGCCGCTCGAGGTCGCGCTGCACGTAATTCTCGATGGCCGAGCGCGCCAAATAGGGCACAAGCAGGAAGCCCGCTGCGCCATAGGACGCGAGCAATAGGGCGAAGCCGGTCAGCAGCCACCGGTACCTTCGCAACACTCGCCTGATCGATTCAGAGACTGAAGTCGCCATGTTCCCGGAAGCCACCCCGTTTCCCGACGATCCGCTCCGACAGCAGAATATCACGCCGGCTCAACGGTAACACCGATGGGCTTGCCCATCATTGCTCCTACCACTCATTCCGGTTCAAGGAGCAAAATCGCGACATGAAGCTATTGTCTTCGCTGTTTGCCAAGTTGATACTTGGCGTGGCTGCCCAACGGCCGAGCAAAGAGAGTATCGGGGGATACCTCGGATCAGAGACCGTGAAACACGGTCGGCGGAGGGTTTGCGCGGCCCACGGGATGCCGGGGAGAGGGCCGGGCAGGATTTTGCGGGAAAACAAGCCTACAAAACCCGTGAGAGCCAATTTGGTATAGGGGGGCTTTTCGATGCATGTCATTCCTCAGTCTTGGGCGCATTTGCACATACTCGTCAGCGTGTTCCCGTCCGTTGGCCTCATGTTTGTGCTCGGCGTTTACATCGCCGGATTCCGCACCCGCAATGATTTCGTCCGGCGAACCTGTCTCGTTCTGCTGGGTGGATTGGCGCTGTTGTCCATCCCTATCTATGTCAGCGGCGTCGGTTCGGCGGCTGACCTATCCGGGAATGCCCGCTTTTCGAAGGACGCGATCAACACGCACTACATTTGGGGGATGGCTGCGCTCGTCATTCTCCTGATCGCCGGATTCGCCGCCGGATTCGAGTTCTGGCGGGCACGGCAGGCGCGGCGGGAGTCCAAGGATCCCTTCCATTTGGTGTTGGGTCTGGCGCTTGTCGCTCTGGCCCTGACATTTGTCGCGGGCGAGCTTGGCTTCACGATCAATCACCACGAATTGGAATTGATCGTCACTATTCCCGACATCTCGACGCCGCAGGCCTGGTCGCACGCCCATATCATCCTGAACCACATCCCGACGGCCGGGTGGGTGTTCGCCCTCGCTTTCTTCGTGACCGCCCTGGTCGCCAATGACGACGTCATGAAGCGGGCCAGCCTTACTCTTTTTGTCATCTGCAGCATCGTCGGCGTTCCGACCTATGTCGCGGGCACCGCCGCGATGTGGGCTTTGACCCAGCCGACGATTCCCGAGATTTCCAAGGCCGTGATCAATGCCCATCGCGACATGGCGTTGTGGACGCTGTTTGGTCTGGCATTCACCGGCGGCGCCTCGTGGATTGTGCTGTGGCGGTATCGGTCTCGTGGAGCCTTTTCCAAGAGTTCGCTCAATGTGATCCTGCTGTTCGCGATTCTCACCTTGGGCATCATGACCGAAACGGGACACCGCGGCGGTCTGATCAATCACCCCGAGATCCGCACGGCGACGGATATATTGGCCACCGATGCCAACGCCGGCATATCCAGCGCTCTCGAAACACTGATGAAAGACATGGTCTGGTTCGTACCCTGGCAAATCGTGCACTTCTTTGGTTATTGCCTGATCTTCGGGGCAGTGTCCGCTGTCGTGCTGCGGGTGTTGGGCTTCTGGAAATCCATGTCCTTTGCCGCCATGCACCAGCTGCTGGTGCTGGGATTTCTGGGAGTGCTCATGAACGTCGTGAGCGGAATGCTCATGATGCTTTCCGACAGCTACCGTTACGTCGTGAGCGACACCACTTTCGCACCGAAGATCGTGCTCATCACGGTTGGCGCAATGGCGGTTCTGTATTTCTCGCTCTCCAGCCGGCTTTGGAACGTCAAAGCGGGAGACAATGCGCCGGCAACCGCCAAATGGGTTGCCGCAATCGTGGTGCTGGCGTGGGCGGGGGTGATCGTTTGCGGCCGATTGCTGCCCTATCTTTGATCGCAAGGCGTGGCGCATCCAAGGGAGGATTGAGCTTTGTTTGAATGGCTCGGAAATACGCAGTTTTCTTCTTCGGTCCGAACCGAAGTGTGGGGCTGGCCGCTCGCGCTGACCGTCCATGCGCTTGGGACGGCGCTCGTGGTCGGCTTCATCCTCATCATTTGCCTCAGGCTGCTCGGATGGTTCACGCTGATTCCCTATACCTCGCTCAATCGGCTGTTTCCCGTGATCTGGGTTGCGCTCGTGCTGCAAATCCTGAGCGGCTTCACGCTGTGGATGGCAAAGCCGGCACAATATGTCGCGGACGGGGCGTTCATGCTCAAAGTCGCACTGATCATTATTGGAAGCATTCTGACGCTGTACTTCTCTCGGACGATCAAGCAAGAGGCCGCCTCGTGGGAAGCAAAAGGGGCCGTGTCGTCGCGCGGGGTGAATTTTGTCGCCGCCGCCCTTGTGGTGTGGTGCAGCATTGTTGTTGTGGGCCGGCTGACCGGCTATTTGGGATCGATCGGCTAGAGCACTCGGGCAGACAAAATCGGCTCACGGTGAAAAGCAAAAGAGCCCGGATCAATCCGGGCTCTTTGCCTTTTTGCCTTGCGGCAAGACTTATTTCTCAACAACTTTCTTGTCGAGATTCTCGTCACCGGAACGTTGAAGGACGATGTTGACGCCCGATTCCTTGAGCGGTGTGGCGCCCAGCTTGAGAAGCAGCTTGGCGGTGTCCTCCCGGTATCTACGCGGAATCTGAAGCCGGCGGGCGCCGATTTCCTTGGTGAGGACGGACATGGAAATGCTCAGCGCCGTCTGGCCGAACTTGTCCTTCTCATCGATCCTCGCGCCCTTGCTGACCAGGTATTGAATATCGTCGTTCATTCCCTGATAGGCCGCGGCGTGCAGAGCCGTCCAGCCGAACTGACCGGCGGTATTCACATCGGCGCCATGTTCGACGAGGTATTTTACCGTCTCGGTCGACAGTACCCGTTCGTCGGGCTCTCTTGCTCTCTGCACGTCGGTACCGGCGCCGGACGCCATAATCAATGCCGTCGTGCCCGATTCGGTGGGAATATTCGGATCTGCCTTGGCTTCCACCAACGCCTTGATGACGTCGAGGTTGCTGGTCTCCGCGGCCAGCACAAGCGGGGTTGAGCCCTGGAGTATGATTTCCGTAACGGTGACGGCGGTGCGCTTGCCGTAGAAGGCGTTGGCGCCTTTCTTGATTTCATCGGCAGCTTTCGACTTGTCCTGCGCGATGCGGAGATTGGGATCGGCGCCGTGCTTGAGAAGCGATTTCACGACGGCCAGAGTCGCGTCTTTGCGTTCCACGTCGATGCCATAATCCGAATTCCGCACGACGCGGTGCAACGGGGCATAACCGTTGGCATCCCTCGCGTTGGGATCGGCGCCATTGTCGAGCAGCAGGTCTACGGTCTTGGTCTGAGCCATGGCGCTGGCGATCAGGAGGGGTGTCAGCCCTGTTTTCGGCTGGGCGTCATTCGCCTTGGCCCCGGCTTTGAGCAGAATGCGGCCACTGTCCACGTCGCCCTGCTGGGCAGCGAACATCAGCGGGGTGAATCCCGTCATTGAGGCGAGCTCCACGTCGGCGCCGTGCTTGACGAGCTCGTCGACCACCGCGGACTGACGCTTCGAAATCGCCCACATCATGGCGGTTTGTCCGCCCATATTTTCCTGCGCATTGGGCTTTGCGCCGCCCGTCAAGAGCGCACGCACGGTCTCGACGTTGCCACGGCTGGAGGCCACCATGAGCGGCGTCTCGCCGGACATGATGGGCATATTGGGATCGGCCCCGGCCGCCAGCAGCTTCGTCGCCATCGCCGGATCGGACTGCTCCGCGGCTGCGTAAAGCGCCGTGGCGCCGAACTCATTGGCGGCCTTTGCGCTTGCGCCTGCCTTCAGGAGAAGATCGGCCATCGCCAAATCATTGTGGGTAGCGGCCCAGACCAGCGCGGCCGTGCCTTCCGCCCCAGCGGCAATGCCCTTGGTGTGACCCAGAAGAGACTGCACGGTGGCGCGGTCCCCTTGCTTGGCGGCCGTCACCAGCGACATATCGCTTGGGCCGGCTGCCAGTGCGGCGCCCGCAAGGATCGTCGAGCCCATCAATGCCGCCAGAATTGTTGTTCTTGTGCTCATCTTGGTTTCCTCACTTGGATTCGCATTTCGGTCCGGCTGGATTTCAAACTGTCGGCCTGACGGGCCGCTGGTCCCCGCTTCGAACGGGGACCAGCCCAGTGGAGATTTAGATTCTCGCCACCTTGCTTAGACCTGTCGTCGGCAAGTCGAGCCGTCCGGTGCTGTCTCCCAGCTTGTCCACGTGGGGCACACCGGCCTTGTCCAGCATGGTCAGAAGGAGGTTGGTCATCGGCGTGCGCTTGGGATAGCGGACATGCACTCCGCCCTTGAGGCCGGTAGCAGCACCAGCGACGACCAGAACCGACAGATCGGTATAGAGATGGAGATTGGCATCGCTCAAGCCACCGCCATACAGAGTCATCGAGTGGTCGAGCAGTGAGCCGTCGCCGTCCTTCGTGTCGCGCAGCTTGCCGATAAAGTAGGCCAGCATCCGCGTATGGAGGCCGTTGATCGCGGTGGTCTTGATCTGCTTCTCGCGATCGCCCTGGTGATGGGTGCAGGGGTGATGGGCATCGCCAAATCCCAGCTCGGGATAGGCGCGGCCGCTCATTTCATGGCCCATCTGGAAGGTCATGACGCGCGTCATGTCGGTCTGCCAGGAGAGAACCATAAGATCGGCCATCAACCGGAAATAATCCGAGAAGACTTCCGGAGCGCCGACGGGAGTTCCGATCGGCAGAGCGTGGATGTCTTGTTTCTCGGCCAGCTGCATGCGCCGTTCGACGTCGCGGATGGCGTCCAGATACTGGTCGACCTTGGCGCGATCCTGTCCGCCGACCTTTAAGCGGATGTTCTTGATGTCGGCATTGACGGCATCAAGGATGCTCTGATCTTCGCGCCTGATGGCCAAGCGCGCCTTCGGATCCGTGCCTCCATCGCCGAAGAGACGCTCGAAGACGGCGCGCGGCCGGTTCTCCATCGGGAGCGGCGTGGTCTCGTTGCGCCATGAGATCGTGTCGTAATAGGCGCAGCCATAGGCGGACTCGCAGGCGCCCACGATTTCCGACGATTCCAAACCGATTTCAAGCGAGGCGAGCTGGGTGTGCTTGCCGAACTCCTTCGCCGCGATCTGGTCGACGGAAATTCCGCCGCGGATGTCGGCGCCGGAGGTCATTTTCGCGTGCGTTCCGGTGAGGAAGGCGGTGCAAGCGCGCGGATGATCGCCGCCCACTTCGCCATCGCGGCCCGCAGCTTGTTGATGATCGAGGCCCTGTACCACCAGCATGCGGTCGCGGAAGGCTTCCAGCGGCTTGAGGGTCGGGGTCATCTCCCAGTCGGTGCCCTCGGTCTTGGGCGTCCACTCGTGGTTTAAGTTGAATATGCCGTTAGGCACCTCGAAGAACGCCATGCGGATCGGCTTCGCCGCCTCGACGGCAAATGCCGGCGTCATCGCGTCCAACATGGGAAGAGCGAGCGTCGCGCCGGCCCCGCGCAAGAACGTCCGACGAGGAATGGATTTCTTAAGAATTACCATCTTTCACTCTCCTCATTTGGAATGGGGTGCTGTTGACGATACCAAGAATCATAGACGACCATTTTTGGTTGTCCGCAGACGCATCACGCACGATTTTGCGAATAATGGGGTGATCGTACTCTTCGACGCCACGGCCGAGCGCATAGGTTAAGAGGCGCTCGGTGAAGTTCTCCATGAACATGTCGTGCTTCTTCACCAGAACCTGCCGCAAGCCGGCCGGGCCGTTGAATGCAGAACCATCGGGGAGGGTACCGGAAGAATCGATCGGCGGCGCACCGGGTCCGGTCGTGTCGCGCCAACTGCCGATGCCGTCGAAATTGTCCAGCGCGAAGCCGAGCGCGTCCATCTGACGATGGCAAGCCGCACAAGCCGGATTGGACCGATGCAGTTCCATGCGTTGGCGCATGGTCAGTTTCTGCGTGGTCTGATCGTCCTTCAACGATGGAACATTGGCCGGCGGCGGCGGCGGCGGCGTGCCCAGAAGCTGCTCCAAGACCCATTTGCCGCGGATGGTCGGGGCCGTCCGGTTGGGATAGGAGGTCACCGCGAGGATGCTCGCCTGTCCCAAGAGGCCGTACCGATTGGGGTCCTCGATCTTCACGCGCCGGAATTCGCCGCCGTAAATGCCCTTGATCCCGTAATGCTGGGCCATGCGCTCATTGAGGAAGGTGTAGTCCGTGGTCAGCAGATCGATGACGGGGTGATCCTCCCGCACCTGGCTTTCGACCAGGAGCTCGGTTTCCTTCGCCATCGACCGGCGCAAATTCTCGTCGAACGTCATGAAGGTCGACGTATCCGGCGATATCCTTGTGACATTGCGCAAGAACAGCCATTGGCCGACGAAGTTCTTGATCAGCGCCTCCGAGCGAGAATCGGACATCATGCGCTGGACCTGCGCCTTTAGGACCGCCGGCTCGTGGAGCTGGTCCTTCTCGGCAAGTGCGAGCAGCTCGTCGTCGGGAACGCTGCTCCAAAGGAAGAAGGACAGCCGCGATGCAAGCTCGACATCGCTGACCCGGTAAGCGGCCCCGGGAGTGGCGTTCGGCGGATCGAGTTCCGTACGGAAGAGGAATCCGGGCGACACCAGGATCTTCTGCAGCGCCAATCTGATGCCCGTCTCGAAGCCGCCTTCCTCCGCACCCACTTTATAGAGCGCGAGCAATTGGGGCATGTCTTCGGCCGTCACGGGGCGCCGATAGGCGTGGCGGGCGAGGTTGGAGAGAATTTTCTCCGCGCAGGCCATTTCGCCGATTGAAGCGGACGGATGACAGCTGAAAAGCTTTTCGCGTGAGGGCGTGTCGCCCGGCCCTTTCACATTGAAGGGGCCGGCAACGGTGACGCTGCCCACGCCTTCGAAATAGGTCTTCACGTCGTCGTCCCGCACTTTGTCGATGACGCCTTCCTGAAGCAGCGAATCTTTCATGAACAGGGCGCCGATCTGTTTCGTGCCGGCCTTCACCGACAACCGCACCCTGAGAGCCGCATCGGGAGGCGTTCCGCCGCCGAGCACGATCTTCTTTGCACTGGCCGGGATGGTAAACAGTTGCAGCCTTTGATCATCCAGTCTCAGGTCGAGCTTGCGCTCGTGCTCGAGGCCCAAATATTCGTCGTTTCTGTTCCGTTGCAGGGTGACCGAAATCTCATATTCGCCGTCCACCGGGAAGTAATGGCTGATGGCGGTGCCGCCGCGCGAGCCCGTTGGCGCGACGTTGTCCGGCAAACGATCATCCTGAATGAGTCCGTGAGGAATCGTATAGGTCTGATAGGCCACCGGTGTGTTCGTGTCGCCTACGGCGGCGCGGCTGATCTTGCGTGCCACCGACAAATAGCGTTCCAGCAAGACGGGCGATACCTGCAGCACGTCGCCGATATTGTCGAAGCCGTAGCCGATGTCGTCGGCAGGCAAAAGCTCGCTGACGTCGATCTCCAGCGCCAGCAGATCGCGAATGGCGTTCGCGTATTCCGTCCGATTGAGTCGATGAAGCGTGGGCCGTCCGGGATTGGGTCTGGTCTGCGCCACACGATCGCGTTCGTTCTCGATAGCAGAGACCAGCGCATTATAGCTGACTTCGGTGGGACGCGGCATGCCGACGGGCGGCATTTCGCGGCTGCGCAGCTTGCGCAAAACCTTCTCCCAAGTCTCGCCATTGGCGTCGAGACGGGCGAGGTCCAGATTTTCCAGATTCAGTTTTGCTTTTGCTTTGGGACCGAAATGGCACGTGTCGCAATAGACTTTAGTCGTCTGCCAAAATGTCTGTGGATCAAATGCCGCGCCGTGAGCGGTTGCAGCGGCCGCGGACGTCGTTTTTTCCGCCGAAGCGGATTTCTCCGCAGACAGAATTATTGCTCCGGGCAAGAACACTGCGCCAGCCAATAATACGCCGGTTGCAACCAGTGCTCGGGTGCGAATCATGCCTCAACCCTCCCACGTGCAGAAGAACGGAAAGGTACACCAACGCCCATCGTTAATACAAGGCGCGGCTGCGGTTTTGGTTGCGGCTTTGTTCCGATTAAAAATGCCCGAATCCGTGGGGTCAAAGGGGGTGCGGGAGGGGTCCGGAGGGGCGACTCAACGGTGCCGAATCTCGGGCCGGAGAGTCGTTTAACCTTATTTGCGAGGCGCCTCTTGATGTTAGAGTCCCGCCCGAGACGCCAGAGAGAATTTGCACCGTTGAAAACCTCAGCTGCCTTAACCCTTTGCCTTGTGGCGACATTCGGGACTGCTTCAACCCTTTCGGCCGCCTCCGCGGCCGGCGCCGGCACTCAAGATGTCTCCGGCATCTGGTGGGCGAACAGCTATCGCGGCGAAATTCGGCCGCAGGATGGGAGCCCCCTCCCGTTTACCCCGGCGGGATCGGAGGCATTCCGGAAAAATATGACGGGATTAAACGATGGCAGTGTCGAGGACGCGGCCAGAAAATTCTGCGTGCCGGACGGTGTGCCGCGCATTCTGGCCACGCCCTATCCGTTTCAAGTTTTCCAGTCGCCGGGTTTTGCGACCATCGTGTACGAACAGAATCACGTTTTTCGAACCATCCCTTTGGATCGCCCCGTTCCGAAAGATGAGGATCTGGTCGCTTATCCTTATTATTCCGGCAATTCTTTCGGACATTGGGAGGACGGCACGCTGGTCGTTGTGACCAAGGGCTTCAACGAAAAAACCTTCATCGATGCAGGCGGACTTCCCCATAGCGATCGGCTTCTGGTCACCGAACGCATTCGCAAGATCAATGGCGGCAAGGTGCTTGAAGATGTCGCAACGGTGGAAGATCCGGTGATGTTCACGAAACCCTGGACTACGCGTTTCGTCTATGATTCGCATCCCGAGGTACGGATCGATACCGCCTATATCTGCGGTGAGAAACACCGCGACATTTCCCGGGTCAGGGGAGTCCTTAGATGAACCATCGGAGCATCTTCCTGGCGGCCGTGGCGCTCGCCATAACCGGCCTTGCA
>Ga0099792_10000961_pt1 | contig 10539 bp, 15 predicted proteins | sample Rivendell_Oct201_8_FD_83780 | JGI IMG/M metagenome (GOLD analysis project Ga0099792, IMG submission 83780) | Vadose zone soil microbial communities from the Eel River Critical Zone Observatory, Northern California, USA -... | ecosystem: Environmental > Terrestrial > Soil > Vadose zone >...
CGTGCATCGCAGGCTGGGAAAGGAACACCCAACCCCGGTGCTTTCCTTCGCACCCCTGTTGAGAAGAGACGTTGTTCACGAGAACACGACGTTCACGGGAACACGACGTTCACGGGAACAAGACCGCGACGGGCTGCCGCGCGCGTTCAAGCGTGATCGAGTTCGCCTTCTTTAACGACGCGTTCGTAAGGCTCGCCGCTGCTCTTGATCCGGTATTGGACCTCTCCATCGCGGCTCGGAAGCTCACAGAGCACTTTGTAGTCGCCTCCAGCTGCATCCCGATAAGGGAAGCCCCTATTTAATCGAACGCTTTGACCGACTTTGAATCGACTTCTCGCGGTCACCTTCAACTCCCGAACCTCGCTCATGACAGCACCCGCAATGAGGTGATCCAGGCATGGCCGCAGGTGTCGCAAATCCAGTGATGGTCAATCCGCCCACGGCCGCGATACTGGGATTGACCAGGAGCAATCGGCGCGCGCGCATTGCATGCCGGACAGCGGCTTCCGCCCTCATGATTGTCATTTTGGGGAGATTGATTGTTATTCTGCGGAGATTGATTGTTATTATGCAAAGACGAATACAGCCGCGATACCCGCGTCCGCCGGCCCTGCTGCTGCCAGTTGCGCGTGACGTCGAATGGCCGTTCGATGTGGTCTTGAAGCGCGTTTGACACGGCGAATTCCCTACACGACAGGCGGGAGCACACAACCGGTCTCTCAGGCATCGGCGCCTGGTAAATCCATTGCCGACGATAGGGTAAATATGCGCTTTCCCTGAACCCTTGGCCAGTTGTTTTTTCAATGACTTGGAAGCATTGTGTCACGAGCACCGGCCTCGCCCAACCAAACTAACGGCAGCCTTGAATCCAACACCTGCCGTACACATATATGGCGAGCGAAGACCCGCTATGACAAGTGAAGACCCGCCATCGGGTCGTGGCGATCCGCGTGCAGGGTCGCCCGTCAAATGCTCTCTGGACCACATTTTGCATCAACCGACAGCCCTGATGGCAGGGAATGTCGAGCCCCGCTCGTATTGCGTGGCCGTTGCATAAAGGACGAGCCATGCGCATCTATGTTTTCAAATCCGAGACCCGGCGGGAATTGCATGCCTTCACAGGGGATCCGGGCGGAAGCAAACTGCCAACGCAGCATGGTCCGTGGACGGTGACGGGCATCGTGGCTGCAGACAAGGCTCCGCCACACAAATTCTCGCGCGCCAAAATCGAAGAAGCCATCCAGGGCGAAGGCTTTCAGTTGTGGCGCCTGAGCAAAAAGGCGAATGTCAATTGAACGGGTGCAAGACCTGAATGGGTACAAGATCTGAATGGGTACAAGTCATCGTTGACGCAATTGATGTGACAGGCACCCAGAGCCCCGATCGGCCCATTGAATTGAGCCGGCCGCAATCGCAGTTCCATATAGTCATTGATTCCATATAGTCATTGACCAGTCCGCGCCGCGACCATAAGTTGGGAATCACCAGGTTTTCGGTCTGCCTTGCTAAGCTCCCCGAGTTGGGCCTTCCCAAGTCATCTCCCAAAACTCGGATAAACTGTTGCATCGCCCAACTGCCTGCACGGAAGGGCGCAACGCAACAACGGCGCAACGCAAGGAGACTGACATGGCTAAAGGTACGGTGAAGTGGTTCAACTCCGCCAAGGGATATGGTTTCATTCAACCTCAGGGCGGCGGCAAGGATGTTTTTGTTCACATCTCCGCCGTTGAACGCGCCGGATTGAGTTCCCTCAATGAGGGCCAGATCGTCCAATACGAGATCACCAGCAATCGCGGCAAAGAATCCGCCGAAAACCTCAAGGTCGGCTGAACCTTCAACCGATTGTTGCTGTTTCAACTATTGGCGAGTGCCCGGTAGTGCGTCGTCCGTGACAACGGGCTAATCCGTTGTCACGCATTCGATGCGCTTCGGCTGGGTGCGTGCCGATACAGCAAGCCGCCTTGTCGCTTCTAACGCCTATCTTAGGTTGTAGTCTTGATGATCCGGTCTTGCTGAATTGCTCTACTGTCGAGGCCAAGCCCCTTGCAGTGACCGTATGTACTGATGTCGCGGCCATCCAGTTGTTGTGCGCCTTTACGCAAAAGACATGGGTGCACGGTACACCCTAGGATCAGGGGCCCGCAAGACATCGAAAGAGCGGATCAAATCGACCAAAATCCGCCATAGGAGACACAATGGCTTCCTCCAAGGATACGCAGAAAAGGGCGGCGCGGGATTCGATCAAGGAAGAACGCGCGAGAGACGCAGCGCTTGCAATCAAGGAGTACGAATCCGAACAGCTTGCAGTGGCCGCCAAGACCCTGCGACTTCGCGCCTTGAGATTGGCCAAAGAAGCCAGCATGCCGCCGCCAGTTGCCAAGTCAGCGGTCGCCAAATCAGCAGGCACCAAGGCGACAGTTGCCAAGCCAGCAGTCGTCAAGCCAAAGGTTGCAAAGGTGGCCGTCGCCAAAGTGCCAGCCACCAAGCGACCCGCCGCAAAGCCAAAAATTGCTAAAACGGTGCAAATGAAGGGAAACTGATCTATGAGCGCCGGAAACGCGGACACTGCACAACACGAAGATATTGTCTATCCGTCCGCGATCCCCTTCGTCGTGGTGCATTTGCTCTGCTTCGCGGCAATCTGGTCAGGCGTCACGTGGCAGTCGTTAACCTTGTGTATAGCGCTCTATTGGGTCCGCCTTTTTGCAATCGGGGCGGGTTACCATCGATACTTCTCGCATAGGGCCTATTCGACCAGCCGAATATTTCAGTTCTTCCTGGCATTCCTCGCACAAACGAGCGCGCAGAAAAGCGTGCTATGGTGGGCGGCCAAACACCGGCACCACCATCTGCATTCTGATACTGAACAGGACGTCCATTCACCCCGGCACAAAGGCTTTTTGTACAGTCATGTCGGGTGGATATTTAACCGGCGCCATGCCAAGACCGACCTCGTCAAAATCGACGATTTCGCTCGTTATCCCGAGTTGATGTGGCTGCACAGGCTTGAGCTGGCTCCTGCCGTCGCCCTTGGCGTTGTGTGTTTCCTGATCGACGGCTGGTCCGGCCTGGTGGTGGGATTCTTCTGGAGCACGGTGCTCGTCTATCACGGAACCTTCTGCATCAATTCACTCGCACATGTGCGCGGCAAAAGGCGTTACGTGACCGGCGACGACTCTCGCAACAACTGGCTCCTGGCACTGCTCACGATGGGTGAGGGTTGGCACAACAACCATCACGCCTATCAAAGCAGCGTTCGGCAGGGCTTTCGGTGGTGGGAGATCGACGCAACCTTTTACATCCTCAAGCTGTTGTCTTGGACCGGAATCGTGTGGGACATGAAAACGCCGCCCTTGGCGGTGCGTCGCAATCTTCAGCGGCTCGGGTCGCGCGTGATCGAGCGGTCGGCGGCGCAACTGGCGAGCAGCTTCAATCCGGATCTCATTGTAAGATCCATCATGACGACGATTGCCGGACCAAGTCTTGTTACCCTGCAAGAGAAGCTCGCAGAAGCACAGCATCGCGCCGCGGATGTGCTCGCCACATGGCATTTGCCGCATATGCCGACCCGGCAGGAACTTTTGGCCCGAGCCACATCCATGTTTGCTGAGACACCGTCCATGGAAGACATCGTGAATCGGGCGCATGCCGTCATACTGGATCACATCGGCGCGAGGCTGACGGCAGCACTCCTGCCTGCAACGGCGCCGACGACGGCGTGATCGGGGCTCATGCGGCCCACCGCAATGCGACGGGCCGCACCGCCATCACTCAAAATACTCCGGCGCCAGTTTCAGCGCATCGCGCTGGGCCTTGTCGTGGTTGATCCAGAGCTGCGCCTTTTCGCTCGCCAGGATGTCGGCCATCTTCTTCATGGATTCCCGGGTCTGTTCCTGGCCAAAATTTCCCACCGGCACGCCGCGGTTATCCCAATTGGACTTGAAGTGAACCGCGTCGCCCGACAGGAGCAGCGCGCCCGTTTTCGGGAGCCGGACCAGCAATGACTGGTGACCGGGCGTGTGACCCGGCGTTGCAACGAGTCTCAGACTGCCGTCGCCGAAAATATCGTGGTCGCCCTCGATCTTCGTCGCCGGATGCTCGGGCTTGAAGCGCGGCCTGCCGCTTTCGAGCGGCCATTCGTATTCAGCCTTCTGCACGTAAAGCATAGTTTGCGGAAACATTTCGACATTGCCGATGTGGTCGTTATGAGTGTGTGATACCGCCATTCCCCTGATGTCCGACGGCTTGACGCCAAGCTGTTCGAGTTGGGCAGCGAGCGTTTTTGAACGGCGCCAATGGGTCGCTGCCGGATCGGCCGGCGCCTGGCCGTTCGGCATCGCGGCAATCGCGTCGGCGACGCCGGTATCCCACAGGAACCAGCCTTGCGCGTGTTTGATCAGGTAGCAATTGTCGACAAAGTCCATGGACTTGCCGACATTCACGCCCGGCGACCAGCGCGAAATATCGCCCGCAACGCCCTCCCCGCAATTCAAGACGTAGAGCCGCTCGACGCCCTTGCCGACCTGGCCCAAAGCAGCATTTGCTCCCGACAGGACGCCAAGTCCTGTCGTCAAAGCGAGCAGCACTGAAGTAACTTTCATGACGTTCCTCCGCGATTTTGTTTCGACCAGTTATGGCTTCCAGTATGGCTTATTGAGCACATCAGAGCCCGTCGTCGTCAAGCCGGTGGATTAAGGCTCGTCGTTCGTAGGGCGGAATAGCCATGTCGCGCGCCTTTGCGCGCGTCAGGCGTATTCCGCCGTACCAATCCGATAGACTGGCGGCGCAATACGCTTGGCGCTATTGCGCCCTACGATCAATTGCGTTCGAGGCGAGACCTACCCGCCGCGGTAAGCGGTGCCGAAAACCTGGCCCGTCTCGGTCAGCGTAAGCTTGTAGAGCCGGGCCTCCCGCCGGTCGGTCTCGCGGTGCGGGTTGAGTTCAACCTTGATCTTGTCGCCGGGCTTGAGGGCCGTTTCCGACCAGTTGCCGAGCCGCACCAGGTTGCCCGGGCTGCTCGTCTCCAGCACCCACACCGTTGCCGGGCCGTCCTCGATACGGCCCTCGACCCGCACAAACACATGCGGATTGGTCCAGCGCAGCTCCACCACCGTTCCCTCCAACACCAGTGTCTTGGAACTGTCGTACATCACCATCGCATGGTGCGCGTCGACCATCGGCACGCCCGCGAGCACACCGCCCATGAGGGCGAGCGCGAAGGTGGATTTGATGATGTGTGGCATGCATTGTTCTCCCGGATGGTTTGTTGGGGCTGAGATTCGTGACGCGAAGTTTAGCACGGTACCGGGAGAAACTCATCGCCGTCGTTTGGTCCGGCTGCAAATCGGCACAACCGGCCAGATCAAATCGGAATCTGCATTCAAACGTCGTCTGCCAGCAAACATTCCTCGTCGAACAGCCCCGCGGGCCTGTCGGCCTATTTCGATGGGGCGACAACCTGTGTAACAACCTTCTCAACGACTAACTCCGATAGTGACGGAAACCACATGTCTTCGGGCAGAGTAGCGTTTGCGTGCTTCGCAAACTCCTCGCTGATCCCCAACTGCTTCAGTCGGCGTTCCTCGACAGCAATGACACGGTTACGCTCACGGGCTGTCATACCTGGGAAATCGGGTTGATGAAACCCGAGCTTTGCTTCCGGGGTCACTAGACGATTTCGTCCGCCTAAAAAGATCACCGTGCAGGCCGACAGGCACCGCCCTGTAACGTAAGTATCCAACCCTTTTGCTCTGATCAGATTGGCAATTCGCTGCGCTTCATAAACTCGGCCTCCGATAGAATCGAGGCGAATTGTTTGCAATCCTCCCATCGCATCAATGAATTGTTCAAACTCCCTTGCCACGCCAAATGAAATTCCACCGGTGAATTCAAGGTCGCGTCCCTCTCGTGTTACTCGGAAATTGTGTCCTCCAAGATTCTCGTCGCCTCTAAATATTTCATAGTGCTCTACAATCTGCGGAACTCCCATGTAACCAAATGTTCCCAGCACGCGCAAAACGGCTATTGCCAAACTCACTTTTGCGACCGCCCCCCAGGCGTTTCGAGGATTCTGAATCTGGTGATTGGTCGCAGATTTCCATGCACCGACGACTTGCCAGTTCACTGCGGCCAAGCTGATCAGCCATACCAATGCGACGGATAGGAGCGCCCAAGCCGGGGCGAATTCCTCCTTCAGCATCGGAATTACAGCAACAATGGTAACAACGACGGTGACAATGATGTAACCGCCGACGCCATTAAGCCAGTACGACACATACAGTGGAAGTTCGCCACGCCAGTGACGTGCGAAATAATTCTGTCTTAGATTTCCTGGAGTTGGTGGCGCGCTTACCGATGCACCCAATGAAGTCGACGGCGATAGAACTGCTACGTGCGACAGCCCAGTCGGCACCATGGGTAGCGACAACGGCAGGCTCCCATTGTCAGGCAGCGGCGGTGGTTTGATTGAAGCTTTCGGAAGTGGCGGGGGTTCCAGTGCATCTATCGGCACATCCGCTTCCAAAATGCCTTCGGGGAAAAGTGAGGGCACGTTTTCAGCGCGAATCCAACCTTCGAGCCCTGGCCTCCATAACAAATCTGATTTTTGAAGGACTTTTCGGTTGGCGAGTTCCTGCAATTGTTCGAACGTCGCCGGCCCGACCTTTTTCTCATTCCTCAAGACGTACCAATCGTATTCAGGGGGTGTCATGACTTCGAAGCGGCGATAAGAGCTACATATATCGACGACACCAGGAGCCACGCAATGCCAACGACCAGCCAACGAAGGATCGAGAGATCACGGTGCAGAACCACAATTTTGTAATCGCGATCCCACCGCGTCTGTCCTTCTTCCGTCAATGTACTATAGGCAATCACCAGGGTGAAGACTGCCACGATGGGAATAGCAAGGCCCATTCCGCGAAACCAAACAGCCAGAGACCGCTTCAGCGCCACCGAGAATGCGATCTGCTGCCCTTCCTTCGGTGCCAACCGAATCCCATAGAGAAACTTGCCAATGGTTCCACCAAATACATTCAGGCAAAATGTCTCAAATACGCAGTATGCAGCAATCCAAATGATTGAATAGAGAAGCTCACTTGCACGCGAATTTTCTGCTACCTCATCTTCATCAAAGAGTTCCGGAAACACGATGCCCAAAAAGAAAAAGAATATCAGTATGAATAGATACAGGTCAATCATTCGAGCGAAATAGCGCCGCCAGGGGTGCAGATTGGTGGACGTCGCGCTAGTTGTCGCCGCAGTCGCATCACTTGGCGATCCCGCGAGTGGCGGATGTGCGCGCTGTGAAAAGTACTGCTTCAGGGCGGCGAGGTCTCCGGCTCTTGCCCAACCTGACATGCCCGGAGACCACACAAGAAAGTTCTCGGAATTGCTTTCCGCGGCCAGGATGCGGCCAAGATTTTCAATCGAGACGGGACCGCGGGATTGGTCGCCAGTTTTTGAGTAGTGCCAGTCATTGTCCATAGCGTCAGTCCGGAAAGATATCGAAGGGAGTTTGTCTTTGAGCATTTCGAGTGCACGCCTGCAGGTGCCCGCTGCAGGCCCGCGTTCTGCGACTTCGTTAGCGGTCACGAAGATTGCATTCCGGCGTCCCCCAGCGTGGAGCAAGCGTAGTTGAATATTATGATGATGACAACTCTTTGGCAAACGAAATGGCTGCGGTGGCGCCGCCGCCGAAATTGCGAGGCTCCCCGTGTCCCGAAACGCGATCACCTGTTGCAAGCTATGTTATTGTAGCTCACAGAGAGGCCCTCATGAATTTCTACGATCGCTGGATATTGCCGCAGATCCTCGACCTGGCCATGCGGCATGAGCAGCTTCACAAGTATCGCCGCGAGGTCATCGCCGCCGCCAAAGGGCGGGTGCTCGAAGTCGGCGTCGGCTCAGGATTGAACTTTCCCTTCTATGGAAAAGATGTCGAGGTCGTCGTCGGAATTGATCCTTCACCCCGTCTGCTCGCGATGGCCCGCCGACGCGCCGCAGCAGCCGGTATCCGCACCGAGTTTCTTGAAGGGTCTGCGACTGCGATCCCGCTCCCGGACAACTCGGTCGATGCGGTGGCGATGACATGGACGCTTTGTTCAATCCCGGACCCGCAGGCTGCGTTGCGCGAGATGCGCCGGGTGCTCAAACCAGATGGCCCGATCCTCTTCGTGGAACACGGGCTTTCACCCGAGCCGGGGGTCGAGCGCTGGCAACACCGCCTCTCGTCCGTCTGGTGCCATATCGCGGGAGGCTGTCGCCTCGACCGGAAGATGGACGATCTGATCCGCCAGGCGGGGTTCGACATAACGCAACTGCGGACCGAATACGCAACCGGCCCACGTCCGATGACCTATATGTATATTGGACGCGCCACCAAGATCGAAAGTATTCGCGTTTGATGTTTGCGGGCATGGGACCAGATGCATGAAGGACCCTTACCAGACGCTTGGCGTCGACCGATCCGCGTCCGACGCGGAGATCAAAGCCGCATACAAGAAACTGGCACGCAAATTCCATCCCGACCTGCATCCGGGCGACAAGGAGGCGGAAGCCAATTTCAAGGACCTTTCGGCCGCCAACGACCTGCTCAAGGACAAGGAGAAGCGCCGGAGGTTCGATGCGGGCGAGATCGATGCGAGCGGCGCGGAGCGTCCGCAGCAGAGGTTCTATCGCGATTTCGCCGGCGGTGAGGGAGACGCCTCGCATGCAGCGCAGGACGGATTCTCCAATAACGAAGAGCTGGAAGAATTTCTCAAGCGCGCGTTCGCGGGCGGTTCAACGCGGTCAGAGCGCACGTTCCGGGCGCGCGGCCAGGATGTGAGCTATGTGCTTCCAGTTGGATTTCTGGAAGTTGCCAATGGGGCCACGCGAACACTCACGCTGCCCGAAGGCAAGACGCTTGAGGTGGCGATCCCCGAGGGCGCGCAAGACCTGCAGATGCTGCGGCTGAAGGAACAGGGAATGCCGGGCTTCGGCGGCGGGCCGGCGGGCGATGCCTATGTCGAACTGCATGTCGAGCCGCATCCGTTCTATAGCCGCAAGGACGACAATATCCATGTGGAGATTCCCGTCACCTTGAAAGAGGCGGCGCTGGGCGCGCGGATCGAAGTCCCGACGATCGGCGGTCCGGTAACGGTGACGGTCCCGAAGGGATCGAATTCCGGCACGACGTTGCGGCTGCGCGACCGCGGCATCCGCAACCGTAAATCGGGGCAGCGCGGACACCAGTTGATCAAACTGAAGGTTGTTCTGCCGGAAGCCGAAGAACCCGAGCTGCTCGCGTTCCTGGAGACATGGCAACCGAAGACCAGGCAGGAGCCGCGCAAGGAGATGCTTACATGATGCGTATCGATGAACTTGTCGAGGCCGTCTCGGCGCTGCAACGAAGCGACCTCGAAACCTGGATCCGCGAAGAACTGGTCGTTCCGCAAGAGGAAGCCGAAACGCTGATCTTTACGGATATGGAATGTGCGCGGGTGCGCCTCATCTGCACCCTGCACTACGAACTCGAAATCGACGTCGATACGCTGCCGGTTGTATTGTCGCTGGTCGATCAGCTCTACGACACCCGGCAGCGCCTGTTGTCCTTGTCTGCCGCCGTTGCGGCGCAGAACGAGGACGTCCAGTCTGCGATCATCACCGCGATGGCGCCGAAGGGCGGGGCCTCGGACGCCGAGAAATCTTGACGTGTGTCCCGGGCGCAGCACGGCATGAGCGTTCTTCATAAGCGCGTTTACGGAGCCGCACGCGTCTTCCTGAGCATCAGCAGATGGATCACCAGGTTTCCGCCGGCGAGCGCGCAAATCCACCACCACTTGAACCACCACGGCAGAGTTTCATGGACCCCGGTCGTGCCGAGCATCTCGCTCAACGCCATGAGAACGAACGCCGTGTTCCACGCCATATTCAAGAAGATCAGCCTTCGCATGCCTGCCTCCAAAGGGGAGGTCACTATTATCTTTCCCACCCGCGCGACGCCATACACGAGCCAATGAAATCATTCTGCGCGTTCTTCCGGTCACCGATGTTGGTTAGGGTGATCCCGACACTTGGTCCCTGGTCGGCGGCTTGTCCAACCGGCGATTGTCGAAGCGCCACATCACAGGCGGCCCTGTCCGTTCTAAGTTGGTCCGCCCCGCGGCCTGCGAGGGTCGTGTCAATATACGGACTTTCCGATGTGACGCACCCCGCCATTAGGCACATCAAGAAAACCATCGCGAGTGCCGTTCGCATGTCTGCCCCCTCTGCCCCCTCCTGCATTTGGTAGCATTTTGTTGCTTTAAAGCGGTGGGTCAATAGGCAATCACCAGCTTGGCACAGCGTGCCGCCGCCCATAAGCGCGGTCAGAGCTCGCCCGGTTGCTCCCCATCGTGAAACGGGAGCGGAAATTTATTGCCGCAAACGGAATTGCCGTCGCGGCCCGGATGGGCGAATATCGGCCAGCTCCATCCCGTAAACAGGTAGCCACAATGACCACTGCAGTCCTTGACGCCAAATCGCAAGCCTACGACGTGGAAGACGTCGAGTACCTCC
>Ga0099792_10000963_pt1 | contig 10521 bp, 4 predicted proteins | sample Rivendell_Oct201_8_FD_83780 | JGI IMG/M metagenome (GOLD analysis project Ga0099792, IMG submission 83780) | Vadose zone soil microbial communities from the Eel River Critical Zone Observatory, Northern California, USA -... | ecosystem: Environmental > Terrestrial > Soil > Vadose zone >...
GAAGAAAGGTGACCCGCCAAATCTACGAAACAACCGTCCGGCAATCGGATTGCTCGGCCGCGCCAATAGTCTATTGCAGGTCGTGCGTTGGACGCTGTGGGGTTTTTGCACGTTTGCGACTTTGACATTTCTTATGCAGCCCGTGAGCGTGACGGCTCAACTCCTCCTCAGCATTTCTGTCGTCGTCGCCATGCTGGTTACCTGGTCTCTCGGCCGCGGTCGGGTGTTTCGCTTTCTGTTCCTGGGCCTGGGGAGTGCTGTTGCGATCCGCTACCTGTATTGGCGGATTACAACGACCTTGCCGTCTTCGGATGAGCCGCTGGCGCTGTTCATTGGTCTCTTGTTGCTCGGCGCCGAACTCTATTGCGTGTTTATTCTTACGATCAGTGTGATCGTCAACGCCGATCCCCTGAAACGTCCGGATGCAAAGCGCGGGGATGAACGGGATCTGCCGACGGTGGATGTATTCATTCCCACCTACAACGAGGAATTTTCTGTTCTCGCCCTGACGGTTGCTTCGGCGAGATCGCTCGACTATCCGCCCGACAAGTTTACCGTCTGGCTCCTCGACGATGGGGGGAGCGACCAGAAGTGCAGCGACAAGGATGAAGCAAAAGCCGCCGCCGCCCGAGAGCGGCGCGCAATGCTTCAGGCCCTATGCCGTGATCTCGGCGCCCGATATTCCACGCGCGCACGCAACGAGCACGCCAAGGCGGGAAATCTCAATGCTGGGCTCGCCAAATCCACGGGCGAGATCGTCGTCGTGTTCGACGCCGATCATGCGCCGTTCCGGTCGTTCTTGCGAGAGACCGTCGGCGAGTTTGCCAAGGATCCGAAACTGTTTCTCGTGCAGACGCCGCACGTGTTCCTCAACCCGGATCCGATCGAGAGGAATCTGCAGACTTTCGCCCGCATGCCGTCCGAGAACGAGATGTTCTACGCGGAAACACAGCGTGGTCTCGACAAATGGGACGGTTCGTTTTTTTGCGGCTCTGCGGCACTTCTGCGCCGGGCCGCACTCGAGGAGGCGGGGGGATTTTCCGGCGTCACCATCACCGAAGATTGCGAGACGGCGTTTGAATTGCACTCCAAAGGTTGGCACAGCGCCTACATCGACAAGCCCCTGATCGCCGGCCTGCAGCCCGATTCATTCATCGAATTCATCGGACAGCGCTCGCGCTGGTGTCAGGGAATGTTTCAGATTCTCATGTTGAAGAATCCGGCATTCAAGAAGGGCCTGAGTTTGGTGCAGCGGCTCGCCTACCTGTCGAGTATGGCGTTCTGGTTCTTCCCTATACCGCGGCTGATTTTCATGTTCGCGCCGCTGCTCCATATCTTTTTCGACATAAAAATCTTCGTCGCCAACATCGACGAAGCCATTGCGTTCACGCTCGGCTATATGGTCGTGAACATCATGCTTCAGAATTATCTCTATGGTAAAGTTCGATGGCCCTGGGTGTCGGAACTATACGAATACGCCCAAGGTGTGTACTTGGCGAAAGCGATTGTTTCCGTCGTGTGGTCACCGAGAAAGCCAACCTTCAATGTTACCGCGAAGGGGCAGGCCCTCGACAACAACCATCTGTCACCGATGGCCTGGCCGTTCATCGTTATTTTCCTTTTGTTGACCGCGGCCGTTGTAACCGCGGCTTATCGCTACGCGTTCGAACCCGGCGTCAGCAGCCTTATGTTGGTGGTCGGGCTATGGGCCATGTTCAACCTGGTCATCGCCGGGGTCGCACTTGGCGTTGTTGCCGAGCGCAGCCAACCCGACCGATTTCCGCGTCTCCAGATCAACCGCTCGGCGCACCTCGTGGTCGGTCGAAGCAAAGCCGAAGTCATCGTGACGAATGTATCGGCCGAAGCCTGCTCGGTCGCGCTCGATGCGGAAAGCTTCAAGAAGCTGAATCTAATGAACGGCGAAGCACAACTCATCGTGGATCAGGCGGATACGCGGCGTGAGTTTGTTCCGATCCCGTTGCGTTTGGCGCGTGAACCGGTGCGGCAAGGCGATTCGGTCGCCCTTGGCTTCCAATATAAGGATCCTTCGGCGCGCGCATTCTGGGCGATAGCGGACCTGATGTATGGCGATGCCACGCCCTTGTGGCGGTTCCTTCAAAGTCGTCGCAAGCATATGGATGTGTTTCGCGGCACATTCCAATTCCTGATTTGGAGTGTGATCGGGCCTGCCCGCGCTTTCGCTTATGGCTATATCCCTCTCTTGCAGGCAATTCGTACCGCCTTCAAGTTCAAGAACGCTGGGCAAGTGCCCGCCGAGCCTCACATTGCCGCCCAAGGGCTTGGCGCCACGAACCTACCCGCGCGTTCACGCCCGGCATTGGCCGCACCTGCTATTGATGCGGATGAATGGATCAGGGATCTCCTCGTCGTGGCGCGCGCTTACGCCGATGAAGCCGCGTCATTTGCAGCCGTACCGCAACGCGATTTGAGGTCAATTGCGCCGGCGCGCGGTCCCGGCAAGCGCGATTGGCTCGCTGCCATGCTTCAACGTGCCGCAACAAAGGTTTCGTCGTCCTTTGCATCGCACCGCAGCGGGACAGCGTGATTGTCATGGGCCGGGCAACTCGATACGTGATATTGCGGGTCGGTTTGGTGGCCTTGCTGTTGGGTGCGGTGAACGTTGCTCTCGCCCAATCGCCGCCGCGCAGTCCGTTGGCACCAAAAGGTCCGAGGCCGACTGCTCCCGTCGATCGGAGTCAACAGCCGCTCGTGGCGGCGCCGGTGCGAACGACCGTGCCGGAATATTTCGTTCGATTGCCGGCCACGATCCGGGGATGGACCGTCGACGGCGAACGCGGCCTTCTCGAATGGCCCATCTATTTGACGAGTGAACAGGCGCGGCAGCAGGTAGAACTTCGGATCGGTTACATATCGTCGATCCATGTTTTGCCGGATGCTTCACGGCTTTTGGTTTTGATCAACGGGAGCGAGGTTGCGGCCCGCGCGATGGGGGCCACGCCTGCCGAGCGCATGCTGAAAATCGAGGTTCCGGTTGGCCGATTGAATGCAGGCTTCAATTCCATCAGAATTGTCGTCGACCAGCGTCACCGCGTCGATTGTTCGGTCGCCGCGACCTTCGAACTTTGGACCTCGATCGATCCACTTGTTACGGGCCTCGTGTTCCGCGAGCCGCAGCGCATCAACACGATCACGGATTTGTCCACCTTGGGCCCGGATGCGGGCGGAACGCTGCCGATCCGCATCGTCTCGTCCAGCAAGGTCCCGGTCGAAGTCGTGGAGCGGCTCATTCAATTGACGCAGGCGCTTTCTCTCCTGTCGCGAACCCATAGTCCGGTTATCGATTTTGGTCCGGCCGCCAGCGGTCAAGGTGTCAACGTCATCGTGGCGGAAAAAGCAGAATTCGATCGGTTGGCCGCGTCGCTGCCAAATCCACAACTGATCGTGCCGGGGTTCCTGCTTGCTATTGCGGACGCCACAAGGCGCACGACGCTGCTGGTCGAAAGTTCGGTCGAAACAATCGATAGCGCCATCGAGCAACTCAACGCCGAATCGGTCCGGATGCCGGCTGTTCCGAGAATCCGTGCGTTAACGGATTTCGGCAACGAATCGATCGGTTTCAAGACGGCAGGCGCCGTCATGGAGTCCTTTTCCGGCCGCCGCCTCGTCGCCTCGCTTTTCCTGCGCCTGCCGGATGATTTTTTCGCTGCAGATTACGGCCGCGTCAGCCTGAAAGTCCGCGGCAGTCATGCCACTGATCCGGACGCAGATGCTCGGATGAATCTCTCGGTCAATGGCTTGCCGGCCGGCGAGCAGCCGCTCACACCCAAGAGCGCAAAGTCTCTGCGTTATGACTTCGACTTTCCGACCGGGATGCTCCGGCCCGGCATAAATCGCTTCGATTTCAGCGCGCAGATCGGCCAGCGGTCGGATGGCGATTGTCTTCAAGGTGTGGAGAACTCCGGCGTTCGCTTCACGCTGTCGGAATCGAGTTCAATCGATATCCCATCGATCGGTCGCTTGCTGAGCAGTCCGGATCTCTCCGCGATGAGCGCTGGCGCCACCCCCTATGCGAATGGCAAGGCGCCGCGATTGATCGTGCCCTCACCAGATGCGCCCACACTGGCAGCAGCGTTGACCGTGTCGGCACAGTTGGCGGTGTCGGCCGGCCACCTTATTCCGTTCAGATTTTCGGTGGCGAAGCCGACGGATGATCCGCAATCGCCAACTCTCATTGTGGCGCCCGCACAGGCGCTCGATCCGGCTGTCTTGCGGATCGCAAACGTCAATCCGGATAGCCTCCGTCAAGCCTGGGAGCGCGTGCCGCCGCCACGGACCACATCGCCTATTTCGTCCACTGCCGAGACCGCGGTGAGCCGCAGCCGTACGCGGATTGGTATTTCGCCGGCCTGCGATCACGGCCAAAGCGTTGTAACGCCGCGGCCGGAATTGCCTGTGCGTTCATCAGCGCGTTCTGGTGTGGAAAACCCCGCCGCGACGACATCGCTCTGGCAGCGGCTTTGGACGTCGACATCGTTTCTTGATGATGGCGAAACCTTTTCCGGCATTGCTCTTACGGATCAGCTTTTGGTCGCGCAGGGAATACGACGTGGCCATGCCCCGTTCACGATCGTAACGGCGCCGACGGCTGAGCTATTGCAGCAATCGGTGGCGTGTCTGGTAGATCCGCAGGTCTGGAACGGCCTCAATGGGCAGATCGCATTGATGCGAAACAGCGCGCTCTACACCGTCGCCGCACAACGCGACCAGCTCGTGTTGCAGGTGACCCAGCCATATTCCTTTTCGAATTCCAGGTTGGTGCTGGCCGGCTGGCTGTCGCTCAACCCGTTTTATTTTACTGCTACCGGTCTTGGGCTTGCCTGTCTGCTGGCGATCTCGACCTGGTGGCTGGTGCGAAATGTTGGCCGGAGGCAACCATGATAAAACGGATTGCGTGCGCATTCCTGTTGTCGGCCATTGCATCCATGGCGCTTGCCAACGAAGCACTTGCCAATGAAGCTCCTGCCAACGAAGCTCATGCCAACGAAGCTCTTGCCAACAAAAGGGTGAAGGTCGCTGCTGCCGCGGAATCTTCGCGTGCCGCACCGGCTACGCCGAAACTAGCCGGCGTGTTGGTGCAAAATCCAATCTGGAAATCCTACAGGTCCCGTTTTGTAACGGAATCCGGCCGCGTCGTCGATACCGCGAACGCGCAGATCAGTCATAGCGAGGGGCAAGGCTATGGCATGCTGCTCGCGGTCGCCGCGATGGATCGCGATGCGTTCGAGCGCATCTGGGGGTGGACGCGTGCCAACCTGATGGTGCGCGACGATCAACTTGTCGCATGGGCCTGGGATCCTGCCACGCGGCCGGGTGTCGCCGACTTGAACAACGCAACAGACGGCGACATTCTCATCGCCTGGGCTCTCGTTGAAGCCGCGGAGGCTTGGAAAGACCGGGCCTACGCGGTCGCGGCGCGTCGCATTGCGGTTGAGGTCGGACGCAAGTTGATCATTCTGCAGTCGGACGAAGGCATGCTGCTGCTGCCGGGAGCTTCCGGTTATTCGGCAGAGGACCGGTCGGACGGACCGGTCGTAAACCTCAGCTATTACATTTTCCCGGCGTTTCAACGGCTTCATTTGGCCGCCCCGGAATTCAATTGGGCGAAACTATCGCAAGACGGCCTCAAATTGATCAATCGCGCGCGCTTCGGCAAAGTCGCATTGCCCGTCGAATGGACGGCATTGCGTGGTGGACAGCCGGCGGCAGCCGCGGGATTTCCCGCGGTGTTCGGTTACAACGCAATCCGCATTCCCCTCTACATGATCTGGGCCGGCATCGTGGGCGAGAACGTCATCGGCACATTGGTTGGTGCGTCCGGCGTAGACGGTTCACGTCCTTTGTCGGTCGTTGACGTGGCATCCGGCCGCCCGGTCGAGGCGCTCAGCAGCCCGGGCTATTCGGCCATTTCTGCGCTGCACGATTGCGCAGTCAATGGCAAACGATGGCCGGCCGCTCTCAACGACATAGCGCCCAGCGAACACTACTACCCCGCCACGCTTCAACTGCTGGCTTTGTCGGCATCGATATCGAGGTGGAACTCATGTGGACGCGGATGAAGACTCTCGCAATGTCGGTCGTAACGATTGCGATTGCGCTCGCTCCGGGAGTCGTGTTCTGCCAAGTTACAGTCGTTCCCCCGGTAAAGGGGAATAGCCAGTCGACCGGCGCCGTCGATGAATCGGCGCTGCGATACTATGCGGCGAAGAAGGACGCGGCGCGTGTCGAACTTGAAACGCGACGCCTGAAACGCCTGAACCCGAGATGGCAGCCACCGGTCGATCTTGGGAGCGCGGAAATCGGTGGTGGTGACGAAGATGACTTGTGGGATCTGTTTGCCGCCGACCGTCTCGATGAACTGCAGGCTACGATCGCGGCGCGCGTGGCAGCGCAACCCTCATGGAAGCCATCGCGCGACCTGATCGAAAAAATTAAACAAAAGCGGTTGCGAGATGAAATCCTGAAGGGCTCGAAGGCGGGGAATTGGTATGAAGTATCCAGCCTCTCGGGCAGGCTCAATGTGCGCGCGAGCGCCCAGGATACCGAGTTGATGTGGACGGTAGCGGAGGGTTTCGCGCGCATCGGACAGTTTGACCAGGCGGGAGTTCTATTGGCAAGCGCGCTGGAAGGCGCCACTGACGGGCCGGTCCGCACTGCAGTCGTGTTGCGTGCGTTTGCGCTGCTGCCCTTCGTGGACGCCGAAAAGCTGCTTTCCCAGGCGCAACGGGGACCGAACGGAGAAAGCGAGTTCGACGCCATCGCCGACGACATCTCGCGGGCGCGCATCAGCGCCATTCTTCGCGACGAGGGCGGGGTTAGCCTTACTCCTGAGCAGCATGCGCGTCTTGGCGTGTTGGGACGGGAGTCGAAGGAACCAACTTATAGCGAATTGCTTGGCTGGTATGCGCTCAAGACCGAGACGACGGACGAAGCATTCGATTGGTTCAAGCTTTCGATCTCGCGCGGCGGCGAGGCCATGGTGGCCCATGGTCTGGCGCAATCGCTGCTGCGGCGTGGCCAATTGGTCGAAGCCGAAGATGTCGCGCACGCCTGGCGTAACCCAATCGCGAACAATTCGATTTTTTTCACCGACATCCTTGAGACAAAGCTGACCCTCGAAATCCCGCCCGAAATCCCGGGCGAGCGATTGACGCGCTATGCCAAGGAAACGGTAGAAACGCAATCGGGCGAAGGCGCGCAAGGTCTCGCCTGGTATTCCTACAATTCCTGCCAATACGACAAGGCGCTCGAATGGTTCGAACGCGCGGTCGCATGGCACCCAAAGGAAACGACGGTTTATGGATACGCGCTCGCGCTCCGGCGGCTCAAGCGCGCGCGCGAATTCATTGAGGTTGTCAACCGATATGACGGAGTTTTTCCAATGGTCGTCGGGCTTGTCATGGAAGAGCAGCAAACGAAACCGGGTCCATGTGATGCCGCCCAATCGCAGCAGCCAATTCGAGCGACCGCAAAGAATGCGAACCAACGCGAGGTTCGCGCGCCGGAGCCCACGCGCAGCATCCCGCGTCCGGAATTTGGCAATGCCGTCTCGGCTTCGGGCAATCCCTTTGTTCGACCTGGTTTTCCGGCTTCGGTCAATCCCGCCAATCCGTTGCGGTTTTCTTCGCGTGGAGCCGGCGTGGCCGCCGGTTCTGTTGCTGGGGCTGGCTGGCGCGCCGAGCGGCCCAACGTGAAATGGCCATTGGTCGCGCGCCGGGTTCGTGGCGCAATTGCGATGCCTTACGAACGGTTTGGCTATTCGCTGCTTCCCGGCATTGATGGGGTAGATCAGCCGGAGACGCGAACGGTTGCCGAAATTCCGGCCGCACTTGGAACACTGTGGTCGAGGAACAGCAAAATCAATGCCGCAAACGTAACGACGAATACGCCCGCAAATTCCGCAAACCTGACGTCGCCAAGATTGATGCGATCCTACAACACGCCCGCACGGTGAGGGCGTAGATCTTCGCTGGTTCCGTGATTTGAGTACCGCCATGAACAAGTGCGCATCTTCGATTGTCATCGCTCTCGTGTTGGGCGGATGCTCGAATTCGTCGCCCAATGCGTGGCGTATTGCCTCCTCGGAGTCCTCTTCGTCCCTCGATGCGCAATATCAACGCTCCTTGCAGACAAGTTCCTACCGGGCTGTCCTGCCGGCGGAGGCTGGGTCAACGATGCTCATTGGGACATACCGGCAGGGCCGATCAATCGTTCGCAAGGAATCGATCATCAGCGAGCAGGGCGCGAGGAACGAGAACATGATTTCGGTTGTGGCCGGTCCCACACATGAAACAAATCTCGGCAACCTGCAAAAGCCGAGCGAACAGGAAATCCAACGCGATCTGCGTCAGAATTTTTCCGGCGTCCCGATGCGTGTCATCCGCCAACCGCGTTCCAATCACTATGGCCTCTTTGGACTTGCGGTCGGATATTCCCAGGGCACCGGCCGTTGCATCTATACGTGGCAATGGATCGACGAATTCCTTCCAGGCTCGAGCGCGCAGGACCGCATGGCCGCCTCGGTCCGTATGCACCTTTGTCGGCATGATGCCTCGCTTGAGCAATTGGCGTCATATTTCGAACAGATCAGGATCGTTGAAACGTTTGACGATCAGCCGCCGGTAGTGGTCGCCGAACGTGTTCAGCCCGCTGTCCGGTCCAAATCCGCGGCGAGCCGTTCCGAACAACCCGTTGCCGACTCTTCCCGGCAACGCATCCAGCCATTTGTCGCGCGCGACGGCCGCGTCTATCTGGCTCTGCCTGAGGGCGCAGCGCCGCGTCCCGACCCCGCCACAACCGAGTCGACGAACCTGGCGGCACAACGTCAGCCGGACAGGCCCTTCACAAGGCCGGAAAACAGCCTTCCGCCGGAAGCCTATCGAGGACCAAAATCATGAACGGTTCCATGGCGGCAATCGCGTTTCATTTTCCGTCCGGGCAATAGGACTAAATCCGATGACGCAAATATTGGTGATCGATGACGATCCGGTTTTCCGGGACACGATCGGCCTTCTTCTCAAGTCGGCTGGGCATCAGGTCGATCCTGCGAGTGATGGATTTGCCGCGATCCTTCGCGTCAAGGAAAGAAGCTACGACGTCATACTGGTCGACTATCAGTTACCCGATATGGACGGCTACGCCTTGGCGCGACTGTTGACGGATACCGCCGTTGCGACGAAGAAGAAACCGATCCTGGTCGCCCTTACGGGGTATGGTGACAATCTTGTGTTGCGCCAAGGCGCGGATCGGTTGTTCCATTCGATACTGTCCAAAGGGGTCGCGCCGCAGCAATTGCTGGCGCACATTGCCGGCCTTTTTGAGAGTGGAGGAACCAGGGACGGTCGAGACGTTGCCGTGCGACAATTCATTGAAAACCCGTCGACCCGTTCGGCGAGAGCAGCGGCTGACGAGATTTGGCGCGCCAACGGTCTGGCCCGGCGGCCAAGAGCCGCAGTATCGCGGACGATGAGCGCGAATGAGCAAGATGCGATCACGATGTGTTTCGAGGTTGTGGACGAATATGAGGCGGAACTCTACCTCGCCCTCGATTCCTCAGCGGGTCTCGACGCAAACGAGCAAATGGGGCAATCAGGTTCTCGCATTCCGTTAATTGGCCTTGACCCAGGCGACGACACTTGCGATGCGGTCTTTGTGGTGGGCGACAAAGCCTCCTGGCGCGATGTTGCCAGGAAAGTGACGGAATTTTCGAAGCGTCGGGTTGAGCAGGATCGAACTTCCCCACCGTTGCCCGACCGTCTACCGCAGCGGTCAGCGCCACCGCTGGTGCCGGAGTTGTCAGTCGGAACCCAAAAGCCCGCCAATCCAATCCCTCTGCGGGCACGCTTGGCCGCGGCGGAGTTGCCGCCGACTGGGCTCAAGCCGGTCGCATTTGTGCCCGAAACTCATAGATCTGCTGCGCATCATGGTGGCACGCAAGCCGTCGGTTCACACGCAGCAGGCGCGAGCCCGCCTGAGGCGACAAAACGCATTGTCACGAAGGAACGCATCGTCACGAAGGGGAGTGCGACGACGCGTGTCTTGGTGGCTGAAACGAGAAATATTACGCGCCAGGTGGCGGGTGATTGCCTGCGGCAAGCTGGGTTCGACGTCGCCGTTGCGGCGGACTTCGAACAAGCGCTCCGGTATATCGATAACGAGAATTTCGATGTGCTGGTGGTTGACGAAGCAATGTCCAGTCGTTGTGGACAGTCGGCGGCTTTGGAGTTGCGCTGTGCGGTTGTCGATGGCGAAGCCGTTGCAATCGTCGGCTTGGCTGAAAAGGCCCGCGTCTCATCGGAAGCGGATTGGCGTTCACGTGGTTACGACGCGATGTTGACGCATCCGTTTCGACCCGAGGAATTGGTCGCTCGTGTGCGGGCCCAATTGGCACGATCGAACCCGGCGCCCACGGTCAATCCTGGCCGGTCGGCGATTGATCAACTCGTGACAAATGTTGGCGAGACGGAAATCCAGCATCTGTGC
>Ga0099792_10000964_pt1 | contig 10512 bp, 6 predicted proteins | sample Rivendell_Oct201_8_FD_83780 | JGI IMG/M metagenome (GOLD analysis project Ga0099792, IMG submission 83780) | Vadose zone soil microbial communities from the Eel River Critical Zone Observatory, Northern California, USA -... | ecosystem: Environmental > Terrestrial > Soil > Vadose zone >...
CGTGGTGAAGATTCCCGAGCTGCCGTCAAAGGCGGAGTTGCCAGCAATGGTGTTATTGACCACGTTCACGATGGAGCCGGACCTGGGGAAAACGTAGAGTCCACCGCCGCTTCCGCCAAGTCCGGCGTTGTTGTTCACGATCAGGTTGTCGATAGCCACCGGTGAATTATAGGAATCCAAATTGATGCCGCCGCCGTCGTTAAAAACAGAGTTTCCGACGATAAGGTTGCCGCGAATGATCGGACTGCTGAAGTACGTGACGGAAATACCGCCCCCGTCCCCTCCTGCGGCAAGACTATTGTTGGTAATCGTGTTGTTGATGATTTGAGGATTGCTTGGGGTAGTGTTGGTTCCCAGGATTCCGATTCCCCCGCCACCGATGCCGCCGTCCCCTGCTCCGTTCTGATCGTTGTTGGTGATGGTGTTGTTGGTGATCAGCGGCGAACCGCCGTTCACATAAATTCCGATGGCAGCAGCAGCGTGATTTCTGGCGATGACATTGGAAGTGATTGTTGGAGAAGCTGAACTGACGGTGATGCCCGCGCCGAAACCACCATCCTGAAGTCCATTTTGGATGGTGAAGCCGGACAAAACGGAGGAAGCGGTTTCAGAATGATTGAAAGTGACGACAGTGCCGTTGTGATTGCCGTCGATTATGGTGACGGCTGGCCCGCTGGAACTGGTGAGCGTGATGGCCTTTCCGCTGAAATTGATGTTTTCCACGTAGGTTCCAGGCGCTACCAGAACGGTGTCACCGTTACTGGCGGCGTTGATAGCGGATTGGATGGTAGGAAAATTAGTGGGAACCTGGATCACCGACTGGGGCTTTGCGCTGTCGACGGAAAGCACCACGGCTGCCATCGCAATGAAGCGCACAATTCGGAAGAGAACAGGCGTGGATAGTTGCATGAAGATAAATCTCCTTGTACGTTCGGACGTGAAAACATGTAACGTTATTTTCAGATTACATATCTTGGAGGGGAAGGAATTGCAGCGTTATTGGTACTGGGGTACTAACGGGGAAACTTTCAATTTAGGGCTAGTCTTAAATATTGAGAGTGACAACCGGCGGACGCGGACGAAGGCGGCAATTGATTTATCGAGAAGCCTAAAAATCACGGGCCTGAAAACACCTACAGCCTTTCTCCTTCCAAGTGCCGGAGCTGTTCAGAAACCAGAAATAAAAATTGTAGAATATAGAAGGTTGACTCCACTCATCACTCTAGACAATAGTTCGCAAGTCGGAGGGTGATCTATGAACGCGACAGAGCGCTGTCTTTCTCGGCGAGCGTTGCTGAAGACTTTGCGAATGGCGGGCAGTGGAATCGCTTTCGGTCGATGGCTAGAACCGGACGTGATGATGGACCAGGAGCTCGCTCCGGGAAAAGCGATTGAGACTTTCACCGGGCCCGGAGCAAATCCGCGCTGGAATTCCGTCGGTCCCTATGTGACCGAGCCCCAAAAAGTTCCGTTGATTCTGCTGACGGACCGGCCTGTTCAGCTCGAAACACCACGCCATTATTTCCGCACGACATTCACACCCAACGAAGCTTTCTACGTGCGCTGGCATCTCGAAGGTATTCCGAATGCTGTCGATCTGAAAAACTGGAAGCTGCAAGTCGAGGGGAACGTCAACAAACCGACTGCGCTGAGCCTTTCCGACCTGATGCAGAATTTCAAACCGGCTTCGCTCGCTGCGGTGAATCAGTGCTCTGGCAACAGCCGCAGTCGGTTACAACCACGCGTGCCAGGCGGTCAGTGGGGCAATGGCGCTATGGGAAACGCGATGTGGACGGGAGTGCGGCTGCGCGAGCTTCTCGATATGGCGGGTGTAAAGAGCGGCTCTCTGCAGGTGCAGTTCCAGGGCCTTGAGACCGGACAGGGACCAGAGGGTCTCGGCTCGAATCTTTTTCTCAAATCGCTCGATCTTGGAAATCCTGTCCTGGACGAATGCGTTGTCGCCTACCTGATGAACGGCGAGCCGCTTCCAATGCTCAATGGATTTCCGGTGCGACTGGTCGTTCCCGGATATTTTGCAACCTACTGGACTAAATGTCTGACGTGGATTCGCGTTCTCAACGCGTCGGACGAAAATTTCTGGATGAAGACCGGATACCGCGTGCCGGATACGCCACGTGGGAACACCACGCCCGAGGATGTGAAGGCAGGAAAGGTAAAAACCGTGCCGGTCGAGCGGTTCCCTGTGCGATCTTTCCTCATCTCGCCCGATGGATCTTCGAAGATTGCTGCAGGAATGATAGTCACCCTGAGGGGTATCGCTTTCAGTGGATTTGGCCGCGTGAACCAGGTGGAAGTGTCGGATAACGGGGGAAGGAATTGGATGGCGGCAAGACTCGGAGACGACCATGGGGCCTATTCCTTTCGCACCTGGGAGGCGTCGTGGACGGCAAAGTCGCCAGGGCGATATTCGCTGGCAGTGCGCGCGACGGATGAAAAAGGCAACACGCAGCCCGACGAACCGATCTGGAATCCAGGAGGATACCTCTGGAATCGGATTGAACGGCAGCAAATCGTCGTGGGAAATGCGAGCTAAAGGAACGCTATGAAAAACCAGGTGCGAGCGATTTTTCTTTTGATGTGCAGCTTGATGATCGCCGGGTCCGCCGTTTACGCCGACTTGAAAAAAGGGAATTACTCCCCCGCGCAACTCGGAAGTATCCAACAGGCGGTCCCCGCCGAGCTTTCGCCGGATTCAAGTTACGAGGTTCCGGCGTACCCGGTGCCTGCTCCGGAACTCGCCCCCGGGGACGGTCTCTCGGACGTTCGAATTTACTGCAACACCTGCCATAGCCCGCGCTACATCACCCTGCAGCCGTCACTTCCCGCCGCAACGTGGGCAACTGAGGTGGATAAGATGAACAAAACGTTTGGCGCAACGATTCCAGAGGAGAACACGCGGAAAATCATTTCGTACCTGCAAGCCCACTACACACCCGAGAACCGCAAACAGTAAAGCTGAAATGAGGAGCGGCATGGTTCCTGAAAAATCGGGCTGACAGGATAGCCGTCGGAAAAATGGCCTATCGTTACCACGGAAAGGTTGATTTCTTTGGGGATAGAGCAGCGGCGTGAACGGGTGGTGCCGGGGGCCCGGCTCGCACCATATAGCCGCGGGTCAAGTCTTTTGCTTCCCTTTGAAATCGAGGCTGCGGCGTGGCCTGGCTATCTACCGGGGGCAAAAACCCTTTGATTTCCCTAGGCGTGTCGCAGCTCGCTGTTTTCTAGCTTTTTCCTGTGTCTACTAAGCCGGTATAGCATGGCGTTTGATGCACGCGCCGATCGCGATTCGCGTGGACCGCGCCTGGCCAGTTTGCCCAAATTCGCAGACCTTACCGCTATTCACCGATTAAAATACCAAGCTTGGAACTTACGGACAGCAAGGAACTGCGCGAACGCGTTTCTGGGTTAGGTCGCCTTTTCCGCTTAGCGGGTGCATTCGCCATCGCACTTGTATAGCAGAGAGCGCGATTGTCCGAACCATAGTTCCGGGGAAAGTTTCCCATCATTTCCCCATGTAGCTAACTCTCCACACCGAGTTTGATCCGTCGTCGCTCACCAGTAGCGATCCATCTGAAGCCACGGTTATGCCCGCCGGACGTCCCCATACTTTGCCGTCTGGCAGCACGAAGCCTGTGAGGAAGTCTTCATACTCCCCGCTGGCATGGCCGGTCTGGTGCAGCGGCACTCGGATCACCTCATAGCCCACGCGCACCGCCCTATTCCAGGAGCCGTGCTCGGAGGCGAAAATGTCTCCAGTGTATTCGGCGGGGAATTGCTGGCCTTGATAAAAAGTTAACTCCAGCGAAGAGTTGTGGGGCTGCAGCAGCACATCAGGCACGATGACTCTGCCTTTCAACTCGGGATGCTTGCCCTGATGCCGCGGATCCTGATGCCCGCCCATGTACCACCACGGCCAGCCGTAGAAGCCGCCTTCCTGTACGTGGGTGATGTAGTCAGGAACGAGATTGTCGCCCAATCCGTCGCGCTCATTCACCGAGCACCACAACTCGCCTGTCTGCGGATTCACCGCAATCCCACCTCCCGCGTTGCGAATGCCGTAGGCATACACGGTCAACACGCAATGCTCCGTATCGCATGCCAGAATGTCCGCACGGTTCTTCTCCCCAGGGTGTGTGTCAGGATCGTCCGCGTTCGATCCCGAACCTACCGCGACAAACATTCTCTTGCCATCGCGCGAGAATTCCACCGCCCGCGTCGTGTGCCCGAACCAGCTCGCTGGCAAATCGGCGATGTGTTGCGGCGATCCGCTCGCCTTCAAATCGCCATTGTGATAATGGAAACGAACTACTTCGGCGGCGCTGCCCACATATAGCCATTGCGGATCGGCACCCGAAGGATAGAAAGCCAGACCATATGGCTGTTTTAGTCCGCTGACGAAGATGGCCGACTGCTGGGGCTTGCCGTCGGCGGTTAGCCCGCGAAACACCCGGATGCGTCCGGGACCGGTTTCGGCAAGAAAAATGTCGCCGTTCGGGGCCGTGCGCAAGGTCCGGGGATTGTCGAGCCCAGCCCCATACAGTTGCACCTTGAACCCGGCCGGCGCCGACGGCCACACGTTTCCCGGCCTCGCCACCAGGTGCGCAGAGTTGTACGCCGATTTGGTCGCATAAGGTTGGGGTAAATCGTTCACTGTAATCTTATGAAACGTTCCCGGCTTCTCGTAACGAAAATCGGTGAAGGGCGGGGTCGCCGGCGGTGCCTTCAGGTTTGATGTGTTCATGTCAGGTGGAGGCGGCGCACTTGCCTCCTGCGCGGCCGGCGACGTTCCTATCGACTTTACATAGGTAACAATCTGCCAGCGCTGCTCGGCTGGCAAGGACGCCCAGGCGGGCATGCCGTTATCTTTGTCGCCCCGCGTGATGAACCAGAACAGTTCACCCGGGGTAACTGAATCGAGCCTTCCCTCGACCAGAGACGGCACGTTGCCGGTGCCTTTTCCCGCCGCCCCATGGCACGACAGGCAATTACGTACATATAGCTTTTCTCCGGCCAGCGCGGCCTCCTGCTGGCCTGCATACGGGTTCTTCGCCGCCCGCGCCGAAGCCGGAGCATTGTGGAACTTTGTGTCTACATCTGCGAGCAGCGCTGCAGGCAGTAGGATGGCCGCCGCAGCCAGGGCGTGTGAATTGGCAAACGAGCGCATCGCTTTCTTCCACCGTCGCCGAGAAGGGAATAAGTGTGAAAGTCGAGTTCGACGTTGTCAATGCCGAGAGGGCGAGCGCCAGGCCAAGCGACCGGACTTGATCTGTTTTTCGAGAGCGGGCCGCCGCGCGCAAGGGTTCTCTCAAGGCCGGGTTACCAACTCGAAGCTGTTCGGCCCGGGCCTCTCCGGGCACGCGCGGCCACGTCGCAAGGGCCCGGCATGCACCACGCGTCTGATCGAAGTTCAGCTCTCTTTGGCGATCTGACAGGGCCGCGCCCTCGATCAAAGCTAACGAATTTGTTAAGAGAGGCCCATGCGTTTCAACAGGTCGGTGTAGCGGGGGTCTGAGCGCAGCGAGTCATAATCAGGGGCTGCCTTGATGTATTCGATGAATGCGCTCTTTTCGGCGTATGCTTTCTCGAGCCAAGCAAAAGCCCGGTCTTTGTCTCCGATGATGGCATAGTCGGTAGCAATAAAGGCTGGGTCGATGTAGAAGCGATTCGACTGCTCTTGCTGAAGTTCGGCAAGTCGCGTCATCGCCACATGGAATCCCGACTTCGAGAATTCCTTCCGAACGGCCCGAACAAGCGCGAGGTCCTCCGAATCGTCGTTCAGGGTAGCGGTCTTCTCCCATTCATCGAGCCAAAGGTCATACTTCCCGGAATAAAGATAAGCCTGTGACAGGTGGATGTGCACATTGGCAAAGGTCGGATCGATTTCGACGATCTTCTTGCTCTCTTCGATCGTTCGATTGTATTGCCTTGTATAGAGGTAGGCCTCTGCTAAGTTATCCAGGCCATTCAGGTTTAGCGGATCGATCTCCGTGGCGCGCCTCAAGTGCTCGAACACTTCGTTCATTCTGCCTAGAAACTCTAAGTGAATCGCGTAGAGCACGTGGGTGCGAGCGTCGTTGGGATTCAGCTCGAGCGCACGCTGGAATTCCCGTTCGGCGGCGGCCCAGTCCCATTCGATGTCTTCGCTCCCGCCCAACAAGGCGTGGGCCTCCGCCAGGCTTTCGTCAATCGCCAGAGCGCGTTCGGCGGCGGCCTTGGCTCTTGGGTTCGCGGCTCTTGCCGGAGTGTGAGTATATACCGGGATGGTCGCGTAATATTCCGCCAGCCCCACGTGCGCCAGCGCATAGTTGGGATCCTTCTCGATAGCCTGCGCGAAAAAGTCCTTTGACTTGATCAGGCCGTCGGGAGTGCGCTTATCCCAGTAGTAACGGCCTTTCAGGTAGAGTTGGTAGGCCTCGGGGTCGTTTGTTCCGCCCTTTGCCAGTTGAGTTTTTTGTTCTCCGGTTAATTTTTCCCGCAAGCGCCTGGCAATTTCGCCGGAAATATCTCTCTGCACGCTCAGCGCATCAGAGAGTTTGCGGTCATACTGTTCGCTCCAAAGGCTGCGATTGCTGCGCGTGTCGGTCAGTTCCACGCTGATCAGCAGGGAATCGCCATGCTGCGTGACACGCCCGGTTACCACCGCGCCTACTTGTAGCTCACTTGCTGCCTTCTGGATGTCCACGTCCTTTGCTTTGTACCGGAAAACCGAACTGCGCGGGCGCACGGTCAGATTCGGGAGCCGAGAGAGGCTGCCGATCAAACTCTCCGTCAGCCCATCGCTGAGGTAATCGGTGTTCGGATCTGCGCCGATGTTGGTGAAAGGCAGCACAGCAAGAGTATCGATGGTGGAGCTGGAACGGGTCGCAAGCCACCGGTAAGCACCGTAACCGAGTCCGGCAAGGATGAGTAGCGCTGCCGCGGCGATCGTCAAGAAGCCTTTTTTGTGCCGCGCGAAAAGCCCGACGACGACCTGAGTATCGGAAGTTGCTGCGGCACGCATCTTTGCCGAGCCTGCTGACAAGGCTGTTGAACTCGCGGCAGCATCCGCGGCTGCAGGATCGACAGCAAAAGGTGCCGAACCTCCGGAACCGGTCTCGCGCTTCAGCCGCTTCAGGTCGGCGCGTATCTCGGAGGCATGCTGATAACGCAACTCCCGGTTTTTCTCGAGAGCCTTGCTGATGATGCGCTCCAGGTCCGCCGGAAGATCAGGATTCAGCCGTACCGCCGCGACGGGAGTGGTCTCTAAGATCTCCTTAAAGATGACACCGGAGCTCTCTCCACGGAATGGCAACTGTCCGGTGGCCATTTCGTACAGCACGACGCCAAAGGAAAACAGGTCGGTTCGCACATCCAACTCTTTGGCGCGAACCTGCTCGGGCGACATGTACGCTACGGTTCCCAGAGTGCTGCCAGGGCTGGTGATCTGATCGGAATCGACTTCCTGCGTGGCGAGGGAGTCCGGATTGTTGGTGGTAGTTTTTGTGGTGACCTTGGCGAGACCAAAATCGAGAATTTTGGCGTGGCCGCGGTCAGTGACGAAAATATTGGCGGGCTTGATGTCGCGATGAATAATTCCCTTGGAGTGGGCGGCATCGAGAGCGTCGGCTATTTCAATCGCCACATCCTCGAGCATCTCAAGATCCATGGGCCGGCCCGCAATGACGTGCTTTAAGGTTCTGCCCTCGAGAAATTCCATGGCAATGAAGGCTCTGCCAGATTCTTCGCCGATGTCATGGATGGTGCAGATGTCGGGATGATTCAAAGTGGAAGTGGCTTGCGCTTCTCGCTGGAACCGCGCCAGGGCCTGCGGGTCTCTGGCCACGTCATCGGGCAAGAACTTCAGAGCGACGAAACGGTGAAGACGGGTGTCCTCAGCCTTATACACAATACCCATGCCGCCACCGCCCAATCTCTCGAGGATGCGGTAATGAGAAATGGTCTGGCCAAGTAGAGAGGGGCTTTCCGGCATCTGCGCGAATTCTAGGTGCGAAGGTGTAGGAAGTCAACGATGACCGACCTAGCTCTCGTATGCAGTTCGCCAACTGACAGTGAGACAAATCCACACAGGTACTGAAATGGGAAAAGGTGATTTTAACAAACGACCGCGGTGCGTGAAGTTTGTTTCTGAATCGCCGAAGACGGCTACGAGCAAGATACGGGGGTTCAAATTGTGCCAGGGCTCCGCGGCCGCCTGAAGGTGGCCGTTACGAATGAGGAGAGAAGGTGGCGCTGATCCCAATCGTTTACGACACCTCGCGACAGCGCGCGCATCCAAGATGTCGGAGGTGGTTTATGGTAAAAGCAGCACTTTGGGTCGAATTGAAAGCAAAAGCCGGGAAAGAGAAGGAGCTGGAAGAGTTTCTCAAGTCGGCGCAGCCTCTGGCGGAGCGCGAGAGGGACACTGTCAGCTGGTATGTAGTGAAGATGGGCCCTTTGAACTTTGGGATATTTGATACGTTTGTGGACGACGCCGGACGGAAAGCGCACCTGAACGGCGAGATCGCCAAAGCCTTGAAGTCCAAAGGGCCAGAGTTGTTGGATGGCGATCCGAAGATTCACCAGATCGAGATCATTGCCTCAAAAACAGGAAGCTCGGCATCGCGCGCTGGAGCTTAAGCGTTACGAAATTCTGAGGCAGATCAGACAACAGAAAGGGGAGCCAGACTACTACGGCTCCCCTTTTGTTTCCTTCCAGCAGAAGCTCCACGAACTCCGCACGTTCGCGCTCCAGCGACTGTCGAATATCCGCTTCCTACTTGGAAAGACAGATGCCATTCGCGAAGCCCGCGCGCTATTGGCCGAGCAGTTTGGAAAGTTTACGCTGAACAGGGTCAAAGACGCAGGGGGGGGTGGAGTTACAAGGCCGAGGGATCGGTTAATTTCTTTGGAGAGAGCTTGATAGGCGTGGGTGGTGCCGGGGGCCAGAATCGAACTGGCTACGCCCGCCTTTTCAGGGCGGCGCTCTACCACTGAGCTACCCCGGCAATCGATGTAACTCAGCTATTTTAGAGAGCGCGCTGCGTCGAGTCAAATGGCTGCCGCAGCGCGCGTGAAGCCGATCAAAAATGTGATGCCGGTCCTCCTGGGCTAAAACATTCATCACGGGATAATGGCGTCCACCTGGCCAGAATGTGCACTCTCAGTTCCACTTGAGGTCACGGCGCTTACGACGTAGTAGTAAGTTTTTCCCGACGTCACCGAGCCATCCGTATACTTTAACGCGCTCAGTGCCGATGATGTGATTCGGGTGTACGAACTCCCCGATACCGTCGACCGGTACACGTAGTATCCGGCCACTCCGGAACTGCTGCTCGCTAGCCAACTTAACGAGACGGAGTGGATGGTGCTGCTTACGCCGGTACCCGTGACCACCAGCGAATTAGGCGAATTCGTAGCGTTGCTGACGAGAGATACTGTGCCGCTTACGCTGCCCGTCGCTTTCGGTGCGAACACCACATTCAGTTCGGCCGTCTGCCCGGCAGCTAGCGTAGTACCGGCAACGCCGCTGGTTACACTGAAACCTGTTCCGGTCACGTTAATAGCCGAAATTGTCAGGCTGGAATTTCCGCTGTTCTTCACCGCAACCTGCAGCGGGCTCGATCCTCCGATGATTTCGCTGCCAAAATTCAGACTCGTCGTTCCCAGCGAAATGGTCCGCGTGGCACTCCCTCCGGTCCCGCTCAGCGCCAACGTGTAGGTCGGATTCGTCGTTGCGTTGCTCTTGATCGTTACGCTGCCAGTGACACTGCCCGAAGACATTGGATTGAATCCGACCGTGAAATTGGACGTCTGCGCCGCTGCCAGTGTCAGCGGCAGCGAAATCCCGGTCAGCTTAAAGCCTGTGCCGCTCACCGTGGCGCCGGAAATCGTCACACTGGCTCCGCCGGTGTTTTTCAGTTGCACCGACTGTGAATTCGTTGTGCCATTCGCGACCGTTCCGAAACTAACGCTGGATGGTGTGGTTGCAACCGTGCCGACGGCAGTCACTCCCGTTCCGCTCAGCGAATACTGCGCGCTTCCGTTCGTGGCGTTGCTGGTGAACAAAACATAACCGGAAAACAGCCCGCTGCCGGTGGGCGCGAATTTTACCGACAGCGTGATGTAACTGCCTGCGGTAATTGTGTGCGGGACCGTCAATCCACTGCTGCTGAAGCCGGTGGCGTGCACCGATTCCCCCGAGATGTTCACAGGTGCCGAACCGGTATTCTTCACCGTCAGCGTGACGGTCTTGCTTGAACCTACATTTACGGACCCGAAACTTCCCGGCGACGGGCTGAACGACAGCGTACCCCTTGCCAGAAGTCCTTGCCCCTGTGCTGCCCCTGCCGAAAAAATTACCGCTACAAATATGAACGAGATGTGCGAAAAATATCGGCAACTCCGCTGCCAAAGGTTAGGGTTTGTAGAGTCGGTCTCTGGGAAAACCGAGGAAAGATAAAAGTCGAGCAATGAAGCCCGAGGCCCGTAGGATTGCATGTCCCGTCAAGGCTA
>Ga0099792_10000970_pt1 | contig 10488 bp, 21 predicted proteins | sample Rivendell_Oct201_8_FD_83780 | JGI IMG/M metagenome (GOLD analysis project Ga0099792, IMG submission 83780) | Vadose zone soil microbial communities from the Eel River Critical Zone Observatory, Northern California, USA -... | ecosystem: Environmental > Terrestrial > Soil > Vadose zone >...
AGCGCGAGAAAAGCCGCTTGCCGTGCGGTATCGGCGCCGCTCCAGTCGGCCGCGGCCGCGGGGGCGGCGAGCGCGAGGGCGAGGCCGAGGGTCCAGAGCCAGCGCGATAGGCGCAGGGCGGCCTGTTTCCAGCGTTTGTCGCATATGTATAGTTTGGTCGCGTCCTGGGCGTAGGCCGGGCTTTGTCCCGCGGAAAGGGTTATGTAAAGTAGCGCCACCCCGACGCCGGCGGCCAGGCGCTTCGCCACCCGCTGCCAGGCCGTTTTGACTTCCACGCGCTTCTCGCGCTCGATCGCGATCGCGACTAGGACCTCACCGGGCTCGAGCTCGAGCGCGGCGGCGATCTTCAAACACATCGCCTCGTCCATCATGCTCCGCCCGGTGCGGTAGCTGCTGATCGTCTGCTGAGACACCCCGAGGAATTTCGCCAGCTTGTAGTCGGACGCGAGGCCGCGCTTCACTTTCACCGCGTCCAGGAACTCGGTCGTTGTCATAGCTTCCCCCGTAGATCAATGGGTTAACGTTCTACACGGAACACCGTGGACATACAACGAACTGAGGGGCTTAGTTGACACACTGAGGCCCTCAGAGTAGCGTGTTCCCCGCGCACCGGTGCCTGGGAGGGCTCATCACAACACGTCCTCCCTTGTGCGCGGAGCCTCTTGGTCACCGGGCGCACTTTTTTCTAGGGGGAACCATGGACGACCTGAATTTTCTGCCACCGATCGACGGCCACATCTGGCGCTTCACCTCCCACCGACTCACCTGTGTTTGCTGCGGGAACTTCGACGGCCAGACCCGCAATCTCGGCCAGCTCTGCCTGCAGGGCGCGAAGGCGCTCAAGGACGACTGGGTCGAGATCGAGCACCACAACAGCAAGCGTGCCGCATGAAGCTCGCCGAGTGTCCGGTCCGCGCCGTCCGCGACGGCCACGACGTCGACGTCGCGCTGCTCGATCGACTGCACCAGGAAACTGATCGCGCCTGGAAAGCGAAAAACAAGGAGCGCCGCGCCGCCTACTCGCGCGCCTGGTACGCGAAAAACAAGGAGCGCAGCGCCGCCTACTCGCGCGCCTGGAGAGCGAAAAACAAGGAGCGCAGCGCCGCCTACTCGCGCGCCTGGTACGCGAAAAACAAGGAGCGCCGCGCCGCCTACTCGCGCGCCTGGTACGCGAAAAACAAGGAGCGCAGCGCCGCCTCCTCGCGCGCCTGGTACGCGAAAAACAAGGAGCGCCGCGCCGCCTACTCGCGCGCCTGGAAAGCGAAAAACAAGGAGCGCAGCGCCGCCTCCTCGCGCTACCGCTGGCGCGGAGATCTGCTCACGCCGGCTTAAAAAAACAAACGCGGCCGAGTGTCGAGCTCGGCCGCTCACCCCAAACCCTCACGCCAAGGATCCACCCATGAACGCTCGAGCTGAAGCTGTTGCACATTTTACGCGCACCCACGCCGACTACGTCAAAACCCCTGACATGCGGATCGTCGACGTGTTGAGCGGCCTGTTCGGCAAGCAGGAGCACCGCCTGTGGGGAAAGGTGCGCTACATCAAGATCCAGGAGCTCCTGTTCAAATTCACCGGCCGGCGGCTCAGCCTGCGCAGCTTAGCGCGGCACCTGGGCGCGCTCGAGGACCAGGGTTACATCCGGCGCCAGCGGCTGCACGAAACCGGGTACGCCGGCGAGCTCGTGCTGCGGCCCACACTCTATATTCTGTGTCAGCGGTCTGTCCAGCGCGCCCGGAATCTCGCCTCGAATGTGTGGCATTGGTCCACAGCCGCAGCTAAGTCGTTGATGAGTTTACCAATGCCAATTCTGGCCGAAACCCTGACCCCGGGCGGACCTATCTACACCAAACAGCGGCGCAGAGCGCCGCCTAAACGCTGAGCAGCGGCCTTACGGCCGCTCGACCAGCCAATCGAGGCGCTTCGCGCCCTCAACCCCAACGCCGGCGAGGCCGCCGGAGGCCTCGCCGCAACCCCGCTCGGCAGAAAACAAAGCGCAAACACCGTGCCGAGCTCTGTGCTATAACTGCAACCGCGACGGCCGGGGAGGGCAGAGGAGCTCACTCTCCATGACCAGGTCCACCGCCGAGATCACCGCCGATCTCGAAAAAATCCGCACCACCATCGAAGGCCTGCGCTCAGGTTTCAACATGGCGCGGCCGCTCACCGAAGCGAAGCTCGGCCAGCCGCTGGCCTCACAGGTCTATCGCACCGTTTGGAATGTGCTCGACGTGCACGAGGGCATGGCCCTCGTCCTGGGCGAGCTCGCCGTGCGCCTGGACGAGATCGAGCGCCAGCAGAAGAAGATCGTCGACGGCATCGGCGAGACGGTGAGGACACTGGCATGAGCGGCAAAGTGATCGGTACCTCGAAGTGCGGCCGCTGCGGCGGGACGATGCGCTACAGCGAGAGCGAGAAATCGGGCGGGATCTCCGGATCCTGCGACACCTGCAAGCGGCAGACCTTCGACCGCTCGCCGAAGGCCTGCGAGGGCTTGAAGCGCCGCCTGGCCGGCACCGAGAAGCCGGCCGGTGAGTCGGCCGCGGGATCCGCCAGCGGCGAAGCCTTCGACTACAACAAGCTCTAACCGTGGGCGCCAACGATCAACCCGGCGCCGCGCCCGAGCTCGCCGAAGCTCTTGCCGCACAGCTGATCGACGTCGCCGCCGGGATCGACGGCGAGGCGAGGCGCGAATCCGATCCGATCGCGAGCGCGACCGGCCAGCCGGCGCCGCAACCGGCCGCGCTTCCCGCGCCCGTCGACTGGACCGCGGAAGCGCGCGAGGTGGTCGGTCTCGCGACGGAGGGGTTTTTCCCGCTCTACCCGCGGCTCGCTGAGGTCTGGACGCCGGCGAAGCTCGATCGCTTCACGTTGCGCCTGGGCGCGGTGATGCAGAAATACGACCTCACTTTTGGAAAGCTACTCGGCAAATGGGGACCAGAGATCATGCTCGCCGCAGTGACCGTGCCGGCCGTGGTGCCGACCTACCGGATCGTTCGGGACACGCACCGCGAGCTCCGCGAAAAGGCGAAGCTCGAGAAAACTCTCGCGCCGGCGCGACGAGCCGCGCCCGCGGCTCCCGCCTCGGTCCCAATGGGGCCCGAGAGCTCGCCGAAGCCCGACGCGAATTTCAGCGGGCCCCCGCCGCCCCCGGATCCGCTGCGGCTGGATCTCCGCACGTAGAGCTCGATGCGCGGATCTTCCTCACGCTCGGTGCGACCGGCACCGGCAAATCGGCCACGCTCAAGCTCGAGCTCGCGACCATCGAGGGCTCACCACGTCGGCCGTGGGCGATCCTAGTGGATCCCGATAACGAGTACGGCGAACACGTCGGTGCCGTGTCGGCGGATCTCAAAACAATCACGAACCTTTCATTGCGTCCGCCGCTCCCGATCGGGGGAGGGTGGTTCCGCTTCGTGCCCTCGGACGATCGGCGCGTTGCGATACGGCAGTTTTCGTACCTGTGCGGGCTCGCGTGGATCTGGGCGACCCGGTTGAAGCGCGACACGCTGCTGCTGGTCGACGAGCTCAGCGACTTCACCGCCGCGAACGAGGCGCCGGCGGCCTGGCGCCGCGTGGTGCGCCGCGGCCGCAAGCAAGGGATCTCGGTGCTCGCCGCGAGCCAGCGGCCGGCTGAGATCGACAAGACGATTTTTTCCAACGCGAGCCGGATCCGCGTATACCGGCTTGGCTACGACGCCGACCAGGCGGCGGCCGCGGCCGCCCTGGGCGTCGCGCGCACCGATGTCGCCGCGCTGCAGGGACACGACTTCCTCGAGCGCAACGCGCTCGCCGGCGGCGGGCTCACGCGCGGCTCGCTGCACTTCACCAACTGAAAGGATCTCCCGAATGTTCGAGTCCCAAGTCCTCGAGGTGTTAGCGCACCTGCTTTTTGCGGTGCTGAACGACCAACAGATCAACGAGCGCGGTGTCGCTCGCGAAATCAAGAACGCACGATCGAAGCTCGACAAGATCGCGCGCTCGCGCCCCTGGCGGCGGCCGCTGCCCCGGAGACTCAAGCCGTGAGCACCGACGACAAAAAAGTCTGCGTCAAGATCTCCGAGCGGGCGATCGCGTCGCTGTTTTTAAATATCGGCTACAACGATTTCCTTTTTCCGTGGGAGAGGCAGATCCCCGGTGAATGGTGGACGATCGAAGGGCGCGTGGACCGATATCGCCAGGCGATCACTTTTGTAGCCAAGTGCAACGGCGTCGATCGGCATCAGACCGAGCTCCCGGTGGCGTTGCTTTTCGACTGGCTGCCGCGTCTCTTGACGGCCGCGGAGCAGGGGATGATTGCTGCACGTGCAGCAGAGGCCGACGACGTTTGACATAACGCTCGTAGTGCGAAAGAGCACCGCCCTGGTGCGCCCGAAACCCTAGTTTTACCGCGCCGCAGCACAACTTTCCCACCGGCCGTCCGGCCGGTGGGGATCCCCTTGCCCCCGCGCGCGATCGCGCGCAACCCTGCCACTCTTGCGATCGCGCTCGAGCGACCGCGTAACCCGGAGAGCCCCAATGACCTCGCACCACATGAAAGCCTTTCTCATCGGGATGGTCGCCGCCGCCGTCACCATCGCGATCGTGTTCCGCATCGCCACCCTGCGGAATAGCATCGCCGGCGTCGCGTAGCGCCCCGACAAACCGCACACCGGAGATCCCGCCATGGCCGCAGCCGCCCAAGCCCGCCCGTCACACCGCCAGTACCGCATCCAGCGGAAAGTCGCCTCGATCCCGATCGTCGCCGGCGGCTTCGGCCTGCAGGACCTGCCGCGCTCCTACGACTACGAGGCGCTATTTTTTAGGATCACGTCGAGCCTGCAGGTCACCGTCGCCGGGTCCGCTGTGCGCGCGGAAGCGCCAGTGCAGCTCGTGCCGCGCGTCGAAGTCGTCTCCGACGGCAAGAACACGCTGCTGTCCGCGCCCTTCTGGGGGATCTCGCTCGCGAAATACGAGCGCGACCTCCTCGCCGCGGGCGCGCGCGTCACCACGCCGCCCTCGGCCGCCACCGTCGCCACCTACGCGGTGGAGGCGATCGGCGTGCATGACTTCATGACCGCCGACGGCCAGCGCCCCAAGGACTCGAACTTCAGGACGAGCGCGCTCTCCATGTTCCAGGTGCGCCTCACCTTCGGGCAGCCCGGCGACCCGTTCGTCGGCGCCACGGTGAATTTCTCGGGCACCAACAACGTCGACGTGTTCACCGCCGAAGTGGTCGAGCTCCCCGCCTCCGACGGCAGCTACGCGATGCCGATCGCGCTCAAAAAAGTTTCCTTCTTCACGCAGACCTTCGCGGCCTCGAACGCGAACGCGGAAATGCGCCTGCCGGCGGGCAACCTCATCAAGGCGGTGGTGCTCCGCGCCGACGGCAACATCACCATCGGCGAACCGTCGGCGACGGTGCTGAACAACGTCAAGCTCCAGTCCGGGGTGGATGTGCGCCTCGATCTCGCCGCGGCGAACCTGCGCGCAAAAAACAACGCCGACTACGGCCAGCTCACCGCCGGCTACTATGTCGGCGATCTCACCTCCAAAGGCACCGGGCGGATCAACCTCTCGGACCTGTGGGACGTCACCGGCCAGGCCGAGCCCAAAGTGGTGATCGACATCGTGGGCGGCGCGAACGTCACCCTCACCGCGGTCGTACACGAGTACATCCTCGCGCGCCGGGGCTGAGCGCGTGAGCCTCTTCACCAAGATCCGGAATTTCTCGACCGGCGCGCTGGTCGGCCTGCCGGCGCCGGGCATGCGCCAGGCGGCCGAGCGCCTCGCCACGCACCCGAAAGAGATCGCGCCGTCCTACGTGCTCGCGCACGACAGCGCGACCCCGCTCGATGAGCTCGCCCTCGGCTCCGATCTCGCCAAATCGCGCGCGGCCAGGAACACCGGCCGCGTCGCAGGCCTCGCCGTGGGCGCGTATTTCGGCGGCGAGTTTGCGCTCGGAGCAGGCGAAGGCGCCGCCGCCGGCTCACCCGAAGAACTGGGCCTCGCCGGCACCGTCAGCGAGCCCGCGTTATCCGCCACCGAGCTCGGCGGCGGCGCGGACCTCCTCGCCGGGCCCGGATCCGAAGTGGCACCCGCGGCGGGCGCAGCGACGGGCACGAGCTCCGGAGGCCTCGGCTCGATCCTGCGCGACGTGCAGACCGGCGTCTCAGCTCTCACTACGCTCCGCACGCTGCAGACGCTCGCTCGAGGCGGCCGGCAGCCGGCGCCGGGCGGCGGCGTGCAGCTCGTCCCGATCGGCACCGCGGCGACCCCCGCAGGCGGGACGCTCGTCACCACGCGCGCCCCCGCGGCCGCGCCGCGGGCCTCTGGCGTCGGCGCCGTGCTCCTCGCCGCGCTCCCCGTCGCACTCTACGCGCTGAGGTAAATCATGGGCGATGAAACTACAGGCCTCGATTGGTTCGGCGCGGGCGCGAGCACGCCGTCCCCCGACTACCAGCCCTCGTTCAACTCGCCGGTCACGCAGGACAGCTTTTCGGTGCTCGACTCGGTGACCGTGGGCGTCGACGCCGCAGCGAAATCCGCGACGAGCATCATCGGCAGCGTGCAAGGCCTCTTGACTTCGCTCACCAACGCCAACGCCAAGACGAGCGCCGCGAGCCAGGCCGCGCAGCTCTCCGCGCAGCAGGGTAGCGGGAGCAACAAGGTGCTCCTCGCGCAGTCGACCGCGCAACAGAATTTCGCGCAGTCGAACGCCAACATCGCGAGCGCCGTGGCACGCTTCACCGCGTCGCCGGCGCTGCTTGCCCTGGCCGCGGTGGTGCTCTTCTTCATCGCGAAGAAACTCCTGTGAAAACCACCGCGATCGTGTACGGCCTGGTGCTCCTCGCCGTGGGCGGTGCGGCCTGGTACGTCTACAAGAAGCTCGGCGCCGGCGCGCTCAACCCCGCGAACCCGAACAATGTTGTCAACCAGGGCGCCAACGCGATCGTGCAGGCCTTCACCGGCGACAAGAACCAAACCGTCGGCGGCGGCGCGTTCGATTGGCTGCACCCGGACGCGGGCCTCGCGCCCGGTGAGACGCTCGTCGGCCCTGGCTTGATCCGCGCGACACCGCCGACGCCGTCGAGCGCGCAGAGCGGCACGGCCTCGAGCTCCGCGGCGCTCGACTTCTCTCTCGTCGGCGCATGATCCGCCTCGAGCTCCTCCTCCCGCGCTCCTCGCCCCCGGTCGACCAGGCGAGCGGCGCGAGCTCGACCACGCTGCAGGTGCAGCCCGCCGCCGGATCCGGCGCCGAGCGCGCGCCCTCCGATCCGTTCGCGAGGACCTCGAGGCCGACGATCGACATGGAGGCGGTGCGGGCGGGGATGCGGATCCCCGTCAATACCACAGTGGTCGATCTGTCGATCGCGCGCTCGATCGCATTGGGCAACGCGCTGATTCTCCCGATCCAGGGCACGGCGTATTTCATCGACAAGGGCCCCGACGTCGGCCTCGCCACGATCCACATCCAGGACCAGGGCTCGCCGCCCGTCAACACGATCAGCGTTTTCCCCGGCGACGCCAACAACAATATCCCGTTCACCTTCTGGATGATCGAGAACTCCGCGCAGGTCGGCAAGGTGCTGCGGATCCACTACGGCACGGACATTATTTTCCAGCCGGGCATCGGCGGCAATATCAGCCTGGTCGTGACGCCACAGACCGATCTGGACTCCGCCAACGGCCAACGATTTACAACCGGGTCGAATTTTAGTGTTCCCGCGGTCGCCGGCCAATTCGGGTTTGCGCAACTCTTCAATCCCGCGAACAGCGGAAAGACCCTCTACGTCGACAACTGCTCCGGCACACCCGTCGCAGCCGGGACGATTCAACTCCTCTATTCGAACGTCGCCCAGGGCGCCCAGGGCGCGGTGGCGCCACAGCCCGCGGTGAATTTCCGACTGGACCAACCGGCGTCGATCGCGCAACTGCGCCAGGGCACCAATATCCTCGGTCCGCAAGGATTTACATTCGACTTGGCCGCGGTCGGCGCCGGCGCGACTCAACGATGGTCGCAAAACGGCGGCACGCCCAACGACGTGCCGCTCGCGGGCCCTATCATCGTGCCGCCAGGCTTTGGTTTTATCGTCTTCGACGCCGGCACCGCCAACGAAGTGTTGAAGGCGAGCATGCAGTGGCGCGAGAAATAAAATGACTCGCGCACTCCCCGTCGTCGTCGTGCTCGCGATCGCGATCGGCGCCGCGCTCTTCGTCTACGCGCGCCAGGCGCGCGCGTCGATCGACGAAACACCGCCGCCGCCCAACGCTCCGCCGCCGGAACCTGGCTCGACCTGGTCCGCGCCCGCTCGAGCTCAACCGTACCTGGGCGCGATCGCGGAGGCCGAGACGCGCTACAGCCTGCCGCACAACCTGCTCGCGCGCCAGCTCTACCAGGAATCGCGCTACCGCGCCGACATCATCAGCGGCGCGACCTCCTCGAGCGCGGGCGCCATCGGCATCGCGCAGTTCATCCCGGCGACCGCGGCCGAGCTCGGGATCGATCCGACCGACGCGTTCGCCTCGATCGACGCGGCCGCGCGCTACGACCGACAGCTCTTCGATCAGTTCGGCTCGTGGGACCAGGTCCTGGCCGCCTACAACTGGGGGCCGACGAAACTCGCGGAGAAAGGCCTCGCCGCGGCGCCGCGCGAAACGGTCGCGTACTACTCGGGGATCCTCGGAGATCTCGGCATCGCTTAAAAAAGGAGCAACGATGAATTTCCTGAAATGGCTCGCAGCCCGCTTCGCTGAACCCTCGACGCACGCGAGCTTGGCCGCGATCTCGAGCGTGGCGAGCGTGATTTTTCCGCAGTACGCGCCGGTGCTGCAGGGGCTCACGATCGCCTTTGGCGGCGCGGGCATCGCGCTGCCGGGCGCGCCGCCGGCGGCCGCTCCGGTGACCGCTGCAGCAATGGCCGCGTGGATGCCGCCGGTGCACATCGCAGCCAACCCCGCGCTCGCGCACGCGATCAACGTCGGCCTGCAGGCGGCGATCACCGATCTCCTCACGCCGCCGGCGAAGTAGTAAACTCATCCCCCTCGAAAAGGAGTCTCCCATGCTCGACACGACAGCGATCGGCGCCAATCCCGGCTTTCCCCTGGTGCTCGCGCAGCACCGCTACAGCGCAAGCGAAAAGGGCGAGCTCCTGCACTACATCGACGAGCAGCTTCGCGCGACGGTTCCGCCCGAAGGCTGGGACGATTACGTGAAATACTGGCCGCAGTCGATCGACGTGGTGCGCCAGCTGCGCGCCAAAGCGATGGTCGACCAGGCAGCCGCTCAGACGGCGCTGCAAAACAAGCTCGCCGCGGCGCTCGCGACGCTCCCGGCCAACATCGACCAGGCGACGCGCCAGGCTGTCGCGACCGCTGTCGCGGCCGCGGTCGGCATCGAGGCGCCGAGGCCCGCGCCGGCGGCGAATCTCCTCGAGGACGCGGCCGTGCAACAGGCGATCGCCACCTTGAAGGCGAAGGGCATCACGATTTCGGGCGCGTAGTGGTCGAAGAATTTTCCGGACCGCTCGCGCCGGCGCTGCGCGACGCGCTCACACGCTTGACGGCCGAGCCGAGCGTGAGCGGCGTCGTGATCGTCGCGTTCACCGACGATTTCAAGCGCAGCACGGTCGCGAACACGATCCCTCGAGATCTGCAGGTGTCGACCTTGCGCGCGCTCCTCGAGGTCCTGGATCCGCCGCGCCTGATCGTCTGGCCGGGCTAGTTTTCAGACGGCATCGTGCGCGCGATCGCGTAGAGCAGGGGCCCGAACTCCTCCGTCTGATTGAACGCCGCTCGAGCGGCGAGTCCCATCGTGCGCAGCGCGGCTGCGCGTTGCTTCACCTGGTGTGGGCGGCAATACCAGCGCACCCACCAGGCGGCGTTGCACAGAGCGGCGACGTGCGCCGCGACGAGCTCGGGTTTCATCGGTCGTTCGACTCAACGCGCGAGGCGTTGTTTCTGACCAATTGTGGCGCGGACCCTTCGGGTGACTGTCAGCCCCAAACCCAAGCCGCGAGGATGAGGTCATGCGCCAATTGCAGTCTGGCCTCGCGCTCACGCTCCCCGCGGATCGCGGCGAGGCACAGATCCCAAAAAATCCGCTGGCGCAGCTCGCGGCACCAAAGCCGCCGCGCTTCGCGCTCGCCGTCGTCCATCAAAACTCGACGCGCAGACCCGCTCGCCAGTTGTTGCGCACCGCGCGGCCTTCGAGGCCGATCCAGACGTACTGCCAAGCCTCGCGATACGGCCGCGGCAACGCCTGAGCGATCGCGCTGTGAGCGGTGAGCGCGAGCGCGAAATAGCGGTTCACTTCGGCAACGCTCGGATGGCGCCCGAGGAGGGGGTTCGTTTCGCCCATGCTCTCCGGATGCCGGGCGATGGAGAGGGTTTGTCCCCAGTCGGCGACGCCGAGCGCGAGAAAAGCCGCTTGCCGTGCGGTATCGGCGCCGCTCCAGTCGGCCGCGGCCGCGGGGGCGGCGAGCGCGAGGGCGAGCCCGAGGGTCCAGAGCC
>Ga0099792_10000971_pt1 | contig 10486 bp, 6 predicted proteins | sample Rivendell_Oct201_8_FD_83780 | JGI IMG/M metagenome (GOLD analysis project Ga0099792, IMG submission 83780) | Vadose zone soil microbial communities from the Eel River Critical Zone Observatory, Northern California, USA -... | ecosystem: Environmental > Terrestrial > Soil > Vadose zone >...
CCAGGTTGGACGGCGGGATCTGCAGCTGGACATAGAACCAGCTGTCGAAGTCGCTCGCCTGGCGGCGATCGCCCGACGGAAGCAGAAGATCGATGCGCGGCGTGCCGTCGGCGCGCTGGCCGCTCGTGCCGAGCGTATATCCATCGAGATACAGACGCACATTGTTGCCCTGGTCCTGCCATAACGCGCGGCCCTTGAGGCTGTAGCGCACGCGCACGCGCAAGACCTGCTGGCTGACCAGATAAGCGATCAGGTTCTTGATCTCCGCCCCGGCCTTGGTGGGCTTCCACAGCAGCGACCTCGGCGTCGGAAACGAGATGTCGCCAGCCAGGATGGCGGCGAACTGCGCCGTCAGCTGATCGACCGGCAGGGCGGCCGGCTTGATCACGAGCGGCATCTCGAGGTTGACCACCACCACGCCCGAGGTTGCGATCACCTCGGGCGGCGGCGGTGTGACCGCGCCGTCGAAGAACACCTGCAGACCGCTCGTCGGGATGAAATCCTGCGACACCACGTCGTCGTTGACCCAGTTCATGCCGGTCACGTGGACGGCGGGCGGGGCATCCGCCAGCGCCGCGAAGATCTTGCGGCAATCCTGCAGCGCGAGCTTGCCGGCCGCGAGCGTCGCGACGGCGAGGCGGCTGTAGTGGTGCACGATGCCGGGCGCGGGCTGCGGCGAGGTGAACGGCCACTCGATGCTGCCGGTCGCGATGCGCGCCGGAATCAGCCAGTAATCCCCGGTCTTGTAGTTGCCCGCTTCGAACTTCACCTCGACGCCGTTCTCCAGCGCGATGAAACCGTTGTTGGTCGCCGGCACCAGCGCCGTGACCGGCCCGGCGCTGTCCCAGCGGCGAAGTTTTGGATTGCGATTGAGGTTCACGGCGGTCGGCGCCGTCTTGAGCGACACGACGCGGGTCGCGGCATTGACGTGATCGATCTGCAGCAGCTGTCCGGGCTGGCCCAAGAGCTCCTGCACGTCGTCGGTGAGCTCGACCCACTGACTGCCCGCGAAGGCGAGAACATCGTCGCGGCCGAGGTCGTGCACCGTGAGGTCCTGGCCGTTCACGCTCTCGACCGCCGTGACGGCGACGCCGTTGTCGCGCGACCATTTGAACGTGGCCGTGCCGAGCGCGCCGGCCTGATGGATCTCGACCCGGTAGAGCCGGTTGTCGAGGCTGCGATAGCCCGCCGCCGGCGGCAGCAGGCAGGGACTGTCGGTGGCCTGGGTCGGCTGGGCCCGCGCGCTCAGCATGCCGGTGCTCGGCGCAACGAGATTGTCCCAGTCCGTCAGGGGATCGCCGCACGAGACCCCGCCCCCACCGGGCGGCTTCGCCGACAGCGCCTTGACCTGCCAGACGGTCCGCACCCGCGTCGCGGTGTCGGGCCCGCCGAGCGCGGTCTCGCGCATCAGCGGATCCTCGAGCGCCGTGACGTGGCGATGCCATACGTCGAGATAGATGATCGCCGCAGTGGCCTGCGCGGCGGTGAGCTGCGCGACCACGTCCTGGGCATTGGGAAAGTCCGGCTGGTTCAGGTAGCCGATGTCGTTCTCGTTCTCGCACAGGATGCCGTCGACGTAATAGCGGCCGTGACCGATGATGAGCGTCTTTCCGTCGGCGGCGGTGGTGATCTGGAAGCCGGCGTTGCGCTGCGGCGCTCCGGAGGCGCCGACGACGTCCTTCGATTCGGTCGTCAGGCGGTGCTCGGTGATGCTCTGTTGCTCGTTCCAGTCGGCGTCGAGCTGGACGCGCCCCTGCTGCATCAGCACCTTCGCGTAGTGCTTGACGGCAGCGAAGGTCTGGCGGCTGAAATCACCCTTCATAACGGCCTCCTGAGCTCAGGTCACAAACACAAAGCCGACGTCCAGACCGAACGGCGCGTATTCGGCGAGCCGGACGGACAGATTCGTTTCACGCTGCGGCTGCGACAGAGCGTGAAATACGCCGAGCTCGGAGCCGTCGTCGGCGCCTTGCCGGATTTCCGCCGCCGCGCTGCGATCGAGCTGGCCGTAGCCCGCTTCGCCGTAGCGCAGCGACGTGAAGGTGGGACGGACGCGCGGGCCGTCCGCGGCAGTCGCGGGCTGGCAGCGATAGCGGCGCGGCGTGCGCGAACCCGCCGGCAGGTGGCAGAAGCGCACGCAGCCGGCCTGGCGCCGGTCGGACCAGACCGGCGCCTGCCACCCGTCGCCCTGCGTCGTCTGGGCGAGAAAGATGCTGTTCGACGCGAGCGTCAGCGCGCCGGTGTGGACCTTGCCGATCACCGTGCAGCCGTCGACCGTCAGGGGCGCGCCGGCGGACGTTCCGTCGATGCCGGAGAAGGCGACGCCGGTCTCGGCATTGGCGTCGACGATGCTGTTGGTGATGGTGACCTGCGTGCTCGGCAGCGTCCGCACGCCGCCGAGGATGCAGCGGTCGATCTCCACGATGGTGTTGGCGGTCTCGACCACCAGGCTCGGCGCGCCCGGCTGCTGCGCCGCGCCGGCGGCGGTCAAGTTGAGCCCAGGCACCAGGGTGCAGTGGCGCAGCCGCAGCCGCCGCAACTGCTTGTGGTCGCTCGAGTCGGTCACGTGGAGGCGGCCGCCGGCGATCAGCAGGCCGCTCAGCGTCACCTCCGCTCCGTCCTGGCCGCTGATCGTGAGATCGCCGCCGAGCGCGAGAACCGGGCGCGTGTCGTTGGCGGCGCGCAGCTCGACGGTCTTGCCGGTGGCCGCGTTGATGGTTGGCGTGGCGGCATAGCGCCCGTTGTCGCCGATCTCGACCGCGCCGCCGTTGCCGACGGTGTTGAGCGCATCCGGCAGGGCGGTGCCCCCGGCGACCACCTTCACGACCGGCTGGAGGGCAAGGTTGAGCGTCCCCAGACGATCATACTCGCCGCCGCCGAGATCGTCGGAGAAGCCATAATAATGTGTGACGGCCGGGACCGCCGCGGGCACGGTTCCGAACGCGATGCGGCCGAGCAGCGGATCGATCGCGACCTTGCCGGCCGCGGGGGCATGCGCCCAGGCGCCGGCGGTCGCGTCGGAGAGATCGCAGATGTTGACCTGGTCGACGGTGACGCCGGCGACGAAGAAGCTCGCGTCGGCGCCGTAGAATTTTTCCTTGGCGGCCGCAACCATGCGTCGGCCGAGCGGCATCTGCACGCCGCCCGGCGCGCCGGCCGCGCTGCCGGCGTCCTCCTGCGGCCGGCTGAACAGGCGCGTGCCGGCACCGAGCGGATTGAACAGATAGCGCCGGTCATCGAGCTTGAACGCCGGCGAGGCGTGCAGCGAGTAGCTGCGCAGGCGCCATATATAAATGCCGATATTCGGGATGTTGCAGCGACCGCGGCTGCCGGCGGTGCGCCGCACGTCGACGCGGCGAGGGACGGTCTCGAACGGCTCGTTCAGCGAGTCGAGCGGCAAAAGCCGCCGCACATCGGCGGTGCCGAGGCTTTGCGGCCGCAGATGATTGATGGATTGCGTGCACGCCAGGCGCTGGAAGAACTCGACCGCATGTGCGTCCCAGCCGGTGACGTCGCGCGCGAGCTCGGCCAGCATGCCGGCGGTCCCCTTGCGGCGGCGTAGCCCGATCGTGTTGGCGACCTCGGCGCGCGGGCTGCGGATCTGCGACGTCAGCCCGTAGAGCTGGCGATAGCCGATCAGGTCGCCGATGTAGGGGACCACCCAATCGGCGCAGGTCTCGATGAACTGGTCGTCGTAGAGCTGCGCGATGTCTTCCTCCAGGATCGCGACCTGCCGGGCGATCACGCCGAGGAGATGCTTCAGCGGCTCGCCCTGCTCGACATCGCGGATGCGATGGACGCTCGGCAGCAGGCCATACAGCCTATCCGGGTCGAAGCTCATGCCAGCACTCCCTTGAGATCGACCGGCCTTGGATCGAGCACGAGCAGCTCGGCCGCGAGCAGCACGCCGTTGCGCGCGACTTGCGGTAACGCCGCGGGCAGCGGTCCGGTGAGCCCGATGCGGCTGATATGGTCGGTACGGTCGAGCTCATCGAGATCGATGGCAATGACGCCGGGCACGGCCTGCATCACCGCCACCACCTCGCTCAGATCGACCGGCTGCCCGAAGCTGCGCGCCTCGAACGAGAAACGCGCGCGCAGCGCCGCCTCGACGGCCGCGATCACGGCATCGACTTGCTGGTCGGCCGCGACCGTCACGGTGCCGGACAGCCGGAAGAACGCCTTGCGGTACGACTGCACGCGGACCGGAACATGCGATCCGCCGGCCTTGCCGATCGCGGCCAGCAGGTTGGCATAGGTGCTGCCGTCGGACGGCAGATCCGCCCCGCCCTCCCCCGCCACGGTGAGGAAAACGCCGCGCGCATGCCCGCTCCAGATCCACGGGCTCGCCATCGCCTTGCCGATACCTGCGAACGCGCTGGCGAAGTCCTCATAGTCCTTGAGCGAGACGACGCGGTCCATCGTCATGATCGTCACCGCCGCGTTGCGGCGGATGGCGTCGCCCGGCTCCGGATCGGTGCCGCCGTTCGCCGGCAACGGATTGGTCACGGCGCGCACGCCGGCCGGCCGCGTCAGCAGGAGGCTGAGCTGGCTCGCATCGACATTGCCGGCCGTTCCGATCCCCTTGCGATAGACGGCACGGACGTTCTCGGAGCCGGTGGGCGGCCGCGCGCCGTTGAGCCCGTCGCCGAACTCGACGGTCGTCTTGCCCGCCTCGCTCGTATGTGTCACGTACACCCGGTCGCCCGGCGCGCGGCCGAAGAAATTCGGCGCCTCCTGCCAGAGCACGCCATTGGCACGCACCTGCAGGGTGGACGTGCCGCCGCCCGGATCGTCGCTGCTCACATAGGTCAACGGCTGCTGGATCAGCGTGAAACGCTGGTGCCGCCGGCTGCCGTCGCCGCCGCCGAGCGTCTCCTGCACGGTCTCGCCGTGCGTCGCCGCCGCGACGTTGGCGTTGATCGTGACGGTGCTGCGCACGTAGCTGTTGGCGAGCGCCTGCTGGAAGACGAGGGTGGTGAAGCCTGCCGTGAACTGCACGTCGGCGATCGTCATCGCCTCGCTATCGACGACACCGTCGAGGTCGGAGCGCGCACCGGTGAGGATCACGGTCTGTCCGGGCTTGAGCCCGAAGTAGACATTGTCGAGCGTGACGCTCACGCCTTCGACGTCGTCGACGATCGGCAGCTGCGCGAGGTCGAGCGCCTCGCTGCGCGCCAGCACGGTGGTCTCGCGGACCTTGAAGGAGCCAAAGTGGGTAGCGCTGTCGAGCCGCAGGCGGGTGACCTTGCCGCTGAGGCCGAAGTCCGCGCGCGAGAGCTCGGTCGTGTGCTCGACACGGTAGATCTGCCGGTCGCTCGGGCTCTCCAGCACGGCCCAGCTTCCCGGGATGACGCCCGGATAGGTTCGATCGAGACAGATCTCGCGCACGCCGTTGTCGTCGTCGTCCAGGGTCCGGGCGGGATCGTCCCAGTTCGTCGAGACGCCGGATGCCGAGGTCCACTTGGCGGCGTTGTGGCCGAAGATCGCCGCTCGGTCGCGGAAAGCGAACACGCCGGTCTGCGGCGGCAGCTCCAGGCGAGCGACCTGCCAGGCGATGTTGCGCCTCAACGCCCGCAGCGACCAGTTCTGTACGTACGCGAACGCCGAGAGATCGGCCTGGCGCCATGAGTATCCGAGGATGTTCGCGGCGACGAGACTGGTCGATAGCCCGATGCGCTCCGGAAAGAAGATCGCCGGCGGCCGCTGGCGAAAGACGAAACGCGGCGGATCGGGTGGATCGGCGACGAGGTCAATCCGGGTGGTACCGCCGACCGTGTCGGCCGTCACCTTGACGACCCGTCGCACGTTGCGCTGGTCATCGCCGGCGCCGGCCACGATCAGGATGCTGTCGCCCGGCCTCACGTTCGTGCTCGTGCCCCCGACGGTGATGGTCTGCATGTTGGCCGCGATCGGTTGATCCTGCGTCAGACGCGGACGCAAGGCGTTCCATTCCGGACGCGCCTCGATCGCCTGGACTGTCTCGAACGTCTGCGGCAGCGCGCCTTGCGCCGGAATGCTCTGCACCTTGAGCCCGGCCGCGACCGTGAGCGGCTGCGCGGCAAGCTCGGGCGCGCCGGGCGCGTCCTCGATCGTGAAGGCGAGAAAAGCGCCGGCGGCGACCCCCGGCCGTGCCCGGTAGTCGATCAGGCGTCCAAGCTCGACCAGCGAGCGGCGCTCGGTCGCGGTGCGCAGATAGGATTCGTTGGCGATCCGCTCCTGATAGAACGTCAGCGTGTCGGCAACGCAGGCCCATGCATCGAGCAGCCCGATGGAGAAATCGTCGTCGGCGCGCGTCTTCAGCCCCGGCACTTCGCCGAGATCGGCCAGCATGTCGTTCTTGAATTGCGGCTGCGTGCCGACCCGGTAGGCGATGGCGGACAGCCCGGGGCGATTGGCGATCGAAACCGGGCTGCGCGCGACCGTCGCGTCGCAGTGACAGTCCGTGGGGGGAGAGCCGGTCGAGGCGCTCATTTGCCGCGCTCCAGGCTCACACGGAATACGCCGCGGTCGGGGAAGTTGGGATCATTGTCGAGTTGCGCGATCTCGAGCCGCTCGACGTCCAGCCTGCCTTTCTGCAGGGCGTCCGTGCTGTCGCGGCCCTGGCGCTGGAACTTGACGATGGTGATGGAGCGGACGCCGTCGAGCTTCTTCGCCGCCGCATAGAGCGGGCTGAGGTAGACCGGCTGCCCGAAGGTGAAATTGTCCGGATGAAAGATGCCGCGGCTTCCGTCGGGCAGCACGTGGCTGCTGAACAGCCGGAGCAGCGCGGCCTCGACGTCGCTGCGAAAATGATCGGACGCGACCGCGACCCGGACCTCGATCTCGAGCGGCACGTAGGAGGGACCGTTGACGTCGAGATCGTGGCCGGCAGTACGGAAGGGCTCGACATAGTCGCGGATCTGATCGGCGAAGGCTGCGTCGACGGGCTCACCCCCCAGCCGATCGATGGTGAGCTGCACCGTCCACCAGCTGCCGGTCCAGCGGAGCGTCGCGGCGGCGCGCTGCACGTGCGGATGACCCTGCGCAACCGTCTGGTAGTCCTCCGACGTGACGGCGCGCATCTGGGTGCGGAACGCGAACGGCGCCTTGTGGCGGACATCGGCGATGCTTTCCGGATCGATCCCGCCCTGCGCCGCCAGCGGGTTGCGCACGATCCTGACCGCCGGATCGACGCCCAGCGCATGACTGATCGCTTCGACGCCGACGTTGCCACGCCGGCCGCCGCCGACCCGGTAGGTGGCGACGAATTGCGTCCCTGGGGTCGGACGCTGGCCGTGCGTGCCGTCGCCGAAGCGCAGGAAGACGCTGCCGTCCGCCTCGGCCTCGACGACGAAGTCGGGCGACGTGGGATCGCTGTTCAGCAGGTCGTGCTGCGGCGCCCAGGCGACCGGCGGCGTGCTGCCGGCGGTGCCGGTCAGCGCGATCCGCGGCGTGGCTTCGGCGAGCGGCGGCAGCAGGGTCGCTCGCGCGGACGACGGCGGATTCGTATCGTCGTAGGCGTTCGCACAAGCCACGGGTCCGTTCTTGAGGCGCGGCCGGAAGCGCGGCGGGACCGGCGTGGGCTGCGCGTCAACGCACGGGTCCGCAGTCGGCGACGGCGGCAGCATGATAAACGGCTGAGGAACCCGACCGAGGTCGTCGGTCGCGACCGTCGCGCCGTGGTCGGCCAGCACGATGTTGCCGCGCGCAACGCTCACGTCGGCCACGTCCTGCTCGCCCTGCGCATTGGCCACGCGGGTCGAGAGGGTGAGCGCGAACGGCAGCGCGTCATCGTCGGCCCATGCGATCTCCGTCACGTCGACCGCATTCTGGTTCGGCGGCTGCGCAAACGCGCCGCCGAGCGGATCGCTCCACGGCGTCACGCTGGTCAGTCGCACGGCATGGCGATGCGAGGAGTCCGCGTCCTCCGGCAAGCCGGTCTGCGGTCCGATCACTTCCTCGAAGATCAGCACCATGCCGGCGGCGAGGCCGGGATAATGTCCCGTCAGGGTCGCGCTCGTCGCCCCTTTCGGCAGGGCGCAACGACCGTTGCCCCAGGTGTAGAACGGAATGCGGTTGTGCGCCTGGGCGAGCGGCGCCGCGTGCAACGTCTCGAACACTTCCGCCTGCGCCGCCTCGGCGGCCGTGGCGGTGAAATTGGCCGGCAGCCGGACGGTCTGCCCGGGAAGCGCCGTCAGAAGCCGGATGCCTTTCGGCAGCACGATGTCGGCCCCGACCTGGACGTGCACGAAGGCGCGGGCGCTCTTGCCGTCGTGCATGAAATAGTCGACCAGCCGCGCGTGACGGCGCACCGATACGCGGCGGCGCGCCGTGAACAGATAGGCTTCCGTCGCGACCGCGTCCTGGCGATAGCTCAACTGGTCGGCCACGTGCGCGAGCAGCTCCACCAGCGTGACGCCGAGGTCGGCGGGGTTACGCTCGCCCCACTGCGGAGCGATCACCGACAGCCGGTCGAGCATGAGCTGGCGATAGCTCGCGTAGTCCTTGGCAAGGTAGTTGATCTCCGGCGCCACAGGCATCAGCGGCGCGCAAACGCAGGGGCTGGCGCAATCGAAATCGTTCTCGCATTCGACCTTGAACGAGAACGGGACGGCGGCGAGCAGCGGATCGAGCTTGGTGGGATCGAACGTGCTCCCGTCGGCCTTGCTCAGCTTCAGCCGATAGGTGGAATAGTCGCCGTAGGCGTTGAGATGGACGGCGACCACGTCGCCCTCGTACGTCACCTTGTCGGCGCGCACGCCGCGGATGCGGTCGCCGCCCTCGATCACCACGTTGCCGGCAACGATACCGGCGGGCGCCGGCGTCTTGAGGAAATGAATGCGCAGGATCCGCTGCCGATCGCCTGCGACGGTCGCGTCGCTGTCGACCACCTCGACGAAGTCGATGCCGTTGAAGCTCGCCGAGCTGCGCGCCGCGTCCCGGCGGCGCTCATCGCAACAGAAATAACGCGTCATGCGGCGCCCTCCCGTGCAAAGGTCACCACCTGCCGCTCCTGCGTGCGCCGGACCACGTATTGCACCGTCACGCTCAGGGTCGCGTCGACGCTATCGACCCGGATGGCCTCGACCTGGATGAGATCGCCCAGCGTCTGCTGCAGGGCGGCCTGCACGAGGAATTGCGTCGCGGTCGCCAGCTCCTGGCTATTGGGCGCGAAGACCAGCTGCGCCAGGCCGGTGCCGAAGCTCGGGCGGTTGACGCGCTCGCCGGGCGAGGTGAACAGCACCTGCTCAACCAGCTGGCGGGCGTGGTCGTCGCGACCGGCCTGCGCGGTGCGGCCGCCGCCCTCGAAGCGATACGGGAAGGCGATGTTCGTCATGTCCCCTTGACCCTGACCTGGACCACCAAGCACGTGAGCGGCGTGCCGGTGGGCGTGCACATCGACTGGCTATCTTGCAGCAGCACCGGCACGCCGGACGAGCGCACCCGAGTCGCCCCGGTCATCCACTGCGCGGTAGCGCAAGGTGGGTTCGGGGTTCCGGTCAGCGCGCAGCCGGCGACGGTATACTGCGCCGTCTGTGTGACGATCGGCTGACCGCCGACCTTGACGCGCGGGCTCGACGCCGCCGGCTGCGCCACGCCGGGCAGATGCGCGCAATTGACGGTCGCTCCGGCATGCAGCAGGAACCCGGGCATCACGTCACCTCCAGGGCGCCGCCGTTGATCGAGAGGCTGGTGGGCGTGAGCTTGATGCTCCACGTGCCGTCGGTGATCTCGATCGCCAGCATGTTCATCGTGATCTTCTTGCCGTCCTTGGTTTCGATGGTGACGCCGCCGAGCGGGCCCGGCAGATCGCTCAGCGTCAGCGTCGCGGAGTCGGTCTTGAACATCTTCTTCTGCGGGATCGCGGTGTCGGGCGTCAGGTCTCCGAGCGCCCAGAAGCAGCCGCTCCAGATCGGAAAGTCGGTGTTGCCGCCCTCGAACTCGACCCAGACGTTGGCGCCCTTGGGCGGGATGGCGAAGAATCCGATGCCCGGGCCGGCATAGGGCGCGCTCGGCATCGCCCAACTCATCGTTCCGCCGCCGAGCACGGCCGGGCAGCTCACCTGGATCCGCCCCATCAGCTGCGGGTCGATGTTGTTCTCGACCTTGCCGCGATACTTGCCGTAATACTGCGTCATGGCACCACCACGGGAGTGATTGCGCCCGTGCCCTCGCGGGTCAGGCTGAAGCGCTGCTTGTATTGCCCCTTGCTGATCGCGTGGCTGACGCTCTTGACGTAGTAGAGCCCGTCGTAGGTGAAGCCGGCGCCGCGCAGGCCGACGATCCCGCGCGCCTCGAGCAGGTCGCCGTAGCGCAGCGCGTCGAGCTCGCCCTGCGCCGTGACCACGCTATCCACCGACTTGTCGGTGATCCCCTGCGCGCGGCTGTAGGCCTCGACGACCGACAGTCCGGTGTTCTGCTCGAGCAGGCTGGTGCGCACGTTGGGGAGCTGGAACGGCAGCGCCGGCTTGGCGGCGAGCGGCGGCAGCCGCATGCTGATGAA
>Ga0099792_10000972_pt1 | contig 10479 bp, 10 predicted proteins | sample Rivendell_Oct201_8_FD_83780 | JGI IMG/M metagenome (GOLD analysis project Ga0099792, IMG submission 83780) | Vadose zone soil microbial communities from the Eel River Critical Zone Observatory, Northern California, USA -... | ecosystem: Environmental > Terrestrial > Soil > Vadose zone >...
CCACCTGAGAAGATGACCAAATGCCTGGGCGCCCTCGAAAAGTTTCTGCATCGCGAGCAGGAAGACTTGCCGATATTGGTGAAGGCGGCGCTCGTGCACGTGCAATTCGAAACCATTCATCCGTTTCCAGACGGAAATGGAAGATTGGGCCGATTGCTGATTACATTTTTGCTGTGCGTTGCTGGCGCTATCCGTGAGCCCATTCTTTACCTCAGTCTCTATTTCATGACGAACAGGCAGAAATACTATGAATTGCTTGACCATGTCCGCACCCACGGAGATTGGGAGACTTGGCTCGAATTTTTTCTAACGGGCGTGAAAGAAACCGCCCAGCAGGCAGCTGATACTTCGCGGGAGATACTCACGCTCATCGAAACCGACCGCCGGAAGATCGAGGAGCTTGGCCGTCCCGCTGCATCGGTTTTGCGCGTTCATCAGCACCTTCAGCGCAAGCCAATCATCACGATCCCGGCGACAGCCGAGCAACTCTCGCTATCTGCTCCAACTGTGGCGAAGGCTTTGCAGCACATGGCCAAGCTCGGCATGGTCCGTGAGACGACCGGCAAACAGCGCCATCGGCTCTTCACGTATGACCGCCACCTGGAGATCCTCAACCGAGGCACCGAACTGCCAAGACCAAGTCGCTGATTAGACTCGGCCATGCCTTACCCGGCAGCAGAAGTCTCGGGGACGAAGGACCCGAAGCCACCAACGCTGCTTCGCCTCAGACCCATTTTCGCCAAGGCACTATACCAGGAGGTCCTCAATCTGGAAGGCCTTGAAACAGTAATTCCCGGACGTGCACCCGGGTCTCCACTCGCCTTTGCCAAAATCTCAATGCCCGCCTCTTGCCATCGCAAAAGCACGTGGGAAAGATCCTCAAGAGGCTGTCCTTTTTCTGCTCGTACGAGCGTCACCCGCTTTATCTTCTTGTCAGCAAGGAACCGCGCCGAAGGAAAATCCTGAGGAAACACCATCCACCGATTATCGAACATGTCGTCCCGGATTGGATTGGTGCCCCGCAAGCGTAGAGCATCCAGAATGAAGACCGGTGGAGCGTCGGAAGCGAAGGAGAGTTTTTGCAAGAACTCAGTCCCAATCCAAATTTCTCTGACCAGGGAACTCATGTCGAGCACAACAATCGATTGGAGCGATACATTGGCAGCTTGAGGCAAGAAGTTGAGCTGCAAGCCAACGGGTCCAGGGGAGGCATTTATGATCGGCACCGGCCGATACCCGCGTTCTGCCAACACCAAAGCGAGCCGAATTGAGTCAGCGCCTGGAAGATCGATAACGACAGCACTCTCTGGGCTCGCCCTCTGCTCGTGCCAAGTCGGCGCTGGCGCATCGACATTAGCTGCGGCGCCTCCATTCGAGCACTCGATTTGAGCAAATGACGCAGGAGAAACCCGCTGCGACCAAGTCGAATCACTTGGGGCCCAAATCTCAAAAAGTTCTTTTCCGGTCATTTTCTCCATGATCCTTTCGGCGTATTAATACTGCAATATCTTGTGCGTCGTGGTCGATCAATGGTTTAGCCGCGATCCGTCCGTAAGCTCCCACCGTGTGGCCATCTAAGGTGAAGACCCCCAGACAAGCGTAGCGGACCCCGCTGTGGGTTCGAGTGGCAGCGTGTGAAACCGCCGTTGCGCAATCCAATTGTGCGGATGACGTTTCGCGTCTTTGACAATTTCTCCGTAAGCGCGCTGTTCGGTAACTCCGGCGATTGCGACGTCTTCGCCTAGCCATGTTGTTAGTCCTGACGGGACTTCGGATCGGAGAACTCTTGGCGCTCCGCTGGAAGAGTGTAGATTTGGGCGCTCAGACGCTACGTGTAACGGCGACCGTTTATGAAGGGCACTTCGACACTCCCAAAACGAAGCGAAGTGCCCGCACGATTCCACTTGGTCCAAAAGCTTTTTCGATTCTCTCCGTTCTTCACAAGAGGGCTCGCGACCCTAACGATTTGGTTTTCTCGACTCGTTCGGGTGAGCCTTTGTGCCGAAGAAATCTCTTGCATCGTCACTTGCAGCCCACGTGCAAAGAGCTAGATTTGCCGAGAATGTCTTGGCACACCTTGCGTCATTGCCACGCCACGTTGCTCGACGCTGCGGGAGCGCCGTTAGGCACGGTGCAAGCGCTGCTCGGTCACTCTTCGCCTGAGGTCACGCGACGGATCTATCTGCACGCGATTCCAGCGGAGCAACGCCGAGCCGTTGAGGGAGTGGAGAAGCTGTTAGTTGGACCCAAATGGACCCAAATTGGCGAAGTCGCGCAACGGCCAAATTAGTAACTGAATTGATTGGCGGGCAGATGGTTGGTGGACGTGGCCGGGATCGAACCGGCGACCCCCTGCTTGCAAAGTAAATTAAGAAAAGCTATGTGGTTGTATCGTCTAGCCTTTACCTGTGTCTTGTACGACCGTTTTGGATAGCGTTTGGCAGTAATTGTTCCCATTTTGTTCCCATTCGCGTGGGGTGAACCCCTAAGATCGCACAAATTATTTGGGCACATCTCTAACGACGCCGGCCGATCCCTTAACCAGCCTGCGAATGGAGCTATCCCCGGGTTTTTCGATAGCAGCTATGATCAACAGGGAGATAATCGGGTAAACTGGTTTGCTCTCCTCGATAATCTTCCCAGGGAGCTTCACGACTCCCGACGTTGCGGAAGACCGTTATCGAGAGAAAAGCTTCATAAAGCGTGAGGCTCGAATTCATAACTTAGTTCCCCAAAGAGGACAAATCCGTGAGTACTTACACACTACCTGAAACGCACGAAGAGCCAGCTGGGGTGAGCCCCGTCAAGTACGTTTATTTTTTCGCTGATGGAAAAGCCGAAGGCAACGGCACGATGAAGAACGAGTTAGGGGGCAAAGGCGCAGGCTTGGCCGAGATGACCAATGCCGGACTGCCGGTGCCTCCCGGCTTCACCATCCAGACAGAGGCATGCCGTGAATACATGCGTAGTGGCGGAAAGGTGTCTCCTGAGGTCACGCACCAGCTCGAAGACGCGCTCCGACGCCTGGAGCAACTGCAGAGTCAGAGGTTGGGAACAGGCGAAAACCCGCTACTGGTCAGCGTACGCTCCGGGGCAAAGTTCTCCATGCCGGGAATGATGGACACCATCCTCAACCTCGGGCTCAACGATCTGAGCGTGGAAGCGCTGGCCCGGCGAAGCAACAATTCCCGGTTTGCTTACGATTCTTACCGACGTCTCATCCAAATGTTCGGGAATGTCGTTCTTGAGATTCCCAAAATCGCTTTCGACGAAGTCTTCGACAAAAAGAAGAAACAGAAGAAGGCTAAGCTCGACACGGGGCTCGATGCCCGGGCTCTGAAGGAAGTGATTCAGGAATACAAGAGAGTTGTTAAGAGGCACGTCGGGCGGGACTTTCCCCAGGACCCACGCGAACAGCTCATCATGGCTCGAGATGCCGTCTTCCGCTCCTGGAACAACCAGCGCGCGCAGACTTACCGGCGCATTAACAACATCGATGACCTGCTCGGAACCGCCGTCAATGTGCAAGCAATGGTATTCGGGAATCTTGGCGAGACCAGCGGTACCGGCGTTGGCTTCACGCGTAATCCTGCAATCGGCTCGAAGGAGTTTTATGGCGAATTCCTGATGAATGCGCAGGGCGAAGATGTGGTCGCCGGCATCCGCACGCCGGTTCCGATTCGTGAACTGCAGAAGATCATGCCGGAAGTTTACAAGCAGCTCCGCGAAATCACCACTCGCCTGGAAAAACATTATCGCGACATGCAGGATTTCGAATTCACCATCCAGGACGGCAAGCTTTACATGCTGCAGACGCGCAATGGCAAGCGGACAGGACTAGCTGCAGTGCGCGTCGCGATTCAGATGGTGGAAGAGGGCCTGATCACAGAGGAAGAAGCGATCTTCCGTGTCGAACCCAACCAGCTTTACGACTTTTTGGTTCCACGATTGGATGAGAAGAAAGTGAAGATCGAAGTTCTCGCAACCGGCTTGCCGGCGTCCCCGGGCGCTGCCGTCGGGCAGATTGTGTTCACCGCGGATGAGGCAGTGGAAAAGGTGGGGCACGGCAGCAAGAGAAATCCAGTCATCCTAGTCAGAGCGGAAACTACTCCGGAAGATATTCACGGCATGGAAGTCGCTGCGGGCATTCTAACTTCGCGCGGCGGCATGACCAGTCATGCAGCGGTAGTCACGCGCGGCATGGGGAAGTGTTGTGTTGCAGGGGCTGGCGACATAGAAGTAAACGAGAAGGCTCGCGAGATGAGGGCGAAAGGCCAGGTATTCAGGCAGGGCGACTGGATTTCGCTCGACGGAACCACCGGCCGTGTGATCAAGGGCAAGCTCAATACCCTCGATGCAAAGCCCGATGATTCTGAACTGATGAAGTTCATGGGCTGGGCGGAGCCGTTCCGCAAACTGGGGGTGCGAGCCAACGCGGACATTCCACGAGATGCCATCCAGGCGCGTGCGTTTGGTGCCGAGGGCATCGGATTGTGTCGCACCGAGCACATGTTCTTCGCTGAGGACCGAATCCCTTACATGCGTGCCATGATTATGACAGACAATGAGAAAGATCGCCGCGGGGCGCTGAAAAAACTGCTACCCATGCAGCGCGCCGATTTCATCGGCCTGTTTCGCGTAATGGATGGTCTGCCCGTAACCATTCGCCTCCTGGATCCGCCGCTGCACGAGTTCCTGCCCAAGCGCGAAGAACTGATGGTCGAGATCGCCGTGCTGGAAGCAAGGAACCCGCGCTCACCGAGGTCGAAAAAGTTGAAGGGCTTGCTCCGAAGGGTAGAGGAACTACACGAGTTTAATCCCATGCTTGGACATCGCGGCTGCCGGCTAGGCATCACGTATCCCGAGATTACTGAGATGCAAGCGCGCGCAATTTTCGAGGCGGCCGTAATCGTCGCGAAGGAAGGGGTCACGCCCCACGCGGAGGTAATGATACCGCTGACGGCCACGTTGAAAGAGATGGCCCACCAGGGCGGCATCGTTCGACGAGTGGCCGAAGAAGTCTTTAAGGAAAAGGGAGCGAAAGTGCATTACATGGTGGGGACGATGATCGAGTTGCCGCGAGCTGCGCTGATCGCGGACGAGATCGCCAAGGAAGCCGAGTTCTTCAGCTTCGGCACCAATGACCTCACCCAGACCACTTTCGGCTTCTCGCGCGACGACGTGAACAAAGTGCTGCCGACCTATCTCGCGGAAGGCATCATTAAACAGGATCCCTTCGCGGTAATTGATCGCGAGGGGGTGGGTGAACTAGTTCGCATCGGAATCGAACGCGGGCGCAAGACCCGCCCCAATCTTGAGGTGGGAATTTGCGGCGAGCACGGCGGCGACCCATCATCGGTTGAGTTCTGCCACGCGGTGGGGATGGATTATGTTGCCTGCTCGCCATTTCGCGTGCTAACCGCGCGGCTCGCTGCGGCACAAGCCGGTGCTAGCGACAGGTTGAAGGCAGAGAGTGGAAGGACGAAATAGACACTTATGCAGACAGATGGGCACCATGACCCTTTTCCAGAGCCTGGTTTGAGGAACAAATTCGGAGCGCGGCTAAGTGCGGCCATAATACCGCTGACTCCTGTAAATACATCGTGGGTCGCTGAGAATGCATGGCAGCCCTGGAGGCGGTTGCTCTTCCCCAGAGTTTCACTCTCTCATCGCGGAAGAAAAATATTTGTTAATGTGTCTGCTCCGGAGATGTAAGACCTCGGTACTCACTACTTTTGACGATAATTTGGAACATGTGCGCCACCGTGAAGCGCGTGGTCACCTCCGGAACGCGATTTGTGCTCAAATGGCAGGGAGGCTAGGTTGGTGGATGTCTATCTCGCGATCGCAGGTGTTGTATCGTTTCTGGGCGGAGCTATCATCTTGGGAAACCAACTCGAGCGACGGCGCTGCAGGGCTCTGGAACAAGAAGCTCGTCGGCTCGGATTCTCCTTTATGAGCGTCGCCCAGCCCTTTGAGGGTTCCGCTATCGGCGAACTTGCAGCTTGTCTGCAGGAGAGTTCTTCCACCGAGGTCGAGCGGCTTGTGCAGGGGACGATTTCTGGGCGCCGCGTGCTCGTCTTTAACGTTCGTGCATACAGCTCGTTGGGCGAAGGCGCAACCGTCACAACTTTCGCCGCATTCCAGTGCTCCGCGAGCCGACTGCCTGTTTTTCAGATTCGCGCGAAAAATATCATAGATCGGTGCCGTGGGGCTCTGGGACGGAACCCCGTGGATCGCGATATCGACCCGGAGTTTGCAAAAAGATTCCTTCTTTGCTGCGCGGACGGTGCAAAGAAGCGCGAATTCTTCACTGGCAGTAGACTGCTACACCTCCGCCAGTGTGCGGACAATTTCCAGATTCGATCGAGCCCTAATTGGCTTCTCATATTCCGCCCCGGCGGAATGATCGGCGCGAGGAACTTACGACAATTCCTGCATGTAACTTCGACGATTGCCTTCGGCCTGCTCGACCCTGAGCTCCAACCTGGCTGAGCAACTGAATTTAAGGCTCCTCGAGCTCTGTGTCTCGCCACAATCCAAAACGAACAAATAGCGGTGCATACTCAAAAGGGCTCCGGACATGAGTTCCCGCTGGTTGGAGGAGTGCGGAGGTCAGACGCGGCGGACTTCTTACTGCCCGGCTGAATGAGCCGACACGTCTGTCGTACCCTCAGACAAATCGAGGTTTGCTTTTCCAGCCCAAGGTGCATTCGGTCTTTGTGATAGCAGGAGACGTAATCGGAGAGAAGTCGCTTCAGATGTCGTTTGTCGCTCGTTCAACGCGATTACTTGGTCGAGCGACCACGGCGGCAGCTGCCAACACAGCCCTCAGCCACTCCATTCTGCCATGGGATTTCAGTCGAGGTAGCACGGGTGTGATCTTCGGCGGATGGCGCTGGGCACTCCAACCCGTAATTCGCATCGGTATTGAGTACCAGGAACTTGGGAGCAGCGTCGTAATGGAATCCACGTGGAGTCCGACAGACACCGGAACTGCGGGATTCCGGTGTACGCGTGCGCGAAACTGCTGTCGCAATACCGAGCATCCACAGTGACCAGACGAGTATGACCTTCTGAAAGACAGGGGGTTATTTCTCGGTGGTCTAAGGATAAGCCAGCATGCTGTAGGTCATACCGCTCAACCAAACCAGGAGAAAGATCAAGGAAAGCCAGAACCCCAGCATCGACTCATCGTTCGGGAAGAGCTGCTGGTGCGCCCGGATCAGCCGTGGGCTTCAGAAAGTATTGAGAGCTTTCTTTTCTGATTGGGCCGGGCCTGGTAGACCTTCTCGGCGATACGAGACGGAGAAAGAACGAGGTCAGGATCGAGTTCAAGCTCGCTGCAACAAGAAAGACTAAGCTAAGCGCGTGCCCAAACATGCCGGGGTTCCCTCGACCGCGGTTTCGTTCCTCACTGCGAACGGGATGGCGTAAGGCGATGCGCTCCGAAGAAATCCTGACGTGCAGCTGCCGGCCGGGTTTTCGAGGGCGAGCGGTAGCCACGCGCTCCAGACGCTGGCTATGCCACACCTCGCGCCTTTGTTGGCGCCGTCATGTCGACAGCCTGCAGGCCGCTGATCGATTTCTCGATCGTGCGTGCGGCCACCGGCTTCAGCCAGAACAATGCTAAAAACGCGGCGATAAGGTCGCAGGCAATCATCGCCCAGAAGACCTTTGTCCAGGAACCGGTCTTTTCAAACAACCAGGCGGCGCCGAAACCAGCGAAGAGCGCGCCCGCTCCCTTGGCGGTGTAGACGATGCCGTAGTTTGTGGTCGCCCATGTCTTGCCGAACAAGTCTCCCGTGATGGAGGGAAACAGCGAGAAGATCTCGCCCCAGGCGAAGAAGCACAAGCCCGAGAGGGCGATGAACCAGACCGGACGGCTAATTAATTGGAGCAGCGCAAATACCGCGACAGCCTCCATGGTGAAAGCGATGAACATTGTGTTTTCCCGGCCGATATGGTCCGATACCCATCCCCAGAAAGGACGTGTAAGCCCGTTCAGATAGCGGTCCACCGAGATCGCCAGGACGAGAGCAGTCATGCCAAAGGCGACGACGACTTTATCGATATGGTAGGAGACGGCCATGGGGTTGAGTTGGGCCGTGACCACCAAGCCCCCGAAAGACAACATGGTCATCATCAGGTAGATGACATAGAAGGAGGGTTGACGCAGCATCTGCTGAGGGGTCATGTCCACGGCCGAACTGCGGACGCGTTGCTTGATCTTGAGTTCCTTTTCCGCCCAGCCTGGAGGAGTCCAGCCTGCGGGTGGCCTCGCGAGGAATAGCGCCGCACTTAGCACGACAAAACCCTGGATAATCCCCCAAACGACCAGCGTGTGCTGGTAGCCAGAAGCTCTGATCATTTTGTCGATGGGAGCGACGGTCAGTGCGGTTCCGATGCCGTACGCGCCGGCGGTGAGACCAACACAAAGGCCACGATGGTCCGGAAACCATTTCAGCGCGTTTCCGATGGTTCCCCCATAGACGATGCCAGCGCCAACGCCGCCCAAGCAGTACCAGAAGTACAGGCCCCGCAGAGTTTCGGCTTGACCTGAGAAGATCCATCCCAGGCCAACCAGAATGCCACCAGCGCCTAGCATCAAGCGTGGACCGATTCGGTCAACTAGATATCCTTCAAACGGAACCAGCCAAGTCTCGACCAGAATGAAGAGACTGAAGATCCCCTGGATAGCCGTCAGGGTGACATGCAGGTGGGACTGCATGGGTTTGGTGAAAAGGGTCCAGGCGTACTGCAGATTCGCTATCGCCATCATTGCGATAATGCCGGCGATCAACTGGGCCCAACGGTTGACTATGCGCGATGGGTGAATAAGGGGTGCTATGGATTCGGCCATCGATACACCTCCTGCGTGTCTCGTCAGACTTTAAGGGCCCACTTCTAAGTTCCCACTTCCCCGTTGCCTGCGATCTGTACCCACCAAAGGTGCGCGACCAGACTTAGCTCGCCCGCCATTGTTCTCTAAGCGGGCGGAGCGTCGGACTCCACTTCTGTCTGGACACGCATCACCCGGGAACCAGCCACTTTCCCACGTCGGCGTCAACTCAAGACTCTCTTGGCTGATAGCCAACCGTGATATATACTGGTCCACTGACCGAACCACTTGCGGCCGGGAATCTAGCATGCTCGCCCCAGGGTGTCAAGGGTGCGCTCGCGTTGACAGGGTGCGCTCGCGAGACGCGACCGATGAATGAGAGCCTACGAGCGCAAATCGAGACTTACCTGTCCCACCTCGATTCATTGATCCGCCGCGGGCGTCAGGTTCGCGACACTTTGGCGGCTGATCCCTCCAACACATTGGCAATTGCCGCCATGCGCGTCTGGCAGCAAGACTGTGGCGTAACGGTCAATCAATTGTCTGGGGGCAGCAAAGCCCATTGGCTTGCTCGGTCGTTTAGCGAAGCCTTCCTGATACGCTCAACAACCGGCCTTGCCGTCGAAGGGACGGGGCCAGCCGAGATCGTCAAGCGACTGCTCGACGTCCTCGAGCAAGCCGTTGCCTCGCTCTCCCGAATGGACGATGGCCAAGCCATTTCTGCGTCTTCGGAAACAGCGCCTCCTCGCCGGTTCGATTTCGTTCACAACCCCGAGCTCCGGCCCGTTGTCGAGCAGGCCTACACCGATAGTCGGCGTGCCCTCGAACAAGGGGACTATGACCTGGCGCTGCGGACTTCTTGCGGAATCCTGGAGGCCATCGTAACCGACGCGCTGGAGCACAAGGGGCTAAATGCGCTGGCTGCCTCAGGTACACTCGCCGGGAAGATTGCCGATTGGTCGTTTGAAACGCGGCTCGCCGTCGCAGAGAGGACGGGACTCATTCGTAGCGGGTGCGCCCGGCTCCCAGCAGTCGCGCGGACGTATAGAGATCTCACCCATGCCAACGGTGAGAGGGGCGCGAAGGCGACGGTTTCCGAGTGCAATGCGCGCCTGGCAGGGCAAGTGCTTTATGTGGTGATGAGAGATCTGAATCCCGGTCGCTAGAGACCTGGTAAACTTCCCGCCGTTCGGCCAGCACGATTCGACACGAGAGAGATACTGACGGTCGCCGACGCTCTTATCGCACCGTCAATCTTCCAGGTCTTGCCGGAACACCGGTTGTGATGGATCGAGGCTACCATCGATGACGGCCACGAGCAGGTTTCCGTACGCGCTAGTCGCCTCCGACAGTGAGGTGTAGCCGCGTTCCCACTGTAGCGCTCCACTGTCCGAGTAGATGAGCGTGAAATACCGGCCCGATGAATACTGAAGTTCGAGCAATTTGTTCGGTATGTCAGGGTCGCCTTCCTGTCCCAGCACGTCCATCAGCGCCACAGTCCACTGCCTGCCTTTCGGGTCGGTGACGACCTCGCGCGCGGCGTATTGCCACTCGTCCATGCTCCACAACGGCATATTTATGCAAGCAGCTCATCGAGCGCTCTGGCGACGTGCGCTCCGGTGAAGGGTTTTGGGATC
>Ga0099792_10000975_pt1 | contig 10464 bp, 11 predicted proteins | sample Rivendell_Oct201_8_FD_83780 | JGI IMG/M metagenome (GOLD analysis project Ga0099792, IMG submission 83780) | Vadose zone soil microbial communities from the Eel River Critical Zone Observatory, Northern California, USA -... | ecosystem: Environmental > Terrestrial > Soil > Vadose zone >...
CTGGGCCTTGAAATAACGATCCATGAACGCGGACGAATAGACGGACTGTCCGTTCGAATTGAAACCATTTCGGGGGTCGAACGGATCTAGCGAAGGGTCGATTTTGGAAGGATCGTTCTCGTCGAGCACGGCCGGATTGAGGCTGCGCATCGTATTCACGGTGTTGCCGGGATGCGCGTCCAGCAGCAGCAGACCGTCAGCCGGCGGCAGGCCGGCGAGCGCATTGCTGCACGGGGTCAGCTTGTCCGATCCCTGGCAATAGGACGGGCCCTTCTCGGCCGTCGCCTGGTAGAAGGTCGTCGAGGGTCCGCCGCCCGAGAAGCCGATCAGGATCACTTTGCCGACGCCCGGCTGCCGGCGCAGGAATTCGACGCCCTGTTTGATATCAAGCGCAATGTCCTCGAACTTGACGATCGCCTCGTTGTTGTCCGAGCGCGGATTCATGCCCAGCACCATGAAGCCGCGCCTGGCGAGTTCCCTGGTGCCGATCATATTCATGAAGTTCGATGTGCGATGGATGGCGAGAAAGGCCACCGTTGGCGCCGGCCCGCTGTCGGGCGTATAGAGCGCGCCTTTGGTCGCCGATGGCCGAAACTGCACGTAGCGCGGATTGCTCTGGGCAAGTGCCGTATTCGCCGCCAAAGCCAAGGCGACACCGACGGATATGCCAATCATTCTTGTCATCGCCGCCAACATCAAGCCGCCTTTCCACGCGGTTTTATCTTGGGTAGCTCAATGGTTAGCTCAGCCTTCATCGTCGCTAGTGCTTCATCAATGACCCACATGTGCGAGCTGTGGTGTAGATCAAGCAGTCGACGTACGGAATTCTCGGGCACACCGAGTTCCTTGGCGAGCTTGACCTTCGTCCACCCGCGAGCGCGCATCGTCTCGTACACCGCGAGCTTTGCTGTCACAAGCGAAGGAAGGACGACTCGGTCGGATCCCAGGTGACCCGCTTTGTCTCTCGGCAGAGGCCTGTCGCCTTTCATGTAGCCCTCAAGCGCCGCGATGACGCAATCCAGCGCATTGGCGCGAGCCTCGTCTTTGGTTTGGCCTTCAGTCAATGCTTCTGGAATTCCAGGAACCCGGACCAACCACCAACCGTTCTCTTCGCGCTCCAATGTGTATCGGTAGCCGAAAGCCATATGGTTACTCCCCGGCGACAGCCGCCTTGTAGCGCTCGATCACTGACTTCGGCGCGCTGATCGTATCCATCACGATCCTGGTCATTTCCTCGCCAGTCGCAGGATTGAATTCCAGCTTCGCGGTTTTCATCTTTTCGATGAAGGCGGGGTCTCGCATGGTGGCGTCGAAGCCGCGGCGCAGGGCCTCGACGATGGGCGCTGGAACACCGGGAGGCGCCACATAGGATTGCCCCATCTGCGAACTCGCCGACATGAATGTGAGCAGGTCGCGGTCGGCCTGGTTTTCCGCATAGTCGAGCAGCAACGGCAGGTTCGGTAGTTCTGGGTGCTTCTGCAGCGCGATCTGCACGACCAGGCGCATGATGCCGCCCTCGCGAATCCAGTCCATGTGATAGGTGCGGATGTCGTTCCAGGTCGTGATCGCCGCTTCGGTTTCTCCGGACTCGATCGAGAGGTTGCGCTTCCCGGCCGACCCATAGCCGACGATGATCTTGAACTTCGTGCCGAACATCTTGTTCATGAACGCCGGCATCAGAAAAGTTTCCGACGTGCGGCTGGACGAACTTGCGACCACTTCCTTGTCGCGAAGTTCCGGTATCGTCGTTGCGTTGATCTTGGTCGACATCACCAGGACGCGCGTCGCGTCGGAAATCCGGCCGATCCAATTGAGTTTCGATACATCGTATTTCACGGAGTCTTCGCCCACCGCCTGAGCGGTCACGACCGCGACCAACGGGGTCGTAATCGTGAGGCCGTCGGGCGCGGCGACGCCATAGGTGTTGTTCACCGCCGTCGAGCCCCCGGCGCCCGGCATGAAGACCGGTTGGACGGTCGGATTGCCGGGAAGATTTTTGCTCAGGAAAGGCGCGAACACGACTGGGTAGAGCGCGCGGTCTCCGCCCGGCGCGGACGGCACCAGGATTTTGAGCGTCTTGCCGCGGAAATGATCGGCCATCGACTGGGCGGAGGCGTTGAGAGGCAGCAGTGTTGCTGTTGAAGTGATCGCAGCGTGAATCAAAGCACGTATCGAGGTGCCGCTGTCACGATCCTTCATGTGCTCTCCTCTCACCCCTTCCGCCGAAATGGAATTTCATCAGGTACTTCATGCCGACGCAACAGTTCCTCTTCACGCGGATAGAGCCGGAACGCATAATTCGCCGGCAATACATCGAGCCAATCCGGCAGGCCCAGTTTCTTGGCGGCGTGCACCGGCCAATAGGGATCAATCATCATTTCGCGCGCAATGGCGATGATGTCGGCTTTGCCGTCCTGCAGAATGGCCTCCGCCTGTTCGGGCTCGGTGATCATGCCGACAACCGCGGTTTGCACATCAGCCTCGCGCCGCACATGGTCCGAATAGACGACATTATAACCGGGCACATACCGCGACACCGCCGGCAGGCTCGATGTGCCCTCCAGGCCGCCGCAGGAGCAATCGATGGCATCGACGCCGCGCGCCTTAAGCTCCATTGCAAAAACCACCGTGTCGTCCATGTCCCAATGGCCGCCCTTGCCGTCGACCACCGACACACGAAAGAACAACGGCTTGTCGGCCGGCCAAGCCGTGCGCACGGCCTCGACCAGCTCAAGCGCAAAGCGCATGCGGCCCTCAAGGTCACCTCCATAGGAATCGGTTCGGTGATTGGCGACCGGCGAGAGGAATTGATTGATCAGATAGCCATGTGCGCCATGGATCTCCACGATATCGAATCCGGCGTCGGCGGATCGCCGCGCGGCCTCCCGCCAGGCGGCGAGCTCGTCCTTGATGCCTTGCCGGTCGAGAGCGAGCGGTGCGGCGCGACCGGGGCCATGCGGGATCGGGCTCGATGACACTGTGGTCCATGGCGCGTAGCCCACCTTGGCGTCATTTTCATCAAGGGGCTTGCGGCCTTCCCACGGCGCACGCGCGGACGCGCGGCGTCCCCCATGGCCGAGCTGGATCGCCGGCACTGCGCCCATGCTCTTGAGGAATTCCGTGATCCGGCGATAACCGCGCACGTGGTCGTTCGTGTACATGCCGGCGCAATGATGGGTGCGCCGGCCACAAGGTTCGACGGCGGTCTCCTCGCTGAACACAATTCCGGAGCCGCCAATCCCGTACTGGCCGAGATGCACGAGATGCCAATCCGTCAGATTGCCGTCGATCGACAAATACTGCGACATCGGCCCAAGCATGATGCGGTTTCGCGCCGTGACCCCCCGCATGGTGATCGGACGAAACAGGAGCGGACGCTGGTCGACCGGCGTCCGCAGGCCTCCGGAATGGTCGGTCGCAACTTCAACACCCGCAATTCTCATTGTCGATTTTTCCTGTGGCCGCGATTCATCAAGTCGGATATTGCGAGCCCTCGCCGGCGCCTTGCAGGACGCGCGTGAAAACCCGGGGCGTAGCGCCCGCGTCCGATGCGAACCCGCATTCCTGTTAAACCGTCACCGCCTCCCGGCGCGCCGGCGCAGTGGTTGCGGCTTCCTCTCCACCTTTCGGACGTTTGCTCATTGCGATCTCCAGGCAGTCTTTCTTTGGACGGCCACCCTACTACCACAAAATCCGACCCCACAAATTTCGACAGCGGCACGACCGGCGCCGAAGCAAAAAAAAGCCGGCGCTCGAAAGCGCCGGCCTTCAACTATCCGATCCATCGCCTTGCGATCAATTGGTCGCAACAAACAACGTCGACGGTTCCACCTTCACGCCCGGCCCCATGGTGGAAGACACCGCAACCCGGTTGATGAAGTGTCCCTTGGCTCCCGGCGGCTTGGCCTTTTGCACGGCATCGGCAAAAGCCTTGATATTGGCCACCAACTGATCGGCGGAGAAAGACGCCTTGCCGACGCCGGCCTGGACAATGCCGGCTTTTTCGACGCGAAACTCGACCGAACCGCCCTTGGCTCCCCTGATCGCGGTCGCGACATCCATCGTCACGGTGCCGACCTTGGGATTTGGCATGATGCCGCGAGGGCCCAAAACCTTGCCGAGACGGCCGACAAGCGGCATCAGGTCTGGCGTCGCGATGCAGCGATCGAAATCGACATTGCCGCCCTGGACCTTTTCAACGAGGTCTTCGGCCCCGACGATATCGGCACCGGCGGCCCGCGCTTCATCGGCTTTGACCCCACGGGCAAATACGGCGACGCGCGCCGACCGGCCGGAGCCATTGGGCAGGTTGACCACACCGCGGACCATCTGGTCGGCATGGCGCGGATCTACCCCTAAGTTCATCGCGATTTCGATCGTCTCGTCGAACTTGGCCTTGGCCCGTTCCTTGATCATTTTGACGGCATCGTCGATCGAGTAAAGCTTCTCGCGATCGACGCCATCGCGCGCTTTGGTGGTTCGTTTTCCCTGATGTGCCATGGCGATTACCCCGCAACCTCAATGCCCATCGAACGGGCGGAGCCCTCGACCATGCGCATGGCCGACTCGATCGTGCTGCAGTTGAGGTCTTTCATCTTCTGTTGAGCGATCTCGCGCACCTGCGCGCTGGTGACGGTCCCGGCTTTTTCACGGCCCGGCGTTTTCGATCCGCTCTCGAGGTTTGCCGCCTTCTTGATGAAATAGGATACCGGCGGCGTCTTGAGTTCAAAAGTAAACGAGCGATCCTGGTATGTGGTTATGACCACCGGGATCGGCGTGCCCTTATCCATTTTCTGGGTCTGGGCGTTGAACGCCTTGCAGAACTCCATGATGTTAAGGCCGCGCTGACCGAGCGCGGGACCAATCGGCGGGGACGGATTTGCCGATCCCGCCGGCACCTGCAGTTTTAGAAATCCAGTGACTTTCTTTGCCATATACGTCCTCCTGGTGGCCATTTGGCCGGTTCAGGGTTCGTGGTGCGGTCTGGAGCGGTTGGCAGCCGCCCTTCCCTCCCACGATCCGTTCGTCAACCACGCCCGGATGCGACCGGGAAAGGCGACGAAATACTACAACTTCTCGACTTGTCCAAACTCCAGTTCGACCGGTGTCGGCCGGCCGAAGATGCTTACCGCGACCTTGAGGCGCGAGCGGGCATCGTCGACTTCCTCGACTGTTCCATTGAATGAGGCAAACGGGCCATCCGACACGCGCACCTGCTCGCCCACTTCGAAAGATATCGATGGCTTGGGCCGATCGACGCCCTCCTGCACCTGATGGAGGATACGCAGAGCCTCCACTTCGCTGATCGGGAACGGCTTGTTGTCGGTGCCAAGGAAGCCCGTCACCTTCGGAGTGTTCTTGATCAGGTGATAGGCCTCGTCGGAAAGGTCCATCTTTACGAGGACGTAGCCGGGAAAGAATTTCCGCTCGGAATTGACCTTGCGGCCACGGCGGACCTCAATGACCTGCTCCTTCGGCACCATGACTTCTTCGAAAAGATGTTCAAGATGGCGCTGCTTGGACTGCTCGCGAATCGATTCCGCAACCTTGTTCTCGAAGTTGGAATAGGCTTGCACGATATACCAGCGCTTGGTCATGGCCTTCAAATCCGTGTGCTTATTCAGCCGCCGATACCGAGTACGGTCGTCACGAGCATCCGCATGACCTGGTCGGCAAGCAGAAAGAATATCGAGGCAAGTGCCACCATCACGAACACCATGGCGGTCGTAACGGCGGTTTCCCGGCGCGAGGGCCAAGTCACCTTGAGGGCCTCGGTCCGCACTTCTTTCAGGAACTGGAAGGGACTCACTTTCGGCATTGTCTCGCCTGTCAAATGGCAATATTCACCCCGCCGGAGGATCATCAAACCCAACGGCAGGGAGTTTAGGATTTATTGAGACTTGCGCCCGGACCGGTCAGGCCCAGTTTGCTCAGGCGTGAGATAGGGTCTTAAGGCGCCCGGGTCAAGAGAGAGTCTAGGAGCCAGGCTGGAGGGAGAAACGTTGTGGCGTTTTGGAGGTTGACCCCGGCGAGGGGATTCGGGGCGCTGGCAGGACGACCATGAGAATTGCCGTTCACACCCCATTTGGCCTTTCGGAACCGATTGCCGAAACGGAGCTGTTCGAACGCCTCAAGATCGCGGCAACTCGGCTAGGATGGTCATGCCTGCGCACCGACAGGTCGCGTGATATCGAAAAATTCGCGCCCGATGTTGTGCTGGTCGAGCAGTTCACGGTGGCCAAACTAACACCGTATCCGACCCTCGGCCTGATGTGGGCTCCTCCGGCGTACTGGGAGACAAGCGAACAATGGTTGAAGAACGTTGCGTCCTACGATGGTCATTTGTTTGCCGATCCGGCAACCGCAAGATTTGTGGACGATGTTGTGTCGCCGGTTCCTGTGCGGTTCGTTCGTGGACGATGGTTTCCCACGTGCCAGGCTACCGAACTCAAATCCGGCCCGCCGACCGGACTGTCATATTTGGGGACGGGGTGGGACAAGGATCGGCATCGGGAACTGCTCGACAGGTTGGCGGGCAAGGTCGCTCTTGATCGCTTTGGCCCCGCTGCGGACAGAACGTCGAAGAGAACCTTGCCATTCGACGGCGTAAGCGTCATCGAAACGCTCACTCGGGCCGCCGCAGCGCTTTGCTGGCACTCCCCCCAGCATCGCAAGTGGGGGATCCCAACCGCCCGCGCCTTCGAGGCGGCTGCGTCAGGCGCAATCATCATCAGCGATGAAATCGGGTTCGTCCGCGAAACCTTCGGCAGTGCCGCGCTTTACGTGAACATCGAAGCACCACCGGACGAAGTGGCCGACCAAGTCGCTCAACACATGACCTGGATCGAGGGCAATCCCGAAGCGGTCGAACGCAAGCGCGTCGCAGCTCATCGAATTTTCATCGAGAACTACGCGTTCGACGTTCTGCTGCGCCAGCTTCCGCGATTGATCTCGGACATCAAGCGTGCCTGGCAGCCGGCTGCGATTTCTGCGGGACGTTCCGTTGGCTTTGTGGTCCGTACGGGGGGGCGCGATCTCGCTTTTCTCGATCGGGCGATCAAGTCCCTCGAAGATCAGACCCATCGAAATGTGCATACCATTGTCGTGGCCTATCGCGATGGCGCCGCCATCCGCAAGCACCTCTCCTCGCGTCCGGCAAAACTCGCGGCCTTGCGCGTGATCGATTCCGCCGACAACGGATTTCGCAGTTCTGCGCTTTGGGCAGGACTCAAAGAGATCGACACCGATTTCTTCGGCATCCTGGACGATGACGATTCCTTGATGCCAAACCACGTCGCTGCCTGCCTTGCGACTCTCGAACGATATCCGGAATCGGACCTTGCCTATGCGGGCACCCTCTGGGTTAGCGAAGGGGAAAACAGCCTGGAGCATCGGACCATCGCCGCCTTTCGGCACTTCGATCCGACACTCTTTCGAAAGCGAAACAGCATCAGCTCCAACGCCTGGCTCGCACGCCGATCCACGCTGCTCCGCCTCGGGATGGACCCCGAGTTGGGGGTCGGAGAGGACTATTACCTGCTATTGCGTCTCCTCCATGACCGGTGCTTCACACCCACTTGGCGGCTGACTGCGGAACACCAGCAGCGTCCAAGCGACCGGTCCCACAGCCCATTATCGACGGAGGAAGCCGGCAGTTTTATGCGCATCAAGCGCCGTTTTCTGCTGGCACCCGATGCCTACGACGCACCACTCGCGGAGGCATCGCTCGACCTGCTCGCAAACAATGATTTGATTGCTGCCCGCATCCTCGGCAGGATGATCAAGCGGCAATACTTGCGAAAAGGGTTGCAAGTCTATTTGACCGATTTCCGCGGACTGCCAAAGAGGTTCACGCGCCTGCCCTCGATCATCAGGCATGGCGGAATCAAAAAGGTGCGGCGGATCATCGAGCAACGCGGAGCAAGGGAATACGCAAGACGGAAGCCGGGAATGCCATCTAATTCAGATCAGTGAAAAAACATTCAACAATTTCAATGCCATGATTGGCAGGAGTGGAGGGGCTCGAACCCCCAACCCCCGGTTTTGGAGACCGGTGCTCTACCAGTTGAGCTACACTCCTACAGGCGACCGCCGCCAACCGCTGCCGGCTGTCGCCGGTTTGCAGCCAGACTGGTGCATCAACCGCGCAAACAATGCAAGCCCGTCAGCGCATCAGGCGGGGTCGCATCAAGCGGGGTCGATGACAACCGCCGTCCCATAGGCCAAGACTTCGGTGATGCCGGCCATGACTTCGTTGGATTCATAGCGCATGCCCAGGATGGCGTTGGCGCCAATCTCTCGCGCGTGGCCCACCATGAGATCATAGGCGTCGCCGCGTGCCCGTTCGCACATCGACGTATACAACGTGATATTGCCGCCGAACAAGGCCTGAATTGCGGCGCCGAAATTGCCCACAATGCTGCGGGAACGCACGACGATCCCTCGCACGACGGCGAGGTGACGAACCACCCGGTGGCCTGGAAGGTCGTTGGTGGTGGTGACGATCATGGCAATTCCTTTCTGTGGCGCCGCCTCGCAAATTCTCGGACTTTGGTTTTTGTCGCCTGCTCGTGCGCCGATTCGGAAGTTCCCATCATATCGCGGCACATCCAATTGCGAACTCCGAAATCATGGAGATCTAGCAACTTCTTCATTCACGCCTTGACCGCACTCGGCCGCGTCTTGTCGAAATGATCGGCGGTGTCGACCTGGAATCGCTGTGCCGACACGTCAGTGCGGCCGCTCGTCCTGGCGCCTTCGGAGAAGGCGGAAACCTGCAGGATTTCCAGATCGTCGTCTCCGACATTTTCGAACCAATAGCGAGAATATCGCGGCGTAATGGTGCCCTCGTGCGGCCCGAACTCACCGATCAGCACGTCGCCGGGCCCGTAAAATCGGACACGCCCCTTGAGCACCATCCAAAAACTCGCCGATGTCGAGTGATAGTGCAGATTGTTCTCCCCGCCGTTCTTCTTCACGACCTGGACGGCGCCGCGTACGATGTCCCTGCGACCAAGCGACACGAAACCCTTTGCGGAATTGCCATCGGTCGGCTTTGTGTAAGCAAACGTGACTGGATCGGCTTCCGCCTCCAGGTGGCGGCGCATGAGGTCATCTTTGGTCTCGGCCATCGTCATTTCCAGTCTCCATTTCGCTGCTAGAGCGCGTCCCGATCGAATTGAAACGGTGACGCGCTCTAGCTCATTAAGTTGACGCGTTTTCGTCGGCGAACCGGAAGCCCACTTCGCCGGACAACACTATGGTGCGTCAATTGCTATTTCGGCGCCATGGTCTCTTTGGCAGCGGCGATCACATCAGCCGGCATCGCATAGGCGCGGCCAAGCGTTTTGGCCACGTCCTCGCCGCGCACCCAGTCGAGGGTCAGGCGCAATCTGTCGATATCGGCGCGAAAAGCCTTGTCCACCATCGTGGCGTTGAACGCATCGCGCATCTGCTTGACCCGCTCGGCCGGCACGCCCGGCGGCATCAGCACCGGACGATCGAGATCCTGCGTAACGATCAAGAGGCGCACCTGCTGGCGGGTCGCCTCGTCCTTGGCGAATTCCATGAGGCTCGGGGCATCGGGGTATTCCGCGTTGCGCTTTTCGCTCACCATGATCGGAATGAGAATTTTGCGTTCCGTTATCCATTGCGGTCGCAGCGATTTGATCGCCGTCATCTGCGGGCCGCAGCGCCCATGGATCTCCTCGCGCTCCATCGCGTGAAAGATCGAGGCGCCGTCCTTGTAGCCGCCGATCACTTTGATCCTGGTGCCGAACAACTTGTTCATCGCCGCCGGATAGATATCCATTTGCGAACCGACGCCGGAACTGCCGACAATGAACTGTTTGTCGAGAAGGTCAGCCCAGCTCTTTGCCGGTGACGTATGCCAGGCGGTGCACGGACCATCGGAACGGTCCATGCTGCCGAGCCAATGGAAATTGAGTGGATCGAAGCGCGCGCCTGGCGTGCCGAACAAGGGTGCGAGCGGTACGCTCGAATGGATCAGCGCAATCGTCGTGCCGTCCTGCGGTGCCTGCGAAAACAGATAATTGGTGGCCAGCAGCCCGCCGGCGCCCGGCATGCTCTGGACGATGAAATCAGGCTTGCCGGGAACGTGATTGCCCATATGAGCTGCCAGCAGCCGCGCATATTCCGCATAGCCGCCGGCAACGCCCGCGCTGATGATGAGGCGAATTTGCTTGCCCTTGAAGAAGGGCTCCTGCGCCATGCCGACGCCGGCCATGAGCGCCGCCAGGATCAGACTGAAGATCGCGCTGAAAATGAGCCTTGCACCGAAGAACACCTACGTTCTCCCCTAATGCCGCCAATGGCGCCCCATTAATCAGTGATTGTCACGACGACGCCGGCGCCGACGGTCTTGCCGCCTTCACGGATGGCGAAGCGCTGCTTCTCCTCCATGGCGATCGGCGTGATCAGTTCCACGTTCATGGCGGCATTGTC
>Ga0099792_10000981_pt1 | contig 10444 bp, 9 predicted proteins | sample Rivendell_Oct201_8_FD_83780 | JGI IMG/M metagenome (GOLD analysis project Ga0099792, IMG submission 83780) | Vadose zone soil microbial communities from the Eel River Critical Zone Observatory, Northern California, USA -... | ecosystem: Environmental > Terrestrial > Soil > Vadose zone >...
AGCAACACGACCGAGGATCTCATGATGCGATATCGCACGGCGCATTGCGCCTCCGCAGCAATCTTCATTCTTGCCCTCGCATCGTCGGTTGTGGCGCAGCAGCCGACCGTTTCGACAGCTGCCTCCTGGCCGCAGCGATCGGTTCGCTTTCTCGTGTCGCTCGGGCCCGGCAGCGGCGCCGACATCGGGGCGCGGCTGCTCGCGGATCGCCTGTCGGGGCGCTGGAACCAGCCTGTGGTGGTGGAAAACCGTCCGGGCGGCGACGCCGTCGTTGCGATCACGACTTTCATCGGTGCGAAAGACGACCACACGCTCCTTTACACGCCGACGTCGTCCTATACGGCGCATCCGTTTCAGCACGACAAGCTGCCCTATGATCCGCGCGAATTGTCTCCGATCGCGCGCATATCGAATACGTTGGTGGCGCTGGTGGTCCCAAAGTCGCTCAACGTCAATACGGTTGCGGATTTCATCGCCATGGTCCGCCGCGAGCCCGGCAAACTCAACTATTCGACGGCGACCGGCATGACCGATGTCATCTACGACGGTTATTTCAAAAGCGCAGGGCTATCGATCACGCGCGTGCCGTACCGTGACGTCGTGGCGCCATTGACCGATCTGGGCGAAGAACGCATCCAGGCCTATGTCGGTGCGCTTGCGATCGTGCAACCGCACATCCAGGCCGGCCGCGTCAAACTGCTCGCACTCACCAATGCGCAGCGTCCTGCATCTGGTCCCAATGTTCCAACCATCGCGGAAGCTGGATTTCCCGCCATGACCTTCGATGGCCTCATCGGACTGTTCGGGCCGCGCGATATGTCCGCTGCCGCACGCGATCGTATCGCGGCGGACATTCGGGCAGTCGCTGCCGATCCGGTGGTCTTGGCGCGCCTCACGGCGACCGGACAGGTTGCTGCCCCGGGCACGGCGGCCGAATTTGCGGCATCGATCGAGGACCAGCGCGGCAAGCTTGCCGCAATTGCGCAACAGCTCGGCATCAAGGCGGCGCAGTAGCTGCGCTTACTTCGCCGCGCAGCTGCGCCACGATGTGTTGCGGGATGGTCTGCGGCAGGAACCGGCCCGGCCTTGCCGGGTCGCGCACCACCCAGACCCGGGCTTCAAAGCCTTCCACGGCGAGCGCGCCCCCCTTGAACAGCCGGTGCTGGAGGTGAAAGCTCGATCGGCGGACTTCCGTGATGCTGGTATCGATCGCGACGTCGTCGCAATAGCGCGTCGGGACGAGGAACCGCGCCCGCGTCTCGATGGCCGGCATGCCGCCGAAATCGGGAGATTTGAAGAGGTCCTGCTTGTTGATGCCGAGCGCCGCCTCGACAGCGAGTTCGGTCGAATGGTTGAACATCGCGAAGTAGCGCGGGTAGAAGACGATCCCGGCCGGGTCGCAATCGCCCCATTCGATACGGAGGTGGCGGCGATGGGTGAACATTGCTGATGCGCTCTCTTTGCATGCCAATGAGTATGGCTATTTGACCCTGTCGGGTCCGCCCCGTAAATAACCCCTGTTTCACACTGGACCTTATCCCAATGTCGCGTTTTTTGTCGTTGGCGCAAGCCGTAGAGGAAATCATCCGGGACGGCGACAGCGTCGCCATGGAGGGGTTCACCCACCTTATTCCGAGCGCGGCCGGCCATGAGATCATCCGCCAGAGGAAACGCAACCTCACCCTCATCAAGATGACGCCGGACATCATCTATGATCAGCTCATAGGCATGGGCTGTGCGTCGCGGCTGGTGTTTTCCTGGGGTGGCAATCCGGGCGTCGGATCGTTGCACCGTCTGCGTGATGCGGTGGAGAACGGCTGGCCGTGTCCATTGGCCATCGAAGAACATTCCCACGCCGCGATGGCCAATGCCTATGAGGCGGGCGCGGCCGGCCTGCCGTGCGCGATCTTCCGCGGTTATATCGGGGTCGACCTGCCCAAGGTGAACCCGCGCATCAAGCAGGTCACCTGCCCGTTCACGGGCGAAGTGCTGGCCGCCGTGCCGGCGCACCGCCCGGATGTCGCGGTTATTCATGCGCTCAAGGCCGATCGCGCCGGCAACGTCCTGCTTGAAGGCATCGTCGGCGTGCAGAAGGAGGCGGTACTTGCGGCCAAGCGCTCGATCGTCACGGTGGAAGAGATCGTCGAGGATTTTGGGACCCGCAGCTTCAACGCCGTGATCCTGCCGAACTGGACCATCGGCGCCATCGTGGCGGTGCCGGGCGGCGCCTATCCATCCTATGCACAGGGTTACTACAAGCGCGACAATGCGTTCTACATCGCCTGGGACAAAATCGCGCGAGAGCGCGAGAGCTTCCTGGCCTGGATGAAGCCCAATGTGCTCGACAAGGGACCCGAGGTGTTCGCGGAAGAACGTCGGCGACTCAGTCTGGCCGCGGCGGGAGAGTGATGATGGCAAAATTTCATTTCCAGGGTCTCCATGCCTGAGAACTACACCTCCAACGAGATCATGACCATTGCGGCCGCGCGTGCGCTTCGCAACAACGATGTCTGCTTCGTCGGTATCGGAATGCCATCGGCCGCGTCGAACCTGGCGCGGCTCACGCATGCGCCTGATATTACGCTCATCTACGAGTCGGGTACGATCGCGACCAGACCGGATGTGCTGCCATTGTCGATCGGCGATGGCGAATTGTGCGAAACCGCGCTCACTACGACGCCCGTCGTCGAGATGTTTCGCTACTGGCTGCAGGCCGGGCGCATGACGGTCGGATTTTTGGGCGGCGCACAAATCGACCGTTTCGCCAATCTCAATACGACGGTGGTCGGTTCCTACGACAAGCCCAAGGTGCGGCTCCCGGGTGGCGGCGGTGCGCCTGAAATCGCCAGTGCCTGCGGGGAGATTTTCATCATCATGGCGCAATCCAAACGCGCCTTCGCGGACAAGCTCGACTTTGTCACCTCCATGGGGCACGGCGAAGGCGGCGATCACAGGGCGCGTCTTGGGCTCAAGACCAAGGGGCCGACCAAACTGATCACCGATCTGTGCGTTTTCGAACCTAATCCTGTAACCAAGGAAATGATCGTGAGTTCGATTCATCCGGGCGTGACGCGTGACCAAATCGCCGCCAGTACGGGATGGACCGTACGATTTGCAGCCAATATCGCTGAAACACCGTCGCCGGGTTCGCGTGAGCTGCAGGTCCTTCGCGAATTGCATGCCCGCACCGCAAGGGCGCACGGCGGATAGAGTCGAATAGCGAATAGTTAAGAAAAAAGGGATTGAACCACGTCGCATTCTTGATACCTACTACTCGTTACTCGTTACTCGTTACTCGCCTCTGCAAACGATCGAGTGAAACCGCATGTCCAACACCCGCGACGTCTTTCTCTGCGATGCCGTGCGAACGTCGATCGGCCGTTACGCGGGCGCGCTCGCCAAGGTGCGGACGGACGATCTGGCGGCCGTCCCCATTCGTGCGCTGGTCAGGCGCAACCCCAAGGTCGATTGGGCGGAGCTTGATGAAGTCGTGTTCGGCTGCGCCAATCAGGCGGGCGAAGACAATCGCAATGTCGCCCGCATGGCGGCGCTGTTGGGCGGGCTGCCCGAACATATCCCGGGCGTGACGGTGAACAGACTTTGCGCCTCGGGCCTCAACGCGGTGGGCGATGTGGCACGCGCCATCCGCGCGGGCGAAATCGATTTTGCGATTGCGGGCGGCGTCGAATCGATGACGCGGGCGCCCCTCGTGATGGGCAAGGCCAGCGAAGCCTTCCAGCGCAGCGCCGACATATTCGACACGACCATCGGCTGGCGCTTTGTCAATCCGCTGATGAAACAGCAATATGGCGTCGACGCCATGCCGGAGACCGGCGAGAACGTCGCGGAGGATTACCAGATCGCGCGTGCCGACCAGGATGCGTTTGCGCTGCGCTCGCAGCAGCGCGCCGGCAAGGCGATCGCGGCTGGCTATTTTGCGCAAGAGATTGTCGCGGTAGAAGTGCCGGGCGGCAAGGCGGGGCCCATCCTGGTCGACAAGGATGAACATCCGCGTCCCGAAACAACGCTTGAAGGTCTCGCCAAGCTCAAACCCTTCGTGCGCAACCCCGGCACCATCACGGCCGGCAATGCATCAGGTGTCAACGACGGAGCCGCCGCCATGATTCTGGCATCGGCCGAGGCTGCAAAGAAGCATGATCTTACCCCGCGCGCGCGCGTTCTCGGCATGGCGTCGGCTGCAGTGGCGCCGCGCGTCATGGGCATCGGTCCGGTGCCGTCAACGCGCAAATTGATGGCGCGGCTGGGGCTCCGTATCGAACAATTCGATCTGATCGAGCTCAATGAGGCCTTTGCGTCGCAAGGTTTGGCGTGCCTGCGCCAGCTTGGTGTCGCGGATGATGCCGAACATGTGAACCCCCATGGCGGCGCCATTGCGCTAGGTCATCCGCTCGGCATGTCGGGCGCGCGGCTCGCAATGACAGCGGTGCATGGATTGGAAACGCGACGGGGCAAGCTCGCGCTCGCCACCATGTGCGTCGGCGTCGGCCAGGGGGTTTCGCTGGCGCTGGAGCGAATATAGATCGTAGCCCGGGTTGGAGCGCAACGCGCCTTTGGCGCGGTGCGACGGAAACCCGCGGACGGCTTGGCCGCCGCGATCTGCCTCCGGGTTTCGGCATAGCGCGTCTTGAGACGCGCATAAACGTACTTATGAAGAACGCTCAACCGGGCTACATCAGAACAAAAAGGAGACGCCACATGGCGGTGAGTGCAGGCTATATTCCGTTTCATTCCAATCCGTCCAAGCCCAAATACAAGCCGCCGGCGGGTGCGGTCGATGCCCATTGCCATGTCTTCGGGCCGGAGGACAAATTTCCCTATGCGCCTGAGCGCAAGTACACGCCGTGTGACGCGCCGAAGGAAAAGCTCTTTGCGCTGCGTGACTTTCTGGGTTTCGACAAGAACGTGATCGTGCAGGCGTCCTGCCACAGCAAGGACAACCGCCCGATGGTCGATGCGCTGGAAACATCCAATAACAGGGCCAAGGGCGTGGCCTTCGTTGGCGAAGAGGTGACGGACGCGGAACTCAAAGCGATGAATCGCGCCGGCGTGAAGGGCGTGCGCTTCAATTTCGTCAAGCGGTTGGTCGACTTTACGCCGCGCGATGTCTTGGAACGGATCGCCAAACGCGTGGCGCCGCTCGGCTGGCACATCGTGGTCTATTTCGAAATGACGGACCTGCCCGAGTTCGAGGATTTCTTCACCGCACTGCCGACCACCGTGGTAGTCGATCATATGGGCACGCCCGACGTGAAGAAGGGCGTCGATCATCCCGAGAACCAGCGCTTCATCCGCCTCATGGAGAAGCACCAGAATTTCTGGGTGAAGGCGACCTGCCCGGAGCGTATGACCGTTGCGGGCGCGCCCTATGACGACGTCGTACCGTTCGGACGCGCACTGGTCGAGCATTTTCCCGATCGCGTGCTCTGGGGCACCGACTGGCCGCATCCCAACATGAAAAAGGTTGCGCCCGATGATGGGCAATTGGTCGACCACATTCCGCGCATCGCAGCGACCGCGGAATTGCAACGGAAGTTGCTTGTCGACAATCCGATGCGGCTTTACTGGGGCTAATAGGACTTCAAGATCGTCAGATAGGCTGGTTCGGTATCCCTCAAGGCCTTCTTCGACATGGCCGTCAACACGATCGCGACAAGGAACGCATTGTTGTCATTGTCGGTGTCGCTCGTAGAGGCAACGCGCTCGAACGGCTGGGACTTGCGGCTCGGCATTTCGAATTGATAGTGCAGGAAAGGTTCCCCAACCGAGGCATGTGCGACATCCGGCAGGCGCTCGATCTTGACGTCGGCGGTCTTCTTGCGCCAGTTCGCGTGATCCTGCTCGACAAGTGTTGCAATGGGTGTCTTGGCCGCATTGTATTGCACGGCTGCGTAGATGATCGCGCCGGCATTGCTGAACGTCTTTCCGACGGGAACGAGAATCTGCATCTTCTTTTCCCGGCTCGCGGCCTTGTCTTCCTGCCAGCCTTTCGGAATTGTGACCGAAGCCTGTAGATAGGGACAAAGCTTGCCGCCGCAGTCGAGCATGATTTTCTTGATCTCGGATTTGGCCGGAGTTGTCACGGAAAGTATGGCCATGACGGCCGCAACTGTTAATCCGCTAAGAGTCTTGGAGTTGAACCGCAAATGATCCTCCCGCAATGGCAATCCCGGACCTTCGGTCGGTCCGGTTCACCTGTTGGTCTCGCGAGCGGGCATGCAGGTTCAAAGCCAGGCGATGGAATCGCTGGCGGCAACGAGCAGGCCTTGCCTTCCGCGTTGACGGCGCAAGTCGCTAGGACGCGCGCGAACGCGTGTCATGGCTCGATTGCGCCCTACGCACTAATTCAACGCCCAAAGGTAGGCCAGCGTCGCCGCAATGCCGAGGACCGTGCGTACCGCGTGCAGTCGTCCCCAAGTGATGAGCATCTCACGTGACGCCGGACCTGCATCGTTTTCCGCGATGGCCTTGAGCTTATGGTTCGTCGGCATGATGCCGATGAACGTATACGGCCAATTTGCGAGAATGAGCAGCGCTCCGACGACCCAGCGCCAATCCTGTGTGTTCCATGCCGTGATCAGGCCAAGCACTCCGGACACGACCGCAAGACTGGCCTGCATCGTATAGCCGGCGTCGTAGCTCGGCTTCCACTGCTTGAGCAGGTTCTTGTCGTCGAGGCCGAGGCGCGCCGGGTGTTCCGCGAAATTGACATAGAAGGCAGCGCCCGCAAATGCAGCGGCCAGGATGAGGGCGAGATGTCCTGTGAGCATGGCGTTACTCCATTGTTATTATCGCAAACCATCACGAAGCATGAACCCCTCCGGCGACTTCGACCTTCTCATTTTGCATCGCCATAAGGCGCCGCAGCGGCTCCCGCCCAAAACTCAGGAGTAGCAGCCAGCAGCGGCGCACCGACCAAGCGAGGTACTCGATCATTGTGTCTTCAATCCTTGGCTAACGCTTTCAAGAGTTCCGCCTTAAGCAGAAAGGTATTGCTCACCGCGATCATCTCCCCAAGCTGAAGGCCCGATACGACCGCCACGGTGCGATCGTCGCTTTGACCTAGGACAACTGGACGCTTCTGGAACCCCTCCGACGTGCGAACGAAAGCCACTTGCGCATTGCTCATTGTCTGAATGGCGCTTGTCGGCGCGGCGAACGGTACCGTCTGTTCCTTGATTGCAATCGCAGCAGCGACGAATGAACCCGGCCGCCAAACGCCATCGCTGTTGCCGATCTCGGCCACAACGCGCGCGGAGCGAGTCTCCTTGTCGAGCATGGGGCTTATGAAGACGATCGTGCCTTCGGCCTTTTCCGTAATGCCGCGGGCGGTGACTGACACAGGCTGTCCCTCCTTGATGAACGGCAGGTCGGCCGAGCTGACTGCTATTTCGATCCAAACGCGGTCAAGGTCGGCAATCACGAAAAGCTCGGTCTCAAGATTATCGCGTCCCACGGCCGTCCCGAGATCGACCTTTCGCTCGATAACGCGGCCGGCCATCGGCGAGCGAACCTCCTGACGGCGGAGCAATGCCTCTTGCTCGCTGGGCAGACCCGCGATTTCCTTTTCGGTCAGGCCAAGCGCAAACAGCTTCTGGCGTGTAATGTCCGCCCGCATCCGGGCTTGCGCGGCCAAATTACGAGACCTCAGGAACTGCTGTTCGGTTGAGATTTTCTTGTCCCAGAGAATCTTGTCCCGATCGTAGAGTTCCTGCTGCAGTTCGTTGGTCAGCCGAGCGGCGAGGTACTCGCTCTTAGCTTCCGCAACCTCGCGACTTTCAAGGACGGCCAGAACTTCGTCCTTGGAAACTGAATCGCCAATCCGCTTTCGTAATTCTGCGACCGAACCGGATAGTTTGACCGCAACGCGGGCGATGCGGTCGGCATGCGGAATGATTGCGCCGGGGGCAACAATTCGATGAGCTATGGTACCGCTTTGGACGACAGCGAGTTCGATACCCGCGGCCTCGATTGCGGTGTCGGCAAGCTTGATGACGCCTTGCTGGTCATCCGCCGCGTCGGCACTTGTCTTGCGTTCGGGGTCTACAGGCTCCTGCGGCGTTGCGGCTGGTTCGGAAGAAAAACCGACGGCAAGGCGCAGCCACTGCGATATTCCCGGCACGAAGGCCGCGACCGCAATGCCGGCCGCCAGGGCTATGATCAATAAAGACAAACGACCTATCATGCCGCGGGTGCTCCTTTGTTGGCCTCACAGCGATACGTCCCAATCACACGCGCAGAGACGAAGAGGTACTTCGAGATAGCTATTCGGCGGCCCGCAAACCTGGAGTCCGGCCCAGAGATGTCGAGTTATCTTTAGCGGAGTGTTTGTCTGGCCCTACTTCCAGGCGGCGCAGCAGAAGTCCGCAAACGGCGGGCAGCAAGAACAGCGTGAGCGCCGTTGACGTGATGAGCCCCCCAATCACGACGGTGGCAAGCGGTCTTTGAACCTCGGCTCCGGTACCGGTAGCAATCGCCATTGGCACAAAGCCAAGCGAAGCAACAAGAGCTGTCATTAAGACGGGCCGCAGCCGTTCGAGTGCGCCGTTAAAGATCGCGCCATTGACGTCTTCACCGCCGTCCAATCGGCGCTGAATAGATGTCATCAGGACAAGCCCGTTAAGAACGGCGACGCCAGAAACAGCAATGAAGCCCACTGCGGCTGAGACTGAGAAGGGAATTCCGCGTAGCGCGATGGCAAAAACGCCACCGGCCACCGCCAGAGGCACCGCGGTAAACACTGTGAGAGCTAGTGGCACACTGCCAAGCGCCATGTACAGGGCGGCAAAAATCAGGACCATGCAGACCGGAACGACGAATTGCAGCCGGCGGATCGCCTGCTGAAGATTTTTGAATTGGCCGCCCCATTCGAGCCACGAGCCAGGCGGGAGCTGCACTTCTCTGGCGATTGCCGATTGAGCCTCATCCACGAAGGACCCGATATCGCGGCCGCGCACATTGGCCTCCACAAAGATGCGCCGTTTGCCATTATCTCGGCTGATCTCATTCAATCCTTCCGAAAACCCGAAGGTCGCCAGCTGCCGCAAAGGGACCGATCCACGGGCTGAGCCGTTAGTCCAGGGCAGCATAATGGGAAGCGCGCCCAATGTTTCGATGTTATTGCGTTGTGCATCGGGCACGCGCACGACGATCTGGTAACGGCGGTCGCCGTTGAAGAGGAGGCCGGCCGGCCGGCCGCCGAGCGCCGCCGCCACGGTATCGGCGACGTCCTCCATGGTCAGCCCGTAACGCGCGATGCCATTTCGGTCGAATTTGATATCGAAGCTGGGGAAGCCCCGGGTCTGTGCGACATGGACCTCCGCAACACCGCGGATTTTTGCAAGCACGGCTGCGACTCGTTTCGCTGTCGCGCCCATTGAATTGAGATCGTCGCCATAAATCGCAGCCGTAACGTCGCTGCGTGCCCCGCTGATGAGCTCGTTAAACCGCATCTGGATCGGCTGGGTCATCTCATAAAAATTTCCAACGATGGGCGCCGTGACCTGCTGAATACGCTTCTGCACGTCATCTTTTGTGCGAACTTCGGGTGGCCACTGGTCTTTCGGCTTCAGCATCACGTAATTGTCGGATGCGTTGGATGGCATCGCGTCAAAGACCAAGTTGGCCGTTCCTGCTTTCGAGAACACGAAGCTGACTTCGGGAAGCGCAAGAAGCGCTTGCTCGACCTTGAAGTCGAGGTTCTTCGACTGCTCCATTGAAATCGACGGGACTCGCACCGCGGCCAAATCTACGTTGATCTCATCGAGCGTTGGGATGAAAACACGCCCCAGGGAAAAAAATATAAAGAGTGCGGCGCCAAACGTAACAATTCCACCGACGATCACGGAATACGGATGAGCGAGGGCCTTTCGCAGCGCCGGCGCGTAAAGATGCTTGGCCGCGCGAATCGAGGCAACCTCGCGTTCTGCGACTTTGCCACGAACAAGGATCGCCGCCATTGCCGGAACGAACGTCAGAGACAGCAAGAATGCAGAACCGAGAGCCAGCATTAGCGTGATGACCATCGGCGAAAACATTTTTCCTTCCACGCCCTGAAAGGAGAGGCAGGGCACGAACACAAGGAAGATGATGATCTGCCCATATACTGTCGGGCGGACCATCTCCTGGGAGCCTTCCAGCGCTTCGGCAAGCCGCTCATCGCGGTCAAGCGCTCTTCCCAGACGCTTCTGCCGTTCGGCGATACGCCGCAATGTGTTTTCCACAATGATAATGGCGCCATCGATGATGAGGCCAAAATCGAGGGCCCCAAGGCTCATCAGATTGGCCGGAACCCCTAACGCATTCATCCCGGTTGCGGCGATGACGAATGACAGCGGAATCACCAAAGTCGCGATGATCGAGGCACGGACGTTGCCGAGGAGAAAGAACAGCGTGGCGGTCACGAGGAGCGCGCCAATCGAAAGAT
>Ga0099792_10000984_pt1 | contig 10435 bp, 9 predicted proteins | sample Rivendell_Oct201_8_FD_83780 | JGI IMG/M metagenome (GOLD analysis project Ga0099792, IMG submission 83780) | Vadose zone soil microbial communities from the Eel River Critical Zone Observatory, Northern California, USA -... | ecosystem: Environmental > Terrestrial > Soil > Vadose zone >...
GCGGACCCTGGTGGCGGCAGGAATCGCATCAAGCGCCGCGATGATCTTGGTGGCGGCTCCAGCGAGCCGCGCCGAGCCGTCTATGACCAGCATCAAGGTTCGCGTCGGCTCGCCGCGTGCGATCTCCTGCATGATGGCTTCGCCGTCGCCGAGGCGCGACGCACGGGTGTTGGCACCGGGGTTTCGATCGACTGTGATCGACTGCCGCGTTCCCGATAGCGCGCGGTCATCAAGCGTGCCGGAGATGCGGTGAAGGCGGCCATCGACCTCACTCGCGATGAGCCCCGACGAGCCATTCAGCCCCTGCCGGCTCTCGAGCCAGATGCTGTGTCCGGCATCGGCACCGATCGAGAAGTTGCGATCGATGACTGCCGGCAGCGTCAGGCGCGCCTTGCCGGACTGGGTGATCTCGAGCGGCGTGCTGATGCCGATCTTGAACTTGATGGTGCCGCCGTTGCGCGGGACCGGAAAGGCCTGCGCCAGCACGCGATCGGCGCCCTTGGTGGTGACGAGGAGCGGATCGCGCCGCTGCTGCACCGCGACCTGCTGATAGGCCGCGCGCACCTCGCCGCGTCCACCATAGGCGGCCTCGCGCTCCTCGCCGTTGACCCACAGTGTCGCGCGCGACACCACGCCACCCGGCGGCAGCGCGAGCTGCAGGCGCGCCTCGCGATCGATCAGCGACGAGTTCTTGAACTCGATGGTCCATTCCAGATAGGCGACGAGATCGTCGCCGCTGATCGAGCCATCGATGCGGGAGGAGGCTAGGTTGAGCCCCTGGATGCGGCCGCCGACCTGTGCTCCGCCGTGGTCCTCGTCGAACTGGGTGTCGGCGAAGCGAGAAGGATCGCTGAACGGCGCGGGTTTGGCATTGAACGCCACGCCATGCAGCCGATAGTAGATCTCGCGCGCCTGCGTCGGTGAGGCCGCGGGGTGGGAGCGGCTGCCGATCCAGTTGTTGCTGGTCACCATCACGAAGGCGCTGAGCAGGCCAGCCGGTCGTCCGGCCATGCCGTAGCAAAGGCGCAGCAGCAAATCGTCGTCGCCGATCGCGCGCAGCAGCGCGAGCCCGCGCTCGCGCTCCGATGGCTCGGTGCTCGCGGCCATCTGGACGCCGATCCGCGTGGCGGCCGGCGGCACATCGAGCGCGACCACGACGGCAAGCCCAGCCAGGAGCCCGGCGACCAGTGGACCCACGAGGCTCTTGTCGCGCTGCCGGCGCGCGAGCGCCTTGCGCAGGCCGAGTGCGCTCAGGAACGCCGTCAACGGAGCGAGCGGCAGGAAACCGATCCCCGCTACGACTGCGATGATCGCGATCGGCAAAAGCGGCAGGAACAACAACGCATAGAGCGTTGCGATCGCGATTGCCGAGCCATTGGCAAATGCCAGCCATCTGATGCTCCAGCGCCGCTCCTGGTCGAGCGCGACCCAGATCAGCAAATTGCAGGCCGGCACGAACGCGACCGCCGCCACATGCCCGTAGGTCGGCATCGGATCAAACAGCGACTGGGCGCAGAGCTTGGTCACCAGCTCGATCGCGATCACAGCAGCCGGAAAGAAGACGCCAAACAGGAGCAGCCATCCGCTGGGGGGCGATGGCTTGTGCTCGGCCACCGGCTCGAACGTCACGCTGGCCGTCTTGATCTGCCGATTGCTCATCGGGTTACTCCACTATGCGTTAAGGGTCATTCGGCGGCAGTGAGTCGCGGGGCGCCTCCCGGCCCGCCGAAGCGGCGCTCGCGGCCATGAAAATCAGCAAGCGCCGCGCGCAGTTCGTCGGCGCCAAAGTCCGGCCACAGCGTGTCGAGGAAGCAGAGCTCGGCGTAGGCTGCTTCCCAGAGCAGAAAGTCCGACAGCCGCTTCTCGCCGCTGGTGCGAATGAGGAGATCGACGTCGTGTGCGCCGCTGCCCGCGCCCGCCAGCAAGCGGGAGAACTCCTCGCGCGTAGGCGGCCGCTCGAGGCGCCATGCCGCCGCCGCGTGGGCGATGGCGTCGCGCGCCGAATAGTCGATTGCGATCCGCAGATGGAGACGCGTGCCGGCGGCCGAGCGCCGCTCGGCGTCCGCGATGGCATTGGCGAGGCCGTCGGGCAGGCGGTCGCGGCGGCCGATTACTGTGAGCCGCACATCGTTGTCGAGGAGGCGCGCGAGCTCGGCCTGCAGATAGCGGCGCAGCAGGCTCATCAACGCGGCCACCTCGTCGCGCGGACGGCGCCAGTTGTCGGACGAGAACGCAAACATCGTGAGCGTCGTGATGCCGAGCGTGGGGGCTGCTTCCACCACGCGACGCACCGCGTCGGCGCCGGCGCGATGCCCGGCCGTGCGCGGCAGGCCGCGGCGCGCCGCCCAGCGCCCGTTGCCGTCCATGATGATGGCGACATGAAGAGGATCGTGCGGGTGATTGCCGTCGTGGCTCATGACTTATCTTCTCCGAGAACTTTGCATCACAAAGTAAGTTGGCAAATTTTTGGCTCAGGCTGGCTTCAGGCGGCGCGGGCCTGCGGCCCTACCAGGGGCGGCGGCCTTGGCCGCGCTGGCGGCATCGCGCACCACCTGCTCCAGCACCTTGAGATAGTCGAGATAGCGCTGGCGGCCCTGCGCCGTGATCCGGCAGATGGTCTGCGGCCGGTTGTGGTCGTAGCCCTTCTCGATCGCGATCAGGCCGGCCTCCTCGAGCACCTGCAGGTGGCGCGAAAGGTTGCCGTCGGTGAGGCCGCACATCTGCTTGAGTGTGCCGAAGACCAGACCCTTCGGATGCGCCGCGAGCGAGGTGAGCACGGAGAGCCGCGCCTTCTCGTGAATGACGCGATCGAGACCTTCATAGGCGAAACGGCCGGGCTGCTCGCCGGCTGTGCTAGCTTTCGGCATGGTTTTTTCCGCTGCGATAGAGGATGGCGGCCATCATGAGCTGCCCGAGCCCGAACGGCAGCGCCATCGCCCAGGGTGAGAACGATTGCTCCGCATTGGCGAAAACGAGGCTGGCAAGGCCGGCGGCGAGATACCAGACGCCAACCGCGAACATCGGGCGCGGCAGCACGCGGCAGGAGGCGAAGAAACCGAGGCTGAAGATGATCTGCCAGAGACCGGGCAACATCCACAGCACATCGAATCCGACGCGATAGAGCACGACCGTCAGCAGCGTGCCGGCAACGCCCGCCGGAATGAACTGCTCGGTCGCACCATGGATCATCTCGTCGGCAAGACCAGTATGGATGCGCTGCGAGCGCGCAACCATCTCGATCGCGATCAGGATCACCGAGACCGCGGCGGTCGCGACCCACAAGGCGAGATAGCTGAAGACGGCGGCGGCGGGCTCGGGAATGAGGATCGCCTGGGCGCCGGCCGCCAGCAGCGCCAGCACGCCGGTCGCCGCCACCGTGATCGGCCCATAGCCCTGGAACTCGGTTCCGCGCGCCATCTGGGCACGCATCGCCGTAATGTCGGCGAGAGCCTTGTCGAGGTCGTGCATGCCCATCCGCGTCGGTACTTTATGATACAAAGTACATGTGGTCGCAAACTTCCGTCAAGGGGCCTGATTGGGTTCCTTTCGGGGCGCCTCACTCCGCCTTGATATTGGCCTCGCGGATCACCTTGCCCCACTTCGCCGAGTCGCTTTGGATGCGGGCGGCGAATTGCTCCGGCGAGCTGGCAATCGAGTAGATGAAGCTCGGAGCAAGGACGCGATCGCGGAACGCGGCATCGGCGAAGATGCGCTGTGTCTCCGCATTGATCTTCTCCACGATGGCGGGTGGCGTGCCGGCAGGCGCGAACAGCCCGTACCAGGAGCCGGCCTCGTAGCCGGGCAGCCCGCTTTCGGCCAACGTGGGCACATCGGGATATTGCGGGATCCGGCTGGCGCTGCCGAAGCCGAGCACCTTGAGCTGGCCGGCCTGCCAGGGCTGCGCCACCAGCCCGACGCTCACGATCATCATCTGGATGTGGCCCGCGATCGTGTCGGTCAGGGCGGGCGTCGCGCCGCGGTAGTGCACCGGCGTGAACCTGGCGCCGGTCATGCTTTCCAAGAGCACGATGTTGAGATGGCCGCTGGTACCGATCCCGAATGTTCCGTAGTTGAGCTCGCCGGGCTTGCGTTTTCCATGCTCGATCAGCTCGGCCAGCGTCTTGACTGGCACCGAGGGATGCACGATCAGCGCCTGCGGGCTGATGCCAAGCCCGCTGATAGGTGCGAAATCCTTGAACGCATCGTACGGCAGCTTGCTGTAGGTGTGGGGCGACGTGACAAAATTGGCGTCGGCAGCGACCAGGAGGGTGTGGCCGTCGGGGGCCGCCTTGGCGACCGAGTCGACCCCGACAATGCCGGCGCCGGTCGGCCGGTTCTCGACCACGACCTGCTGCTTCCAGGCCTCGGAAAGCCTTTGGCTGAGCGCGCGGGCGACCACGTCGGTAATGCCGCCTGGCGCGAACGGCACGATAATGTGAATGGGCCTGGCCGGATAGGTCTGCGCCTGCGCGGCGCGATCCGGGGCCATTCCCACCATCAGCATCAGGGCGATCAGGCCCAGCCTGTAGATAAACCGCGCCATTCGGCCCTCCGCAAAAATGCACGCCACCGTGCTAAGCTGGTGACATCACAAGCCCTCATTGTTGGGCACGATGGTAAGTCATGCGTTCCTCCGACCACAAGGGAGCCTCGGCGGCGTCATGAAGGACTTCTGGCTCTCGTGCGGGCACCATCTCCTCGACCGCGATCGCGGCGGCGGGCTGGTCGTGACCGACGATTTCCTCAAGGCCTATCTGGCGCGGCGCGAGCTCACGCCGCCGCCCGAGGCGTGCGTGGTCGAGCGCACGCTGCATGCCGCGCTGCTCGCCGACCCGCGCCGGCCCGTCGATCCAACCGACATCGCGGCGATCGCGGATGCCGATGCGCGTGAGAACTGGGCCGTGATGATCGCCTGGCGCGACCTGCTGGTCGCGCACCGCACCATCGAGGCGGCCTATTTGCACCTTGTCCGCAGCGGCATGGGACGCACGCCGCCGCTGTTCGTCAATCAGCTCGTCCATGTCATTCTGCGCAACGTTCTCGACGACTGCCAGGATGCCTTCATGCTGCGCGCGGCGGAGCTGTTGTTCCGCCCGCAGCGGCTGACCAGCCACGGCGGCTCGCTCATTGCCGCCGACGATGACTTGATCGCAGGCGGAAGCCCGCATTCGTCGCCGCTCGTGTCCATGCTTGGGCTTCCTGCGAATGCCGAGATCGATGTGCTCAACGACGACAATGCGGCGACCTATTGGGCGCGCAGCGATCGCTTCGACACGGCGATCGATCTCACGGTCGGGCGCCGCGGCCTGGCGGCGCTCGGCGACGTGATCGTGCGATGGCTGACGCATCTGCTCCCGCTCGATTGCCGGATTGAGCCGCTCGCAGCCCTGCGCGGTGTCGATTTCACCTGGTATGTCGGCCTCGATGCGCAGGCGACCACGATCGGGGACGCGCTGTGGAGCGGTGAGGAGGCCGATCAGGCCGCGCCATCCCACCTGATCGGGCTCTATCGCCTCAGCGTCACAGCCCCCGCCATCGTCTTGGAGGCGGCAAGCGGTGAGCCTATCTATCTCTTGCTGGCAATGACGCCGGATGGCCTGTTGCGCATGAAGCCACAGAACCTCATCACTGGCCTGCCGATCCGACACATGGAGGCGGTGTCGTGAATGTGGCGGTGGCGCTCGCCCGAATTCCGGTCGGCGTTGTGGTCGAGCGCCGCAAAGCGTCGAATCCGTGGATTGACGTGGCGTGGCGCCCGATCGGCGTGCTCGCGGGCGCGCCGGAAGCCGCGCCCTGGACAATGCTGGAATCGAGTGACGATCGCGCGAGCTTCTATGCGGGCTCGGCCGAGATCGCACTCTATCGCACCGAGAGCGACCACTATCGCGACAATCTCAATTCCGGGCGGCCGTCATTGTGGGTGTCGCTGCGGCCGACTGGAGTCGAGCCGCCGTTTGAGATCGTAGCCGTGACGGCTGATCCGGCCGAAGGCGAGTCCTTCACGCAAGTCGGCGACGATCTCGTCGAGGCCATCCCGATGCCAGCCGCCGTGCAGGCGATCGTCGAGGCGTTCGTAGCCGAGCATCACGTCGAGCGCCCGTTCGTGAAGCGCAAGCGCGATCGCGCCGATCCGCGGGCGCTGGCGCATCGCGCCCCGATCGAGAAGGATCCGCGCCGATGAGCGAGGACTTTCTGACGCGCTGGTCGCGGCGCAAGCGCGACCCTACGGAGACAGAGCAAACCAACAGCGCGCCGAACGAACGCGATACGATTGCCGAGGCTGCGATCCCTGAGAGTGCAAAGTCTGTCGAGGCGATCGAGCCGCCGCCGGAGCCGCCGTTTGATCTCAAGAATCTGCCATCCATCGAATCGATCACGGCCGCCACCGACATCCGTCCCTTTCTGGCGCCAGGCGTGCCCGCGGACATCGCCCGTGCGGCGCTTCGACGCGCCTGGTCCTCCGATCCACGCATTCGGGACTTTGTCGGTCTCGCCGACTACGACTGGGACTACCACACGCCGGGCTCGGCAGCCGGTTTCGGGCCGCTCGAAATGACCGATGAGTTGCGCCGGATGGTGGCGCGGATCATGGGCGATGTCGTCGATACGGACACACCGGAGACAGTCCGCAAGCCTGCTAGCGGCATAGAATGCGTGGAGGAAACGCCACCTCCCAGGGCCGAGGCGGATCCGCCAGGTGCTCCCGGCGAGCGAATGCAGCCGGCAGAATTCCATTCGAACCAGGGCTCGGCGACGACGCTCGACATGACAGCTTCTGCTGCGTCGCAACATACGACTCCGCAGGACCGCGTCCGCCAATTGGCCGAGAGACGCGGGCATGGAACTGCCCTACCAAAGTAGGCTGGGACGGATAGCCTGGGCTATTGACGGAACACAGCCGCGGGTCGCAGAGTTTCATTGGAACAATGCTGGGGTAGAGATCATGCGGGACCCCGGTCTCGATCAGGCAATTACGGCAGCCGGTGGTGTCGGGGCGCTTGCGCGCAAAATAGGTATCGCGCAGCCCTCGATCTCGAATTGGTCACGCGTACCCGCCGAGCGCGTGCTCACGGTTGAGGCGGTCACTGGCGTGAGCCGCGAGGTGTTGCGGCCTGACCTCTATAGCGACCGGCCCGGAATCGACGAGGTCGATGCGGCGCGCGCGCGGGAATATGCCCTGCTGGCAACGCTGCTGGCGCGCGCGCCCGACCAGGCTCTGCTCGACCGGATCGCTGGTCTGCACGGCGATGCCAGCCCGCTCGGGCTCGCACACGTGGCGCTGGCCGAGGCGGCCAGGCAGACGAGCGTCGAGCGCGCTGAGCGCGAATACTTCGATCTCTTCATCGGGCTCGGTCGTGGCGAGCTTTTGCCCTACGGCTCGTACTATCTGACCGGCTTTCTGCATGAGCGGCCGTTGGCGCGGCTGCGCGAGAGCTTGGCGCAGCTCGGCATCGAGCGCGCGGCGGGGCAGGCCGAGCCTGAGGATCACGCCGCGATCCTCTGCGAGATCATGGCGGGGCTCGCGAGCGGCCGGTTCCCGGCACCGGAAGGCGCTTCGCGCGTTCTATTCGAAGAGCATCTTGCGCCCTGGATGGAGCGGTTCTTCACCGATCTGGAACAAGCCGAGTCGGCGGAGCTCTACCGCCGAACAGGAACGGTCGGGCGGGTGTTGATGGGAATAGAACGGGAAGCGTTCGCACTGCCGTCGTGAGTGATGGGGTGTGATCGGGGGCGCGACACAAGAGGGTTGGGATCATGGCCACGGAACGAGAGCGCAAGCTCGGTCGACGTGATTTCCTTCGCACGCTGGGCGCGGGTGCCACCGCAGTGGCCGCCACCGCGCCGCTGGCCGGCGAAGCCCGTGCCGATACCGAAACCAACGATGAGAAGCGCAAGGCTCGCTACAGGGAAACCGAGCACGTGAAGACGTTCTACCGCGTCAACCGCTATCCACGCTGAGGGAGGCGCCCGTGCTGATCAAGCGCACTGAACGTCAGGCTCGACGCGGCAGTCTTGCGATCGCCCTGCAGGGCCAAGCCGATGGCGGCCTCGATCGCCGCAATCTCCTGCGGAAGTCGGGGCTCGTTGCCGGGGCGCTGGCGACGCTCGGCGCGCTGCCGCTCGCGAGCATGCGCAAGGCCGAGGCCGGCCCGCCGCCGCCCGCCGGCGCGCAGGTCACCATCCGCAAGAACATCTGCACGCATTGCTCGGTCGGCTGCACCGTCGTTGCCGAGGTCGCGAACGGCGTGTGGATCGGTCAGGAGCCCGGCTGGGATTCGCCACTCAATCGCGGCTCACACTGCGCCAAAGGCGCGTCGGTGCGCGAGCTCGTGCACGGCGATCGCCGGCTGCGCTATCCGATGAAGCTCGTCAACGGCCAGTGGACCAGGCTCTCCTGGGAGCAGGCGATCGACGAGATCGGCGACAAGCTGATGGCGATCCGGGAGAAGTCAGGCCCCGAATCGGTCTATTGGCTCGGCTCCGCCAAGTTCTCCAACGAAGGCGCCTACCTCAATCGCAAGCTTGCCGCCTATTGGGGGACCAACAACTCCGACCACCAGGCGCGTATCTGCCATTCGACCACCGTCGCGGGCGTAGCCAATACCTGGGGCTACGGCGCGATGACCAACAGCTACAACGACATCCGCAATGCCAAGACCTTGATCATCATGGGCGGCAATCCGGCGGAGGCGCATCCGGTCTCGCTGCAGCATCTCATCGAAGGCAAGGAGCTTAACCGGGCGAACTTCATTGTCATCGATCCGCGACTCACCCGGACTGCAGCGCATGCGACCGACTACGTGCGCGTGCGGCCGGGTACTCACATTCCGACGATTTACGGGATGCTCTGGCACATCTTCAGGAACGGCTGGGAGGACAAGGAGTTCATCAAGCAGCGCGTCTACGGCATGGACGACGTCCGCAAGGAGATCGACAAGTGGACGCCGGATGAAGTCGAGCGTGTGACCGGGCTGCCGGAAGCGCAGGTCAAGCGCGTCGCCGAGACCTTCGCCAAGCAGAAGCCCGCGACGCTGATCTGGGCCATGGGGCAGACCCAGTTCTCCGTCGGAACCGCCAACGTCCGCGCTAGCTGCATTCTGCTGCTTGCCACCGGCAACGTTGGTGGCTTCGGCAACGGCGCCAACATCTTCCGTGGCCATTGCAACGTTCAGGGCGCGACCGATCTCGGCCTCGATATCGTGACGCTGCCGCTCTACTACGGCCTCGCCGAGGGCGCCTGGAAGCACTGGTGCCGGGTCTGGGAGACCGACTACGACTGGATGCTCTCCCGCTTCGACTCCAAGCAGGCGATGGAGACGGCCGGCATTCCGTCGACCCGCTGGTTCGACGCCACCCTGCTGCCGAAGGACCAGGTCCGCCAGAAGGACAACCTCAAGGCCATGCTGGTGTTCGGCCATGGCGGCAACACCATCACGCGCATGCCGGAGGCCGCCAGAGGCATCGAGGCACTCGAGCTGCTGGTGGTGGCTGATCCGCATCCAACCACGTGGGCGGTGCTCGGCGAGCGCAAGGACAACACTTATCTCCTGCCGATCTGCACTCAGTTCGAATGCAGCGGCTCGCGCACGGCATCGAACCGCTCGCTTCAGTGGGGCGAGCAGATTGTCAAGCCGATCTTCGAGTCGAAGAACGACTACGAAGCGATGTATCTCCTCGCCAAGAAGCTCGGCTTTGCCGACCGCATGTTCAAGAACATCAAGGTCGAGAACAACCAGCCGAACGCCGAAGACATCCTGCGTGAGATCAACCGCGGTGGATGGTCGACCGGCTATTGCGGCCAGTCCCCTGAGCGCCTGAAGGCGCATATGCGCAACCAGGCAAAGTTCGATCTGGTGACGCTACGCGCCCCCAAGGATACGCCTGAAGTCGGCGGCGACTACTATGGCCTGCCCTGGCCGTGCTGGGGCACGCCGGAGCTCAGGCATCCGGGCACCCACACGCTCTACAACACCAATCTCCACGTCATGGATGGCGGCGGCACGTTCCGGGCCCGCTTCGGTGTCGAGCGCGAGGTGACGTTGCCCGACGGCAGGAAGGAGACACACAATCTCCTGGCCGAGGGCTCCTATTCGGTCGGCTCCGAGATCAAGGACGGCTACCCTGAATTCACCTATGGGGTGCTCAAGAAGCTCGGCTGGGACAAGGATCTGACCGCTGCGGAGCGCACCGTCATTGAGCGCATCGGCGGCAACGCTGCCGATGCCGTGTCCTGGGCGATCGATCTCTCCGGCGGCATCCAGCGCGTCGCCATGGCGCATGGCTGCATCCACTACGGCAACGGCAAGGCGCGCGCCAATGCGTGGAACCTGCCCGATCCGGTGCCGGTGCATCGCGAGCCGATCTACACGCCGCGGCCGGAGCTCGTCGCCAAATACCCGACGCTGCCCAATGCGCGCCAGTTCCGCATGCCCAA
>Ga0099792_10000985_pt1 | contig 10425 bp, 8 predicted proteins | sample Rivendell_Oct201_8_FD_83780 | JGI IMG/M metagenome (GOLD analysis project Ga0099792, IMG submission 83780) | Vadose zone soil microbial communities from the Eel River Critical Zone Observatory, Northern California, USA -... | ecosystem: Environmental > Terrestrial > Soil > Vadose zone >...
ACCAGGAGGTGGAGGTCAAAGATCTTGCGAAAAGTCGTGCCATGGCGGATCGGGTGGGGTCTAATTCGATATGTTGCCCCATTTATTTTGGTATTATCGGGGCCGCGCGCAAGTCACCGTTCCGGCGAGGTTGAATATCGTGTTTAATGGTATCCTGGGCCGACCGGCACGGGGTGCCAAGCAGAGGGGGATGCCAAAGTGGGTGCGTAGCGCGAACCCGAACCACGACCGACCTGCTGCAGTTTCCCCTGAGCTGCACTAGACCGGGAATTCCGCTGACTTAACCATGGCTCGCCTAGGAAGTGAAATGCTCTCAAATGATTGCCCTAATTGTGGGGAAGCGGTCGTCGTCTTTAGCCGCTCCTGCGCCCATTGCGGCGCCTATAACGTGTCACGTCGCGCCGCCGTCGCGGTGACGGCCTCGCTTGCCGTCCTGGTCGTCGCGATCGGCGTTGCGATCTTCGCAGTCCTGGGCTGGCATCGGGTGCCAGGCGGCACAAATGAAAATGAACAGGCCAGCGAGGATTTCACGTGGCTGCAGACCGCCATGAAGGAGTGTGACGAGGTGGCTGCAAAAGCCCCGGAATCGCTCTATTTTCTGGTAGTCCCGTTGGCCTCGGCACCGGAGGACGACGCCGGTTGGCGAACGGTGTCGCTCAACGACCTCGGTAACGCTTTGCTCCTGAAAGCTGATGTGGCGATAGAGGGCCTGACACAAGGAAACCTGGTTCTCTCAAGCGAGCAATATCGTTTTAATATTCGCGATGAGGGGACAAATACGGTATTCAAATGGAGCCCTTCGACGGGGGTCAAGCGGTTTTCGTCCAACGAGGCAAAGTCGATCGAAAATTTCAAAGTGCAGATGCTGACTGATAGTCGGACCAACGAAACCGCGTGGGGTGCCGCGTTTGTCCGGCAAAAGGGTACTTGTTACTGGGTGAATGCTATCGTTGGGCATTGACCGGATAAGTGGATCCCGGAACGATCAAGCCGTCATTGCACCATGGATGGACGCAGTTTTTCCCATCCCGCTGGAGAAAACCTTGATGCGAGCCCAAATTGTTCGGACGAGAATACCCCGACACGTGGCAAGGGCCTCATAGGGCTTGCCTCCTGCCCGAACGCAATCCCGCCACAAGCCGTCGGGACGTAACGCCCGGGAGCGAAGCCCAACGAGGTGCTTCATCGCAATGGTGCACCAGAAGCCAAGTTGCGGCGAGGTCCGCTTTGGGGTCGGCAGCCGCGGCATCGCGATGGCATCGCAATTTTCCAGATAGTCTTGCAACAAGTTGTCGGTGTGAGGATCAGCTTCCAGAGCAAGCATTACCTTCGTGCCATTGAACTTCACATCGTAGAACAGCCACGCACGGATTGCCGGCACATAGGCGATCGCCTTGACGTGGTTGTATCGACCCCATGCAAGCAGACGAACCCACCAGGGACCTGGGTTCTTGCAAAAAACCAGGGTCCAGTCGGGCTCGATCGGGGCGGCAATCACGGTGTCCATGAGTCGTGAGTCTGATTCGTTTGTTTCGTGTGTTCAATGCAAAACTACGTACACGCTCAATGTAAAACTGTCGTGTCAGCACCGTGTCTTTGAATAGGCATCACGGCACCGGCAACGAGGAAAATTCGGAAGAATTGCGTCCCAACGCTGGCTCGCGCCCATATGCGTTGTCGACAGCGCAGGTTGAATGCGTATCGACATCATAGAATTTCGCTATTTCCTCGCGACTGACCGCCGTGCTCGATGGTTGGCGTGGTACGGCTATCGGAAGGGCTTGCCATGAAAATGCGTTAGTTCCGGTATTTTCCAGCGGTTACGGATCACTTGAGAAAGACGATGAAAACAAAGCTCCTCGAACAGCCGAACCTGACGGATGCGCGCGGCGCCCCCGCAAGCGGTACGATCTATGAAAGCATCATGGAGACGCGCTCTTCGAGCGACCCCTCGCTCCACCGCGTACTCATCATCGGCGGCGGCGCTGCGGGTCTAGAACTTGCAACCCAGCTTGGGCGGCGCCTTGGAAAGAAACGCAAGGCGTCGATCACGCTGGTGGATCGCACCCGCACGCATGTGTGGAAACCGCTGCTGCACGAGATCGCGTCGGGCGCGCTGAACAACGAGACCGATTCGGTCGAGTTCATCGCACATGCCCGCCGCCATCACTACCGCTATCGGATCGGCGAGGTCGTGGGCCTCAATCGATCGAAGCGGCAGGTCCATGTCGCCCCGAGCATTGATGAGAACGGCGAGCAGATCATCCCACCGCGCGTGCTGGGCTACGATACGCTGGTATTCGCCGTCGGCAGCGTGTGCAACGATTTCGGAACGCCGGGCGTCGCGAAGTATGCAATCGCGCTCGACACGGCGGAACAGGCAGACCGCTTCAACCGGCGAATGATCAACGCCTGCCTGCGCGCCAACGCCCAATACGAACCGCTGCGACCTGGACAATTGCATTGCGCCATCGTCGGCGCCGGAGCCACCGGCGTGGAGCTTGCCGCCGAATTGCACAAATCGATGCGGGATATCGCATCCTATAATCTCGACAATATCGACTTCGACAAGTTGATCCGTATCACCCTCATCGAGGCGGGACCTCGCATCCTACCGGCCTTGCCGCAGCATCTTGCGGACTCGACCGAAAAGCTGCTGCGCGACCTCAGGGTCGATATTCGTTGCGGAGTCGGAGTCACTGAGGCCACCGCCGATGGCGTTAGGCTTGCCGATGGATCGTTCCTTCCCGCCGAACTCGTCGTGTGGGCGGCCGGCATCAAGGCTCCGGAGTTCCTCAAGGGGCTCGACGCCCTCGAAACGGATCGCATCAATCGCCTCGTCGTGAACGATAAGCTCCAAACAACGCGCGACAACGACATTTTCGCCGTCGGCGACTGTGCCAACTGCGTTCTGCCGGGCAGCGACAAACCGTTGCCGCCGCGCGCCCAGACCGCGCACCAGCAAGCCACCCATATGGTCAAGATCGTCAATGCCAGGCTCAAAAACCAGCCGCTGCCCGCCTTCCGCTACCACGATTTCGGTTCGCTGGTTTCTCTTGCCGACTATCGGACTTTCGGCAATGTCGCCGGTGGATTGAAAATCGAGGGCCTGATCGCCCGCGTCATGTACCGGTCGCTGTACAAGATGCATCTGCTGGCCGTTCACGGCAGCGCCAAGACTTTCTTCGACACGGTGGCGCAGGTCATCACCCGGCACACCGAACCGCGCATCAAGCTGCATTGATGGCGCTGACGACCCAAAGGAGAACTCGCTGTTCTTGCGCCCCTCTCCCCGTTGCGTTCTTCACGCAACGGGGAGAGGGTTAGGGTAAGGGGCGGCCACTTGCGAGGAACTGGCCCGGGAATCATTCGCGAGTCACTCAAAATTCGCGATAGGCAACTGCACCGGAGCGCGTACATAAAACGCAGTCCATTGTATCAGAGGGGCTTTCTAGACTTTGGTAGGAACCCTTGGCGAGCCGGCGAGAACTCGAAACTGGGTTTTCATCTCCTTGGGTTTTCTCGTCGCAATGGCCCCCAAGAAAGTCTCGGCGGAGCAAGCTTGTGCCCCTCACCCCGTCCCTCTCCCCGCAAAGAGCGGGGAGAGGGGGCGCAGGCGGTACGGCACGTACCTGCTACGCCTCCACCAACCCCCGCTTCCGCAACAACGCATCCACCGTCGGCATCCGCCCGCGAAACGCCTTGTAGAGTTCTTCCGGATCGCGTGAGCCGCCAGCCGCATAAATGTGATCATGCAGCGCCTTCGCGGTTGTGGGATCAAAGACATTGCCGGTTTCCTCGAAGGCCGCAAACGCGTCGGCATCGAGTACTTCCGACCACATGTAGCTGTAGTAGGCGGCCGCATAGCCGCCGCCGGAGAAGAGGTGGGAAAAATGCGTCGGCCGATGGCGCATTACGATCTCGGCCGGCATGCCGATGCGTTTAAGCGCCGCTTCTTCGAACGCATTGACGTCGAACTTCTCCACGTTGCCCAACAGATGGAAATCGAGATCTACCAGGGCGGAAGCCACATATTCGACCATCGCGAAACCCTGGTTGAAGGTGCGCGCGGCAAGCACGCGGCGCATCAGGTCATCCGGCATCGGCTTGCCGGTGCCGCAATGGACCGCGAAACGGCTCAATATTTCGGGGCGTTCGAGCCAATGCTCGTAGAGCTGGGACGGCAGTTCCACCCAGTCGGTGAGCACGCTGGTTCCTGAAATCGTCGGATAAGTCACGTCCGACAGCAGCGCGTGCAGGCCGTGTCCGAATTCGTGGAACAGGGTGCGGGCGTCGTCGAAGCTCAGGAGCGAGGGCTCCCCGGCGCCGCCTTTTGAAAAATTCATCACATTGACGACCAGCGGACGAATGTCGCCGTCGATTTTTTCCTGGTCGCGCAGCGTGGTCATCCAGGCGCCGCTGCGTTTGGAAGAGCGCGCAAAATAGTCGCCAAGGAAAAGCCCGCGGTGGCGGCCCTGCGCGTCACGCACTTCCCAGGCCTCGACGTCAGGGTGCCAGGCCACGATGTCCTGGCGCTTCTCGAAGGAGAGGCCGAACAGCCGATTGGCCGCATAGAAAGCGCCTTCGATTATGTGGCGGAGCTGGAAGTAGGGCTTGACGGTGGCCTCATTGATGTCGCATTGGCGCTGCCGCAGTTTTTCGGCGTAGTAGCGCCAGTCCCACGGCGCCAGTTCGAAATTGCCGCCCTCCTCGCGGATCATCGCCTGCATGGCGTCGCGGTCTGCAAGCGCACGCGCGCGCGCCGGCGCCCAGACCCGTTCCAGCAGGTCGCGCACGGCTCGCGGCGTCTTCGCCATGGCGTCGTCAAGGCGATAATGTGCGAAGCTCTCATAGCCCATGAGCCGCGCGCGCTCGGCGCGCAGCGCCAGCACTTCCGCAATGTTGGCTTTGTTGTCGGTCTTGCCGCCGGTGTCCCCGCGCGCGATCCAGGCACGGAAGATTTTCTCGCGCAGATCGCGACGCGCGGAAAACTGCAGGAACGGTTCGACACTCGAACGCCCGAGCGTGATCACATATTGGCCGGCAAGCCCACGCTCATCGGCGGCCGCACGTGCCGCCTGCAGTGCAAAGTCCGGAAGACCCGCGCGATCGGCTTCCGTTTCAAGCGTCAATGTGTAGCCGCTCTCGTCCGCCAGCACGTTCTGGGAAAACGCCGTGCCGAGCGACGCCGCACGTTCATTCATTTCCGCAAGCCGGCGCTTGGCGTCGGCGTCGAGCGCCGCGCCCGAGCGTTTGAAGCGCACGTGGTAGCGCTCGAGCACGCGCGTTTGCTCGGAATCAAGACCGAGCGTCTCGCGCTTCTGGTAGAGCGCTTCGATGCGGCGGTAGAGCGGCTCGCTCAGCAGAATACCGTTCCAGTGGCGGGCACGACGCGGGGAAATCTCGCGCTCGATTGCGCGCAGCGCGTCGTTGCTGTGGGCGCCGGCCAGAACGCCGAACACACTGCCGACCCGCTGCAGCGCCTTGCCGGAGCGCTCCAGCGCCAGGATTGTATTGTCGAAAGTGGATTCGGCGGAATTGCCCGTGATGGCGGCGATCTCGGCATCATGTGCCGCGAAGGCCTGCTCGAAAGCTGGCAGGAAATGTTCGGGGCTTATGCGCGCGAAATCAGGCACACCAAAGTGTCCATGCCATTCGTCGAAAAAAGGGTTGGCGGCGTCTGGAGTGGTTTGTTCGCTCATGCGTGCACGCTGCTTCCCTCTGTGATCCAACGACGAGACCGGCCAAACCGGAGATGTCAGCCTCTCGCTATAGATATAGCGCAAGCGCCTGCCTGCAATCCACGCGCGACTGGAGGAACGCAATATCCTCAACACGGGGCTCCGGGTGGGGTATGCAGTCCGCCATCCCGCTTGCATCGCAACTTACCCGGAGCCCACATGACCGCACTCACGCTCGACCAGGCCAATCATATCATTGCCGCCATCATCAAACGCGGCCAGGAGATCAACTGCCGTCCACTCTCCGTGCTCGTGGTGGAGCCCGGTTGCAAGGTCAAGGCGTTCCAGAAGGAAGACGGCTCCTCGATGATCCGCTTTGAAATGGCCTTTGGCAAAGCCTATGCGGCGCTCGCCATGGGACGCTCATCCAAGCTCGTAAAGGTGCGAGCCGAAGAGAAGCCGATTTTCATGCGCTATCTCAGTGCCGCAACCGGCGACCAGATTTTCCCCGAAGGCGGCGGCCTGCAAATCCGCGACCTCGATGGCGAGGTCATCGGCGCGGTCGGGGTCACCGGCGACACGGAAGATTGCGACGAGGAACTCGCCGCGCATGGAATCAGGGCCGCGGGCCTCAAAACCGACGAAGACTGCAAGGACCTCGGGCGCAATTCCGGCATCAGGCTGACCAACAAGTAGGTTTCGACCCGTCGCATCCCGTCGTATAATGCGTGGCAATCTTGGGCATATCGTCTTCAAGGCGCCCGACCAGCCGACCAGGATTTCCGGCCGCAACAATACGTAGGATGGGTTGAGCCCTTGCGAAACCCATCAACCACAAGCCGAAGCTTATGTTTAGTCACGAACCCAGGGAGTGACTCCATGATTCATCCGATCAGTGCTCGTCCGATCAATTCTTTTCTCCACCGCCTGTGCCTCGCGGCGGTCGCCGCAACCGTGATCGCAGGCGCCTACGACACGGCCTCCGCGCAGAGCAACGCCGTACAGGCAATTGTCGGCGAAACAAATGCGAAGACGCCCGAAGTCTCGACTGTTGACGTTCGGCGCATCCTTTCGGACGCCAGCGCGATCCTGGTCGATTCACGCAAGCGCGGCGAATTTGTCGCGGGCCACATCGCAGGCGCCAAGAATGCGAGCAGCGTCGACGAGATTGGAAAGCTCGTAGACGGCGACAAGGGCAAGGCGCTGGTGCTCTATTGCAACGGCCAGAACTGCCAGGCGAGCCGTACGCTCAGCGAACAACTGGTCACTGCCGGCTTCACCAACATCAAGCGCTACCAGCTCGGTATTCCAATGTGGCGCGCCCTCAATGGGCCGGTCGAGATCGAGCTTGAAGGCGTGCTGCGCATCTACAAGGTGGACCAGACCGCGAAATTCTTCGATGCGCGCGCGGCGGCCGAATTCGCCAAAGTAAACCTGCCGGGCACGCACAATGTTCCGGCCGACCAGCTTGCGACAGACGGCTTGCGCAAGGCCCCGATGCCGAGCGAAGACTTCAACACCCGCATCATCCTGTTCGGTCGAGATGGTGCGCAGGCACGGACGCTGGCGGACGCGATCCTCAAGGGCGCGATGCAGAACGTCTCGTATTTCCCCGGCACGTTCGACGCGCTCGTGGCCGCTGTGAAGACTCAGTAAATCGGGGACGGACCCCGATTTCTTTCGATTGAGAGCCGTCATGCCCCCTGCCTTCATTCCCCATGGTGTCATCCCGGCGGTGCTACTGCCGTTCCGGGAAGATCTGTCGATCGACGAGCCGAGCTTTCGCAGCCACCTGCGCGATGTCGCGGCAACTGCGGGGCTCGCGGCGATCACCATCAACGCGCATTCGACGGAGGTCGCCTCCTGCACATTCGACGAACAGCAGCGCGTGCTCGACATCGCGCAGGAAGAGATCGGCGCGCGACTGCCCATCGTCAACGGCATCTGGGCGGACGGCAGTTTAGAGGCGGCGCGCATCGCCCGCATGGCGACGGCGGGCGGCGCCTCCGCGCTGTTGGTGTTTCCGCCAGCGCCGTTCACGTTGCAGCAATCGCCCGAGATGGCGGTTACCCACTTCAAGCGCATCGCGGACGCCACCGACCTGCCCCTCATCGTGTTCCAATATCCGCTCGCAACCTGTCAGGGCTATCCGCGCGACACGCTCTTGAAGATGTGTGCCGAAGTGCCGACGATCCGCGCCATCAAGGATTGGTCCGGCAATGTCCCGCAGCATGAGATGCATATCCGAACGCTGCAGAATCTGGCCAGGCCCGTGAATGTGCTGACCACGCACAGCGCCTGGCTGTTGTCCTCGCTCGTGCTCGGCTGCAACGGGCTTTTGTCGGGCAGCGGCAGCGTGATCGCGGATTTGCAGGTGCAATTGTTCCGCGCCGTTCAGGGCAACGACCTGGCCACCGCCCGGCGCCTCAACAACCGTATCTATCCGACCGCGCTTGTATTCTATGCCGACCCTTTCGTCGACATGCACAACCGCATGAAGGAAGCGCTCGTGCTCGTGGGCAAACTTCCGCGCGCCGTGGTGCGGCCGCCGCTCGTGAAACTCGCGCGCGCCGAAATCCAGCGTATTCGCGCGGCGCTCATCGAGGCCGGGTTGCTCGACGCCAAGGCAGGCCGCGACGCGGCGTAAATCGGGGACGGACCCACCCCGATTTCGTGCCATCGTAAATAACGGACGGACCCGATTACGCTCTATGTCCTATAACTGAGGACGCTGAGATTACTCCGGCTTGATGTTGGCCGCCCGGATCACCTTGCCCCACTTCACAATATCCTCAGATAATAACTTTCCAAATTCCGCCGGGGAAAGTGCGAGGGGACTACACCCAAGATCGGCGAGTTTTGTCTTAATTTTTTGATCGGTTAGGATTGCATTGATCTCGCTGTTGAGCTTTTGGATGACTTCCTTTGGCGTATTCTTGGGCGCCCCCAGCCCGAACCAAGCACTTGCCTCGTAGCCTGGCACGAATTCGCCAACCGCCGGAACGTCGGGCGGCACTTCCGACCGGGCCGCCGACGTCACGGCGAGCCCCCGCAATGTGCCGGCCCGAACATATTCCAGTGCCGCCGGCAGCGATGCCCAGAGGACCTGGATTTGGCCTCCGATCAAGTCGGTCATCGCCGGTGGGGGCGCCGCGATAAGGCACGTGCACCATGTCGACATTGGCCATCGTCTTAAACAGTTCGCCAAACACATGGTTCGTACCACCAGTTCCGGCCGATCCCATGTTGATCTTGCCGGGATTGGCCTTGGCGTAGGCAATGAAATCAGGAATGCTTTTGGCTGGAAACGATGGATTCGCCAGCATCAGATAGGACATGCGCACAATGCCCGCGACCGGGGCGATGTCGCGAATAAAACCGAAATTGAGCTTGTCGGAAAGGGCGGCGTCGATTGCGTCAGCCGAACTGGCGAGAAGGAGCGTATAACCATCGACGGCACGTGCGACTGTTTCTCGTGCGATAAGGACCGTTACCGCCAGTTCGGTTTTCGACGATAAATTGTTGGCCCATCCGCTCCGACAGCCATTGGCCCAACAGGCGCGCAATAACGTCGACCCCGCCGCCGGCCGAAAAGCCGACTACCAAGCGCACCGGCCCAGTCGGATAGGCTTGCGCGCGAGCGACGCGCGAGGCAGCCGGGAGAGTAAAAGCCCCGGCTGCCAGATGAAGGAATTGACGGCGCTGAAATTTGATTTTCATCATGGTCTGCCCCTGATTGGAATCGATGCTAGCAGCCCGCAACATAAACAGGTAATAGAATGGTTGGATTAGGGCATCACGTTTTGGAATGTGGTCATGGACTGGGACGATCAGCGCCTTGGCCGCCATCTTAAGCTGCGGGACCTCAATATCCTGTTGACCGCGGCACGGTGTGGCAGCATGGGAAAGGCTGGCGCACAGCTCGGCGTGTCGCAGCCCGCCATATCCAAGGCGATCGCCGACCTGGAACGCACACTCGGCGTCCGCCTGCTCGATCGCTGCCCGCAAGGTGTTGAACCGACAATTTTTGCACGCGCGTTGCTTGACCGGGGCCTCGTCGCGTTCGACGAATTGAGGCAGGCCGTCAAGCACATCGAAACCCTCGCCGACCCGGCGGCGGGGGAACTCCGAATCGGCGCCGCGGTCAGACTTGCCACAGGTTTCGTGACCGCCGTCCTCGATCGGCTGTCCCGCCGCCATCCCGGCGTCGTCTTCCATCTCATGGCTGCCGACGCAGGGACAATGTTCCGGACACTTACAGAGCGCAAAGTCGATCTGGTGGTTCTGGACATGTTCGGGTCGGCTGCCGAGGAGCATATGAACGCCGAGGTTCTCTACGATGAAGTCCAATTCGTGGTAGCGGGAGCGCAAAATCCATGGATCCGGCGGCGCAAAGTGGAGCTTGCCGATCTGATGAACGAGCCTTGGACCCTGCCGCCGCCGGACACTCTTGTCGGCGCAATCGTTGCCGAGGCGTTTATTGCCCATGGGCTCGGCATTCCCCGAACCACGATCATCACCACCACGACCCCGGTGCGCACCGCTCTGCTCGCGTCAGGGCGCTTTCTCACCATGGTTCACGAGTCGGTATTGACGTTCCCGGTCGAGAACCCGGCGTTCAAGCGCCTGCCAATTCAACTGCCAACGACACGGAGACCTGTCGGAATCATCACGTTGAAAAATCGAACGCTCACCCCGGTCGCGCAGCTCTTTATCGATTGCGCACGTGAGGTCGCCAAAGTAC
>Ga0099792_10000987_pt1 | contig 10421 bp, 7 predicted proteins | sample Rivendell_Oct201_8_FD_83780 | JGI IMG/M metagenome (GOLD analysis project Ga0099792, IMG submission 83780) | Vadose zone soil microbial communities from the Eel River Critical Zone Observatory, Northern California, USA -... | ecosystem: Environmental > Terrestrial > Soil > Vadose zone >...
CGGTGGTGAACACACTGTTGACGCGCAACACTCAGATCATGCACGCCACGGTGGGTGAACACGTGACCCGCTACAGTCCGATTCTCCGCGCGCAGCTGTCGGGCGAATCGCCGAGCTTGCGCACCTTGGCGGGACTGAACGCGACCGTGACGGAGCAGGCGGCCATGATCGCCTACAACAACAATTTCAAATTGATGATGCTGTTGAGTCTGGCGGCGATCCCACTCCTCTTCCTGATGCGCAAGGGAAGGGGCAGTGCCGAGCCGGTCCACATCGAGTGATGATGATGCAGGGCATTGCCGTGGATTTAGGGCGTTTCCGCACGCCTTATGCACCGACGGCGGGTGCGATCGTGCTGGCATGTGTCTTAAGTCTAGGCGGTTGCGGCGTGGGCCCGAACTTCACGCGACCCACGGCTCCGTCGGCGGCCCGATATACGCGCGACACGCCGCGCGGCGAAGACGCTACCGCGAGCGACACTGCTCAACACATCGCCCTCGGCCGAGAGATCGAGGGCAATTGGTGGGCTCTATTCCGTTCCGATGCCATCGATCAGCTGGTCACACAGGCGGTGGAACACAACCGCAGCTTGGCGGCCTCAAAGGCGACGCTCGCACAGGCCCAAGAACTTGCGCTGGCGCAGGCGGGCTCACGGTACCCGCAAGTGGACCTCACCGCCGGTGTGGGCCGTCAGCAGTACGGCAGGGAATTAGTGGGCAACTTTCCGAATGCGGCGCCGTTTACCTACTTCGCCGTCGGACCCACGGTCAGCTACACGCTCGACTATACCGGGGGTGTCGCGCGCAGCGTGGAGGAGCAGTACGCGCTGGCCGAGGTGGAGCGGCACCAGCTCGATGCGGCGTATCTGACGGTCACCGGCCAGGCGGTCTTGCAAACGCTCGCGATCGCCTCAGCCCGCGCACAGATCGCGACCGTCGAAACCATCCTAGTCCAGGACCGGGATAACCTGCGGCTCGTGCAGACCGCGTTCGACAATGGATCGGTGGCGCGCGAAGATGTCGTGAGCGCGCAGAGCCAGATTGCCAACGACATGACCTTGCTGCCGTCACTGCGCCAGGACCTTGCAAGGGCGCGCCATGCGCTGTCGGTGGTGCTCGGCCGAGTACCGGCCAGTGAGCTTCCTCCCGATGTCGATTTGGCCCAAATCACGCTGCCGCTCGAGGTGCCGGTGAGTTTGCCCTCAGAGCTTGCCCATCGCCGGCCCGACATTCTCGCCGCGGAGGCGCGACTGCATGCGGCGACCAGCGCCGTGGGGGTCGCGCAATCCAACCTCTATCCGAAGATTCAACTGAGCGCGACGGCGGGCCAACAATCACTCAAGGCGGACCAGTTGTTCGACCGGGCGAGCAATGCATGGAGCATCATCTCGGGATTGACGGCACCGATCTTCGACGGCGGCACGCTGCGCGCCGAGAAGCGCGCGGCGGTGGATGCCATGCACGCAAGCGCCGCCAGCTATGAGCAGACAGTGCTCGAAGCGTTTGCGCAAGTGGCCGACCTGCTCGAGGCGCTGGATCACGACGCTCAGCAACTCGACGCACAAGCTCAGGCACAACAGGCCGCGCAGAGCAGTCTCGACCTTGCGCGGGCGAGCTACAGCGAAGGCAACGCAGGGGTCCTCCTGGTCTTGGACGCCGAGCGCTCGTACCAGCAGGCACGCCTCGGCTATGTCAGGGCGGTGGTGCAGCGCTATGTGGATACCGTGCAACTCTTCCTGGCACTGGGCGGCACGAGCCCGGGCGCGCCTGCGGCGGTCGCGTCGAGTCGACCGGACGCCCCATAGCCGTGGGCACGCGCTCGCAACCGTCTTGCGACCCTCGGACAGTTGCCCTGATCGAGGGTCCGGGCAATGCGACCGACCTTGCCGAGCGATTTGAAAACGCGTTGTACAACATCGCGAGAAGTTGGCGGCACGCGGTGGATCGCCGCCTCAAATATTTGGGCATTAGCATGGCCGGTTGGATGGCGATTGCAGCGGCATCGCAAGTTCGCTCGCCGTTGTCTCAGTCCGAGCTTGCCGACATGCTCTCGGTGTCGGGCGCGTCCATGGTGCGCATGATCGATCGTTTGGTCAAGGATGGTCTTGCCATGCGCGAGCCATCCATATCCGACAGGAGGGTCAATCGTATCGTGATCACCGACGCCGGCCATCGTCTCTACGCGGTATTGAAGGACGAAGCCGCAGCCGTTCGTCGAGAATTGCTGGCCGGCATGGAATTGGCAAAACTCGCGCACCTGACGGAACTACTCGAGCAGATGCAATCTATATTGGTGCCGCGTCACGACCATGCGCCGTTTGACGAAGAGCATTGCGATTGTTGATTCGAGCTCTCCGTTGTCCATTCCCCTAATTCACGAAGAACGGCTCATGTCCGCGTTGGCTTGTCGACTAATGATATCAAGTGATATAATCACTAATGTTGGTATAGAATGCGATTGATGCTGGGAATGTGCGAGATTTAATCGAACCCGGCGCGCACTGTCGATTGGAGCAGATACATGCTGGACGGCGTTTCACTGGATCAACTGCGCACTTTCATAGCGGCCGCGGACGAAGGCAGCTTCTCGGCGGCCGGCCGCCGCTTGCGGCGTGCTCAGTCTGTGGTGAGCCAGGTTCTGGCGAATCTGGAAGGGCAACTTGGCGTGAAGCTCTTCGATCGCAGCGCTCGTTTCCCAGTGCTGACGAATCAAGGCCGCGCACTTCTAGCCAATGCACGTGCAGTTGCGGGCGATGTCGACCTCTTCAAGGCGCGGGCGAAACGATTGGCCGGCGGGCTCGAACCGGAATTGAGCGTGGCCGTCGACGTGATGTTTCCGCTTGCGCCGTTCACCTCGGCTGTGGCTGCTTTCCAAAAGGAATTCCCGGCAACTCTGCTGAAATTCGACATTGAGTCGAGCGCCGTGGTCGAGCCCGTACTGGACGGGCGCTGCGCCATCGGTGTTTGGGGTATAGGCCCTTGGTCGATCGTGCCCCCGCAGCTCACCCACGAACGGCTGCTGACCGTCCGGACGTCCATGGTTGCGTCGCCGCAGCATCCGCTGGCACGATATGGCGCGACGGTTCCGACAACCGTCTTCGCCGATCATATCCAGCTGGTTCACGCCGACCTAGCGATTTTTTTGCGAGGCGCATTCGGCGTGTTGTCGCCGAGAGTGTGGCGGCTATCCCATCTCGGGGCGAAGCTTGCCTTCCTGCGTGCCGGGCTCGGGTTTGGCACTATGCCGCTGCATTTGGTCGAGGCGGACCTCGCCAGCGGTGAGCTCGTTCAGATCGCTACGGAGGATGCGCCACCGGGAGGCCACATGATCACCATGTCGGCCGCCTATCGAACCGACAGTCCGCCGGGCCCGGCGGCGCGTTGGTTCATCGAGCACCTCAAACAAATCGAGCGCCTCAAACAAGAAGATGTGCAGCCGCCGCAACTGAAGGCGGCTCTGCCGGCGGCTACAATCGGCGCGTCCTCCGAGCGTCGGCGATTGCCCAACCGTTCGGATGTATCGCCTTGAGCGCTACCTGAATACGCGTTGTCTCGCACGCCGAGCGAGGATTGCCGTCAATGGCGTGGTTTCCTTGCGAGGGTACGACGACTAGACGCTTGCCGGCGCTTCGCGGCCGACGCCCTCGAGGCCGAGGATCGGGCCGTCATCTCTTTTGCCTGTCGTACGTCTTCTTGTTTGAGGTGCTCGATGAACCAACGTCCCGCGGGGCCCGGCGGACTGTCAGTCCGATAAATCGCCGACATGGTGATCACGTGGCCTCCGGGCGGCACCCCTTCCGTTGCGATCTCAACGAGAGTGCCGCTGGCGAGGTCCGCCTCGACCAAGTGCAGCGGCATTCCGCCAAACCCGAGACCTGCACGCAGGAAGGCGAGTTTCGCCCCGAGATGGGAAAGGCGCCAAGTCCTCGCATACGGAGGTCTGGACACCAGCGTTCGAGAGAGATCCGCAGGATCGATGTGTGTGAGATGGACGTACTCGTCGAGAACGGTTGTCGGAATCGGCCCGCGGCGGGTCGACAGCGGGTGCTTAGGCGAAACGACTATGGGTATCCTCACCGTCAGCAGCCTTTCGTGGGTGAGTTGCGGCGACGCGAGTGACCATGACCCCACTACACCGACGGCGCAGCGCCTGTTGAGTACGGGATCGACAACGGCGCTCGACTCCACGTCAAACCTCAGTAGGGTCGCGGGAAATTCATTCTGGAAGGCGGTGACAACACGGGTGAACGTCACCTCCGGGAACATGACGTCGACGGCCACGCTCAGTTCCGGTTCGAGGCCACCAGCCAAGCTCTTCGCCTGCGCCTTGAAGGCAGCCACGTCGCCCGCGACTTTACGCGCGTCGGCGAGCAGCGCTCGACCCTGATCCGTCAGCACCGGAAAGCGGGCGCTGCGATCGAACAGCTTCACCCCGAGTTGTCCCTCCAGATTCGCCAGGGTCTGGCTGACCACGGACTGCGCGCGACTCAGGCGGCGGCCCGCTGCCGAGAAACTTCCTTCATCCGCAGCAACGATGAAAATGCGGAGTTGATCGAGCGAAACACCATCCAGCATACATCTGCTCCAGCGATACATCGTATCGAGTGATATAGGCTACCAAGTCAGATGCCTCAGCACTACTCTTTCCAGATGCAACATGCGGTGCACGGTGGGGCGGACGCTTCGAGCCAAGAGTGGCCGATAGAGTAAGGAGTATTTCTCATGGCTAACTCAATCGCTCACGGAGTCCGCTCGACCGCCAATCAGGTCCTTGCGGGTATCGACCTCACGGGACAATGCATCTTAGTCACGGGATGCAATAGCGGAATCGGATTCGAGACGATGAATGCGCTGGCCGCAAACGGCGCCCGCGTTATTGGGCTTGCAAGATCGTGGGCCCGCGCAAAGGATGCGTGTGCCGAGGTTGGCCCTCGCACAATTCCCATCGCGTGCGACCTAGCCGATCTCGACTCGGTTGCCGCGGCGGCCAAGGCGATAAGGGAGCTTCAGGTTCCATTGGATGCAATCATTGCCAATGCGGGGATTGGCAACCCATCGACACTGCAAACTCGATATGGAGTCGAACTGCAGTTTCTGGTGAACCACATCGGCCACTTTTCCTTGGTGAATCAGCTGACCGATCTCGTGCGTGACGGCACCGGACGCATCGTCATGGTAAGCAGCAGCGCGAGCGTCATGCACGCCCCTCGGGAAGGAATCATGTTCGACAATCTTGACGGTGATCGATTTTACGATCCAATGACGTTTTACGGACAATCCAAGTTCGCGGTAGCCTTGTATGCCAAGGAACTGTCGCGTCGACTGCGTGGACGTGGCATTGCCGTCAATTCGTTGCATCCCGGTGCGACGAGGGGTACGGGTCTGCGCAAGAACGTAGGGCTTCCCTTGCGTGTCGTGCTATCGCCCATGCAGCTGTTCATGAAATCGGCAAGCCAGGGAGCGGCCACGCAGACGTTGCTCGCAGCAAGTCCTCTGGTCACCGGCATCACCGGTGAATACTGGTCGGACTGCCGAATTGCGGAAGGGAATCCACTGCTGACTGATAGTAACCTCGCAAAGCGCCTCTGGAAGGTCTCTGCGCACATTGTTGCAGCAAACAACCTATCCCCATCGAAATCTACGCTGGGGACTGCACGAATGCGCAGGGCGTCAAAAGTAGCCGCCATCAAGTAAAGCAATTTTCTGAATCGACGCATCGAATGACGCTTTACGCAATGCGAGCGAGGTTTTGCTTTGGCGTTATTTCGCAATCAATACCACTGCATCAAAGTGAGATCCAGGCAATGAGAGGAACGGCGTGAACGGGTCGGAAATTGTATTGCGGTTAGGGACTGCTCTCCTATTCAGCCTCTCAGGTTCACTCCTATGCGCCGGATGCGCTCAGAAGAAATCGTCACCGCCGGAGCCCCCGCGCGCACAAATCACCCGGGTAGTCGAAAGGGATGTCAACATCTATGGCGAGTGGGTGGCAACGCTGGATGGATATGTGAATGCACAAATCCAACCGCAAGTCACCGGGTATCTGATCAAACAGGATTATCGGGAAGGTTCCCTCGTTCACAAAAACGACGTGCTCTTCGAGATCGATCCCCGTCCGTTTCAGGCTGCGCTGGATCAGGCGAAAGCCCAACTGGCACAGGCGAAGGCGCAGCTTGACAACGCGGCGCTCAACGTCAAACGGGATATCCCGGAAGCCGAGGCGAATGCCATTGCGCAAAGCCAGCTCGAGGGCGACACGCAGATGCAACTGGCCGCCAAAGCGACTGTCGAGGCCGCCCGTGCCGCTGTCGAGCAGGCGGCGCTGAATTTGAGTTTCACCAAGGTGCGCTCGCTCATCAGCGGAATCGCCGGTATTACGCAGGTCCAAGTCGGTAACCTCGTGACCCCATCGACCGTGCTTACGGGAGTCTCCCAGGTGGATCCCATCAAGACTTACTTTCCGGTCAGTGGGGAGGACTACCTGCGGATTGCCGATAAGATTCACCCTGAGACCGTGAATCTGCTCTCCAGCGCCTCGCCCATACCGCTGCAGCTGATACTCTCGAACGGCAGCCCTTACGCCCACAGCGGCAGCATTCTCTTCGCCGATCGGCAAGTCGATCAACAGACCGGAACGATCAGAATAGCCGGGGCATTCTCGAACCCCGGCAACATTCTGCGCCCCGGGCAATACGCCAAAGTGCGCGCCGTAACGCAGATCCTCAAGAACGCATTGCTGGTACCGCAGCGCGCCGTATCGCAACTGCAAGGATCAGCTCAAGTCGCAGTGGTGGGACCTGATAACAAGATCACCATTCGCGCCGTTCAAACCGGCGAGCGCGTCGACACGATGTGGGTCATTAGCAGCGGCCTGGTGGCTGGAGATCGGGTCGTCGCGGAAGGCACTCAGAAGGTGAAAGACGGCAGCACCGTGACACCCGTTCCGTTCAATACTCTGTCCGCCGGTAACTAGAGAATGTCCAAGTTTTTCATCAATCGCCCGATCGTCGCCATGGTGATTGCGATCCTGACGGTCATCATCGGCGCAATCACGATTCTGGGGCTGCCCATCTCGCAATTTCCCAATATCGTTCCCCCCGAAACCAAGCTGCAAGCGACGTTCGTCGGTTCGGATGCGGAGACGCTCGCACAATCGGTGGCCACGCCCATCGAGGAACAAATGAGCGGCGTGGACAACATGAACTACATGTATTCGGTGAATGCGACGGCCAACGGCCAGATGACCATGATTGTGGATTTCGGCGTTCAGACGGATCCCAACACCGACCTCATTCTGTCCCAGATTCGGGAGACCCAGGCGGCGTCCCAACTGCCGCCGAGCGTAACGCAGTACGGCGTGACCGTACAAAAGTCGACGAGTGCACCGCTGATGATCGTGGCGCTCTATTCACCCCACGGCACGCACGATGCGAAATTCCTCGCCAACTATGAATACATCAACATCAACGATCCCGTTACCCGCGTTTCGGGAATTGCCAGCGTGCAGGTTTTCGGCGCCGGACAGTACGCGATGCGGATCTGGCTCAAACCGGACCAGCTCACCAACCTCGGCGTTACCGCATCCGACGTTGTGAATGCCGTTCAATCGCAAAACACCGTCAATCCTGCGGGACAAATGGGCGGGGAGCCGGCCCCCAAGGGCCAGGAGTTCACGTACTCGGTGCGAGCGCAGGGCCGTCTGATTACACCGGAACAGTTCGGCGACATCATCATCCGCGAGAATCCTAGTGGGGGCGCCGTGCGGGTGAAGGACGTGGCGCGCATTGAGCTCGGTGCGCAAAGCTATACGCTGATGGGTCGCTTGAACGGAAAGCCGGCCGCTCTCCTCGCGGTCTATCAGCTGCCCGGCTCCAATGCGGTCAACGACTCCCAGGCGGTCCAGGCGCTGATGGCGCAGTTGAAAAAGAGCTTTCCGTCCGACATCGACTATGTCATCGCGCTCGACCAAACGAAGGCCGTCACCGAAGGTATGCGGGAGATCGTGCTGACGCTCGGCATTGCGCTCGTGCTCGTGATCATCGTGGTCTACCTCTTCCTCCAGGGCTGGCGCGCGACGCTGATACCGCTGCTCGCCGTTCCGGTGTCGCTGGTCGGCACGTTCGCATTCTTCCCGCTATTCGGCTTTTCCGTCAATACGTTATCGATGTTCGGATTGGTGCTCGCCATTGGCCTGGTCGTCGACGACGCCATCGTGGTGGTCGAGGCAGTCGAGCGTCACATTGAGGAAGGCATGGCGCCGAAAGATGCCGCCCTAATCGCCATGCAGGAGATTTCCGGGCCCGTCATCGGTATTGCTCTCGTGCTCTCCGCGGTATTCATACCCACAGCGTTCATACCGGGCATCACCGGACGGATGTACCAGCAATTCGCGGTCACCATCGCGATTTCGGTGATCATTTCGGCATTCAACGCGCTGAGTTTGAGTCCGGCTCTGGCGGCGCTGCTGCTTCGACCCAAGAAGCCCAGCTCGGGGCCACTGCGAAAGTTCTTCAACTGGTTCAATCATGTCTTTGGGCGCGCGACCAACGGCTACGTGAACGTTAGCAGGACGCTGATTCGCAAGAGCGGGCTGGCGGTCATTGCCCTGCTGATTTTCGGTGTCGTAGCCGTCTTTTTCGGCGCGAAGTTGCCTTCCGGCTTCTTGCCGGACGAGGATCAGGGATATGTCTACATCAATCTTCAGCTGCCGAATTCCGCCTCTCTGGAGCGCACGGAGAAAGCCGCGCATGCGATAGAGGATATCCTCGCCGAAATGCCCGGCGTTCGGTACACCACGAGCATCATTGGTTTTAGCCTGCTCAGCTATATCCAGACGAGCTACAACGCATTCTTTTTTGTGACCCTCAAACCGTGGTCGGACCGCAAGGACAACGCCGAGCAACTCCAGGCCATCAAACAGCGACTGAATCAGCAGCTGACCAAGCTTCCGCAGGGAGCTGCCTTCAGCTTCTCGCCCCCGGCCATTCCCGGTGTCGGCACTTCCGGTGGTTTCACCTTCGTGCTCGAGGATCGGGGCGGCAACGACATTCCTTATCTGGCAGCGAACGTCGATAAGTTTTTAGCCGCTGCCCGCAAGCGCCCGGAAATTGCCGGGATCAATACGTCCTTCCTGCCGAGCGTTCCGCAGGAGTTTGTCGTAGTCGATCGCGACAAGGCGCTCAAACAAGGCGTGGCGATCTCCGACGTCTACACCACCTTGCAAGCGTATATGGGGGGTATCTTCGTCAACTACTTCAATCAGTTCGGTCGCCAATGGCAGGTCTATGTGCAGGCCGACGACAACTATCGGGCCGCCGCGCAAGACATCGGGGAATTCTATGTTCGCAACAGCACCGGCACAATGGTCCCGCTGGCGGCTTTGACTACATTCGAGCCGCGTTTCGGCCCCGAATACGTCATGCACTACAACGAGTATCCTTCGGCCCAGATGAACGGCAGCGCCGCACCCGGCTACAGCTCCGATCAAGCCATGGCCGCTCTCGAGCAAGTGTTTGCGCAAACCATGCCCCAGGACATGGGCTACGACTACTTGGGCATGTCGTTTCAGCAGAAGTTGGCGGAGCAGGGCGTGTCGTCCACGACGATTTTCGGGATATCCCTGCTATTTGTTTTCTTGATTCTGGCGGCTCTCTATGAAAGCTGGGCGCTGCCTTTCAGCGTATTGCTGAGCACGCCCGTGGCAGTATTCGGTGCCTTCGGAGTGCTGCTGTTGCGGCGTCTATTCATCCAGGCCTTTTACCCGGCGTATATGGTCGATATGGAAAACGACGTGTACTCGCAAATCGGTCTGGTGATGTTGATCGGTCTGGCGGCGAAGAACGCAATTCTGATCGTCGAGTTCGCCAAGGACGAGTATGAGAAGGGCAGACCGCTGGCCGATGCCGCGCTCGCCGGTGCGAAGCTGCGTCTGCGGCCCATCTTGATGACCTCATTGGCGTTCGTATTCGGCTGCGTGCCACTCTGGTTTGCATCGGGTGCGGGCTCGGTCGCCCGGCGAATCATGGGGACCACGGTGATCGGCGGCATGCTGGCCGCGAGCGCGATCGGTATCTTCTTCATTCCCGCAATTTTCTATTTTGTGGAGAAACTCGCGGGCACGACGCGGCCGGACACAGCCCCCTCTGCGGTCGGCACGCCTGCCGAGAGCAATTGAAGTGAGAGCTTTCGCACTCCTGACATTCGGACTGCTACTCTCCGGGTGCATGCTCGGGCCGAATTACAAACGGCCCGCGATCGACGCACCCGGCGTCTATCGCGGCGACAGCCCGTCTCCCATCGCCTCATCGGAATCGCTGGGCGATGAAAAATGGTGGGAACTGTTCGACGACCCCGCGTTGCAGCAATTGATTCGCACAGCGTTACGGCAGAACTACGACGTGCTAATTGCAGCAAGCCGCGTTC
>Ga0099792_10000989_pt1 | contig 10419 bp, 8 predicted proteins | sample Rivendell_Oct201_8_FD_83780 | JGI IMG/M metagenome (GOLD analysis project Ga0099792, IMG submission 83780) | Vadose zone soil microbial communities from the Eel River Critical Zone Observatory, Northern California, USA -... | ecosystem: Environmental > Terrestrial > Soil > Vadose zone >...
CTGCACGCGCAATCCACCTACGGGTCGATCGCCGGCACCGTGACCGACACCTCCGGAGCAACGGTGACCGATGCCAACGTCACTTTGACCAACCTGGGCACGTCGGAGAAGCGCACACAGTCGAGCGGCAGCGACGGCCTCTTCACGTTTGTGAACCTGTTCCCGGGCCAATACCGGATTGACGTGGAGAAGGCGGGGTTCAAGCATTACACGCGCACTCCGATTACGGTCGAAGTTCAGCAGAGCGTCCACATCGACGCCCCCCTCCAGGTCGGTGAGGTTACCCAAGTCGTCGAAGTAACGTCTGAAACCCCGCTGCTGCAATCCGAGACCTCTTCGCTCGGCACGGTCGTCGACACTCGCGAAGCCAATGAGTTGCCCCTGAACGGACGAAACATATACAACCTCACCACAATCACTCCCTCGGTCGTCCCCCAAGGCAACACCACTGGGACGGTTGTAGGTAAAAACCCCTTTGATTTCGCTAACTATCAGATTGGTGGTGCATTCGCCAATGAAGCTGCGGAATACCTTGACGGTCAACCCCTGAACATCGGGTATATCAACCTGCCTCTTGAAGTGCCGACGCAAGACTCGATTGGCGAGTTTAAGGTGCAGTACAACAATCTGGGCCCGGAGTGGGGCAAGTTTGCCGGCGGGGTCATCAACCTGAGCACCAAGTCGGGTACCAATACCTGGCACGGCTCCGCATATGAATACCTGCGAAATAAGGCTTTCAATTCCAACGAATTCTTCAACAAGAATCAAGAGCTCTCAAGTGGCAAATCGAACACACCGGTACCATTCACGCAGAATCAATATGGCGTCACCATCGGCGGAGCGGCAATCAAGAACAAGACTTTTGCTTTTTTCAGTTGGGAGGCCTTCCGCCTACGATCCGCCACCGTCTTTTCTACCAACGTTCCGACGGCCGCCGAGAGAACAGGCGATTTCTCTGGCGCAGGTGTCCCGATCATTTACGATCCACTTTCGGTGAATCCCGCCGCGTGCACCAATCCCAAGCTTCCCTGTTCTCGAACGGCGTTCAATGGCAATCTCATTCCGGCGACTCGGCTCAATCCGACTGCGGTGTTTCTGCTCAAGTACCTTCCACTTCCGAACAGTACGTCTGCTGCTGACAATTTCGTTAAGGCTACCAGCACTGGCGGCAACATCGACGAATACGTGGCGCGCGTAGACCAGACAATTAACAGCAAGAGCACGTTGTTCGGAAGGTTTACCTTCTGGAAGCTCTTAAGCCTGGCGCAAGATCCGTTCGGTACCGGACTGTGCAAGGACCGCTGCGCTGAAAACAGCAAAAGTAAAAGTCTGGCTATCGGCTACAACTACCAGATCACTCCCAACACCATCGCGAACCTGAACGCCAGTATCAGTCGCTTCCAGTACATCCGTAATCCGATCAATTCAGGGTTCGATGTGACAAAAGAGGGCTGGCCCGCTTCTTACAACGGCGCCGTGCCCAAGCTGGAGCTCACTCCGCTGACCCCGTGTTTCGCGATCAGTGATCCTACGGTCACTTGCAGCCAGGGACAGAGCGCCATTGCCGATCACAATACTCAATTCAATATTTCGCCGCAGATCACAATGATTCGAGGCCGCCACACTTTTGCCTTTGGCGGTCAACTCGAAGAGGGCTACGACAATTACCTCCAAACCAACACGGGCGGAGGATTAATCTCGTTTAACGGCTCGTGGACGCAAAGTTTGGCCAGCAATTTTTGTAATACGACAATTTGCGCCACCGGCGGAGTCGACTTCGCCGATTTCCTGCTCGGATATGGCCTGGGGCAGGGCGCGGCCTTTGGCAACCAGACCACCGGTTCTCTGGTCATTTCCGGTCCGATCTCAGGAAAGCAGACCTATCGCGCCTTGTTTTTTGGCGACACTTGGCACGTTACCCCCAAGCTCACTCTGAACCTCGGTGTACGCTACGAACTACAAGGGCCGTGGTCGGAACGATTTGACAAAATGACCTACTTTAACCCCACCGCTACGAATGCTTCCGTGACCGGCTGCGGCGGAGCGGGAAGTCCGTGTCGAGGCGATCTGTTCCTCGTCAAGACGGGAGTGAATCACAGCAGAAACAATTTACCCCTGTCGTATAAAGAGGTCCTCCCACGGCTGGGATTTGCGTACTCCCTCGATTCCAAAACCGTAATTCGCGGGGGATACGGGATATTCTTCATCCCCAACTACGTGTCATTCGGCACGAATCCTTACGTTGATCCTGTCAGCAGCGCTACGTCTAACTTCTTCGCGAGCAACAATGCCGGCCTGTCGCCCAGCGCGACGCTCAATCAGAACACCTGCAGCCTGGCCTCGCCAGGCGGCGCGGCCAATTTTAGCTGTTCGGGGCAGGGACCATTCAACCAGAACGGTGCGAGCGCCTTGGTCGGGGTTCCGGGACGCAACCCTCAACCGAACGTTTCGCAGTACATTTTGACGCAGAATAATTTTTCGGCAACAGGCTATACCGTCCAGAAATACGGATATTTAGAGCAGTACAACTTCGACATCCAACGTGAACTGCCAGGAAAATTCTTTGCCGATGTGGCCTACGCTGGATCGCACGGCGTGCATCTGGAACAATTCAACACCAACATTAACCAGATACCCGATAGTTTCATCGCTCAAGCTCAGCAACAGGCGGCCGCGGGTCAGGCCGTGACTATCGCCACCCCGGTTTGCCCACCCGCGCCAGCCAGCTGCGCCGGCATCTATCCTTTTAGCCAAAATCTTCCTGGAGCCCTGGGTCCCACCGGTCTTGTACAGGGCCAGCTCGACCGACCATATCCACAGTATTCGGGACTGAATCTTAATGGCTACGGTTGCTGCAGCAGTAATTACAATGCCCTGCAGGCAACCGTCACGCGCAGATTCACGGGTGGTGGCACCATGCTGGTGGCGTATACGAACGCCAAGCTGATGTCTAACACGGATACGCTTACCTCCTGGCTGGAAGGCGGAACAACCGGTGGAGTCGGAAGCGTACAAGACTGGAACAACTTGAAGGGAGAGCGTTCGCTCTCGTCGCAGGATGTTTCGCAACGACTCATCATCAGTTATGTCCTCGATCTTCCTTTCGGGCGCGGCAAGAAATACGCGTCCAGCGTCAGCGGCGCTTCAGACAAGCTGGTTTCCGGCTGGGGATTGGATGGGGTCACCACATTTCAGCGCGGTTTCCCCGTGAAGATCAGTGATGGGAAGGGCAATTCTCTGACCGCTCTGAGCCTGGGAACTGGGACGCTCAGGCCCAATTCTGTATCCGGCTGCAGCAAGTCAACGTCGGGCAGCGCTGTGGCGAGGCTTTCGGGGTGGTTCAACACCGGTTGCTTCACTCACGCAACAGGGTATAGCTTCGGCAACGAGCCGCGTGTTGATGCCACACTGCGACAGCAAGGCGTGGTCAACTTCGACTTTGCAGTGTTCAAGAGGACCTCCATCACCGAGAGAGTGAATATTGAATTCCGGACGGAGTTCTTCAATCTGTTCAACCATCCTCAATTCGGACCGCCGAATGGAACATGTTGCTCAGACAACAATAAAAACTTTGGTGTTGTAACCAATACCGTCAATCTTCCTCGCCTGATTCAGTTTGGTTTGAAGTTAGCTTTCTGAACGCGGGGAAGACAGTGCAGGTCCGGGCCATGCAGGCCCGGACCCTTTTTCTTGGTTTCGAAACCGTCCGTCTGTGTGGGACTGCCCAGCGCGTCCCTTTGCACTGTATTCCTGCGGCTTCTGCTACTCTTCCGTCCTATGAGAACCATTCCGGAAATTGACTACTCAGAGGCAAAGCGGGTTATCGACCTCATAGTTGGAAAAGCTTTGCAGGAACAGAAGGCTGTAGTGGTCGCCGTCGGCGATTCGCATGGCGAACTCATCGGCTTTGCCCGAATGGACGGTGCGCCGGTCTCTTCCATCCGCATCGCCATGAACAAGGCATGGACTGCCGCGAGGGCGCGCAAGCCGACGCAGGAGATCGGAGAAAAGGTCAAGCATCCCGAGAAAGGCTATGACATCGCCTACTACGGCGATTCCAGGTTCGTTGGTTGGGGCGGCGGTGTTCCGGTCTGGAAGAATGGCGAGGTAGCTGGGGCTGTCGCCGTTAGCGGATTGTCGTCGACCGAGGATGTCAACCTGGCGAACCTGGGTGCGGAACTGATCACCCACGCTAATAGTTAACTATAAAGATAATAATTAGGTATCGGTCAGCCGTGGAAACGGCAGACTCAAAGTAGCGATCGCGCATGCGGAGCCACGCGCATGGTGATAAACCCACAAAACTGATCCCCACCAAAATATTGGAGTAGTGACAGACTTCGGATGCATTATCCATCGGCCTGCGCGATAGTCTCTGCCTTACGATGGGAAACAGGTATTGCCCCCACCCAAGGACCGCACACCTATAAATTGTCCGGCCCTTGAGCAGAGGGGTTCAGGAGACTACCCCTTTTTAGAGGCATGCCTCGTGTGTACGGTTGCCGGCCTATTGTATGGGTTTACCAAAAGTGGTAAATTCTGTGAGATTCTGTTGAACGCGCAGACTCGGGTTCCGCGTAGTGGGTCGCGTCGAACTCAGGGAGAGACGTCCACCATGGAAAAGCGAAGTCTTCGTATGGTGAAGACCGGGCCGCCCGCTGTGGGTGTCTGCGAGGCCTGCAGCGCCATGTTCAAATCCCATCTGCGCCAGGCCGTCCAATCCAAGTGGGAAATTGAGGTTCAGTTTGAGAGGCACAAGTGCAAGCTTCCGCAAGCCAACCAGGCCGCTATGCGGATGGCGAGAGAGGCGATTCCGGGAAAATGATGTGACATTGCAGTTCGGTGACCGCAACCAGTAACGAGAACTTCTTGAGAGGCAACTGGTGCTTCAGTGAAAGGTAAGGAAAGAGAGCGGTTGTTGGAACTTTGCGCGCTGGCCGCGAACGAACCAGACCACGATCGACTAATGGAATTGGTGAAGGAAATCAACGACCTTTTCCAAGCCGACGAAAGGGCCGAGGCCATCGAAAAGCGCACCAGGCAGCACAACAGGCCGGCGAGCCCTGGCAGTGAGAAGCCTTAGTGATGTGAGCACTCGGGGAACCTGCATTACGCAGAAGCGCACCCTTATAATTTGGGAGAGAACCCACGTGACAAGCCCCGTCAGAGCGTGCTTCCACGATCTCTAAACCGGCTTAAGTTTGTAACATTCGCCTCACGTCGTTCTCTCGGACGCCGGCCATCCTCCAGAAATACCATCCAGATGACCGTCCAACCATTTTCCCCATCGCAATCAGGCGGTCCGCCCCCGGCTTTTGGAGACCGCGCTCCCATCGCGAAATCGTAATGGAAGAACATCTGAGTTTTCTTCCAAACTGAAGCTGATTCAATCGGAGTTTTTCGCGAACTGCCCTGATCCTGCATGCCCATGTCGGAATTGGAGAAGCGGGAAGTTTTCGAGGACGCGCCATTTGTTTGCGGCAGTCGAGTGGCGGGGTGCGGGGGGACAGTCCCCTAAATAATGCGACACAGAAAAGCGAACCAGCGGCGATCCCAGCGGAGCGGGGACAAAACTGCACCAGTCTAGAAGCTAAAAGAGGATATCGCGAACCCGTATCGGCTGCCATACGAGAAATACCGTAGCAGCCAGCGTTGGTTCGAACCTGATCACTTGATTCTTTTTATTGATTCCGCGTGTCACTGATCGGATAAGACTCTGCGGCCTGACCTCGCGCCATGTAGATCAGCTTGGGCAGGATATCTCCGAACGTTGAACTCGCCGCTAGTACCGGGGATGCATGCTTGCCGGCACAATTCCGTGCTCGCATTCACGAGTTCCGGCGCGCAGCCAGAGTTCAAAGCAACCTCTTAGTTGCCGTGCCAGTACATCGGCCATCCTAAATAACGCACCGCTGCTTCATGCACAGCACCCGCGGTAGTGGAGAAATTGGCCGCCACGTGATGTTCAAACCCGTTTTCGCAGATGTAGCGCAGCAGTTTCTGTAGCGCTGGAATCTCCACAACGCCCGCTCCTCCGAAGGTGTTCAATGCATCATTGGTAAATGCGCCCTCGCCCACGTAACCCCGCATGGTGCCAGCGGTATCATCGGTCGAGAAGCGAGCAAAACTCATCGCCCCGGCCTTAACCTTACCCACCACGGTTCCAAAGGTGTTCTCCTTGCCCACTGTCCCTGCGATAATCTCCTGAAAATCCATGCGGAAGTCCTGGAAAAAGTGCTTGGGCAGGTTGCTGCAATGGAAGCAGACGGCCTTGTTGGGATCATCTCCGTAATTATTGTTCCAATCGAGAAGAGCGCTGGGGGTCTCTGAGGCCAGCGCCAGCGCGTGCATGCTGAGCGTGCCGCAGACGTCGACCTCACACGCTGCGGGGAACAGATTGTTGCTCATCATGCTCATGATGGTGCAGGGAACCACGCCGAAATACTCTTCCATTGAGGTCCAGCATTGCACGGCGCTGATTCGAACGTCAGTCGACTTCATCCAGTCGTCGATCACGTAGCCGAGTTTCGCCATCTTCACCAGGGCGGCATCGGGAACTCCGCCGGTGGTCACGTACTTGCGAATGTCCGCTAGTTTGCCTTGCACTCCGGCGTGGTCGTCTTTCAGCTTCGCAATGCGGCCAAACACCTCCGACAGATCCAGAGTCTCGGTCGAAATTCCTGAAGCCTCGAGCAGTTTCTCGCTGTAACGCACCGTGTTAAACGCCGTGGGGCGCGCACCGATGCTGCCAACGCGCAGGTTGCGCATGCCGTTGGCCACTCGGCAGACTGCCGCGAACCAGGCTAAGTCTTTCTTGAAGTCCTCGGAGTCCAGGCTGACGGTGTGCAGCCGGGTCAGAGAATAGGGAATCCCATATTGTCTGAGATTGTTACAGGCCGACATCTTTCCGCAAAAGCTGTCGCGGCGGTGAAGAATGGTCATCTTCCTGGCGTCGTCCGGCGTCGCTTGCACCAGCACCGGAACGTCAAGGCGCGCCAGCCGCAAGGTGTCGGCGATCGCGCGCTCGTCTCCAAAATTTGGAAGGGTAACGATTACTCCGTCCAGCCGCTCGCGGTTCTTCTGGAACAGGGCGGCGCACCGTTTGGCCTCCTCGTGCGTCTCAACGGCGCCGTGCTTACTCTCTTCGGGCCCCAGCACAACGGAATCGATTCCCGCCTGCGAAAGCGCCTTGATGATTTCTTCCCGCCCGGTTTTCGCCAGTTGATCGGGGAAAAACCCGCGGTTCCCAACGATGACGCCCATCGTCATTTTCTTCTGGGACATAAAATCCTTGTTCGTCTGTAGATTAATTAAGAATTCCCGGACATACGTGCACGTTCCCGTGCCGGCGAAAAACGTAGACTAAAGAACACGCCCAGGATCAGCAAAAGTCCGCCCCACCAAACGTTGGCGTGGAAATCATAGAGTACAACCTGATGTTCCGGCGGCGAAACTAACTCATAAATTCCCCTGGCGAAAATTACCGCTCCATTCACCGCCAAGGATATTCCGATGAAGAACCAAATCGACAACGATCCCCCCGATTTCATCGTTCCTCCGTTACCAGAAAATGATTTGCAAAGCGACGAAGGCAGCGCCCACAATCACAGCCCAAAAAACCGGCCGGTGGAAGATCGAGACTTTTTCCTCTTGTGGAATGGGAGTAAGACCATAAACCAGGTCAGCCAACTCCGCATCCGTCTTGGGCTTCGTCACTAGACTGACTACAACCGTCACCACGACACAAATCAGCCAGCACCACAGCGCGCGAAACATATTCTGCGCCTGATCCTGCGCCTGCGACGAGAGCGCGACATATTTCACCGCTCCGGGATCAACTTTTACCCAGACATACATGCCGACCGAAGATAGAGTCCCGGCTAACAGTCCCCAGAAGCCGCCCGCAGGAGTCGCCCGCTTCCACAGCATGCCCAGAATCACTGTGCCGAAAAGAGGGGCGATAAAGAAACTGAAGAGCGCCTGCACGTAGTCCATGATGCTTTGAGCGTTCATCACCAAATACGCTGTTCCGATGCTTACTCCAACGCCCAGAACGGTGCACCAGCGCCCCATCGTGACTTTCGATTGGTCCGATGCGTTCTTGTTAATCAATGCGCCGTAGATATCGTAAGTCCAGACCGTGGCAAACGCGCTGACGTTGCCTGCCATTCCTGACATGAAACCGGCAATCAGTGCGGTGATGCCCAGACCCAGCAGTCCGGGTCCGCAGTAGCGCGCCAGCATGAGCGGAAGAACTTCGTCAAAGCTGTGCAGGCCCGCTGCTTGTCCCGCGTCGGACCAGGCTAGATCGGCCGGAACCAGCCGCAGCAGATTCCCCGTGTGGGGGTCGCGCAGCAATGCCAATCCCAACAGGCCGGGCAGGATGACGATGAAGGGAACCATCATCTTGAAAGCCGCTCCGATGATGGGTGCAAGCTTGGCAGAACGCAGATCTTTAGCCGCCAGGACTCGCTGCACAACCAGGAAGTCAGTCGTCCAGTACCCCATCGAGATGACTGCGCCTAGTCCGAAAACAATGCCCACCCAGTTAATCCCCATGGGATTATCGCCAAAGTTACCCAAGGTCGACCATGCGTGGGTGTAGGCACCAGGATTCGATACGTGCAACTCTGTGAGATTCGCAAGAATCTTCGCCTCCAGGCCGCTCCAACCGCCGGCTTCCACCAATCCTAAAATCGGTATCAGCAACGCGCCCGCCCAGATCAGAAAGAACTGCAGCACCTCATTGAAGATGGCGGACCGCAAACCTCCGAGTGCGACGTAAATTGCGACAGTTACTGACGACACAAGGATGCTGACGTGAATATTCCATCCCAGCACCACCCTCATCACCACGGCCATGGCATACATGTTGATGCCGCTCATTAACACGGTCATGAAGGCGAACGAAACGGAAGCTAGTGTCTGGCTGCCCGGACCAAAACGCAGTTTGAGATATCCAGGAACGGAATGGGTCTTACAGATGTGATAGAACGGCATCATTACCAGCGCCAGGAACAGCATTGCGGGAATGGCGCCGATCCAATACCAGTGTGCCGCGAGGATGCCGTACTTGTACGCGTTGCCTGCCCAGCCCATGAGTTCGAGCGATCCCAGGTTCGCCGACAGGAACGCGAGACCTGCCACCCACGCCGTCATCTCCCGCCCGGCCATGAAGAAGTCTTCGCCGGTATTGGCTTGTTCCTTCAGGTATAAGCCAATGGCCAGCACCAGCGCGAAATAGAAAACGATGATGACCAGGTCCACCGGCGACAAATTTACCAGGGTGGAGGAACTCAGCGTCACGAGAGCAGGATTCATTGCGTCTTGACCTGTCCGTAGTAGCAGTTTCGGTCATGCTTGCGCAGAAAGTGCCTGTTAAGGAGTTCATGTGCGAGCCCGGGCAATATTCGGGATATCTGCCCGGCTTGAACTTCGTCGCGTCGGAAAACAGAGAAACGCCAGATTCTAACACGACAAACGCCTTTGCTCAGTTGTGATGAAGGAAATCAGTCTGGATGAAAGGAGAGACGAAGCGAAGTGGTATTTGGACCGGACTCGAACATCGGCAATCAACTACAAGCTTGTTTTCCGTCTTGGGTCCCGATGTTCTGAATCGCGCCTTGCTCTCCCGCAAACCTCTAGGCACCGGCACGGGCTGAGTGTGCTTGCAAGCTTCGATCTGCAGACCCGGCTGTGTGTTCGAAATATCGCATGTAAGAACGGTGAATTCCAAACATCACAGGGAACACCGCCAGAGCCAGCTGCCACCCAGCGTGATGGCTCACTGTATTCACCATTGAGGCCATGCCCGCGCTGACTACATAGTAGGGGAATGACAATTGCGCCAGGCTCATCCAGATCCGCCGTAATGCCGCTCCTTCGGTCAGCTTGATGATGCCCGCGACTGGCGCAGTTTGTCCCAGAAAGAAAGTTGCGGTGGCAGAACCGAGCATCAGCGGTTCGGAGGCCCACGCCGCTCTCCCCATCCAACCCGCGTGCCATATCAAGCTGGCTACGCTGGTTGCGAAGGCCATCATGCTCACGTTGAATACCATCTGCTGCGCCTTGAACTTGGCGTCGCGCTTGGGCCAGGTTTGTATCATCGTGGAGACACATGCAATCGCTACCGCCTCCGCCGCACTTAGATTTACCACTGCCAGTAGGAGGGACGGCATGTTGACCGACATGTTTCCGTTGACGCCTGGCAGCTTGACCTTCATCCGCGACGTTACGGCAGCGAGTGCCAGTATTGCCAGCGCGTAGTATGGATGCAGCGCGTGGCTTGCCGATATGGCATAACCTGTGCTGAGCACTGCCGCCAGAACCATCGCGCCGATGTAGGCTTCAATTCTCCGTGTGTTGTTGCTCATGATCAGTCCCCTCTCTTTTGCTAGTCCGTTCACACGGTTAGTTTTC
>Ga0099792_10000994_pt1 | contig 10399 bp, 14 predicted proteins | sample Rivendell_Oct201_8_FD_83780 | JGI IMG/M metagenome (GOLD analysis project Ga0099792, IMG submission 83780) | Vadose zone soil microbial communities from the Eel River Critical Zone Observatory, Northern California, USA -... | ecosystem: Environmental > Terrestrial > Soil > Vadose zone >...
CGACGTCGCCCTGGTCCGCGATCGTGTTGAGCGCTTTCACGATTCCGGAGACGTCTGACGGCGCGGCGCTGGCGATCGCGCGCGCGACGTCGTTAATCGCAGCGGTGAGCGGGGCAAGGTCCATCGCCGGCGCCGTGGCGAGGGCGTTCAAACTTGCCGCCATCGAGGTAAGTTCGGTGACTATTTGCGTGAGATCGAGCGGCGCGCCGGCGCCGGCGCTCATCGTGATGAGCTGCTTCAGGATGAGGCCGAGCGTATTGGTGACCGAACCGATCGCGATGACCACGTTGGCGCAACACGCTGCGCTGGCGGCGCCGCCTGGACCCTGGCTCTGCCCGAGCTGGTTGATGGCGTAGATGATTGCGTTCGCGTTCGCGGCCATCTGTAGGCACAGCTCATAGGTGATTTCGTCGCCCTGCGGATCGGGCTGGCCGGTTTCGGGCGGTGACTGCGGCGGCTGCGTCGGCGGAAAGATAATCGGCGGTGGCAGCGGAATGGTGTCGGCCACGCAGGTTTCGGTCGCGAGGTCCCAGTGGGTTCCCGGCGGGCAAATTTGCTGACTCGGCGGCGAGGCGAGCGCGCACATGTCGCCGGCGTCGCCGTAGAGATCGGGTAGGTGGGTGTTATACATCCCGGCCGGACAATCGGGCGTCGCGGGCGTGCCGGCCGGCGTGGGTTCGAGCACGAAGGGTTGCGCCACGCCGTTCTTGTCGGTGCGGGCGTTAACCACGACGACCACGCTATGCTCGCCCCAATCGACGTTCCCGTCTATGTCGAGGTGCGCGCTGGCGTAGTACCCGGCTGGCCAGGTCTCCCACCCGGGTTGATACCAGTTGAGCAAGCCCCAGTCGCCAGTATCGCGGTTAACCCGAAGGATGTAGACCATGCAGCTGTCGGGAAACCGGCTTTGCACGGGAACGCCCTCGAGCGGGCCTAAAAAGGGCGGTGGGTGAAAGATGGGCATGCGCCAGCGCGGCTTACTCAGATCCCAGCGGTGGGAAGATACCAAATGGTCAAGGAGGTATCGGAGCCGGCGAGGTCGCTGCCCATCGACACGGACCATCCGGCGGGCACTACAAGTGCGGGAGTATTTGGCGGCCAGGTCTGGCCGATCAGGGTCCCAGCGCTGACGATGGGCACGTCAGAATACTTAGCTCCTGGGGTGTCGAAGTACATCTGGCCGAAGGCCGGCGCGCGCTGCGGACTGACGTTCGCGCAATTTGCAACGGCGGTGCCGCGATGCCCCTGAAACATATAGAAGTGGCAGAAATCGAACTGGTCCACGCTGAACATCGTGTTCCAGACTACGATTGCGCGGCCGCTGTTGTCGTTGTTGAAGAGTGCGATGTACTGGAATAGCAGGGCGCCGGTGGCGAGACTGGCAAAGTTGCCGATACACAGTTCGTCGAGGCGCCAGTCAGGCCACTGCCGCACCACAGTGCCGCGCGGCTTGGTGAAGACGAAGGGCATCGAACTAAGGCACCGGGACGATCTGGTAGTAAGTTACTACTTTAATGGTGCCATCGCCATTTTGCACGGCGGTGATATTGACGGTGAAGCCGGTGCCGATGCCGGGTTGCGCGCCGCCGGTCGCGGTCGCCTGGCCGGCGCCGGTGCTATAGCCGGTACCCGCGCCGGTAACGGCGAAGCTCGTGACCACGCCTAGAGCGCCCACTCCCGTGATGATATAGGTCGCGTCTCCACCGCCGCTCGTGATGGTGCCGGTGTCGTTAAGCGCATAGCCGGTGCCGGCGGCAGTTATGCCGGCGGCGCTGATTATGCCGGCGGCGAAGTGACCCGCAGTCAGTGCCAAATTGAGCGGGATGTTACTAACGCCTGAAGATGCAGTGATACCGGAGCCGTTGTAATTTATAAGAGGTAACCATGCTGCCGAGACTCCAAATCCGGTTAGTTGGGTTGGCCCAACACTGAGGACGGGCGCTCCAGTGGCGCCGATTTGTATATTCAAGCGCGGTGTTGGACTGAAATCGACGGTACCGAAGTTATAGAGTATCGCGACGGAGATCGGTTGGATTATCTTCCCGACCCCGGGAGCAGGGACGACTGCAATCAGACCTCCGCTAAATGCGATTAGTTGGGCCGCACCGATGGTAACGTTTGAAACCAGCATCGCTTGCTGGCCCGGAGCGAGGCCGAAATTCTGAATGCGCGGCATCGCGGCTACGCGCCGGTGAGCGCCCGCTCGAGCATGTGGAGGGTGCCGCCGGCGGCGGACGAAATCGCATAGAGCGGCCGGTTGACGAGGTCGCCGTCATAATACCAATCGTCAATGAATGTTCCCGCCGGTAGCAACAGGAACCCGGTGGCGATCTGGACGTTCGGCGAGTAGGAGATCGCGAAGTTGGTGACGCCGGTGTTACTCAGGGTGCGGCCGACGCGCTGGCCGAGGCGGCCGGAGCCAAGCAGCACCGCGGTGGTGCCGATCGTGTAGTCGGTCTCGTAAGGCTCGGTGATGAAGCCGCTGCCGTAGAAGGTGATCAGCAGCTCCTGGACGGAGCGGAAATTCTGGACGAAGTCCAAGTTGTCAGGCATCGCGATGGCCGCCGTTCAAGGGACCATATAGATCTCAAGGACCAGGAGCACGGCGACCAGCACGATGATGACGATCTTGATTGCGATCTCCATCAGCTAGTTGTGGACCTTGGTCTTGAGACGCTCGAGGAGCGCGCGGAAGTTAGGCCGGTTGCCCAGGCGCATCACGATCTCGTCGAGCAACGCAAACATCAGCTCCTCGGGCGAGCGGTTATCGTCAGCCGTGGTTAACGCGGCGGCGTGCTCGGCCTCTGCGATCTCGAGCGCGGCGCGGGCTTTCGCTACCTGGTCGGCGGTTTCATCGGGCGTTGGCATGGCTGATACCTCTTTGGGTCAATGGAGCCGCACCGATCGCACCACCAGCGCGCGTTAGGGGTTAGTGCTGCACACCAGATGCAAATCCACATGATCGGGAATTTAAATTCCGCCGGTTACGATATCCGAGATCTTGATGACATCGAACCAGAAGTCTTCTTTGGTGTCGGCCGCGGTCGAGAAAATTTGCACCGTCGGCACCGTGTTCTGAAAGAACGTCAACCAAACTCCCCAATGGCTGATCGTGCCGGTGAGGTTGTTGATATAGCGCTGGCCAGGGAAATCAAGATCTGTCGGCGCCTGGACCGCGGCGCCGCCGGGACGCCAGAGCGGCTCTTTCTGCGGGGCCATGCGGAAGGCGATCGCTTTGGTGGACATCACGCGCGCGCCGACCAGCGCATAGTAGCCCGCGGGCAATCCGGGAGAGTCGAGAATCGGCGTCACCGAAGTGAAAGCGTTCGCGGTGAGCGTGGTGGTCGCGGTGCCGTGCACCGTGGTGAGCATCCCGTTGCCATTGAGAATCGGCCCAACCGCGAGCGGCGGCGGCACGGTCACCAGGCCATCGGTGAATTGCACGAAAACGGTTTCGGTCTCGGCGCCGGCCGAGGTCTGCGAAGCGAATATCGAGAAGGGCTCGGTCGGCCGCAGTGGTTTCGGGTTGCGCGAGAAATCCCATACCGCGGCCGGCGTATTCATCAGGGTGCCGACGTTGTTCGAGGCGAGGTTCGGGTACGGCAGCGGGAGCATCGACGGAGCTTGCGGCGAGATGTTTTCCAGCGTGACGCCGAAGCCAAATAGAGAATGCAGCTTGGAGAGCGTATCGGAGACCTGCATCGCGCTGCCCGAGGGTCCGAGCACGCCGGACGGTACGAAAGTCACTTGCTGGAGGACGTCGGTGACGCCGCTGGCGAGCGACGACCGAAAATATTCCATGTGAAACGCCATGCGATTGCTCCCCTGTGAGCGCTTTTAGCCGTGGTTTATTGAACGCCCTCGACGGAGTGACAAAGTCACACCACGCCCGCCGCTCGAGCTAAATTTTGCCCTTGTACGCGCGCATCCCGTTCGCCCAGGCGAGCATGCGGGCATTGTTGTTGGCGCTGCCGCCTTTGGGCATCGCGAGCACGGTCGCGCGCACCGTGGTTTCTGCGGCGGCGAGGGCTTGCGTCTTCTTGGCGTAATTTGCGGCTTTCTGCGTACCCGCGGCGCTGTAAGCGGCGGTGCCGTAAGTCGCGATCCCGTTGGCCATAGCGGCCATGTCGGTATTCGCGAGGCCAGTCGCGTAGGTTCCGGCGGCGATCGCACCCTGGACGCCGGTTGACCATGCCTGCTGATTACCTTGCGGATCGGCGTTGAAGGCGATGCGCGGCGCGAGCGTCTTGATCTGCCACTTTTGCGCGTTGTTGATTACGCCCGGCCCCCAGTTGGCGGCCATCGTGGCGGGATTGATTGCGGCGGTCGGCTGGATTACGGCCATGCTCAGCTCCTCGAGTGAAGTGCTGCACGGCCGGGAGATACGGAACCGCTGTCACGATTCCGGAAGCGTCCGGGCCGTGACAGCGGCGTGGTAGCATCGCGAGTTGTATGCTTCTGCGACTGGATGTGTCAATTGGACGCATGGAACCTTGGTTTCCCTATGCGCTCGTTGCGGCGTTTTTTTTCGGCGCCGCGTTCGGTGATTGGATGGCTTCCAGGAAGTGCTGCGGAATATTCGATGACCGCTAGTTTCACACCAGGCGGCGTTCCGGACGGCGCGCGCCGGCGCATCCAGGCGAGCACGAAGCTGCTGCACGAATGGTCGATCATGCAGCCGTGGGAGCGGCCGCCAATCTATGAGCTGCGCATCGGGCCGACGCCCCTGGTTGCCAATGCGCCAGTGCTCACGCCAAAGATTGAAGCGCTGCTGCGCAACTTCAACCGGTACGCGGACATGATCGGAATCACCCCAACAGAGCTTCAGGTAATCGAGGCGAAGATGGTCGCCGAGCCAGGCGCGATTTCGCAGCTTCAGCATTACGTGGATCTGGTGCATACCACGCCGCAGCTGGCGCCGTACGCGGCGCGGCGGGTGCAGGGCGTGCTGCTGTTCGCGGTGGGCGATCCGATCGTCGCGCAACGGGCGCAACAGGCAGGCCTTAGAGTCATCATTTTCACGCCCGCGTGGACCCAGGAATATTTGAACCTCAAGTACTTCAGGCGCCAATCAGTGATCCCGGCGGTCACTCCCGGAGGTCCAAACGAGGACTGACGCAAGGGTTATCCACACTATCCACAGGGCGACGAGCGCACAGGCGTCGCTGGAAAACGCCGCAATCGTCAAGGGAATCTAGAACAACCCTCCCCTTAAAATCTGCTCCAAATTATTCTCAAGGAATTGACGCCGAAAATTGCGTAGCTATTTTGGCGCACGACTATTGACAGGTGCCACCTGAGGCGACCATAACGGTCGTAATGTCCCTGGATAACCGTGGCGCACGTCTGAGCAGGCGGGATGTCGTTGAGCTGGCCCAGGCCTCGGAGCAGCTCGCCGTCGTCTCCGGGATGATTCGCAGCTCCGGCGTCAAGTGGGCCGAGGTGTCCGTCAACCTGCTGATCGTGGTGAATCAAACCGTGGTGCGGATCCAGCAGAAGGGCGCGTCGGCCTTCGCGCGCTACCTGGCGAAGCACGGGCCGGAAACGCGGGAGGAAGAGCCGCCGGATGACATGCCCGACTCTGAGCGTGCATTGCTTTATCCGAGGCCGCCTAAGGAGCCTGAGGAGGAGTAACGCGTGGCTGATGCAGGCCTCTCCTGTCCGTTGTGCCTGGTCGCGAACGATCCGGCCGACATGCTCGGCGTGGTGATTGCTCACGCGGTGCCGGTGCCTGATGCGCTGATCGGGCTTTGCAAACGCTGCGTAGTCGCGATCGTCAAAACTGCGATGGCGACTGAATTGATTTCGCCGGCGGAAGTATTCGGCGAGTTCCCGCCGGGCGACGCGATCGAGCCTACGCCCTGCGAGCTCTGCGGCATGCGGCTCGGCCACTCCGAAACGTGTCCGACTGGAAAGCCCGACTGTGCGGAATAGGTCTTATGTCAACCATCAGCGAAGTAAGCGCGGCGGCGATCTGCCCTTGCTCGCACGCGATGATCAGTCATCGGATTGCGCGGTGGCGCTGGCGTTTCGCGCTCTACTGCCTCGCGTGTCGTGGCTGGTGCGTGCTCAAGGCACCGCCAAAATGATCGGTGTTACACACAGTTTGATGTTGATGGCTGCCGTCCGCGTCCGTTGCCCCGCCGGCGCCGCGATCGGATGGTTGCCCCGGAGCGCCGATGAAGGTCACCCACGCAAGTGGCCCGCCTTCTTAGCCGCAGCAACGGCGGCGCTTCAGAGGCGGTGGCGTGGAAGCGGAGAGAGCAACCGGCGGCGAATTCGCCGCGACCTGGCGCAATCCCAAAGGCGAGATCGTCGGCAGCACGTTCGGGGGGACGATGTGCTGGATGCCGCTCAAGCCCTGGAGCCTGAGGATCTCGCGCGAAGGGTGGACCGGAATTGTGCCGTGCGGCGAATGCCCCGGTTGCCTCGAATTTTACCGGCGGCGCCTGGCCGATCGTCTGAACGCGAAGTACTCGAGTGCACAACGGGGAAAGCGCACAGGGATCAAACCCTGTCCGGAAGTGCTCAATGGACCGCGCGACCGCTCGAGTACTTCTCTTTTTCTGATTCGCATCTATGCGCCGATCGAGCATCACGCGGCGCTCAGCAGGAAGTTACATCGCCGGCGCGGGTTGCAGCTCGAGCCGGGATTCATTCGGCTCGGTGCGACCTCGTTCGCAGTGCTCTCGCACGTGAAGCGCTTGCCCCCCCTTTCGCTGCGCGGCGAAGTGCTCGAAACCCGTACCGAGCCGATATTTCTATCACGCGGCCGCCGCGCCTGGCGATCAGCGACCGGCGGGATGCTGGTGGCGCGTGAAGCGTACGGCGAGCAGCGTAACCGCTGGTACATCAGAGGGCTCCCGCGGGCGGAAAAGGAAAGCTGGAAGGTGCTCAGTCAGTCAGGAGAAAAAGGCTACAGCAGAAGTAGCGATCCGCGCGTTTGGAAAAGTTCCAAACTCGTTTTGGTTCCCCCTGAAGTCTGGCGGCTCGGTCGTGGTGATCGGCGAACAATCAGACGTGATCTCGGTAGGGCGAGCGATCCTGAAGCTGTTGGGCGTGTGATGGCGATGGTCTCCGCACTGGCGTCACGGAAGTCGCAATCTTCACTGATAGGTCCGGCCGCCAGGCCGGTCTTAACCCGTGAGCAGGTCTTGGAGTCGTACGCGATGGCGGCGAGGCGATCGAAAGCTGCGAGCGGGAGCGAGCGACCTTTAATTTCCCCCTCTCCCCCTTCTGAGGGGGGAGGTTACATAAGTTCTGTCCATATTGGTGGAGCCGATCCACCTGGTGGGACGTCCAAGCCGGCCGATTTCGCCGGTCTGGAGCCGTGGAAGCCGCGCCATTTCGCGGCGCTGCCGGAAGATTCGCTGAGTGAGCTGACGCATAAGCAATACCTGCATCGGAAGCATCGGAAATTGCTCGACGAGCAGCTCGAGCGGATCGCTCAGCGGCTCAAAGGAGGTTCGTGAGTTATGGCTCTAAGGATGACGATCGTATCGACGGAAGAGATCACCAAAATCGGCGGCGTCCCGGTTCGCGCGTGGATCGGCACGACCGAGAAGGGCACACAATGCACGGTGTTCGTGCGAGCGGTTGAGGTAGAGAGCGAAGCTGACAACGGCGAGTTCGAGCGCGAGCTGCTGGAGATCGCGCCGGTGGTCGTGTGCAATGTCGTCTAACCCCAAGGCGCGCGAGGATGCGGCGCTGAGTGCGGCGCCGGTGGTGAAGGCCGGGGTGGACGTCGCCGCGACCTTGGAGAACCTGGAGAAGGATCTCGCGATGTTGCGCGCGCGGATCGACGCCGGCGATCGCGTCGCGACGATGTCGTATGCGGTGCTGAGTGCGCAGCTGTTCGCGGCCGAGCTGCTACAGCGACTGGTCAAATTGCAAATCGCGCTGGCCGACGAAGGAGCGATGTGATGGAGCCCGAAAATAAGCCGCGCAAGGTGCGCTTTATCAGCGGGAAGCCGGCGCTCGTCGATGCCGAGGTCAACGATCTAATCCCGGAGTATGGGATCGCGTCGATCAATTTCTCCACCACCAGCGAAGGCGTGATCATCACTCTGTACCTGATTCACACGAGCGTGCTTGGCCAGATGCAGATCGCCCAGGGCGTCGTGAACGGCGGAGGAAGGCGCTAAATGAACGACTTCACCGAGGCTGATGTGCGCGCCGCGATCGCCGATTGGCGCCGCAAATACCGCAGAACCAGGCTTCTTAAGGCGCTCGCTGCGTCTGGCCTAATTTTCCTCATTTGCGGAAGCGCGGCACTTATCGCTTATGCGCTCGAATGGTGACTTAGCCTCAACTTCGTGGAAGGGATTTTATGGTAACTAGACACGCTTGGTGGCTGTGCTCGCGATGCGGACGAATCAACACAACCACGGGGCCCTGCCCCACCTGTGGGAGCAAGAGTTAGATCGCGAAATAGGTCTTATGTCAACTGGCCGCTTCAATGAGTGGGACTATACGCGCACCACTCCGGCGCCGGCCGGCGTGCGCACATGGATGTGCTCAATCAAGCACCACTACCACCTGATCAAGTCCTACAATGAGAAGCGCGGTCCGTCTTTCTTCTGCGCGACTGGCGGCACGACCAGTACTTGGCAAATTCGCCGCTGTTGCCGCTGCGGAGAAGTCGTCGAGCAGCGAATTATCTGAGACTGGACGTGCTCACTCTAAGTCGTCTGCACCGGGATCGTGACTGCGGCGGTCTTGGGTGAGATCAGTGCGTCGGTTGCGGCGCGTAAGGCGTTGATATAGCGGTCCGGAATCCCCATCGCCTGGAGCCCACCTGTAAATGTCGGATCGTCTATTTGTAGACGCTTACGCTGATCTGCGAGTGCGGAGACTCGCGCCCGCAATAGACCTGCTTCTGTGGGAGATTTCAGCAGCCCGTAAATCCATCGAAGTTCTCCACTCTGCTGTAACCCGGCAAGGGAAACCCACGCGGCTGACTGAGTTGGAGTCAGACCTGTTAGAACTAGAGCGGCTGCTAGACTCGACGCGTTCAAAGCTCCGGACTTGAAGCCAGCCATCGCGGCCTTCCGTTCTTCGGCGACCGTGGCGCGTTCGATTGCGGCGGCCTCGGCCAGGTTCTTTTTGAAGGTGGCGACGTTGGCAGCGGCCTCGGCCTTGCCGGCTTCCAGGTCGATCTTCCATTGCTGCAAGCCGAGGCCGGCGAGCTGAGCGCGATAGGTCGCGGCGGTCCAGACGCCGCCTTTGAAAAGCCCGGCGTACTCGACGATCAGCAGCTTCGCCTCGTCCACCAGGATCTCTGAATTGACCCGCCGGAGAATCAGATCATTGCGGTCGGTGTTGTGGTCGGCGGCGTCGAGCAGGCTGGTGAGATCGGCCTGGTCTAAAAGCCCCGCGCGGTACTGCGCCTCGTAAGCGGCTTGAAGCTGATGGCGCTGCGGCTGCGTGGACAGGTAGCCGGCCGCGACGATCATGCGGTGCTGCGACGCGGGCCGCATTCCTGAAAAGGTCAGCTCGTCCGCGATCTCGGCGTCGGTAAAGAGACCGGTGTCGATCAGGCGGAGCATGATGCGCGGCGACATCCCGTGCTGCGCGGCCGTTGCGGTTACCGGGTAGAGGTCCGTATGCCGCCCGTTGAACTTCAAAATCGCTTCGGCCGTGGGCTTGTCGATGAGGCCGCGCGCTAACCAGCTGCCGACTTCGCCTACACCGGGTAGCTCCTGCATGAAGGTCGCTTTTGCGTTGTGCTCGGCCTGTCGTGCCATCCCGTAGGCGACGAGCGGTCCGAGCTGCACCTCGCGGATCTCCTCGAGGCCGACGATCGCCAGGATGCGCTCGCTCAAGTGCTCTAGTTGTTCCGCTGTCCCTTCGCGGAAAACGGAGACGAGCATCTGCATCAGCTTAATGTCCAGCATCGTGGTCAGGACGTCGGCGAGTGCGGTGTCAGCGTCCGTGTTGGGGTTAAAGAGGGTCGGCGCACTCGACGGCCGGACTGCTGACTTGATCTTGTTGAGCGCCGCTACCAACGGGACTCTCAGGATGTTCCGCTGCGCCGAAAGCGCGCTTTGAATCATGCCTTCCGCCCAATTCGCGGCCGGTGCGGAGAAGGTTGCTATGGCGTTGACGGCTGCGGCCTCGTCGCTACCGATTTTCTTTATCCATCCGGTGACCGCGCGCACCGGCGCCGCGCCAGTGAACCACGAGACCGCGTCTGACCACTTGAGGCCCTGGAGGAGCTGGAGATCGTCGGCCGTGATGAATCCTTGCGTCTGCATGGAATCAAGAAACGCCTGGTCGACGTCGCCCTGGTCCGCGATCGTGTTGAGCGCTTTCACGATTCCGGAGACGTCTGACGGCGCGGCGCTGGCGATCGCGCGCGCGACGTCGTTAATCGCAGCGGTGAGCGGGGCAAGGTCCA
>Ga0099792_10001000_pt1 | contig 10361 bp, 5 predicted proteins | sample Rivendell_Oct201_8_FD_83780 | JGI IMG/M metagenome (GOLD analysis project Ga0099792, IMG submission 83780) | Vadose zone soil microbial communities from the Eel River Critical Zone Observatory, Northern California, USA -... | ecosystem: Environmental > Terrestrial > Soil > Vadose zone >...
ACATAGCTGTCGTTGGCGTCGGCCTCGCCGGAGAGCAGCGCCTCGAGCTCGCGGCGGGCGACCTCGGACTTGAGCTTCCTGAGCGCCTCTTCGGCGTCGGCGACGGCCTTGGAATCCTTCTCGGCCTCGCCGAGCTCGATCATCGTGATCTGGTCGTCAAGCTCGCGCTCGATGCGGGAAATTGCGGTGAGCTGGTCTTCGAGCGCGGTGCGCTCCTGCATCACGCGCTGTGCGCGCTGCTGGTCGTTCCAGAGGTCGGGGTCTTCGGCCGCACGGTTGAGCTCGTCGAGGCGCTTGCGCGCCTTGTCGAAGTCAAAGATGCCTCCTCAGCAGCCCGACCGACTGCTTGATCTCATCGACGGTTGCCTGAACTTCCGCGCGCATGGCCCTGTCCGGTTGCTTGCTCTAGCCGCCTATCTAGCGATCCGGACGGCATTCATAAAGCCCCTTCCGCAGCTGAAGGCGCAGCAATCATTGCCACAAAAGAGCCATCGGAATCCTGCTCAGCGCTCCCAGTCGGCCAGCGCCGCCTCAAATACACGCTTCCCGGACGCGCCCTTGTTGAGGGAGATGATGGCAGCCGACCCATCCGCAAATTTCACCAGGATATCCAGCCGTGACAGCGCCCGCAGCGCCTCGGCATTGTGTCGGGCATTATCCCTTTCGGCCGAGAGACCGAACAGGAACACACCTGGAGCGACCTTGATCGAGAGCCCCGCCAGCGCACTCCCACGGCTCCCGTCGACTTCCTTCATCAGGATATTGCCGAGCCCGGCAATGCTGTCGATGGGCGCTCCACGCCGGTCGGAAAACTTGAACTCAAGCAGATGAGTCATGGCGACGTCCTCACCGGCGTCGCGGCGAATGGCCATCATCATCATCAGACCGCGCTCGGGTATCAGCAGGTCGAGCGTGATCACGGCGGAATGCGAGCCGCTTGCGGCACCTTCGATCCGGGTGTGCCAGCGCGCACTCCCATTGAGCCCCTCCAATGGCACCTTGCCGCTGGTCGGCTCGTAATAGGTCGCTTCCTCGACCGGCCCTGTCATGCCTTCGCCTGCGGCAAGCCAGGCTTTGGGCAGAACTCGACTGAGGAGCTGCCCCAGGAAGGGCTGCTCGATCTGCCCTGTCTCGTAGGCATATCCGGCCAAGCCCAACGCGACGAGCAGCACCGGCAGGACCGTGCGCATGGCAACCCGATGAAGCACTGACCGGTGCTCCGCCATTGCAGCGAGCACTGGACCGTCCGGTTCCGGAGTGGGCAGCATTTCGGCTGGCAGCATAACGGCTTGGCCTCCCTCGTCACGCAAGGCGGCGGAATGCGCATCGACCTGCTCTATCTGCCGGGTCTCGCCCTGGCGCCGCTCGCGGAGGCTCGCCAGGTATTGCGCCCGCTGGGCCACCCCCTGCTGCGCGATGCGGTCATGGTCGTCCATATCGCCGAACTCAATGCGCCGGACGGCCGCTCGAAATGCCAGCAATTCCTGATCGATATCGGGCTGCGAGGGAGGTGGGACGGTCGCGCCGAGGCGCTCCATCATAATGGCCAGGGCGCGATCGTAGATCGCGCCACGCGCCTCATAGGAGGTTTGATCGAGGCGCGCGACCGCGCGCAATAGCGGCACGTAGTGATCGACCTTGGGCACCATGGGCCAGATCCATGGCGGCCGGCTCGTGGGCCACAGCCGCTACCCGACAATACTATATTACCTTCAACTCGGAAACCCCTCCGCGGCCCGGAGCAGGCCGATAAGGGCTAGCCCGCTGGGAGCAGCCCGCAAGCGGTGGTCGACGTCATGAGGTTCACTGCAGACCTCGAGGCCTCACCACACCTCATGACACACCTGAAGACACATAAGCCGCTGCCACAAAACGGGCGATCACTGTGGCGCTGGCGAGACAGCACGACAGGCCAGCCAGCAGCGAGCTGAATCTTTAAACCTTGCGATGAGAGTACAAGCCGCTCGAATGGTTCTGGTAATGACACGTCGTTGGCAATCTGCGCACGAATTATCCGTCGCATTAAACAAAGCTTAGTGAAGTTGATCGACACATGATCGCCCGCTAGCGAGCACAACCATGACCAAATCGAGATGTGTTCGGCGACAGTGCGCCACAATCTATTTGGAGAGCGTCGTGCAGCGAGCCACGTAAACGAATTGCACGCAAGTTTCGATTACGCTTTGTCCACAGCGTAATTTAGGGCTTGCGTGAATTGTTACCTCTCGCGCAGACTCAAACAGCGCTACCAAGATTCTGGATTGGAGGATTCAGATTCGCTTGGAAGAGGCGCATTGGATCGGCCGGTTTTGTCGCACCGGTCATTGGGTGGGTGAAGAGACGATGCAGACACATTACGACGTTCTTGGAGTGTCGTGGAAGGCCAACGACGACGAGATCAGGGCCGCGTTTCGCAGGTCAGTCAAAGCGTGTCATCCTGATCTGCATGCTGGCGATCGAAACGCGGAGCGCGAGCTCCGTGAAGTTCTCGCCGCCTATGAGATTCTCAGACGACCGCAGCGGCGAATGATCTATGATCGCCTGCTCAGGGCGGAGCGCAGCGCGCGTGTCCAGCACGTCGCGCTCACCGCATTCACAGGTCTCGTCTGCTGCAGCGTCATTGCCGCGCTGACAATGTGGCTGCCGCGATTGCCCGATGCATCTACCCTTGTGGCGGCGGTTGCAGCCCCGCCCGAAACCGTACGGGTCGCGGTTGCCGAGGTCGCAGTTGTTGACGTCGCCAGCCGTATTGACATGGCCCACCGTGTCGTACGGGCGGAGGTCAACACCAGCAGCAAGAGCGATCGGATTGCGGCCGCCCCTATTCGACAGGCCATTACCGAGGATGCCCAGCCGGCCCAACGGACAGCTAACAACCAGCGCACAGCGAGCAATGCGCGTCCGCCAGCGCGCCGCGCGGAACCGCGGCTCGCGCGGGAATGGGGACAGGTCCGCGAGAGCGATGATCCGATGGCGATTGCAGCGTTCGCGGCCCGCCATCCCGAGGCCTCCGAATCCAGGCTTGCACGCTCCAAGCTGATCGGCCTTATCGAGACCGCCGACGACGTTGCTCTGCTGAACATTCTAGGCCTCGGCACCGGCGACATCGCCGAGCGCGCGCAGCAACGGCTGAGCCGGCTGCACGCCGCGGTCAGCCCCGGAGAGGACGCGGCGCAGACACCAGTCGATAGTCTGAATGAGCGCGCCGCGAGCTTCGTGTCCGCACGCGTGACCAGCTGGTCATCAGCCAACGGCGTCAAACTTGCCGGCCACGCCAACGCTTATGCGGATGAAGTCATCTACAATGGCAGCCGCAAGTCCAAGCAGGCGATCGTCCGTGAGAAGCGCCGCATGCTGGAGCTTTGGCCAGAGCGCAGCTATGAGGTGCGACCGGATTCGGTCATGGTTCGCTGCCTCGCCAGCGTCTGCAAGGTTGGCGGACTCGTGGATTGGCAAACACGCAATATTGCGCGCGCCATGTCATTCAGCGGCACGTCGCGTTTCGAGTTTGAGGTGGCCTTCGCGCGCGGCAGCTTCCGCATCCTCAGCGAGAGCAGCACGGAGCTGAAGCGTCCCCGACAGGCGGCTTCGTGCACGAGCAAGGGCACTGACACGAAAGCCAGGTCCAAAGCAGCCAACTCCACGGTCGCTATGTCGCGGACCATCAAAGACGCCCATCGCGACGCCGCGCACTGCTTGCTGGTCGCGAGCCGAACGTCGCCGTCCAAGCTCAAGACCGCCCTGCTGGCGCAAGCGTACGTGCTGCAGCAGGCGCAGGAGCAGCGCGCTCAAGCGGAACAGACCCTGGCCAACACCTTCGCTGAGCGGTGGACAATGCGCGAGGTCAGTTTGCGTTAGTCCATAGGCCAAGGGTTTTGGCAAAAGCCCGTACACACCGAAAGAGAACACACGCTTGGCTTAAACGACGAAGAGGCCCGCAGGCATCGCCGCAGGCCTCTTTACGTTCATGTCAGGGGCGCTCGCCTTGAGTTCCTCATTGCCGTACTTGCGTAGCAGCCCTTGCGTACTGTTCACCGGAAAACGCAGATAATCATCGATCGGCACAGTGTTGGCATGACGAGCCGTTGCGCCGTCATGGCTGGACCTGTGCAAGGCTAAAGCCATACCTGCCCTTTGATCGTCGAGCGACTTGAAAAGACGTGGCTGGCTGGAACAGTCCCGGCCAATCACGTCAAGTGCCGTTCGTTGATTGCAGGAACGTTGGTCAGTACAAGCCGCGGGCCCCGCCGACCACCCGCTCCGCCTCGGGTGACACGGTCATCGGCCGGCCGTCAGGATCGGTCACACCGATTGCCGAATAGTAGTCGGGTGGGGCAGTACCAGGCTTGAATGCTTCGAGAATCTGGGCACTGCCCGGAACGGCGCGCATGCCGGTGCGCGGATCGACGCGGATGAGCTTGATGCCGGCAGGAACACGGAACGGCACCGCCGGCTTGTCGGCAAGCGCAACCTTCATGAAATCGCGGAAGATCGGCGCCGCCAGCGAGCCGCCGCTGGCGCGATCCGCGATATGGCGCGGCTTGTCGTAGCCCATGAACACGCCCACCACGAGGTCGGGCGAGAAGCCGACGAACCACACATCCTTCTCATCGTTGGTGGTTCCGGTCTTGCCAGCGATCGGCTTGCCCACTTCTTTCTGGATGCCGGCGGCGGCCCCGGTGCCGCGCAGGACCACACCTTCCATCATCGAGGTGATCTGATAGGCGGTCATCGAGTCGATCACGCGCTCACGCCGATCGATGATCGCGGGCTCCGGCTGGCTCTCCCATTTAGTGGCGGAGCAGCCGCGGCATTCCCGTTGGTCGTGCTTGTAAATGGTGTGGCCGTAACGATCCTGGATGCGGTCGATCAAGCTCGGCGTGACTTTCTTGCCGCCATTGTCGAACATCGCATAGGCGCCGACCATGCGCATGAGCGTGGTCTCGCCGGCGCCGAGCGAGAACGACAGGTAGGGCGGCAGGTTCTCATAGATGCCGAACCGCCGGGAGTACTCGCCGATCAGCGGCATCCCGAGATCCTGCGCGAGCCGCACCGTCATGACGTTGCGCGAGCGCTCGATGCCGAAGCGCAGCGTCGAGGGCCCATAGAATTTGCCTTCATAGTTCTCCGGCTTCCACGTGCCGTTGCCGGTATCGACCTCGAGCGGGGCATCGAGCACGACGGTCGAAGGCGTATAGCCGTTGTCGAGCGCGGCGGCATAAACCAGCGGCTTGAATGAGGAGCCAGGCTGGCGCAGCGCCTGCGTTGCACGATTGAATTGACTCTGGTCGTAGGAGAACCCGCCCACCATCGCCAGCACCCGCCCGGTCTGCGGGTCCATGGCCACGATGGCGCCGGAGATCTCCGGGATTTGCCGTAGCTTGAACTGGCCGTCCTTGCCGGCGAGCGGCTCGACATAGATGACGTCTCCGGTCTCAAGCACCTGGGAGATCTTGACCGGCACCTTGCCTTTCATTGCTCCCCAGGTGGGTTTCGCCCATTTGACGCCTTCGAGCGTCAGGATGCCGGTCTCGCGTTCCTTTGACAGGCCGCCGCCCGGCTCGCGAGCGGGCTGGAACCCGATGCGCGCGGATTGATCGGTCGCTTCCAGCACCACAGCCAGCCGCCAGGGCGCAACGTCCGAGAACGCCTTGACTTCGGCCAGCTTGCTGCCCCACTCGCCAGCCGGCTCAAGCTTGGTGACCGCGCCGCGATAGCCCTGCGTTTCGTCGAAGCGCACAAGCCCGTCGATCAGCTGTTTGCGCGCCAGCACCTGCAGCTTGGGGTCGAGCGTCGTGCGCACCGACAGTCCGCCCTCGTACAGCTTCTTCTCGCCGTAGTTCTCATTGATGTAGCGGCGAACCTCCTCGGCAAAATATTCAGCCGCAAAGATGTGCGCGCCGGTCGGCCGCTGGGTGACCTTCAAGCCTTCCTTCTTGTATTTCTCGGCGTCGGCCGTCGAGATGTAGCGGTCCTCGGCCATGCGCTCGATCACATAGTTGCGGCGCGCGATGGCTTCGTCACGACGACGAATGGGATGATAGTTGTTGGGCCCCTTCGGGAGCGCTGCCAGGTAGGCCGCTTCCGGCACGGTCAGCTCATGCACCGACTTGTCGAAATAAAGAAGCGAAGCGGCGGCCACGCCATAGGCGCCGATGCCGAGATAGATCTCATTGAGATAAAGCTCGAGGATCTTCTCCTTGGACAAGGTGCGCTCGATCTTCATCGCCAGCAGCGCTTCCTTGATCTTGCGCCCTACGGACAGCTCGTTGGTCAGCAGGAAGTTCTTGGCGACTTGCTGCGTAATGGTCGATGCACCCTGCGGGCGGCGGCCACGGCCATAGTTCTGCACATAGGAGACGGTTGCGCGGGCGATGCCGGAGAAGTCGATACCGTTGTGCTCGTAGAAGCTCTTGTCCTCGGCTGCGATGAACGCGTTGATCACCGATTTCGGGATCGCCTGGATCGGCAGATAGAGCCGACGCTCCTTGGCGTATTCGGCGAGCAGCGACCCGTCAGACGCATGCACGCGCGTCATCACCGCCGGCTCATAGTCCTGCAACTGTGAATAGTCGGGAAGGTCTTTGGAGAAGTGCCACAGCATGGCGGCCACGCCGGTCACGCCGACGAAGAACATAATCGTTCCTCCGGCAAAGACCCATCCCAGGAATCTGAGCAAGAACCTCATCGGCTTCGTCCTACATTCGTCCGAAGAGTCTGATTTCCCCCTGCCCTCGGGCGTGGTCTAACCCCAGCGGGCGAACTTGGCAGGATTCTCTCCGTGTGACCAGTGCGGCATCGCGCACCGTTGCCCGGATGATCCTACCCTTTGGTTGCGGCCGGCCCGTATCCGAATCAAGAATCGCTGTAGAATCATGACATTGGATCCCAGTGTGGACGGATCCCACTGTGGACCCCGCTGTCCGACAGCATTCGGGCGCGCGCATGGCACGCGACATCGATCAAGGACCACCCCGGAGGGACCGCTGTGGACACCGGCACCCGCACCGCTGCCGGTTTCGCCATTCAATCGCAAATCGCTGAATTTTGTGTTGAATCTGAGGCCGTTGCCCCTCGCCTCCCGGGCTCATTTCCGGGCCGCCGGGCGCGTTGCGCCGACGGTGCGGACATTGAAGAAGGTCCCCACCGCCTGCATCACCGAGTCAGTGACCTTGCCGCGCCAGCCGTCCGAGGTCATGGACTTGAGGTCTTGCTTGTTGGTCACATAGCCAAGCTCCACCAGGACCGAGGGGATATCAGGTGCCTTGAGCACCACGAAGCTCGCCGAGCGCATCGGCTCCTTGTGCATCCGCGTGGCGTTGCGCATTTCGCCAACCAGCGTGCGGGCGAACTGCAGCGAGAATGTTTTGGTCTCGCGCTTGGCCAGATCGATCAGGATATCGGCCACGTCGGTCGCCTCGGGCGCAATGTCGAGCCCCGCGATCACATCGGCCCGGTTCTCGACCTCAGCCAGGCTAGCCGCCGCTGCGTCAGAGGCGGTCTCCGACAACGTATAGATGGTCGCACCCTGCGCGTCGCCGTCGCCCCGTTCCAACGCATCGGCATGGACCGAGATGAACAGCGCGGCTTTGCGGTCGCGTGCAAAGCTCACCCGATCTGCCAGCGCGATGAAGGTGTCGTCCGTACGCGTCATGGCGACGCGGTACTTGCCGGTCTTTTCGAGCTTCTCCTTCAGCATCAGACTGAATTCGAGCACGATAGTCTTTTCAGGGCTATCGGTGGGGGCAAGCCGGGTGCCATGGTCGGGGCCGCCATGTCCAGGATCAAGCACCACGAGCGGACGTTGATCGACAGTCTTCACCTCAGGCTCGGGATCACGAGGCCTCTGGCCGCGATCGGAGGGCCGGTTATTGAGTGCGATGGTCCGCATGAATGCGTCGCGGTCCGTCGCGGCCAGATCAAGCACCAGACGGGCGGGCTGTTCGTTGGCCGCATCAAGGACTTGCGCCCGTTCAATCCGGGCGGGCTTGAGCAGATCGATCACGATGCGTGAGCCGCCCTGCATGACCAGGCCATAGCGGAACGCCTTGATCAGTCCGCGCCCCTTCTCGCCGGTCTTGTCCGGAAACGTGAAGGTCACCTGCGGCATATCGACGATGACGCGATACGGATTGGCGAGCGCGAATGCGCGCACCTCGATCCTGCGGTCGAGGTCAACCACGAGACGGGTCTTGGTTTCGTCGCCAGCAAGACGCACATCGCGGGCAACCGGAACGTCACCAAGCGCTCTCGTCTCGGGAGCTGCGACCGCTCCAAACAACAGCGCGAAGGTCAGCCCGGCCGCGCCTGCGGCGCGGCAAGTCACATGGGACAACATGCTGATCAACCAGGAGCCCCCCGACGCTCGCGCCATATCCTTCCCCCTTAAGGACGGACGGTTAACCGGTTGTTAAGGGCAAAGTTGTGGTTCGCACCTCAACCATAGACTCTCAACCACAGACTTGAGTACCGCGCGCCATCTCACGCTCTCGGCGGCCTTAACCCAAGTCGCCCACCTCAAGTCGCCCACCTCAAGTCACCCACCTCAAGTCGCCCACCGGAGACGCCCGCATGCAATCCTGCTTTGCCTGGAACTCTACATGGAACTCGGGGCGTCCTGGCAACATTCAAAAAATGCGCAGGACTTCCTCTAAGAGTCGAGTCGCCGCCTGGCACGAATGGGTCGATTGCTGGTGACCGCGCCACGCAATGTCCGAAGGCTCGGGTTCCTTGGTATTATTATACTTAATTGGTGATAAGTCGAAGGTCGTCGGGCGCATGGACCGCGCATGGGGAAAAGCCCTTGAGCGCTGTAAATGATGGCGTTCCTGGCCTCGAACGGCAGCTGGTGTCGCGCCCCCTGTCCCACAAGGGTGCGGAATTCAATGCGAAAACCTCCTTGTCAACAACACGGCGCACCCGTAAGTATGAGGTCGTTGACGGTTTAGAATTCCGGCTATGCCGCGTTCGGGTATCCGGCAGGTTATTCAAGAGCCACCCCGCGATAATCGACCGGAGGGCGCTTGGATGGCGATCCGCACGGTCATGCGTCGGCGCAACGGCGGATCATTGAGGCCGATGTCCTTGTAGTGCACCAGCCGGTGTCGCGCGAAGCCTGTGGCTGAAGCGACAGTGGTGCGGCCAAAGCAAGTGGCCGTGTCGTATCGACGCCGTCAGCCAACGAGTAACAGCGGCCGCACCGTTCGCTGCCGCTCCGTCACGGACCGAAGGTCATGCTACGACCACGCGTCGAGAGCCAATTCCTATTCGATCGCAGTCTCATCGTGTCGCGGGGCGACGCCGTGCTGATCACTGCAGGGCTCGCAAGCGCGCTCAGGGTCCATCCATTCCACACCAGTCAGTCAGGCGCTCGGTCGCGCCGCTCTGCCTTGCCATTGTGGCCCCGCAGGGTGGCGGCGTTCGCGCCTGCCGTGAAGAGATTATTCAATGCCCAACAAGATGCTCATCGATGCGACCCACCCGGAGGAAACCCGAGTGGTAGTTCTGCGCGGCAACCGGGTCGAGGAATTCGACTTCGAGTCCGCTAGCCGTAAACAGCTTCGCGGCAACATCTATCTGGCCAAGGTCACGCGCGTCGAGCCGTCGCTGCAGGCGGCCTTCGTCGATTATGGCGGCAACCGGCATGGCTTCCTGGCCTTCAGCGAAATCCATCCCGACTACTATCAAATCCCCGTCGCTGACCGACAGGCACTGATCGACGAAGAGGAACGCGCGGCACGCGCTGCCGATGCCGAGGCCGACCATCGTGCCGGTCGTCGGGCGGAGCGCGATCGCGAGCGCCAGTCCGGGCGCCGACGCGACCGGGTCCGCAGCCGGGCGGTCGAAACAACCGATAGCGAAGCCGATACCGAGATTGAGGCCGAGGCCATGGCGGCCGCGTCCGAGGTCATGGCACCGCCTGCTGGCGAGCTGGAAGGCCGGCACGACGAGGCAAGCGAGGAGCCTTGGACGCCCGCGCCGACGAGCGACACGACCGCCGAGTCCATCCCGGAAGAAAGCACCGCAGCAGGGCTGGCGGAAGCAAGCGAGATCCCCGTCGAGCCGCAGGCCGACCGGGCGGATGACGGCAGCGCCGAGAGCGTCACGGCCGCGGCGGGCGACGCGGGCGGCGACCATGCGACGGCTGACAATGCCGCTGGCGATCCCGCGACGAATGACAACGTGACCGAGGTCAACGGCAATGGCGCCGGCACCGAGGAGGAAACCGTTGAATCGGTCGGCGGCGCCGACGCGATGGAGGAAGTGCCGGAGCGCATGTATCGCCCGCGCCGGCAATACAAGATCCAGGAGGTGATCAAGCGCCGGCAGGTGATGCTGGTGCAGGTGGTGAAGGAGGAGCG
>Ga0099792_10001004_pt1 | contig 10338 bp, 8 predicted proteins | sample Rivendell_Oct201_8_FD_83780 | JGI IMG/M metagenome (GOLD analysis project Ga0099792, IMG submission 83780) | Vadose zone soil microbial communities from the Eel River Critical Zone Observatory, Northern California, USA -... | ecosystem: Environmental > Terrestrial > Soil > Vadose zone >...
AAGCTCAAATGGCAGTCTGAAAAACTTGACACAACGGCACTTCGTGCCGTTACCCAAGCCTTGCTAGCCGAGTTTGAATATCGATACGCGCTGGCGGACCAACCCGGGAAGCTCAGACTGACCGGCTGGAACAGCAGTTGCTACTGCGGCAGTTTTGCTGCGACCTTGGCGAACCCCGCTCTCATCGATCCAATACTAAATCCCAACGGACCCGACATTGCGGGCACCCGCATGACCCGGAATGAGTATGGGTTCGTTGTCAACCTGGAGCAGGCGGCAACCAATAACCTTGGCTTCTTCGCACGTGCCAGTTGGCAGAACAACCTTACTGAAATTATGCAATATACCGACATTGGTTGGAGCTTGTCGGGCGGCGGAGTGTTGACCGGAACCAGATGGGGACGCCCCGATGACAGGCTCGGCGCGGCAGCGGCCATCAACGGAATCTCGCGTAGCTACCAGGCTTTTCTGGCAGCAGGTGGCCAGGGGCTCATCATCGGCGACGGCGCCCTTAGCTATCGTCCGGAAAAGATCGTGGAAGCCTACTATTCGATCGGACTTACCCAGCGGGTCGCGCTGACCCTCGACTATCAATTCGTGGCCGATCCCGGTTACAACCGCACACGCGGCCCAGTTTCCATCGGTTCGGCGCGAATGCACCTGCAGTTCTAGTTATTGCAACGGGTCCGGCTCGCTCTCATTGACGGTGACAGTGCTCATGGTTCTCGGATTGGGACCGTGGCCCTCCGCAAATGCGACGTCTTGCATACGGTGTCCGTGCAGGATTCCCGGGAGACCGAAGTTTCCTTCGATACAGCGCGGCTCGGTATAAAATCTGTTTTCCTGCTCGTTCTGGCGCGTGAATTCCTGCTTGGCGGTCCAGGGCTGCGTCCACACCGTCGGATCCTCAACGGTCACTGTATATTCAACCGTATCGAGGCTGGTCCGCGTCCATCGCTCGATCACGTGCAGGGTCTCGCGCGACCCCATGAAATTGGTTTTCGATGGCAAGACGTTCCGCCGCTCGCGAAATGCTGCCGGCATTCGCCACAGCAACAAGCACGTGGAGGTCGCGTAATTTCACGCGACGGCCCATGCGATCCGTCCATTGCATGATCATGCCCTTTGCCTAAACGGGTACAGCGCCGTCGGAAAATAGCACTATCGGCTACAGCGGAAACAGTCATAATCGCAACCGCTGTCAGGGTTGACGCGATCATTCCCCACCCTCGTCACGATGGGGATGGGCGTCACCATTTCCGCGAGGGACGACAATGAAACTTTCGCGCCGGCAATTTCCGCATTTTGCAATGGGTGCCGCTGCATTCGCTGCCTTTTCCTGCTCCCTTCTTGCGGTGACGGGTGCATGGTCGCAGGTGGCGCGAACGATCAAGCTCGTCGTTGCAATCCCGCCAGGAGGGGCCGCCGACACCCTGGCCCGTCTGCTGGCCGAGCAGGTCAGTCGGACACAAGGCCTGTCGATGGTGATCGAAAACCGCCCTGGGGCGGCCAGTATTATCGGAACTGAAGCTGTGTCACGCGCTGCGCCAGATGGTAATACTATGCTGCTCATTTCGCCTTCGTTTGTCATTAATTCGCACCTGCGAAAGCTGAACTACGATCCACTGACCAGCTTCGAGCCGATATGCTACCTGGTACGGACTCCGACGGTTATTCTCGTCAACGGCACTTCGCCCTACCGCACGCTCGACGATCTGATAAACGCGGCACGCGCCAAACCGGGCGAGCTGACGCTGGCGGCTGCGGGTCCGGCAACCCCCGCCCACATGACATTCGAGACGCTCAAACGCGCCGGAAACGCCAATATGACCTTCGTCCCGTTTTCCGGCGGCCCTCCTGCGGTTACTGCGCTGTTGGGCAACCACGTAACGTCGGCGCTTTCCGACTATCCGGGAGCCGCAGAACAACTGAAAGCGGGCAAGCTGCGCGCGCTTGCGGCCGCCACGCCGATACGGATCGAGGCGCTGCCGGATGTGCCGACCGTCGCGGAGTCCGGGTACAAGGACTCCGAATTGGACCTCTGGTTTGGTCTGCAGCGCCGGCGAAGACCTCGAAGGCTACTGTCTCCAACTCGCCAACTGGTTCACCGCGGCACTGCAGGTTCCCGAGGTCAAGAGAAAGCTTGCAGGCCAGGGGCTCTACCCGGTCGGGGATGTGCGGTACCGAATTCGGCGCCTTTCTACGCAAAAAATATGACGAATTCGGGCGCGTCATTCGCGAAGCAAACATCAAGGCGGAGTGAGCCGTTCGGCACACTTGCTTGCTGCATGATCCATCGAAATCTGCGTCGTGGCTGCTGGTTGTGGAATTTCAAACTTGGCTCGGTCAAATGGTGAGTTCATGACAGATGCAATTGCCTCTTTGAAGCTCACCTGCGAGGGGGCGATGAAGCTCCTTCAGGCCGCCATCGCGAAAGCCGCAGACATGGGTGTTCCCCAGTGCATTTCCATCGTCGACTCTGGTGGCCACCTGCTGGCCTTCGCCCGGATGGACGGCGCGTTTTCCCAATCGATCGACACTTCCCTGATGAAGGCGAAGACCGCCGCATCCTATGGAAAGCCGACCGGAGATATCGCGGCGGGTGTCGACCTCAAGTTGGCAATCGCCACGCGAGGCAAACGCATCAATCTGCCCGGCGGGCTGCCGATCATCGTCGACGGCCACGTGATCGGTGGCGTCGGAGTGGGATCGGGCAGCACGGGAGAGCAGGATCGCCAGGTTGCGAAGGCAGCGCTTGGAGCATTGGCGGGCGCGCGCGGCTTTGAGTAGCATGAAATTGGGGTTGGACTAATGGACAGCAATGGCTTCGAAACAAATGGCCGCGCTCGCGCGCGGCCTTTGCGTTTCTCAACGATCAGCTGTCTATGATCGCCCTTCGCCTCAATCCTGCGGCTCGACCTTCACGATCGCGGCGCCGTGGTTGTTGCCGATCCATAGCACCGGCCGGCCGCTCGTCTCGTCGACGAACACGCGGCGGATATTGGTCGTGCGCGGCATGAGATATTCGGTGACCTCTTCGGTCTTGGTGTTGATCCGCGAGACGAGGTCGTTCGACATCGATCCGGTCCACACTTCGGTTCCGCCCTTGGTCGGGACCGCGTCGTAGGGGTTACCCCACGGCGACGGCATCTTGTATTCCTTCATCCGCTCAGTCGCGGGGTCGAACACGCCGACCGCGTTTCCGGCATATTCTGCAAACCAAAGGCGGCCCTGGTCGTCGAACCTGCCGCGGCGCGGCCGCGTGCGCTGGTTGGGCGTCGTCCAGATCTTGACCTCGCCGGTCTTGGCGTTGCGCATGCCGATGCTGTTGCCGCTGAACTCCAGCATGAACAGGTTATTGTCCTTGTCGGTCGGGTTGCCATAGCCGGTGATCACCCGGCCGCCGGCGGTCTTGGCCTGGCCGATGTTGTCCCATTTTCCGGTCTTGATATCGAGCCGGTAATGGTTGCGCGTCGCGTTGTCGCTCAGCCAGACCTTGCCATCGATATACATGTTGGTCGGCGTCACCTGGTTGGTCTGGGTGGTGAGGTCGAGCCATTCCTCTGGCAGCGGGTAGGTGGTGACCTTCTTGGTCTTGCGGTCGATCTTGGACGCGCCGCCCTGGTACGACATGCCGATCCAGAGATTGCCGTCCGGATCAAGCTCGATGTCGAGCGAGCCCTTCGGCTGCGCGGGCCGCAGCAATTCAAGCTTGTAATCAGCGACCTTTCCGGTCTTCGGATCGAGTTCGCCGACGACCTGGTTGCCGAAATCGGAGTACCAGGCGTGTCCGTCGGCATCGATCACCACGTCATGCGGCTGCGCTTCCTTGCGCGGCAAATCATATTCCGTGATCACGACCTTGGTGGCTTTGCCCTTCGGGCGCGGCAGCGTCCTGAATTCGTATTCGAGCCGATCCGGATTGGCGATGCTCACCTTCTCCAGATATTCGGCCGCCTGCTGCATCTGGTTGGCCGCAACGCGTGGCCGCTCGCTGCGCGCGCCGCCCTGCACGATCAGTTGCGGATGCAACGGGGTCGTTTCAGGCGCGTAGCGCCCCATGCGCGTGAAAACCTGTTTCCATTCTTCGGCGTCATGCGTCGCCGTGAACACGCGCTGGAGCGTGTGGCAGCCCTGGCAGTCGAGCATGAACGACGCCTTGAACGCATCTTGACCGGGGATACTGAGCATCCATTCGCCATTGGAAAGCTGCGCGGCGATGTTGCGCGCACGACCAAGCTTGATGTCGGCCGATGTGCCGCTCGCCGAAACATCCACGCTCTTTGGCCCGGTCAACGTGTAGCCGATGGCGCGAGTCGAGATCGTATACTTGCCGGGTTCAAGCCTGCCGGCCGGGAAGCTGAACTCGCCCTTGTCGTTAGTCACAACCGTGGTGGTGACAGTCGCGCCTTCTTTCTTGGCGGTCACCAGCACGCCTTCCATCAGGCCTTCCTCGGCCGAGGAGACCTTGCCGCTCAACGTCTGCGCTTGCGCGCTGAGGGCACCCGCAACCGTGAACACCGTGGTGGCGAGCAGAAATGTCCGAAATGTCATTATTTCCTCCGTGCGAGTTGAAACGCGTCGACGACTTACCGGAAGCCGGAGCCTTGCATTTTTCACCAGCTGGGGATAGGGCCTCGATGCCAAAGTTCGCAAGATGTCGCGACCAGTTCGAATGCAACGTGCGCCATCGGCGCCACGCGCAAAATCATGTATGGTTGAATCCGGACCGAGGGTCGACGATGACTATGAGTCAATCGCGGCCGTCGCCCCCTGTTGCGACCCTTGCCCCCCTTCCCCATCGCTGCAAGACTGAGGTACTTTGTTTTTCACACTGTCGGTGGCTTAGCGCGTACAACGCTTGAGCTTCAATCTGGACACCGCGTCGTCTGCGTGACGCGCGAAGGGAAAACCGAATGACCGCTCATTCTCTTGTTGACAGTCGCACCATCGACCGCCGCGACGTACTTGCGCTCCTTGTGGGTGCTGGCGTCGTCTTGAATGACGTTTCCTCAACAGCGCAAGCGCAGACAGCTCCGAGGTTTAGCCCTGCTCAAGTTCTCAATGGAGCAGACGCCCGCGTATTTGCGTCGGATATCAGATCAGAGCTGAAACAGCTTGCGCCCAACGTCTATGCATTTGTTCAGTTGCAGCCAGCAGGCTGGAGCAGCTTCAACATCAGTAACTGCGGCGTCATTGCAGGAGCTGATTCACTACTGGCTATCGACGGAGCAGCAGCACCCCTGATGGCCAAGAAGCTTGTTGCCGCCGCCCAGCAAACGACGAACAAGCGATTCAGGCAGGCGGTCATTACGCACTTTCACGGGGACCACACCAACGGAATTCAATTCATGGGCGTCGCGGACGTGATTGCACACGAACAGTGTCGTGCCACGATGGCGAAACTCGTTAGTCAGCCGAAACCGGCCAATTGGGCAAAGCGCGAAAACTGGGCGGATGGCAACGAGGATTTCAAGTTAGCACTTCCGAATCTAACCTTCAGCGAAAAAATGACATTTTACCACGACGCCACTGAGGTTGAATTGATTTACCCCGGACTAGCCCACACTGCGGGAGACACGCTTGTCTACTTGCCCAATCAGAAAATTCTTTTCACTGGCGATATCGGAAGTTTTGGGGTTACTCCGCTACACGGTTCTGGCTATGCGACAGGTGTGATCAAGACCTGCGACAAGATCCTTGAAATGGATGTGGAGACAATCGTACCGGGCCATGGGCCGGTTGGCGGGAAGGCCGAATTGGCGGAAATGCGTGACTATTTCATCCTTCTCCAGCGTGAAGGGAAGAAGCGCTTCGACGCGGGCGTGACCGCCGGACGTGCCGCGGCCGACATCGATCTTGGCAAGTACAAGACCTGGGCCGATTCCGACCGAATCTCGACCAATATGGCACGCATGTATTCCGAATTTGGCGGGACCATTTCCCCCGACCAGGACTTTCCCGCGTTCGTCAAGGCACGGGAAGAATACACCGCTCTTGCGCGCCGCTAGGCGTTTCATTCGACGAAACCCAGCGAGCCGCGCGTTCCGAGTCGCAAAAATTGCGTCAGCCCATGCCAATTGCTTCCTTGACGTTATCGGCTCTAAAGTTGCTCATCGACTATTGCGGCGGAAGACGCGCACATGATTAACACGAGACTGATGATGCATGCTTATGTTTGGCGGGCCGGATGGGCCGTGATCGCAATTTCGCTGTGCACGGTGCAGGCGAGCGCTGTTGGTATAAGCCAAATCGTCCAATTCGCCCAGAATGTTTCCGGCAGCGGGACCACCGCGCCGGGCAAGCCGGCGGTGGCCGATGCGCCTGCCGCCGTGCCGGCGAATTCGCCCGAGCAAATAAGAATGGCGCAAACGGAACTCAAGCGGCTCGACTGCCTCAAGGGCCGTATCGACGGTAAGCTGGGTGACCAGACCCGGCAGGCCGTGAAGAAATTCTGGACCAGTGCCAAACAGCCCGAGGCCGGAGTCAACATCACCGACGAATTGATTTCCGACCTTGCCGAGCGCGGCGCCGGGTTCTGCAGGCCGGCGCGGAAATTCTTCGCCATGGGGTTTCGCCCAAGGGCAAATTCTACGCAACCGACGTTGGTACGCCCATTCGCGCCAGGAAACCGCTAAGCAGGACGGCACGGCTTGTCCAACGAAACTCCGAATGGGCGGGTTCGGAGTACCGCCTTCACGGCGGCTTCGCCGCGGGCGGCCTTTCTTCCTTGAAGGAAGGACCGCCTAAAGGCGGGACTCCAAACGCGAAACATCCCATCCGTTGGTCAACCAGCGAATCACTGCTTAGTGGATTGCGTCTTTGGTGGGATCCCACGGCCGCCCTCTATGCCGCATGCTGCCGCAGGCGCCAGACGTTTCCATCTGCCCCAAGCTGTGGCATCGTCCGCCCAACAAGAGTGCTTTTGGGGAAATGCCCGTGAATCGAATTGTCATAGCCACAATGGCTTGCGCTGCTGTCGGGTGCGCCACTATAGCGTCGGCGCCGACGGACGGCCTCGCACAGCGCGGCCCGGATCTCATCAAGCCTGCCGGCAAGGAGTGGCTCACCATCGGCGGCGACTGGCGCAATACCCGCTATTCCACCCTGACCCAGATCAACCGCAACAATGTCAAGAATCTGAAAGGTGCCTTTGTGGTGCACCTGGGCTCGGGCCTGGGGTCGAAATATTCGATGGAGGGAACGCCGATCGTCAAAGACAGGATCATGTATGTCTCGACCGGCAATGACGACGTCTTTGCACTCGACGCCCGGACCGGAGCGCTGATCTGGGAAAACAAGTCCGGGATCAATCAGAACATCAATACGGTGTGCTGCGGCTGGTCGAACCGTGGCGTTGCGATCGGCGAAGGCAAGGTATTTCTAGGCTATCTAGACGGCAACTTCGCAGCCCTCGACATGAAAACCGGTAAGACGCTCTGGAAGACGCAAGTCGGCCGCTGGCAGGACGGCTACACCATCGTGAGCGCACCGCTCTACCACAACGGCGTCCTCTATACCGGCATCTCAGGCGGCGATCGTTCTACGCGTGGATTTCTAGCCGCGCTTGACGCCAAGACCGGCCAGGAGAAATGGCGTTTCTATACGGTGCCGGCGCCCGGCGAATTCGGCTCCGATACCTGGCCGAAGCCGGACGATCGCGATCCCAAGCGCGCCAATGCCTGGAAGGTCGGCGGCGCGTCGGTCTGGCAGACGCCGGCAATCGATCCGGAGCTCGGCCTCATCTATTTTTCAACCGGCAATCCCGGACCGGAAGCCGGTGGCGTGGGCCGTGACCGGCCGGGCGATAATTTGTTTTCGGCCTCGATCGTCGCGATCACGCTCGAAGGAAAATACGCCTGGCACTTCCAGCAGGTGCACCACGACCTCTGGGACTTCGACTGCCCGAGCCCGGTCGTGCTGTTCGACCAAGTGTACGAAGGTCGGATACGCAAAGGCATCGCGGAAGCCTGCAAGACGGGGTGGATCTACATCCTCGACCGCACCAGCGGAAAACCGCTGATCGGCATCGACGAGAAGCCCGTCGAAGTCGACCCGCGCGTGGCGTCGTCACCGACGCAGCCGATTCCACGCGGCGATGCCGTGATGCCGCAATGCCCGCAGGCGCTCGCGCCGTGGGTCACCAAGTGCATCTTCGGCGTGATCTATGACGAGCCGATCCTGATGTCGCCCGGCGGCAATGGTGGGGTGAATTGGTCGCCCATGGCCTATAGCCCGCGTACCGGCTATTTCTACGTCACCGCCGCCGACCGCCCACAGAGCCGCATCCTGCGCGGCCTCGGCAAGACGGTCGGGCCGGCGCTCGGCGCAAAGTACGGTGGGACGCTTACGGCGGTCGATTCCCGCACCAACAAGATCGCCTGGCAGAAGCGCATGCCCTATTCCATTGGCCAGGGTTCGGGCGTGCTCGCAACCGCCAGCGACCTCGTCTTCCATGGCGAGCCCGATGGCAACGCGCAGGCCTATGATGCCCGCACCGGCGAACTGCTCTGGCAGTGGCAGACGGGAGCCGGAGCAGACGCGCCCGCAATCACCTACGAGATCGACGGGACGCAATATGTGGCCTTCATGGTCGGCGGCGTATCGATCCAGACCACCTCGGCAAACAGCGACACGATCTGGGTGTTTTCGCTCAAGGGTTCGCCGGGCGACCGCCTCAAGCCATTTGCCGCACCGAAGCCGCCCGAAAACGTCGTTGGTTTCAGCGGACCGGTCGCACGCAGCAATACCATCAAGATCGATGACTTTACTTATGGGCCGATCCGCACCACGGTGGCAACCGGGACTAAAGTGACGTTCTCCAATGCGGGCACACAGGCGCACAATGCGACTTCGTCAGAAGCCGGCGGCTTCGATACCGGCATGCTGGCTAAGGACGAATCCGCCAGCGTGACATTCAACCAGCCGGGAACTTATACGTATATTTGCTCGCCGCATCCTTCCATGATCGGGCAGATCATCGTTACCGGTCCGGCGATTGCGTCCGTGCCCGCAACTGTGGTGGAATCGAATGCACCGAAGTCAACCGGACCAACCCCGCCGCATGGCGTGCATTAATCAGCGTGGTGACAACATGAGTTACGCAAAGCTTCAGGGATCAGGGCATTGGGTGGGTGGGCCGACGATCGATGCGAGTAGGCCAACAGCAGACCGGCAAGCTCGGTGGACTCCCTCTCCCCTTTGGGGGCGGCAAAGCCGCCTAGAGGGCTGGGGTGAGGGGGGCCGGGATCTATCGAGGGATCGTAACCCCTCACCCCAACCCTCTCCCAAAGGGAGAGGGAGCAGACCGAGTTCGTCTCTATTCCAGTGCCTTACAACGGCAGTCACGGCATTCACGCTCCTCGCAACCTTATCGCTGACCACCGCCAACGCCGCCGACCGCATTCGCGTTGCTGTGCAGCGCACCGGCATTCTCTCCTGGGAACTCGACATCGTCCGCCACCACGGGCTCGACAAGAAGGCCGATCTTGACATCAACGCCATCGAGCTTGCTTCGACCGAAGCCGGCAAGATCGCCATCAAGGGCGGGTCCGCCGACATCATGCTGTCGGACTGGCTGTGGGTTGCGCGCGAGCGCTCGCTTGGCGACAAACTTGTCTTCTATCCAGCATCGAGCACGGTCGGCGCCGTCATGGTCGGACCGAACTCGACGATCAAGGGCATTGGCGATCTGCGTGGCAAGAAGCTCGCGGTGGCGGGCGGTCCGATCGACAAGAGCTGGCTCCTGCTGCAGGGGCTGGCGCGCCGTTCGGGCCTTGATCTGCGCCGACAGGCAAACATCGTCTATGGGGCGCCGCCGCTTCTCTCCGAAAAGCAGGTGCAGGGAGAGAACGACGCGACGCTGACGTACTGGAATTTTGCCGCCGAGCTTGAATTCAAGGGACAAAAACGCGCCATCCAGATGGACGATGTGATGAAACAGCTTGGTGCCAAGTCGCAAGTAGCGATCATCGGCTATACGTTCGAGGAGACATATGCCGCCAAGAACAAAGCAGCGGTCGGCCGTTTTATTGCGATGCTCAATCAAGCCAAGGAAATGCTCGCTTCATCCGATGCGGAATGGCAGCGGCTTGCCGCGCGCGTCGGCAACCGCGATCCGAAGGCTCTCGCGATCTTCCGCCAGCGCTATTCGGAAGGTATCTTCCGCCGCGATGTAGCCGACGAAGAAGCGGACGCGCGCGCACTCTATGGCGTGCTGGCCGAGGTCGGAGGCACCGAACTCGTAGGAACGGCACGCGAACTCGACCGCGGCACGTTCTACCACCTGGGGAATTGAGAACGTGGCAGCACGGCTTGTCTCGTTGGCGCTGCTCATTG
>Ga0099792_10001006_pt1 | contig 10328 bp, 14 predicted proteins | sample Rivendell_Oct201_8_FD_83780 | JGI IMG/M metagenome (GOLD analysis project Ga0099792, IMG submission 83780) | Vadose zone soil microbial communities from the Eel River Critical Zone Observatory, Northern California, USA -... | ecosystem: Environmental > Terrestrial > Soil > Vadose zone >...
CCGATTTCGACAACGATGGCTGGCAGGACCTCTTTTTGGTAAATGGCCTTCGATCCGCGGGCCCGGAGAACTATCTGACGACTCTGCTTCCCATGATTACCACTCCCGGGGTCGATTTCAGTGATGTCAATAGCTGGCCCGACATTGGAAATCGCAGTTGGAGTGGATACCAGAGGAAGCGTTTCTTTCACAACCTCGGAGACGCGACATTTCGAGAGATCGGTGCAGATACGGGAGTGAACAACGACAAGGATGGGCGGGGCATTGGAATCATCGACATCGACAATGACGGCCGCCTAGATTTGGTTCAGACCAATGCCGACCAGTCGCCAATTGTGTACCGCAACGTCTCGCAAAACGTTGGGAACTGGATAGAGATAAAACTGATCGGCACCAAGTCGAATCGGGATGGGATCGGCGCGCGTGTTGAATTGCAGGCTGGCGGGCTGAAACAAATCCGCGAACTTGACGGCGGAAATGGGTACGCAAGTCAAAGTACGCGCCGCATTCACTTCGGAATTGGCTCGGCGAATAAGATCGACCACCTGCAGATCCGCTGGCCAAGTGGGCGAGTGGATCAAGTTGAGGTTCCGATCAACCGGGTGAGCTATGTCCAAGAGGGATTGGGGCTGACTAGGTAAAGGCCTGCAGAGATCCGGGGATGGGCTGGCTTATGGACTAACGCGTCATCACCCAAGCAGGAGAGTCGGCTGCCGCTCACACAGCGTGCCCCGAATGGGATCGCGGACGATCTATTTCCTGAGATTCTGACCAACTTCTGCGGGATAGATATTGAGTCGGTATTTCTCGGGATCTACAAAAGCCTGTCGCGGGACAATAAGGCTTCGATTTCCCCTCTGTGCTGCTCGGATATCCGACAGCCAAGAATTACCCCGAGATGCAACCGGGTGGCACCGGGAACAGGTGCACGGCTCCAGCGGATGTTGATATGCTCATTTCTGAATCACTGACTAGGCGCAGCAGTCTCCATTCCCGCTCATACAAACCCCTGATGTTGTTGGGCGTAGTGGGCCCACATAAGCAAATTGTTTGACTCCTTGGTCAGCGACAGGACCCCGATGCTCTCGCCGAATGCCAAAGCTATTTCCTTCACGTGGTCGGCCATAAACGATTCGTATCGCTTTCGCTCTTCATCCCCTTTGCCCAACGTAACAATAAATGGTGGCCTAGGCTCGCCTCGAATGGTTGATTCGATCTTAATTTGGACTCCGGAGTAACGTTCATCAGCAATGAGTGGTAATACATTCGATACATCCCTGAAAACAGGGGAAACCTCAATTGGGTCGTTTAGCGCGCTTGATTGGCTAAAGCGTATGTACCCATGCTTCAGGACATCAATTCGCTCAGCAGCGACATATTTGGATAGGCTCATCTCCTAACCCCCTCTCACGACCCATCAAACTCCTCGGTTCCAAAGCGATGCAGGCCCTAGCTGACCGCGCAAAATTAACCCATGCGGCTGTCTAATTCGATAGTACGAAAACACTACGGGGCGGCCCGTCCTTGAGGAGAGCTGATGGAACCAGCGACGATAACTATCAAGGTCAAGCAAATCATAGCCAGCATAACGGGCGTTCCATTGGAGACCATCGAGGACTCGGCTACTTTTGTCGATGATCTCGGCCTAGATTCGCTGGCGATCCTGGAGATAGTTGTTGATGTTGAAAAAGCATTCAAGATCCGCGCAAATGACGAGGAGTTACAGAAAATTCGTAGCATTGAGGACACTGTGGCCCTGATTCTTCGGCACACGTGCGAGGAGGTGGCATCTAGCGCGTCGTTCTAGCGCGTCTTCAACCTGCTGCATCGTTCCGGCGGGGAGCCAGCCCATGAACGGATCTGAACAGCCTCCCAGGCTTCCTTTTGTCATCGGTCCTCTCAGCCGTCTATCTTTACTGCTTCCCCCAACCAAACCTCATCTACGTTATGGGCATCCACACCTTTATTGGCGTGATCGACGGGGCTCGATGCCGTGCTTGCGATTGATCCAGAGGACCTGCAAGTCCATTGTTACAACGGCTTGGGCGATCAGAAGCGAGCACTCGAACATCAAACGAGATACCTCCGCTTTAAGGCAGACGAGTCCGCACAGGCAATCACCGGTCCCTACCGGCAGCTTCATCCGGAAGACAACAATGAGCGGCAAGTCACCCACGAACATGTTTCGGTTCTGCTGTCGGCTGTAGCAAGCACACCCGGAAGCGAGAGAGTGGTCAATCGACACGTCGCGCATGCTGCGGCCAAGACTGCCGGAGGGTCGAAATGAGGGAGAAACGCGCTACCCCTGTTCTACGGGGTTCTTCTCCCTACTGCTGCCATGTTTTGTCCTCGCGGCGGTGAGCTTAGCCTCGGCACAGCGTATCGAATTCCGCGACGTACCATCATCATGTCATTGTCATTCTCAAAAGAAATGCCTGGAACGATGAGTTAGGGAGGCCTTTGGTTTTGCCGAGAGGGATTGTCGCACCTTTCGTCGGCATGGCAAATATGGGCGCGGATCACCCTCATGCCAAGATAGTGCTGAATCACGAAGATCTGACCGTGAACAAACCGAATCCGCTTTTGTCCTGGCAGCTTCTCAATCCAAGGTAAGGCAAGCGCCTCATTTGCTGTGCCGATGTAGGCTGTGCGCAGCGGTGCGCCGTGAGCAAAAGAAGCCATAGCTGGAACGCACTCCCTGACCATCAATGATGGGACACCTCGGCAGTTCCCACCTCCAAAAGGAGCGGTGCTGCGCATTGCGGTTGGCAAGCAAGTTGTACATGCTTCTCCTGTCGGGAATGTCATACCTTAACCTTGCTCTCTTGGGCCCACTGTGATAACCCGCTGTGATATAAGACATCCTTTGCGATTTGATTTGCGTGCAACGGGCCCACATCCGCTGTGGCGCGACTAGCGATGCTTGAGGAGCCATCCCCCCAGTGCTTCGATCTGTTACCAGTGAATCCTCCTCTTAGTCTTCCTCAAGAGGCTTTCTGACGGCCGGTAACACTGCTCGAGGCCACCCAATTCGGAAGCATTGTCCCAGGTGTGTTTACGCCGGTGCTCGCGAAACACTCGAAGTCGTTATCGCTCATCGATTGCATGTCGGTGGGTGTTGATCGAATGCAGAGAAACTTCGAACCGATGCGAAAGCAGGTGGAAGCTTGGCAAAGAAGTGAATTGACGGACGTAACGGCCCTTGCGACATACCATCGTCGATCCGATGCCTCATCAGATCGGGAGATACATCCCACTGGAAACCGTACTTCTGGTATCAGAGATCCACAACCAGCCGCGACGACGTTCTCATGGACGCCGCCAAACGCTACCGAGTGGGCCGGAGCGTCACCACCCAAAACGCGCTCGGCCAAAAGAATTCTCAAGAAGACAAGAGAAGAACCGGAACGCTGTCAGTCGCATGTCTCGACTCTCGCTTGCGTGCACTCCGAATACAGAGCCTTAGTTCGTTTCGGTTACTTTACCGGACAACAAAACGGTTAGCTTCCTCTCGTATTCGTCCTGCTTGATGAGGCCATCGTGCAAATCATCCGTGAGTTTCTGAACGTCGAGGTCAAGGAAACTGCTGGTACCCGTATAGAGTTTTCGCTCATCGGCCACCACACTTGGCCAAAAGCTCCTGCGCGGACGCAGAGTCCTTCTTCGTCTCTCTAGGGCATCGAATCCTCCCTGTTTCCCGCCGTTGTACGCTTCCATGAACTTCTGCATGGCTTGCTTGTATGCCAGATAACTTTCAGCTTTGCTGAAGCAGGTCAGATTTCCTTTTGTGTACTCCCCGCCACGGCTTCCTGTGACATAGTAGTCGATCGATCGCAAGAAGCATCGCAAATCCGGGGAGGTCTGGTTATTTTGCTACCGCCAGCGGCGTCAAGAGGATGGCAAGTGGGTGGAGGCCACACCCATCCGCGTAGGTTCTCTTGGTAACGGTCGCCCACTACCTGATTGGCCATCTCTCCTATAGCCAAATTCCGGCTCTGGCGAAGCGGCATAAACGGGCGATGACCTGAATCTGATTGTCATGCTCTTGATGTCAATTCTGCGCTACCCGACCGCCGTGAGCACAGGGGCAGTGAACAAATACGCCAAGAACCGCAATGTAAGCTACGGATCATTTCTTGGCGCTTATTCTGAAAAGCTCAAGAAATTCGTCGCAGAGGAACTTGCTGGTGAAACGCGACGGAAGGACGCCGAATCTAGAAGGCTGATTTCCAGAAGCAGCTTGCAGAGTTCGGCCTCCTCATATTTGCTGACTTGCTCTGAGTTCTTCAACACGCCGCCACGCGGTTTCCTCACTGGGAAATTCCTTGAGAGAACCTACGCGGATGGCCCACAGGCGACATTTGGTCAGCTTGCGGCGCACTACATGCAACACGAACTCCCGGAGAACCAGGAGAATGCCCAGATCGAGAAAGCGTATTCGACGATCCTCAAGTATCGACGCTATCTCAATCGATGGGCCTTGCCACGCTGGGAGAGGACGCCAGCACTCACCGTCGAGCCCATTGAGGTCGAGCGTTGGCTCAAGGCGCTTAGGAAGAAACATGGCCTTGAAAACTCAACCCTAGTAGAGGTCCGGAAAGTCATGAATTTGGTCTACAAACACGGGCAGCGATACGGGCTGCTTCCTCGTTCCGACGAGGGCAACCCCATTCACTTCGTCCGTCAATCGTCCAAGAGTGACTTCGAGCCGGTGATCCTCACCCTGCCCCAGGTGCTCGATATCTTCGACAATCTGGATCTGATGCGCCGCACCATGGTCCTAACGGACGCGGCCACGGCGTTGCGCGTCAGCGAAATTCTGGCCCTGATGTGGAAGGATCTGGATTTCGTGGCGCAGTTGATACGGGTGCGCCGGGCTTACGTGTACCGCCGTTTTGGAGCCCCGAAATCGAAGGCGTCGAAGGCCCCGGTTCCGATGCATCCTCTGCTGGCGGCACATCTGTTGGCTTGGCGTCAGGAAACCCTCTACGCCTCCGACGAAGACTTGGTTTTCCCAAGTCTTCGTGCCAAGGGCACTAAGCCTCCCGCGGCCAACATGCTGGTTGCCGATTACTTGCGCGTGGCCGCCAAGAAGGCGGGAGTTGTGGCTCCGCCGCGTACTTTCGGATTCCACACGTTCCGGAGGACTCTGGCTTCGGTCTTGGTCAAGATGAAGGTCGATCCGAAGTTGGTGCAGGAAATGCTGCGGCACCAAAACCTGAAGACGACTCTTGAGGTCTACGCGAAGGCTGTGACCGAAGACAAGCTCGAAGCCCAAGGGATGTTCTTGGAGTTGCTGTTCCGCGGTAGGAAGGCGGCTGAACCTGATCCGGTCAAGAATCTGGAGAAAACGGCTCCGGTGACGGGTTTGGTGCAGTAGTGCGGTCAACTGCGGGTAAACTGCGGGTAATACGGAAAATGAAAAGTGGAGTTAACTGCTTTGAAATGTGGTGGCCAGGGACGGAGTTGAACCGCCGACGCCAGCCTTTTCAGAACGCCCCTTTTGAGTATTTACAACGCATTACGAGCCGCCGAGGACTGCCTTAGTACCTCTAAGTACGTGAAAAACGGAAACACCACGGGTGAAGACCACAGGTGATTTTTTGGCGTCACTGTCGTGAGACCGGCGTTCCTGGCGGAGAGGGAGGGATTCTCCGGCTGTGAATACGCGGCGGGCCGCACGCTCTGCTGTTGGGAGGGCATTCCACGCTGTGCTAAACAGCACGCGGGTGGACGGGCAAAAGCTAGGTACGACACTCCCCGGTGGGGCCGCTAGACCTATGATCTGGCCCTTTTTGGACAAACAGGACAAACAAAAGTTCCCCAGTCTTGCCCCGTTCAGAACACCCAACTCTGGTACCATTTGCCTCCAAAAGGATCGGCAACCATGAAAAGCATCCTTGCGCTGGCAGTATTGGCAATGGCCACGTCGTCCGTTGCCTTAGGTCAAATGACGAAGGACAAGCACGCCCCAAAAGGAAAAGGGGAACAAGAGCTGCTGAAGTTGGAGCGAGAGCGTGCCCAGGCCACAGTCAAGGGTGACCTGGCCTTTCTCGACCGAACCACAAGTGATGACTACACGGGCATTAATGAAGTCGGGGAACTCCGAACGAAGGCAGAACTATTGGACGGGTTCAAGGCTGGTAGTATTAAGTTCGTGTCAAACGACGTCGAAGACTTAAACGTCCGCATTTATGGCAACGCGGCGGTTGTAACTGGCCGCGCTATCTCGAAAGAATTGTACCAGGGCACAGATTTCGGTGCTGAGTACCGTTTTACACGGGTCTACGTCAAGAGAGAAGGGAATTGGCAGTCTGTTGCCTATCAGTCAACTCGCATAGCGCATCAGTGACAACTTACGTGGCACTCTTCACCAAACAAGAACTGCGGGACCTCCTCGTCGCCCGAGAGCCAGAGATGTGTACGAAAGTCCGAGTACTCGCGCGATGGAGTCGCGCATATCACAAGAGGCAGCGTGACGCCTGGAATTCGGCATAGATGGCGGACTTGGTCTCTCCCCACCCGGCTAGGTCTCTCGCTAGCCGTGATGGCCCTGATTCTGGGCGGCGCGGCCTGGTTCTGGCCAGACCTCTGGAAGCCTGATCCCCATTCAGCCTGGATCGCAAGTTCGTTCTTCATCGGGGATCAGCCCGCCAAATATAGTCTGATGGTTGGCAGCCACCTCAGGATAAATGCCTATAAACCGAGGCTGACGGTCATCTCGGTCAAAGGAAATCCTCTTCTCGAATTGTCATACACAACGCAGAAACTTCTGTGGTGGAGGCGGCAAAAAGTGTTTATGCAGCTACATCTTCGCGATCGGAACGGGATGGTAGTTGCAGATGCAGAGGATGGTCGATGGGAGGTTTACCACAATGCGGTCTCAGAGGTTATGAAGACCAAAGAGGAAGTCGCTGTGTGGGATAACTATCGCGACGCCTACGTGAGGATTCACTTCGACAACCCCAAGCAGTTTACGGTGACCGGAAAGATGTATTGGGAAGGACACATTTTCCTACTAAATGACAATGATGGCCTTTCTAGTCCGACGGAAGACTTGTCGATTAATAATCTCACCATCGATGCCAACCGGCCTGGTGGTGTCGTTGCAGTGAATTAGAAATGTCAACACGCACAGTCGCTGGCTGGAGATGTTTTCCCAGTGACACTTTTAGAAGACGAGTGTTTCATCAGGCCGAGGAAAGGGTTCTCACCCTGCCATGCCTTGCCGTGGCGTCTCGCCACGTACCATGCCAGGGAAGATCAGGAGCGACTGTCGCGCACGAGGGTCGAAGGGATTGGGACGGTGCGCTCCTCAGAATCCTTTGGCTTGAACCCCATCGCTGGCTTTGCCTTCACCGCGAAGGTGCCAGCCGTCAGGTCCACGTCCTTCCACGTGGCGAAGGCAACCTCACGCTCGCGGCAACCAGTGCCAAGGAAGAACTGGAACGTCAGCCGCTCAATCGCGTTGCAGGCTCCGAACAGGTGACCCAACTCCTCAGCGGAGTAGGTTTCGATTTCCGCCTCGGGGTAGTCCGGTGCGTCTTTTCTTGTCACCACGGGATGACCCTGAGCATGGAGGAAGGTCACGATGGCTCCGAACAGGTTGTTCTGCGTCCGGTCGCCCAGTCCGGCTTCCTTCATGGCGCGGACGAAGTTGACCATCAGGTTCCTGCGCTCCAAGTCTTGCACGAAGTCGCAGCCGGGATTCGCGGACACCAGCATGCCTAGCGCACGCTTGTAGGCTAGATGGGTCTTGTGCGCACGGTTGAGTTTCACTTCTTCGAGGTATTCGCGGACGGCTGCTTCGAGCGAAGTCTTGCCCTTGGCACCTTTGTCCTCGACCACGGTCAGGCCATGTGCCCGACCCTCCAGCGTCCGGAGTTTCTTGCGGAGTGCGTCACCCGCCTCCACAACGGAGTTGGTGAGCGGCTTGCGCTGCCGTTTACCAGCCTCGTACCACTCCAGCACGAAGGTGCCCGGAGCGTGAACGGACTGCCCGTTGTGCTCCACCTTTTCGGTGACGAAGCCGGAAGTCTTGCTGATTGGTTTGCGGACGAACCACTGCCCGCCGATCTTCACTCGCTTGGTGAGCCACGCGACTCGGTTTGCCATCTCGGTTCCCCTGTTCTGCCTACAACAGTCAATACTGGGAAAGAACAGTGAGCCGATACGCGATCTTTTAGGAGCAATGATTTACCCAGTCTCGTTGGGAATTTGGGTACGGCGGTGTAGAATCCCTCCCTCTCCGCCAGTTCTACAATCTACAGGCTTTACGAAATATTTCGCTACGGTTTGTCCTACCAGACATAATCGACTCTCTCTAAACAGCCAAAAACGTAGCCGCCCGGTAGCCGTTATACCCCGTCTCTTGCCGGAAGTAAACCACGGGCCGATTACACCTTGGCAGATCGCATTTTCTGAGCAAACTGCCACTTCCCAGACGGACGCCGAAATACTGGAATGCCAGCGCCTTCGCGATCATTGCGAACAGCTCATCCAGTTGCTCGTGCTCAGATGGAATTTTCGTGCCGCCGCGCTCGTATCCCCTCCGCAACTTCCGCTCGCGTTCTTTTGCAGTCGCGGTGGAACCAACTTCGCCAGAATCCGCGGCGCATCTGCACCTTTCGCGTTGAACGGAAGGACGGCTCCTCCAAGAAGAACTGCCTGCCCACCACGGAAGTGCGGACTGCCTTTGCAGCATGCCAGAATGCATTTAATGCCATGCTTTGAGGTTGATCCACTCTCAGCCCCGATCTCTTAACTTAATGCCTTGCCTCGGGTCTTTTACCTAGGTGTCAGCGGATTCGATTATAAGGGGAACACCCTATATCTTTTCGCTGCGTGCGTAAGTATTACTGCTCACCATACAACGAGCAGGATTCCCTAGGGGAGACGGCCCCGCTGTTCCGTCAGCATTTCCTTCTCGTTGCTTCCCTTGAAGTGTGAACGGATCGCCAGCAATTCGCAAGCGCGGCGCTCTAGTGCGGACAAGTAGTCGCCATGGTGTAACCCGACACGGGCCGGGGAGGGCCAGTCTGTTCATATCTGCCAGGAGGAAGCGCGCCATGCTTCGTGCCCCATCCAATCATTAACATCAGTAACGCCCAGGCCTAACTTTCGTCGCAATCAGCGTGCGGACATGCGGGGCGGCTACGGATTCTCAGTTCCGTCAGTGACCTTCTGTGCTGCTTCCCTGAAGTAGTGCGCCGCTGGAAAGCGGCACAGCGGTGCGAAAGGTATCACGAGGAGGCGTATTATGGCCAGAGTTCGCATCACCACAACATTATTGTTCTGCCTGCTTACAGCGGTCAGCACGAGCGCGGGCACTGCAAATCTGTTCGTGATCACCAAAGACCCTCAGGCTATTTCCATCGCCCAGTCAGCCCTGGCAGCGATGGGTGGGGCTTCGGCACTCTTGTCTTACCAAGACTCAGAGGCAAGTGGCACATTCACCGTCTACGCGACGAATCCAGCCGTAAGTTATCCAATCACCCTCAAATGTAAGGGTATGCGGGAGACCCGCGTCGAACTGCAGCTGCCAAAGGGAACCAATGTTCGAATTGTGAACACAGGCCGCGGCGTAATTGAAAGACCAGACGGTACGGTCCGCCACCTCACGATGAACAATACCATTGCCGAGAGGGTCAACCACATTCCGCGCCTGTCGATTTTGAATGAATACCTGAACAGCAACATCAGTGTGCAATATCAAGGAACAGCTCAAGTCAACGGACGTAAGACCAGCGTAGTGGCGGTCAGATATGTTCCGACAACTGATCCAAGCCAAGGGCCTATCTTTGCTGCTATGACGCAAAGCGTCTTTTATGTTGACCAGTCAAGCGGGCTGATCGACAAAATCCAATACTCGAAATACGACGAGAACAATTCCAACAACACTCAAAAAGTCGAGGTTTATTTCGGCAACTACCAGACGGTGAACGGCATTTCCGTACCCTTTCACCAAACCACGTACACAGACGGAAGTCTGGATTCCGATCTGAACCTCAAGAGCGTCGCTTTCAACGTTGGTCTGTCCGATTCCGAGTTCACAGTTCCGCAATGAGCGCAGCGAGGAACACAATGACGAGATTAAAGCCTCTCTCGAAGGCTGTGCCAGTACTCTGCCTAGTTCTGTCCCTGCCGTGGCTACGGTCTTTCGGGCAAGACGTAACCAACCCGCTGAATGTTGGCTTCCCTGAGAATGGGGACTTCAGCGGCTCGGACTTCGACAGCGTGCAGATAAACAACGGCAATCTGCATATTGAACTCCCGCTCTGGTCGGACAAGGGGCGAGGGCTTGGAGTCTCATTCAAATACGTATATGA
>Ga0099792_10001009_pt1 | contig 10311 bp, 8 predicted proteins | sample Rivendell_Oct201_8_FD_83780 | JGI IMG/M metagenome (GOLD analysis project Ga0099792, IMG submission 83780) | Vadose zone soil microbial communities from the Eel River Critical Zone Observatory, Northern California, USA -... | ecosystem: Environmental > Terrestrial > Soil > Vadose zone >...
GCCGCCGTTGAGCTTCGACGCTGCGCTCGGCCGACAGATCATCGCGCTGCATCGCTGGGCGGTCGATCAGGGCCTTCGCGGCTCCCCCGCCGATCGGCTGTTCGAGGGCTTCTGCGAGCGGCTCGCGGCGGCCGGCGTGCCGCTGACTCGCGCCTTCGCAGGGATGCGCACACTGCATCCGCAATGGGCGGGCTATGCCTACACCTGGTTGCATGACCGCGGCGCGGTCGAACCGGCGCAGATCGAACGCGGCGAAGCCTACGAGCAGGACGTCTCGAGCGGCCCGTTCGGCCTCTTGATCGAACAGGCGCCCAGAGCCGCCGCGGAAGGCGGGTGGCCGCGCCTGCGCCGGCGGCTCGCCGGCCCCGAGGTGCAGTTCGATTTTCCGGTATTGGCGCGGCTCGCAGAGGCTGGCGTTACCGACTACTTTGCCCAGCTCGTCAGCTTCGCGAATGGCGACCCGGCGCGTGGGCAAGGCATCGGCTATTCGTTTGCGACGGACCGGCCGGAAGGGTTCGGCGATAACGATATCCTGCTGATCCAGGCGGTCCTGCCGGCAGTGTCGCTGGCGATCATGAATGATGCCGGCCACATCATCGCCTCCGGGCTTCTGGCGGCCTATCTCGGCGAAGATGCCGGGCGCCGCGTGCATGCGGGCGCGGTCGAGCGTGGCTCGGTCGAAAGCATTCGCGCCGTTTTGTGGTATGCCGACATCCGCGGCTCCACGGCGATTGCGGACCGCTGGCCGGGTCTCGCGGTCATCGAATTGCTCGACGAGGTCTTCGAGATTTTGTCGGCCCCGTTGCGGCGGCGCGGCGGCCAGGTGCTGAAATTCCTCGGTGACGGGCTTCTGGCAATCTTCCCGTTCGACCACGCGACGCGGCAGGCGACCTGCCGGGGTGCGCTCGACGCCGCCGTCGAAGCGATGGCGGCGCTCGATCGCCTCAACGCGGCGCGCAGCGCGGCCGGCAAGCCGACCGCCACGGTCGATCTCGCATTGCATCTGGGCGAGGTGCTCTATGGCAATGTCGGCTCAGTCGACCGCCTCGACTTCACGGTCATCGGCCCGGCCGTCAATGAGGTGTCGCGGATCGAGACGTTGTGCGAGCCGCTCGGCCGGAAGGTGCTCGTCTCGGCCGAGCTGGCCGCCGCCTCGGGCGACCTCGGCCGCCTTGAACCCCTCGGCCCCCAAACCCTGCGCGGCGTGCGCGAGCCCCGCGATATCTACGCGCTCCACCTCGGCCCGTAACCATATACGACCCATCCCGCGGCTTGCGGCGGGAGCACGGTTATGAGAACCAGTTAGGTTACCAACCCAGGATCACGGAGCAGACCCGGCATGGCGCGCTATGATTTCGACATGATCACGATCGGTGCCGGCTCCGGCGGCGTCGCAAGCTCCCGCCGCGCCGGCAGCTATGGCGCCAGGGTCGCGATTATCGAAGAGAGCCGGATCGGCGGCACCTGCGTGTTGCGCGGCTGCGTGCCGAAGAAGCTGCTGGTCTACGGGGCGCAGTTCTCGGACGCCTTCGCCGATGCGGCGGGCTTCGGCTGGCACGTGCCGCCAGCGACCTTTGATTGGCCGACCCTGATCGCCGCCAAAAACAAGGAGCTCGACCGGCTCGAGCAGATCTACGTCAACATGCTGAGGAACAGCGGCGTCGAGATCATCGAGGGCCGCGGGGTCCTGGTCGACCCGCACACCATCGAAGTCGGCGGGCGGCGCTACACCGCCGAAAATATCCTGGTCGCGACCGGCGGCCATCCAACGGTGCCGAACATCCCCGGCATCGAGCATGTCATCTCATCGAACGAGGCGCTCGATCTGCCGACGCTGCCGCGCAAGATCGTCATCGTCGGGGGCGGCTATATCGCGGTCGAGTTCGCCGGTATCTTCCGCGGTTTCGGCAGCGACGTCGTCGAAATCATCCGGCGCGAGGAACTGCTCCACGGCTTTGACGACGATCTGCGCGTCGCGCTGGCGCAGGAGCTGCGCGGGCGCGGCATCGAGATCCATGCCCGCACCCAGGTTGCGCGCATCGAGAAAGCGCCGCGCGAGGGATATTCGGTGTTCACGACAATCGGCCAGGAGATCTCCGCTGACCTCGTCATGTACGCGACCGGCCGCGCGCCGAACACAAAAGGGCTCGGGCTGGATGCGGTCGGCGTCAAGACGAACGAGAGGGGCGCCGTCTCGGTCGATGAATGGCAACGTTCGAGTATCCCCAACATCTACGCGATTGGCGATGTCACCGACCAGCTCAATTTGACACCGGTCGCGATTGGCGAGGGCCGCGCCATCGCTGAGACGCTTTACAACAACAACCCGACCAAGATGGACCACGAGAACGTGCCAACCGCGGTGTTCAGCCAGCCACCGATCGGCACGGTCGGGCTCAGCGAGGAACAGGCGCGCCGGCAATATGGCGACGATGTCGACATCTACTGCGCGCGCTTCAAGCCGATGAAGAACACGCTTTCGGGGCGCGACGAGCGCACGTTTATGAAGCTTGTCGTCGACGGCAAGACCGACCGCGTGCTCGGATGCCACATGATCGGCGTTGATGCCCCTGAGATCATCCAGGGCCTCGCGATCGCGGTGAAATGCGGCGCCTCAAAGCGCATGTTCGACCAGACCGTCGGGCTTCACCCCAGCGCGGCGGAGGAATTTGTCACGATGCGCGAGAAATTCGTCCGCCCGCAAAAGCAGGCGGCGGAGTAGCGGCCTAACCTTATTTATCGAGCCAGACGTCGTCCATGCGCCAGCCGTTGTAGATGCTGTTCGCCGTAATCGTCAGCCCCTTGACATAGGGGTAGCGGCAATTGCCGGCCGGCGCGTAGAAGATCATCGGCCGAGCGCCGTCATCGATCATCTTCTTCTCGATCTGCCAGACCAGCTCCTTGCGCTTCTGCTGATCGCTTTCCATCGATTGCTGATCGACGAGCCGGTCGAGCTCGGGGTTGCAATAACCGCTGTGGTTCCCCTCGGCGCCACAGACATAGTTTTCGTAGAAGGCCTGGTCTGGGTCATCGACACCGTTGCCGATAAGGCTCAGCGCGACAGTGAAGTCTCTGCGGCTCAGCCGCGGAAACCATTGCGTCGTGTCGATCGGCTCCAACTCGGCGTCGATATACACCTGCTTCAGCTGGTCGATCAGAATGACGGCGGGATCGCGGAACGGCGGAATGTCGCGCGTCGATAGTTTGACGCCGATCCGCTTGCCGGGCCCGTAGCCTAGCTTTTGCATAATCGCACGCGCTTCCGTCCGGTTCTTCTCGACGTCGCCATACCCCGGCAGCGCCTGCAGCAGCTCCGGCGGCATCCCCCAGACACCATCGGGCGCGGGCAGCATGGCGCCGCCGGTATTGCCCTTGCCTTCGGTGATAATGTCGATGAAGGCCTGCCGGTCGAGGGCCAGTGCCATCGCGCGCCGCAAATCCGCATTGTTGAACGGCGCGGCGTCCCGGTTGATCAGCAATGTGCGGCCGACATTGGTCGGGTTCATCTCGCAGATCGCCTGCGGCGCCTGCTCGTTTACCTGCCGCGTCAACGGTACGCTCAGCCCGCCGAAGGTGATGTCGAGCTTGCCCGAGGCGAAGGTCAGGATCGCGGTCGAGACGTTCTTGATGATCGTATATTCGATGCCCTCGAGATAGGGCCGGCCCGGTTTCCAGTAATCCGGGTTCTTCGTGATCTTGATCGACTCGTTCGGCTTGAACTCGACGAATTTGAAAGGCCCGGTGCCGATCGGGCGTTGCCGCATGTCCTTCGCGGAGACGTGACACGGATAGACCGGCGAGAAGCCGGAGGCGAGCAGGGCGAGGAGCGCCGGCTGCGGTCGCTGCAAGACGAACGTCACTTCATAATCGCCGTTTGTCGTCACCTCTTCGAGGTTGCGGTACCAACCCTTCCGCGGGTTGAGGCGCAACTTGTCGTTCGATCGGCCGAGCAGCAGGTCCCAGGTGCATTTGACGTCCGCGGCGCTGAAGGGCTTGCCGTCGTGCCATTTGACGCCCTGGCGCAATTTGAAGGTCAGCTTGCGGCCGGTCTCCTCGTCCCAAGCCCAGCTCTCCGCGAGGTCGGGCACGATCGACTGCATGCTGTTCTGTTTCACATTTTGGTCGTACATGACGAGGTTGTTCATGACGGCCATCATCGGCCGCACCGCAAAGACGGTCGCTTCCTCGTGGATCGACATGCTCGCCGGGCTGTCGATCGAGTAGGATTTGAGGATGCCGCCCGGCTTCTGGGCCGCTGCCGCTTGCGACACGACGAGCCCGACGAGCCCGGCACCGACTGCCGCGCACAGGCGCAGTTCATGCCTCATCTCCGCCTCCCAGCCAAAGCGGGCGCGGCAAATGCCGCGTCTTGCTTCCGGCCTCCTGTTCCGGGCGTCGCCGCGGGTTGATTCCCGTCTGCTGCCCGGCGGGAAGCTAGCACGCGAATCGACCTTGGCGAATAGCCCTTCTCGGGTTGGGCGGCCTCTACCGCTTGGCGGCGATCAGCAGGAAAGGCGGGCGCTGCCGCTCATTGGCCCATTCGGGATGGGCGGCGATCTGTTCTTCGCTCGGTGCCCACTCCTCGACGCTGCACAAAGTGAAACCCAGCCCGATCACCATGTTTACGTAAGTCGCGAGCGTACGGTGGTGCTTGATGACGCCTTTGGTCAGCCAATCGGTCGAGCGCGGGCCTTCATCGAGATAAGAGTCGACCGGCCATGATTTCCCATCGGCGGGATCCCCCGTCCAACCGGGATTTCTCGGCGCGGTATAAATCGGGTGCTCGACCGAGACGACGAGGCTGCCGCCCGCGATCAGCGCGCGATGAACCTCCGCCATCAACCGGTCGAGCTTTTCGACGTAATGCAGCGCCAGCGAGCTGTAGACGAGGCCGAACGATTGGGGCGGCAATTCGATCCGCTCCATATCGGCAAGCGTGTAGCTGATCGAATCGTCCTGCGTGTCGGCGCGCGCCCGCGCCAGCATCTTTTCCGAGACATCGATGCCAGCGACATATGCCGCGCCCTGCTCGCGCGCCCAGCGGCAGAACCAGCCGAAGCCGCAGCCGAGATCGAGCACGGTGCGGCCGTGCAAATCCGGCAGCATCGCGCGCAACGCCGGCCATTCCGGCGCCCCCTCTAGCCCTGCGACCGAGCGCGGCAGCCTCAGATAGCCGGCGAAGAATTCGTCGTTGTCGTAGATGTTCTGGGTCATCGCCGCATGTTAACAGTCCCGTCGCCGGGCTTATCCCGGCCACCGACGACTTACCAGGAACGGGCGCGGCGCCGAAGAGGTGGGTGCCCGGCACAAGGCCGGGCGCCCGGCTTAATATTGGTCCGTCTGACTCGTTGCTTCAGCCCATCGGCTTTTCGCAATTGACCATCCATGGCGTGCCGAACTGGTCCGTCAGCATGCCGAAGCGCACCGCCCAGAAGGTCTCGGCGATGGGCATTGTCACCGTGCCTTTCTCGGCCAGCGCATGGAAAACGCGCTCCGCTTCCGCGGCGGTGTCGACCGCGAGCGCCAGCGTCGTCCCTTTGCTTTCCTCGTAGCGGCCCGGAGGCGCGTCGGAGCCCATCAGCACGAGATCGCCCGAGATGAGGCGCGTATGCATGACCTTGTCGCGCATTTCAGGCGGCGTTTGATCCTTCATCGGCGACTCACCATAAGTCATCGTCATCGGGATCGTGCCGCCGAACACCTTCTCGTAAAAGCGGAAGGCGGCGGCGCAATTGCCGTTAAAGCTCAGATAGGGGTTCAACCGCATCTCTGTGTGTTCCCTTGTTGCTGTGATAATCGCCGACCACCATGGCCGTCGGTTTGCCTATTGCCGCCTCGCGGCCTCGGCTCGCAGGCGTTCCTCCGCCTCTCTCAGCTCCGGCGTCAATTCGGCGCCGAAGTCCTCCGCCTCGAACACCTGGCGGATCTCGATCGCCGCGCCGTCGCCGAACGGCGCGCGCTTCATCCAATCGAGCACCTCGTCCCTCGATTTCGCCTGCAGCATCCAGAATCCGCAGACCAGCTCGTTGGCAGGGAAGGGGCCGTTGATGACGGTCGGCGTCGCGCCCGAGAATTGGATGCGCGCGCCGCGCATGCTGGGGTGGAGCCCCTCCCCGGCCAGCATGATCCCGGCCTTGACCAGCTCCTCGTTGAACTTGCCCATCGCGGCGAGTTCTTCCGTGGTCGGCATGACGCCGGCCTCGGTGTTCTTATTAGCCCTGACCATCACCATGAACCGCATCGTCGTCCTACTCCCCTGCCCTGGCCAGATCAGTTACTCGCGAACCGCACGACAGAAATCGGCGGCAGCCGCGCTTCGGGCGCGCTCCAGCTGTCGCCGCAATCTTCGGAGATCCACAGCCCGCCACTCGTCGACCCCAGCGCGAGCCGCTCACCACTCGCATCGATCGCCAGCGCGTGCCGCCACACGAGATCGTAGGCGTAGCGCTGCGGCAACCCGTTGCGCAATACGTCAAAGCTCTTGCCGCCGTCTCGGGTGCGCGCGACGACGACCTTGCCGTCCATCGGAATGCGCCGTTCGTCCTTGACCGCGGGCACAAACCACGCCGTGTCGGGGTCCCGCGGATGCGCCGCGACGGCAAAGCCGAATTTCGATGGCCGGATCGCCGTGATCTCATGCCAGTTGTGGCCGCGATCCTCGGAGCGAAAGACACCGTTATGGTGCTGGCACCACACGATTTCGGGATGCGCGGCGCAGCGCGCGAGGCGATGAATGTCCTGCGCGATCGGCAAGCCCTTCTGTTCCGGCGGCATGTATTCGTTGTACATGCCCTCGTTGATGATGCTCCACGAGGCGCCGCCATCGGTGCTCGCCCAGACACCCGCGGTCGAGACGCCGACGCGGATGTCGTCGGGATTACGCGGGTCGATCAGCACCGAGCTGATGCCTGGCTGCTCGCCGCCGGCGACGCCCTGCCATTGCCGGCGTTCGGGCATAAACCACAGCGGCTCGTTCAACAGCCAGGACTCGCCGCCATCGTCGGAGCGGAAGAGCCCGCCCGGCATCGTCCCGGCCCACAACCGCCCGGGAAGACCACCCGGCTCGATGACCCAGATCTTGCCGAGGGACCAGGGATGCGGGTCGTCGGCGGCATCCTCCGGCTTCGGCGGAAACGCGGGCGCCGCCAGCTCCTGCCACGCCTCCGCGCCCTCGCGGCGCCATAATTTCGCGCCGAAATGCCCGAGATCGAGCGCCGCGTAGACTGTGTCGCCTTGCGCCAAGACCGCGCTGACGGGATCGCCGAGAAAATGCGTCGCGGCGATGTCCCACTGGCCGTTATCGGGCGCGAGCTCAAACAACCCTTTGCGGGTCCCGACATAGAGCCGCTCTGCCATTCCCCTCTCCTAACCCCCCGTTAGCGCCTGAAAAACGTAGATGTCGTCCTCGGGGCCAATCGGATCACTGAGCTTTACCCGATCGCGCACGGCTTCGCCTCCGATGTAGACCGCGACATGCCGGCGCAGCGCACCCTGATCGTCCAGCACGTAGCCGCGCAACGCCGGCCGCGCCTCAAACACCGCCGCCAGCGCCTCCCCGACCGTCGCTCCCGCAACCTCTGCCGGCGGCGCGGCGAGAAAGCGCTTGAGCGCGCTCGTAAAGCGGACCGTCGCCATCTACGAACTCGCGATCCTACAAACCCCTTGACGAGATATGTTGATATCAACATAATCGGCATATGTCAAACCGCGTGTCGCTCCCTTACGGAACCACCATCGAGGTGCGCGACACCTGCCTGTGTCTGCATCTGCAGCGGGCGGCGCGCGCGGTGGCGCGACGTTTCGACGAATTGATGCGGCCGGCTGGTTTGACGAGCGGGCAGTTCTCGCTGTTGATGTCCCTCAACCGGCCCGAGCCGCCGACGATGCGCGCCGTCGCCGAATTATTGGCGATGGATCGCACGACCCTGACCGCCAATCTGAAGCCCTTGGAGCGCCGCGGCCTCGTGCGGATCAAGATCGATCAGGACGACCGGCGCAGCCGCCGCCTCGTCCTGACCGCGAAAGGGCGCGCCGCCCTGATCGCCGCCCTGCCCGCCTGGCAGGAGGGTCATGCCGCGATCGAGCCGGTCCTCGCCGGCCGCAAGACCAACCGCCTGCGCACCGATCTCCGCGCTCTCGCGTAACCGCGCTCGACGATCGGTTATTCGCGGCTTACTGCGGCGGATTGAAGCTGAGGCCCTCGAAGTTGTTTTCCGGCAATCAATACTTCGCGTTGCCCGGCGTCCGGGGGAACGGGATCGCGTCGCGCACATTTGACAGCCCGGTGACGTAGGCGAGCGTGCGCTCGAAGCCGAGGCCAAATCCGGCATGCGGCACCGTGCCGTAGCGGCGCAGGTCTCGGTACCAGCCGTAATGCTCCTTGTCGATGCCGCGCTCGGCCATGCTGCGGTCCAGCACGTCGAGGCGCTCCTCGCGCTGGCTGCCGCCGATAATTTCGCCCATGCCGGGTGCCAGCACATCCATCGCGGCCACCGTCCGGCCGTCGTTATTGACCCGCATATAAAACGCCTTGATGTCCTTCGGGTAATTCATCACGACAACCGGCTTTTTTGCATATTGCTCGGTCAAATAGCGCTCGTGCTCCGATTGCAGATCGACGCCCCATTTTACCGGGAACTCGAATTTCTGGTTCGACCGCTCGAGCACCTGGATCGCCTCGCCGTAATCCATGCGCACGAATTCCGAAGCGACAATCCCCTGCAATTTGGCGAGAAGACCCTTTTCGATCCGCTGGTCGAAAAATTCGAGATCGTCCTGCCGCTCGTTCAGCAGGGTCTCGAACGTGTGTTTCAACAGCCGTTCCGCCAAAGTCGCATTGTCCGACAGATCGGCGAATGCGATCTCGGGCTCGATCATCCAGAACTCGGCAAGGTGGCGGCTGGTATTCGAGTTCTCGGCGCGGAACGTCGGCCCGAAGGTGTAGACCTTGGTCAAGGCTAGGCAATACGCCTCGATGTTGAGCTGCCCCGAGACGGTCAGGAATGTCTCGCGGCCGAAGAAATCCTGCGAGAAATCGATCTTGCCGTCGGCGGTGCGCGGCAGGTTCGCGATGTCCAAGGTCGAGACACGAAACATCGCTCCCGCCCCCTCGGCATCGGAGCCGGTAATGATCGGCGTGTTGATCCAGAAAAAGCCGTTCTCGTCGAAAAAACGGTGAATTGCCTTCGCCAGCGTGTGCCGCACCCGCGTCGCCGCGCCCATGACATTCGTGCGCGGCCGCAGATGCGCCACCTCGCGGAGGTATTCGAGCGTGTGAGGCTTTGGCTGAATCGGGTAGGTTTCGGGATCGTCCACCCAGCCGACGACGCGGATCGCGCTCGCCTGCATCTCGAAGGGTTGCCCCTTCGCCGGCGACGGCACGATCGTGCCCGTGGCTTCGACGGCGCAGCCGGCCGTTAGGTGCAGCACCTCAGCTTCGTAATTGGGCAGCGTGTTCGGCGCCACGACCTGCAGCAGGTGGAAGGACGATCCGTCCGACAAGTGGACAAACGAAATGCCGGCTTTCGAGTCCCGCCGAGTGCGCACCCAGCCCTGGACAGTAGCCGGCGCGCCTGGCGGCGCTTGCCCGCCGAGGATCTCGCGCACGCTGAAGCTTTTTTGTTCCATGGAGCGAGGTTACTCCGGCGGATTTGCTTGTCCAGCCAGCAGCGACGGGACGCACACAGAGCAGCGGTGCCGAAGGCGGAACGCCCGTACGCGCTCGGTTATCCCTGTACCGCGCTACCGCCCGGCGAAGGCGCCCGAGGCGATATAAGTGCCTGCCGGGTTCTGAACGGCAAAGCCGCCGCCGGTCACCGCCGCCGACGGTCCGAAGAAGGTCCCGGCGAGAACGCCGGTGCGGTTTGCCGGGCCGGTCAGATTGCCGGTGAAGATCGTGCCGGAGCCGGTCAGCGGGGCGGTGTAGTTCGCGCCGTCGAAATTCGTGATGTTCGCCGTCCCGGTCAGCGTTCCGAAATTATAGGTCTGGTTGAACCCACCGCCGGCCAGGTAGCTCGCGCCGTTGTTCAACACGCTACCGATCGCGACGCCATTATACGTCCCTACCCCCGCCGTCGGCAGCGTGACGGTCGGCATTGCGGCGAGTGAGGGGGGCAGGATCGTATTGAACTGGTCGATAAAGGACTGCACCGAGGCGGGCACTACGGTATCGGTCGGGAGCAGCGGGAATGCCGGCGTCGAATTCTGGTTCTCGACCGGCGCGCCGGCGGGTGTCGGATTGGTTGCCGCGGTGACGACGACCGGGTCCGATTGTGCTTGAACCGACTGCACATTGCCGAGCGTCTGTACGGA
>Ga0099792_10001011_pt1 | contig 10308 bp, 9 predicted proteins | sample Rivendell_Oct201_8_FD_83780 | JGI IMG/M metagenome (GOLD analysis project Ga0099792, IMG submission 83780) | Vadose zone soil microbial communities from the Eel River Critical Zone Observatory, Northern California, USA -... | ecosystem: Environmental > Terrestrial > Soil > Vadose zone >...
CACTTCCGTGATGTATCTGAACGGATGCATCGTTGACTACGTCGAGACCCTCGAAGGTGCAGGTTTCAAGTTCGAGAACCCGAACGTGAAAAGCACCTGCGGTTGCGGATCTTCGTTTAGCGTGTAACGTTCAAGATGTAATTCGGAATTTGAAGCGGCCTCATCGATTAAGATGAGGCCGTTTGCTATTTCCGGCGACCTCTAGAGATAGAAGCTGCGCAGGCTACTGCTGTTCCGGCGGATTGGCGGTAGGAGGCGGCGGTGTCCCAGGTCCGCCCGGGTTTTGGGGATTCGAATTGAATCCCCCTGGCGGACCGAACGAGTTGCTATTCGGATTTCCCTGCTGCTGTATTGGATTCGCCTGGTTCTGGTTCCCGAAACCCTGCAACGGAGGCTGGTTCGGAGTGCTTAACAATCCGCCGCGGTCCGTCCCTGGGTCATAGATGAACTGCCACTCGTTGTATTTCTTCTTGTGGTTGAATTCGCGGATGCTGTCTTTCGGGCTGGCGCTCACGACTCCCACCACTGGACCGCCACCGAATGTCTGATTCGAAAGTTTGTCGCTGGAGCTCGTGGCGTTCTGTTGTCCTGGCTGGTCAGTGGAGGCCGATGAACTGGAGGACGAAGACGGTGACGTCGAGTTGGAATTGGGGGCCTGATTCGGATCCGTCGTCGCAGCAGAATCCGGCTCGGAAGGGGGCTTTGCGGCGGCGGCGAATCCGGCGGGCTGCCCTGCGAAGCTTCCTCCCGCGGGTACACCGCCAGGTTGAGGCTGCATCCCAAAGCCCGCTGGATTGTTCAATGATGTTGTCCCATTAAGGTTCGATGCGCCTGCCAGCGGCGCACTGAACGCCATCTTCACTTCGCCAAAATGGAGCAACTTGAAGTCTTTGCCGGTAATCGGATCTTTGTACCGCTTACGGAGAAAGCGCAAGTTGTTGCTGCTCTCCAGTTCTTCAATCCGCGTAGGATAGCGGCCAAACTTCTTGTAGTAACTGCGAATCGCCCGCGAATACTGGACTCCGCGGTGGATCAGTTCCTGTTCGCGGTCCCGCTTGATCTCGAATGAAATGGAGGGAAGAACCGCGGCAGCCGCGATGATGAGCAGCGCCACCATCAGCAGCAACGAGAGCAGGATATAACCCTCTTGGTCCCGGCGGAGCCGGACAGATGACCGCTTGCCAAACAAAGCCATGAGATTAAAGTAATTTCGGTAAGTTTGTAATCGGGTAATTCGGTTTCCGACCATTCAGATTCCTAAATTACCCAATTACAAAATTACCCAATTTGCAATCTCCTCACCCTTGCGTGAGCGGAATGTGTTGCGTCGGACCGCTGCTCACCACATCCTGTATCTCGACCGAATTGGGCGAGATGCGTACCACCTTGTATCGGCGGTCCACAATGTCGCCTTCGCCCGCAATAAAAACGTCCTCGCCCTTGGAGAGAAAGATTTTCCTGGGCTCGCCGGGTTGATTGGCGAAGCCGAAGAATTTCAGAGGAATCGCTGGCGGAGCAGGAGGCTGCGGTGGGACATAGACGCGCTCTGGCGTGTCGGTCTGTCCCGGTGCCCCAGGCTTCGGGATTACTGGATCTGGCTGCGAGACGAAAATATTCCGTCCCGAACCCGCGTATTTTATCTGCTCAGTAGTAGCCAGCAGTTGCAGTTGCAGCGTGGGATCCAGATTCTCCGCCGGCGAGTGTCCCTTTTTGCCCGGACCCGCACCGCGGTGCTGGGCGGCGGGGCGCGCGACGGCCACCGGGACTGGAGTCGAATTTGCGAGCGAAGTTGTTGAAGGACCGGAAAACATCGGGATGACTTCATACGCCACGGCGAGAATAGCCAACACCCCGAGCCCTACCGCCCACAGCATCTTCTTCCGATTTTCGGTTCCCAGTTGCACTACGTGCCCGCCTTCAAATAAGTCTCAAGCTTCATTTGCAGCTTGACCGGCCCTGTCTGTTCTCCGCCCAGGGTCACGCTGTTGATAATGAAAAAAGTTTCGTCACGCTCCAGCGCGTTGATGAAGCGCGCCAGTGAAACATAATTTCCTGCCAGGTCCGCTTCCACCTCGACTGGCTGCAAGTGTGCGGCCCCCACATCTTTCAGCTTATACCGCGCCTGCTCAATCGTGACTCCATCCGTGACCGCCAGCTTGCCGAACTCGGTCAGGATCTGCGAGTCCTGCGCGGGAAAACGTCTCTTGTAAAAATCCGTGATCTGCTGGTTCGCCAGCACAACTTTTTGCGGCAGATTCTTAAGCGGCTCAACCTGACGCGTTTTGAGCTGCAACTCGCTCCATAGCTGGTTGAGTTCCTGCCGGCGCGAATCGGTGGAACCTACCAGCGGGGAGAACAGGATCGCGGCGGCCACCACGTCGACACCCAGCATAATACCCAGCGCGGTCTTGATCTTTTTGCGAGCTTGCCGCAGGTCAGGCATCAGGGTTTGCTCCGTGGTTTGCTTCGTTTGGGGATCTCCGCTTTTGGCGCGGGTGTCGCTGAGTACAGCTCAGGAACATAAATCGCGTCGATGTTCAGCTGCACCGCGTCTCCGGTCGCCGACACACGCGAACTCTCCTGGCCGATATAGGTCCGGGTGAAGTGTCGCGAATCTTCCATGCGCCGCGCCAGTTCGATGGCCCGTTCCCGCGAATCTCCTGCCACCACCATCTTGATCGCAAGCTGGTTGTCATCGTCGAGTTCGGGATGGATCGAAATCAGATGCACGCGCGTGGGCATCACTGTTTCCAGATCTTCCAGCACTCGCGTCCACGAAAACGATTTGCGTTCGATCAGCTGGTTGATGAACTGAGACTGATCGCGCGTCGTGCGATTCTCCGCGCGGCTAAGAAATTCCTCCGCCTCCCGCCGCTTCTGGTCACGCTGTGCAATCTGGGCGCGCAGTTCGGCAATCTGGTGATGATCGCGGCGCGCGTTGTACCAACCGGTGACAGTAGTGACCACCAACATGAGGGTCAGAATTGATGCCACGACCAAACCTGTGCCCCAGCGCATCCAGAACTGGCGCGCATCCTCATAGGGCTGGCTTGCGAGATTGATATCGAGACGCATTTTACGAAAGCAACGCTCCCACGACTCCAGCCATTCTCCAGCGCGGCACCGGAGGCCCTGAACTGACTCCCAGTTTCGACGAGGCCACCAGTTCCTGAACCTCAGCGCCGGTTTGCGCCTGCAATGCCGGAGCCGCAACGCCTGACTCGGCAAGGCCCGCGACGTAGATGCGCGAGATATTCAGGTGGTAAGTGTCCTGGAAGAAGACTACCGACGGATAGACTTCCTCCGCCAGCTGTTCCCCCGTGATGGTGACCCCACGCGTGTTCTCGAGCGTGCGGAAAAGTTGAAGCTGATCCTCATTCAGAATAGCAATGCTCGTGGTGCGCGCATCCACCTTCACCACCAGCGTCGGTCGTTTTGCGTCAGCCGAGCCCAGTGCAGCCAACATCGAAGGCAGAACCACTCCGGGACTAAATCCCGCTTCGCGGAAGGCTGTTTCGTAGTCCTCCATTACACTCGCCAGCGCGACGGCAGCCACTACACGCACGCCATCGGGAAATTTCTGCGCGTGATAGGAAACCTTTGCCTTGTCTACGTCGAAGGGCAGAGACTTCTTCAGTCGGAAACGGACCACACCGGTAGCTTCTTCGGCGTCAGAGGGAAGCGTATCGAATTCGACCAGCACCACGCGGACCGCGGCATCGGGGACAATCGCGATGACATCGTGAGACCGGCCGCCCACACTGCCCAAAGTCGCTTGGATGCCGGCGCGGACCGCCTCCCTCTGTCGAAGATTATTTTCCACCAGGTCGGGAACCACGCTCCCCGGCGCAAGTTCGCGCACCGCGCATGCCTCGAGCGACTCTCCGCTGTCGGCCACGCGCCCAGCCAGGATGCGATCCGATGCGATTTCGCAAGCCAGGCGGGGTTTCGGCGTATTGGAATTTGAACTCATTACCGCAGAAATACCTCAGGGATCCTTATTACCAATCAAAAACTTTGCCGCTGAGAATTGCAATAGCGGAAAGGGCACTCATCCCATTGGCCCAATGCCGGTGCCCTGCCGAGTAGAGTCATTCTCCAGAATGTGGGGACAGCCGCCCTCGGCTGTCCGCCGGGCAATGCCCGGCTATTTTTTTACCGCATGGCCTCGATAAAGGTGACCTTATTGATCTCTTTCAACGTGGTCATGCCGAGCCTCACCTTGTCCAGCGCCGACTCGCGCAGAAAACGCATGCCCTCATCCCGGGCGGCGCGGCGAATTTCGGAGGTCGGCTTCTTGGCCAGAATCATCTCGCGGATGCGGTCGCTCAAATCCAGCAATTCGTGAATTGCCGTCCGGCCCCGGAAGCCCGTGCCCGCACACTCGATGCATCCCGGTCCTTCGTACAGCGGGACCTTCGACCACTGCGCCGGATCCAGCCCGCTGGCTTCGAGAACGTCAGGCAGATAGTGCACCGCCGTACGGCACGACTCGCAGATCAATCGCACCAGCCGCTGCGCCAGAATACAGTTCAACGCCGAAACAAAGTTGTACGGCTCCACGCCCATGTTCAGGAAGCGACCGATCACGTCCACAACGTTGTTGGCGTGAACAGTGGTAAATACCAGGTGGCCGGTGAGCGCCGACTGAATGGCGATCTGCGCCGTCTCGGTGTCGCGGATTTCACCGACCATGATCTTGTCCGGATCATGGCGCAGAATCGAGCGCAACCCGCGCGCGAACGTCAGTCCCTTTTTCTCGTTGACCGGAATCTGAGTGATGCCTCGAAGCTGGTATTCAACCGGATCTTCGATAGTAATGATCTTGTCTTCGTCGGTCTTGATCTCGTTGACGGCGGCGTACAGGGTTGTGGTTTTGCCGCTTCCCGTGGGCCCCGTCACCAGCACCATGCCGTAAGGCTCTTTGATGTAGCGCCGGAATTTGCGCAAGTCATCTTCATCAAACCCAACTACGTCCAGAGTCAAAGTGCGGAACTTCTCGCTCATCGACTCTTTGTCCAGCACGCGGAGCACGGCGTCTTCGCCATGAATCGACGGCATGATCGACACACGGAAGTCGATAGCGCGCCCGTTGTACTTCACACGGAAGCGCCCGTCCTGCGGCACGCGGCGCTCTGAGATATCCAGTTCGCTCATCACCTTGATGCGCGAGATCACGGTCGAGTGATGTTCTTTGCCGATGGGCGGCATGGCTTGCGTCAGCACGCCGTCAATGCGGAACTTGATGACCACGGAGTCGTCCCGTGTCTCGATGTGAATATCGGAAGCGCGCCGCTGCAGCGCAGTAAAAATCGTGGTATCGACCAGTCGGATGATCGGGCTGCTGTCGCCCGTAGCCGTCAGCTTGTCGATGGTCAGAGTTTCTTCGGCGCCGGTGGCCTCGTCTTCCCGGATAATCTGGAACCCTTCGCTGGCCTCTTCCAGAACGCGCTGCGACTGCTCGGTCTTTTTGAGGATGTCCGAGATCTGCTTCAGCGTGGAAACTTTTGTGACAATCCGCTTTTGCAACAGCAAGCTGATCTCATCGATCATCATCAGCTGGCTGGGATCGGCAATCGCAATCGCCAGCCGTCCGTCGCCAGTTTCTTCCAGCGGCACAAAGTTGTAGCGGAACATCAGCTCGACAGGAATCTTCTTGAACAGTTCGTGGTGCAGCTGAAAATCTGTGAGGTCGACAAACTCGCAGCGATAACGCCTGGCAACATCCTGCGCGCGTTCGAGATCGGTGACAGGATTTCCGGTGCTGACCATCTGGCCACCGTTCCCGCCATTCACGAAAAGTGATTTCTTTTCCGTCGCCATTCTCTTACCTGCGTACCCTCTAGTTCTTTCGATCCGTATCGCGCCGCTGCATGTCTTCGATCCGTATCAGCGTATGCCTTCAGGCATACCGCAAATATCAAATTACAATCGCGCCTTCAGGCGCCGCTCAGTGGACTCCCAGAGTGAAGATCGGCAAATAAAGAGAAATCAACACTCCTCCCACGAAAATCGCCATCACGATCAGAATCAACGGTTCAATCAGGGCCAGGGACGCCCCCAGCGCTGTCTGTACGTCCTCCTCATAGAACTCGGCCACCGAATTGAGCATCGCCGGTAACGCCCCGGTCGACTCGCCCACTTCAATCATTTCCACCGCCAAATCAGGGAAAATCTTCTGTTCTTCCAGACTCCCTGCCAACCCTTGACCTTCTCGCACACGCGTTCCTGCCCGCATTACCCCTTTTAAGATGCGGCGGCTCGTCATGGAGGCACCCGCAGTTTCCATAGCCGGTACCAGCGGCAGGCCGCCTTGCAGAAGCGTCGACAGCATGCGGGAAAAGGCCGACACCTGATGCTTCAGGCGGATATCGCCCAGCAGCGGAACATTCAGGATGAAGCGGTCAATGCGGTCTGCGCCACTGTCCGTATTCTTCCATTGCCAGAGCAGAAAAGCGGCGATCGCAAATACTGCCAATCCATAGGGAAAATACTTCTGTGTCTTCTGCCCGACCGCCAGCATGAACAGTGTGATGGCAGGAAGCTGCGCATCCAGGCTGCTGAACAAGTCCGCAAACCTGGGAACCACGAAGGTGAATAGAAACATCACCATGATCAGCACCACGCTGACCAGCAGTGTGGGATAAATCAGCGACACAAACAGCTTCTTGCGAAAACTCATGGCGAGCCGCTGAAAGCTGATGTAGCGGGTCAGCACCTCGTCGATGTTTCCGCTCTTTTCGCCAGCCATCAACGTCGTCGTGTAGATCTTGGGCACAACGCCTTGCGCGGCGAAGGCATCGGAAAGCGCCTCGCCTCCCTTGACCCGGTCGCGAACGTTTTCCAGAAGCTGTCGCAGACGCGCATCCTTCTGCCGCTTCACCAGCAGGTCCAGCGAATTCAAAATCGGCAGCCCAGCCCGGATCAGCGTCAGAAACTGCTGGTTAAACACCAGGAAGGAACTCTCTTTCATCTTACGGCGGCGGCCCAGCGAGCCCCCTCCCGATAGGAGCCCTTGCGGCTTAACCCAGTACACCAAATACCCTTGCTGGGAGAAGCGGTCCCGCACCTCGGCTTCCGAGTAGCCGTGTTCAACCTGCTGGTGCAGGTGTCCGCGATCGTCCGCGATTTTTACGACAAATTCCGCCATTTGCCTGGTTTTCTCGTATTTTGCAGGCGATACCGCCTACCGACTCAGTCTAACATTCCCACTTCGGATTCCCATCCGCCGGGTGACAGTACGCAAGTAACGCGTCCCACCCTGCGCCTGCCAATTTCAGAAAGCGCTAACTCCCATTCATTCAGTGGCATACCGGAATCAGCTAGGCCCTAGATTGCCCTCGACTGTTTCCGTTCCCGCCGGAGGACGGAACTGGAACTGGCTATCGGCGATCGGCACATCTTCCTGCTGCTGGCTCAAGCGATATTCAGTGACCGACCCATCCACGTCAGCGATGACAATGCGCACAATTTTGTGGTCAGGCGAAATTTCCAGCAGGATCTCGCTCACCCGGTCCGCCAAAGCCTGCGGGACCCCGCGCACCACGACGTCCTCGGGATTCAACGGCGTCACATCCGGCGCCAGCGACAATCCCTTCAACTCCTTTTCCAGTCTAGTCTTGCCCAGCAGAAACGCCAGGGGAGAACGGAGATCGTCCAGTTTCGCCGCCGGCGCCTTCCGCGCCTGCAGGTCGCCCGGGACGTAAAACCACGCATCTTTGCCGTCGCTCACAAACAGTTTCTCCCTGGGAGAACGGTACTCCCATCGCATCTTGCCAGGTTTTTTCATGCCGGGCTTTTTCAGCCAAAGCGTTCCCGACTCCGTCCGCTCGATCCCCGACCCGCGGTACACCTCGGTGAACTCCGCCTGCAGGCTGTGCAAATGGTTGTAGTGCTCATCCACAGCACTGGCCAGGGCCTTAACGTCAGCCTCACCTGCGAAACTGGTAGTCAACAGCAATGCTGCAATCACATACGCGGCCAATGCGGTTCGAATGAACCGGCCAAGCATCTCGATCATGATTCTCTCTAGGATTTTCTTAACCGGATTTTCTTGCCAAAAAAGAGTTAGTCCTCACGCGGACTCGGGAAGGGAACCGCAAACCACTCCTGCGAGGACTCCTGAAGACATTGTAACCAAATTGGACGGGCAAACCCCGGCGGCTAAACAGTTTGCTGAAAAACTCTGGTTTTGATTTTGTTTTGAAAGGGCGCGGCTTCAAGACGCCGTAAGGGCCACAAAATCAATCCGGCTTTAGCCGCTGAGGCTGCTCCTGAGACTGCAACGCCACTTTTTCCGCAGCCTGTAAAGCCGTTCAGAACTGTCGCTTTGGGCGCCTCGCTGTCAGCGCCGTCGTCTGTGAATACAAGCAGGGACCGGAAAAAGCCTATCGCCGTTCCGCGGGGGTCAAGCCCCACACCGTAGACAAAGAAATCTGACTCCCCGCAGTCAATGCTCCGGTCCCCTTGTCAAAACGGTAGACCTGAATTGCGCTGGTGCCGTTGTAGTTGTCAGTTAAGGCATACACCAACAGACCATCCCGACTGAAGAAAAGTTGCGGGGCTCCCGGAATTGAATTGCCCGTATCCACGATCTGCTTGTTGGTCAGATCAATCCTGGCTACCTCGAGGACATTGCCCGAACTCAGAAACACGTATTGCCCCGAAGGATCGACCGCGATGTTTCCCGTAGTGTTGCACGCCGCCAGCATAGTCGCAGTGCAGTTGATCAGCGGAGTTCCATTATTTGCCTGGCGAAACACCTTCACCGTCTGGTATTGCTGCAGGCTATCTGGCCGCGACAGGTCAATAATCAGGTTGTTCGTCAGCAGAACCTGGTCCGAACTTGTCCAGTCGCTCCAGTAGAAAAATTGGGTATCCGGGCCCAGCGTTCCCGTGTTCGGATCCACAGTTCGATAATAATAAGTCGATGCTGCCTCGCCATCGAAGTCCACACTCCACGTGTCATACATTTTGCTGCCGCTGCCATTGAAGCCGAACAGTCCGGCCGTGTAGTAGTAGTTCGGTGGATACCTGGCCTGCACCACCGGGGACTCCGTGAGCTTGCCGCTGCTCGAATCGACCGTGAACAGCCGGATGTCGGAAACGTATTCGCCGTTCTTGTTCTGCCAAAGCCGCAAAGCGTAGTCAAATTTCCCGTTGGGATCGGCCTGGAATCCGGCTATATAGAGGGCACTCATCCGTTGCACCGGCTTCGCTTGCGGAACGCCGAAGGCGTCCGTGTCGTAAACATAAAGATATTTTTTGTTCGAGCTATCAAACCAAAGCACATTCAGAAAATGATCCGTGGGCGATGGCACCAGCCCGATGTAATTGTTCAATGCGTTCAGAGTGAGCGGCTGCCCGACCTGCGTCGCTACCCCGGTCTGCGGATTCACGTTATAAGTCAGGATGCTGTCATTTTGCTGCACATACATCACATCGACTTTGCTCGATGGACTCGCATTCCCCGCATTGGTCTGCGCCTGACTGTTTACAGTGGCAGCGAGCAAGAGGGAGGAGAAGAAAAAGACTGTACGGCTTGTCATAACGAAGTACTCCTAAAGCGGGCCGCGGAGCACCGGTTTTAGAGTTCCAATCCCGCGCCAGGGTTGCCGCGAAACATCGCGACTAGCCAGGAGTGCGCACACACTCGGTCGAGGTGTTCATTCGCGTCGATCCGGCTTTTAAGGTAGAAGAAAGATTGGTACGTACGATCAGGCGGGAAGCGTCATCTTTTGTCATGATTCGTTCCAAGATGATTCCTTCAACATGAGGAACCGGTCGCATGAATAAAGCGGATGGTCAGGACACGGCAGACCGCCTCTCTGCGATTGTAGCGAACTCCCTGGACACTCAGGCGAGAACGCAAGATCTGGCGCGCCAGGCCTATCAAAGCCGCACCCAGTTCCACAGGTTGTTCCGAACCGTGGTCGAAGAAACTCCGGGAGCCATGCGACGACGGCTATTGTTGGAAAGAGCGGCATATCAACTGGCGCGTACCGGAATGTCGATCACGAACGTCGCCCTGGACGCCAACTATGGTTCGTTGGAGGCGTTCACTCGCGCTTTCCGAAAAGCTTTTCGGACTTCTCCCAGCATCTACCGGCGCATGCGTGATCCTCACTTTCACTTGCCGGCGTCCAACAAAATTCACTTTTTTGCCCCCGGTTCATTAACAAAAGGTTCATCAACAAAAGGAGGAAGAGACATGGATTTATTCGATCGTTTTGCAGGCAACGACTCTTGGCACACGCGGCGTTTGTTGGAATACGCGGGTACTTTGACAGAGGAACAATTGGATCGTCC
>Ga0099792_10001013_pt1 | contig 10288 bp, 9 predicted proteins | sample Rivendell_Oct201_8_FD_83780 | JGI IMG/M metagenome (GOLD analysis project Ga0099792, IMG submission 83780) | Vadose zone soil microbial communities from the Eel River Critical Zone Observatory, Northern California, USA -... | ecosystem: Environmental > Terrestrial > Soil > Vadose zone >...
AAGCCGCGCCGCTGCTGCGAATTGAAGTGAACCCCGTAGCGGTTCGGAATGCGTCGGAAATCGAACGCGCAATCGAGGTGTTTGCACGCGAGCCGGATTCCGCCATGATGGTTGCGGGAAGTTCACTCGCAGCAGCTAATCGCGATTTGATCATCACGCTCGCGGCCCGGCATCGCATGCCGGTGGCCTATTCGGACAGCGCTTTCACCAGAAGCGGCGGATTGTTTTCTTATGCCATCGATCGCCCGGATAACTTCCGGCAGGCCGCTTCTTATGTCGACCGCATTCTTCGCGGCGAGAAGCCAGGCGACCTGCCGGTGCAGACGCCGACGAAATATGAGCTTGTAATCAACCTCAAAACCGCGCGCGCGCTCGGCCTTACGGTACCACTGTCATTGCGTGGGCGGGCGGACGAGGTGATCGAATGAAACGGCGCGAATTCATCACTGGTCTCGGGGTGGCGACGTTGTCTTCATGGCCGCGCGCCGCGCGCGCGCAGCAGCCGGCGATGCCGGTGATCGGATATCTCCAGACCGGCACACCCGACTCGAGCACGCATCAGTTGTCCGCATTTCGACAAGGGCTCAGTGATGCCGGCTATGCTGAAGGCCGGAACGTGATGATCGAATACCGCTTCGCGCAAGGCCAATACGATCGGCTCCCCGCCATGGCCGCCGAATTTGCCCGCCGCCGCGTGACCGTCATCGTTGCGGTCGGGGGTGCGCGTCCGGCCTTCGCTGCGAAAGCCGCCACCAGCACGATCCCGATCGTGTTCGCGATGGGCGATACCGACCCCGTGCAGGCGGGCCTTGTCACCAGCCTGAGCCGTCCCGGCGGCAATTTAACCGGAGTCGCCGCGATGCTTGGTGCGTTGACAGCCAAACGCGTTGGGCTGCTGCGTGAGTTGATCCCGAAGGAAAGCGCCGTCGCCATGCTGGCAAATCCGGATACAGTGAGTGTCGCGGCACAGATCGAAGAGGCGCAGAAGGCCGCCCGGACGATCGGCATCGCACTTCACGTTGTCAATGCCAGTAACGAGGGCGACTTCGAGACGGCATTTGCCGTCATGGCGCAGCGCAAGGTCGGTGCGCTCCTGGTCTCGGCGGACGCCTTCTACGGCAGCCGTCGCCCACAAATCATTGCGCTGGCAGACCGTCACGCGATCCCGGCGAATTACTATCGACGCGAATTTGTGGAAGAGGGCGGCCTGATGAGCTATGCGGCGCCGCTTGCCGATATGTATCGGCAAGCCGGACTCTATGCCGGCCGGGTTCTCGGTGGCGCCAAGCCCGCCGACCTGCCCGTTGTCCAGCCGACGAAATTCGAACTGGTGGTCAACCTCAAGACCGCAAAATCGCTCGGCCTTGAAATTCCGACCATGCTGCGAGTTCTCGCCGACGAGGTGATCGAATGAGACGGCGCGAATTCATCACTGGTCTCGGGGTGGCGACGTTGTCTTCATGGCCGCGCGCCGCGCGCGCCCAACAAAGCGCGATGCCGGTGATTGGCTATCTCAACGCTGGATCGGTTGACAGCCATATTCAACAACTGCGCTTCTTTCGCCAAGGCCTGAACGAAGCCGGATTTGTCGAAGGCCGCAACGTAGCGATCGAATTTCGTTGGGCCGAGGGCCAATACGAACGATTGCAAACGATGGCGACCGAATTGGTTCAGCGGCGCGTAAGCGTGATTGCGGCGACCGGCAGCACGGCCTCGGCATTGGCCGCAAAGGCAGCATCGACAGAAATACCAATTATTTTTTCCGTTGCAGCGGACCCGGTCGAGGCAAGGCTTGTGACGAGCCTCAATCGCCCAAGCGGAAATCTTACAGGTGTTACGACTCTAAGTGCCCCGTTGGTGCCAAAACGCCTTGAACTACTGTACGAAGCCGTCCCGACCGCCACCACGATTGCGGTGTTGTTGAACCCGACTAGATCCAATCGACAGACTCCTCCGCTTGAAATCCAGGCGGCGGCGCGTTCTTTGGGATTGCAGCTCCAGCCCGTCTTCGCAAGCACTGAACGCGAATTCGATTCAGCTTTCGAAGCCGTGCAGAAAATGCGCCCAACCGCGCTTGTATTTGCAGCTGACGCGCTGTTCTTCGATCGACGGTCTCAATTGGGGGCGCTGACGCTTCAACACACTATTCCAGCCATTCACGCATATCGCGAATTCGTCGCGGCCGGCGGGCTCATGGGCTATGGTGGCAACCTATTGGATGCTTCCCTGCAAGTTGGCCGCTACACCGGTCGAATTCTCAAAGGTGAGAAGCCCGCCGATCTACCAGTACACCAGATCACCAAAACCGAGTTGATCCTCAATCTCAAGACCGCAAGGGCGCTTGGCGTTACCTTTCCGCTGTTGCTGCGGGGCCGCGCCGACGAGGTGATCGAATGAGGACCCGTAGGGTGGGTAAAATCTCATGCACCGATCTTGCGCGTGGGAACACCAGGGCGTTTACGCCAGTCTTCGCGGTCTATAGCGCGCATGCGATTTTGCCCACGCCGATGGACCGAGCAGCGCGCCTTTGCCCACCCTACGGTTCCATCGAGGTGCGCGCATGACCGATGCCACGAACGGCATGCTCACTCGACTTAAGCCGTCGACCACGCTGCGCCAGATCAACGGGCCTTTGTTCCGCAAATATGTGGCGCTGTTCCTGGCCGTCGTAGCCGTGGTTCTCCTCACCAACATCGCGTTCGAAATCGCCTTCTCCTACCAGGAGCACAAGGTCTCACTCATCCGCATCCAGCGCGAACAGGCGGAAAGCGCCTCCACCAAGATCGGGCAGTTCATCAAGGAAATCGAGAGCCAGGTCGGCTGGACCACGCAACTGCCGTGGTCGGCCGGCACCATGGATCAGCGCCGTTTTGACGGATTGCGCCTGTTGCGCCAAGTGCCGGCGGTCACTGAACTCGCGCAGATCGATTCCTCCGGCAAGGAACAATTGCGCGTGTCGCGGCTTGCGATGGATGTGATCGGCAGCCAGACCGATGTCTCGCGCGAGCCGAAGTTCACCGAAGCTGTTGCCAAGAAGGTCTATTACGGACCGGTCTATTTCCGCCGCGAGTCGGAACCCTATATGACGCTGGCGCTTGCCGGCACCGGCCGCGACGCCGGCGTGAGCGTCGCCGAGGTCAATCTCAAGCTGATCTGGGAAGTGGTCTCCGGGATCAAGGTCGGCGAGAACGGACAGGCCTATGTGATCGACGAGCAGGGCCGCCTGATCGCGCATCCCGACATCAGCCTCGTGTTGCGCAACACCGATATGACGCAGCTGGCGCAGGTGAAGGCCGCACGCGCCGCCGGCACCGGCGCACCGGTCGAGCCGGTGCAGAGCGCGAAGGATGCGCGCGGACGCGACGTGCTCACCGCCTATGCGTCGGTCCCGCCGCTCGGCTGGCTCTTGTTCGTCGAACTGCCCGTCGACGAGGCCTATGCGCCGCTCTCCGAGGGAATCAAGCGCTCGAGCCTGCTCCTGTTGGCAGGTCTGGTGCTCGCCTTCTTCTCGGGCCTCTTCCTGGCGCGGCGCATGGTGGTCCCAATCCAGGCCATCCGCACGGGTGCCGCCCGCATCGGCGGCGGCGACCTCACCCAGCGCATCTCGATCAAGACCGGCGACGAACTCGAAGCCTTGGCTGACCAGTTCAACAGCATGGCGGCGCAATTGCAGGAATCCTATGCGGGCCTCGAACGCAAGGTCGAGGAGCGCACCCATCAGCTCGAACAGGCCAATCTCGCGAAATCCCGTTTTCTTGCCGCCGCGAGCCACGACCTGCGCCAGCCCCTGCAGGCGCTCGACCTGTTCGTGGCGCAGCTGCAGGAACAGATGAAAACACAGGAAGGCACCCGCCTGGTCGGACGGATCGATGCGGCGGTCGCCTCGATGAACGAATTGTTCAATGCGCTGCTCGACATATCGCGGCTCGATGCCGGCGTGCTCACCACCAGCATCCTCGACATGCCGGCGTCCCGCCTGTTGACGCGCATCGAGGACACGTTCGCGGGCGCAGCACGCAAGAAGGGACTCACGTTCCATGTGGTGGCGAGCAGCCTGTGGCTGCGCAGCGATGTCATCCTGCTGGAACGCATCGTGCTCAACCTGGTGTCCAATGCGGTGCGCTATACGTCGTCGGGCGGCATCGTGGTCGGCTGCAGAAGGCGCGGTGATCAAATCCGCATCGATGTTTGCGACAGCGGCCTGGGCATTCCGGAAGAACAGCGCCGCAATATTTTCGGCGAGTTCTACCGCATCCAGAAAGGCGACAGCCATGGCGGCCTGGGCTTAGGCTTGGCCATCGTGGAGAGGCTGTGCCGGCTGCTCGGCCATCCGATCGAGCTCACCTCGACGGTCGGCAAGGGTTCACGATTTTCGGTGACAGTCCCGTTAGCGGCGGCACAAGCACAGTTCAGCGAGCCGCAGGCCGCTGAGCCGACGGCGCCGGACGTATTCAACGGCAAGCTCGTCGTCGTCATCGACGACGAAGCGCTGGTGCTCGAAGGCATCGGCGGGATATTGCGGACGTGGGGCTGTCGCGTCATCGCGGGGGCCTCATGCGATGCCGCGCTCGCGTCTGTCGGCAAGGATCATTGCCCCGACCTGATCATCTCCGATTTCCGGCTGGGCGATGGACAATCCGGCATCGTCGCGATCGCGCGACTGCGCGAAGCGCTGGGGCCTGACATTCCGGCCTTCCTGATCAGCGGCGACACCGCACCCGAACGCCTGCGCGAAGCGCGCGCCAGCGGCCATCATCTGCTGCACAAGCCGGTGCGTCCGATGCGGCTGCGCGCCATGGTAAGCCAGCTTTTGCAGAACACGGACGTTGCCGGCGCGGCGTAGGGCGCACCCAGTGTGAGAAATTCGGGCCACCCGCGGCTCGGAGGGTCAGGGGTGGCCGGGAAGGTCTTCGCTAAATCAGCCGATCGAGACTCGTTGACCGCGCCTATTACGGGCCCACGAAGAACGGCGAAACTCCGCTTCCAAACACGTCGATGAAATCAAGCGTCGCGCCCTTGGCCGTGTTCGCCTGCACAGAGTTTGCTTGGCCACTCGCATAGAGGACGGTTCCTTCGAGCAGCAGATTGGGGTTGACGAAATATCGACCGGTGCCACGCACAAACCAATGATGATAGGCATCGACGGAGGAAGAGAGTGGGCCCGGCACCGTCGTATCGTAGCCGACCTGCGCATATAACGTAAATTGGTTCCAGTAAACCTGAGCCTCGGCACCGATCATGCCGTGGCGGACACCATGGGCATCCCCCGCCGCGCCAAAAACGCCGACCAAGCTACCAGAGTTCCGCCAGCTTGCATGTCCGCCAACGAGATATGCCACGTCGGAAAAGTGAAACACACCATTTCCAAAGTCGGCCTTGAAGCTTGTTCCCTCTGCCTGCGCGTCTAGCTGCAGGCTGGCGCCCGGAGACCACCAGTAATTGACGCGGCCAGCACCACCGAGGACCCAACCATGGATTTTATCCGACTCCTGGCTACAGGGGCCTTCGAAATCGCAGAATGTGTTGGAAAACTTATTCTCGGCCCCGCCGCCATAGAGTTCGACATAGCCAGTCACCTGTTGCGAAGCCGGCGGCGGCGCCTTCAAAACCTCCATATCGGCAGCGCGTCCAGCCGTGGTAGCGCCCATCATAGCCGAAGCGCCAAGAAGTGCGGCACGGAAAAGGCGGTTGAGATTCATGAGGTCCCCCAAATTGGGGACCGCAAATTAGCCTTTAGGTTACAAGGGACGCAACCCGGAATCCGCCGCCGCTTGGCAAGCGTCCACAGTTATACCGGCAGAACCCGCAATCATGACGGGGATCGACGAGGCGAGGCCCCGAGCGCCATTTGATTTTAAGTATCCCCAGGCTTTGCCGGAGGATACTTACCCTGCGGTCCATCTGGGCTACGCTTGCTATTTAACATGCAGCATCCGTTGCCAGCCCGTTCCAAAAAAAGCGGATTGGTGAATTAGGAACGCGACGGGTTTTTCGTGGGTGGGCGCATCGATCCGCCTGGCTCCCTTTCGAGAGTCTCGTTTTGATCAATGGTCTCCAGCCACGGCAACCGCTTTGTCAGCACCCGGGTCAAGGGCGCGTCGGTAATCTCAATTTCAAAATTCAACAAACGAACTCCGGGGAAATGTTGCTCCATGTTTTCCGGGTCTACTTCTTCGATGGTTCGAGGATCTCTCTCATTCTTGAACGTAACCATCGCCGGGCTTTTAATAACAAGGCCTTTCGGATATTCCGGTCGTCTCATTTCCGGTCGCAGGAGTTGAAGAGGCATGCGCCCCTTTGCGTTGCTGATTTGTCTCATATCCTCCTTGGTCAAGCTGAATAGTTTGTTTTCAATTCCGAGGGTGTAGAGGAGGCAGATCTCATGGAAGTGCGGAAACCCCATGCTGCCATGCACGGTCGGCAGGATGAATACCGTCCCGCGCCCTTTCAAATCCAAAATCAGCGCTTCGGCCGCGTGATCGATGGCCGTGATCCGCGGGTTGATGTGGGTCAAGAATTGAATGAATGTGTCCAGGAAGTGGGGGTCCATATGAAAGTTTTTGTAGTGTATCTCCATCACGGTCGATCCTTCGACCTTTTGTCCATCGATTTCCACCGTGGCAATCAGGCGATAACGCAATGTCGCTTCCCGCGTATCATCATCGCAGCTTACAAGCGTCACACAAATCAGCACCGCGAGAATAAAGCGGCCCATTTCAAACCTTCCATTTCAGGCGGCACCCGAAGTTATCGCGCGCCAGTGAAATTAAATAAGACCTCAGATCGATCGCGGCAGTCTCTCATGGTGCTGCTAATTTATGCTGATCCGAAAGCTGTCATCATCCGAGCGCCAAAGGCGGCGCCCCTGTGACTGCCTCCTTATCCGCGGCCATCGCACATTCAACGGACGTTCGCTGCCCGAATATCGCGCCAAACGCGTTGCGCAATGTCTCGTGCCGGAACTTGAAACCGCTCACATCCGCCTTGTCGGGCAACACGCATTTGCCGCCGAGCAACAATTCGTCCGCAAGTTCGCCCGCAACCGCATGGAGCAACCAGGCGGGCAACCGCAGCAGCGCCGGGCGCCCAAGCGCGTGTGCGAGTTCAGTGGTAAAGTCCGCATTGGTGACGGGGTTCGGGGCGGTCGCATTGACGGCGCCGGTGAGCCGCGGCGTCACCATGGCATGCGCGATCAACCGCACCAAGTCGTCAAGTTCGATCCAGGACATCCATTGCCGGCCGGATCCGATCGGCCCGCCGAAGCCAAATTCGAACGGCGGCAATAGCTGGGCAAGCATACCGCCGTCCGTGCCAAGCACCAGTCCGATGCGCAGCCGCACCACGCGTGTGCCGAACTGTTCGGCCTTGCGCGCCGCACGCTCCCAGGCCTCGCAGACGCGATGGCCGAAACAGCGCTTGCCGCCGTCGAATTCGGTGAGGCGCTCGTCGCCCCACGTCCCGTACCACCCGATCGCCGAGCCGCTGACGAGCACCGCTGGGCGCTTCTCAAGCCGTGCGATAAGACGGACCACGTGCCGCGTCATGCGCAGGCGCGAGATCAGAATGCGCCGCCGTTTGGCGAGCGTCCAAAGCCCATTCGCAATCGGCTCCCCCGCGAGATTGATCACCGCGTCGATCGGCGCATCGTTGGAGATCTCCGCAAGGCTCGTCACCACCCGCAGCGGCGTCGGCAATGCCAGCGCCTTGCCGGGATCGCGCACCAGTACCGTGACATCATGGCCGGCACCCACGAGTGCTTGCACGAGGCGCGTGCCGATGAACCCGGTCGCGCCGGTGATCAGGATACGCTGACGGGGCGGCAGGACCCGCGCGAGTTCAGCTGCATCGCCCGAAACAAGCCGCCGCGCGCGGCGTGCCGCATGAACGTCGCGCAATCCGAACATGATCACACCAAGTGCTGCCCCCGGCGCAAGCCAGGTCACGACCCCATAGTAAACTGGCATAAAGGCGCTCGGCAGAGCCGCCCAGCGCGCAAGCAGCGGAGTCACCAGAGCGAGCAGCGCACCGTAATTGATGGCGAGCAGCGTATGGGTGACGCGCTCGCTTGCGGGCAGCTTGCGGCTCATGTCCTCTTCGACAAAGTCGACCAGCGTGACCACGACCTCCGCGCCCATGAGCGCAATGATGAGTGCCGCCCAGACGCCGTGCGGCTCGAACCATCCGAGCACGATGAACAACACCGCATAGATGAGATTGCGCATCCCGTGCAGGATCAGTTCGCGTCGCTGCGAAGGCCGCCAGGCCAGGCGCTCGGTCATTTCGTGGTGATAGACGATATCGAACAGTCCCATGGCGAGCTGCAACGCGATCAGGATCCAGAGCACATTTGATGTCATGATACTTGAAGTCATGTCACTCAAAGGCATGTCACTTAAGGTCATGGGGTGGCCTCCCGAAAGATCGCCATCTGGCGCAGCAACAAACCAAACCGGGGATGTATGATCTGCAGCGTGAAGCTGAACTTGCCGTCGGGGAGTTCGGCATGAGTCACATAAATTGCGCCGGGCGTCAGCCAGGACGGCAAAACAAGGCGCCATCTCCCCAACTCGAAAAAATACTCAGCGCTGCGAAAGATCAGCGCGCCGTCGCGGGCATCGACAGTCAACGTCATGCCGACCCCGCGGCCGACGTATTCTTCGAGGCCCGTGGGCCCGGCAAAGCGCTTGATGGAGTGAACGACCTGCGGAAATCCAGCGCGTCGGCCGTATTGCCGCGTCCACGTCTGGCCGCCGTTGGTCTTGTCGGCCGTGACGTTTACGACACTCGGCACGTGGGCGTCACGATGGAGCGGCAGCGGACCGCCGACGAGACGGGCCATTTGGGCAAGCAACCAACCACCGCGGCTGAGATAAGTGTCCACCACTTCCCCCACAAAGACGATCGCTTGCCCGCTGGCGATATCCTTGCAAAAGCGCCGTTGAATCGCGGCTGGCAGCGAATCCCATTCTTCGCAGCGCATCAGGGCCCGGAAGCGAAGATCGAGCACCTTGCCGCCGGGCGTACGCCGGGGGGCGAATCCGGTGTCATATCCAGGGTCGCGTTGCGGCCCTGATGGCGGCGGACTTTCGAGAGCGAGTATGTTTGCGCGCATGACCTTGATCCCGCTTATGAGCGTTCCTGTTTGGCTTTCCCGAGCGGCAAAAGGCTGATAACCCGGGCACCGAGCCGCATCAGCGAAGCCAATTTGGGTTTTGGTATCGTGAGCATCTGCGCGTACCAGCGGTCCATCGTTTCGACAAAGCCGAGCATGTCTTTGAGCCGCCGGGCCGCCACGGAATTGAGTTTGGGGTCGCGATCGGCGTCCGCCACGCAGGCCTTGAGCGCGTCGATCGCGGGATCGAACTCGCGTTCCTTGCGAACAGCCGCGATCCGCATGGCGATTTCCCAGACCTCGGTTTCGGCCTCGAAATGCTCGCGCCGGTCGCCCCGCACGGGAACGCGCCGGACGAGATCCCAGGCCATGAGTTCGCGGATCGAGTTCGACACGTTGGAGCGCGCCAGCCCCAGCGTGGCGGCGATTTCCTCAGCCGTAAGCGGGCGTTCGGAGAGGTAGAGCAGGGCCTGGATCTGGGCGACCGAACGGTTGACGCCCCATTGCGAGCCCATGTCGCCCCATTGCAGGACGAAGCGCTCCACCGCCTCCGGGAGCTTGACTGCGTTTTCCGTTTTTTCCGTTATTTCTGTCATAACAGAAATATCGGAATAAACGGAAGGAATGTCAAGGGGGGGTGCCTAGGGCGCAATCGCTTTATTGCGCCATGGGCCCACACGGTCGTGCAGGTGTTGGCCGACAAGCGGCGCAATAAAGCGATTGCGCCCTACCGGGGTCGTCGGGTTAAGTGGTTCTGCGCAACTGCGTTCGGTGGTCTGAATTCATTTCAGGGAGAAATCCATGAAACTTCCTCGCCGGCAATTCCTGCATCTGGCCGCCGAAAGATAAGTCGGAGCTATGGCCAGAAGTTGGTGACGGCTTGACGAGGTAAGGCGGCGTATCGTGGTGGTGTTCAACGCCTCCACTTCTCCAATGAAGGAGTGATACGCCGTGTCCGAGAGTAACGTCGTCAAGCTCGCCCAGCCAGGGGTCTTCACCGATTCGCTCACAGAGATCTTGCGCCGCGGCGCACGTGCGCTGCTGACCCAGGCAGTTGAAGCGGAGGTCGCCGAGTTTCTGGCAAAGCATGCCGATCGGAAGACCGCGACGGGCCATCAACGCGTCGTGCGCCACGGCCATCTTCCGGAACGCGAGATCATGACCGGCATTGGCCCG
>Ga0099792_10001018_pt1 | contig 10279 bp, 8 predicted proteins | sample Rivendell_Oct201_8_FD_83780 | JGI IMG/M metagenome (GOLD analysis project Ga0099792, IMG submission 83780) | Vadose zone soil microbial communities from the Eel River Critical Zone Observatory, Northern California, USA -... | ecosystem: Environmental > Terrestrial > Soil > Vadose zone >...
GATGGTCGTCTTGCCGCCGGCGAGAGCTGCAAGGGATCCCGACGTATAGTCATCGGCACCCTTCAACGTGGTAGCGGTTCGCGTCGGTGTCAGGTGGACGTGCGGGTCGACGCCTCCTGGAAGCACCAGCATGCCCTTCGCCTCGATCACGCGGGCGCCAGCCGCGGCAGTCAGGTTCAGCCCAATTTCAGCAATCGTGCCGTTGCGAATGCGCAAATCCCCTTCTGTGCGGCCAACCGCGGTCACGATAAGTCCATTACGGATGATCAGCTCGGCAGGTTGCTGCGCGGACGCATCTGCCACAAGCGCAAACAGCACAGCCAGGAAGATCGATTGTCCAAGACGACTCGGGCCCCGCGTGATTGTCTTCATGGCTTGCTCCTTTGGCTTAACCTGACGTTCAGCCTTGTTTCTTCACCCAGCGTCAAGTTCACAATCCGTCGACGGTATGTTGGCCATGTTGAAACGTTCAGGATGTTGGCTCGTCGCGCTGGCGGCTTTTGTATCAAAGCTACCGCAGCTTTATTGCAACTGAAAGGAGATAGATCTTCTGAGACCCGTGAACTGGCTACATCTTATATTACAGGGGTGGATTTAGGCGAGTGGCGAACCTATATTAAATAACATCCATTCGCACCCCGAGGTGAACCATGACAAGCGAAGGTAAGCGCGTCCCGGCTGGAGGCGTTGTTGTGATTGGGCCACTCTCGGAAGAGACCCAGGCCCTTTTGGGGAAAGCTGCACACGGCAAGCTCGCGAAAATTGCCGAATCGCCGATGACTCAGGTCGTTGAGGGAGCGAGCGACGTGCGCGCGCTAACTGATCGCATCAGCAAGATTGTTGGCAACGAAGGTGTTGTTGCACCGCTGTTCGTCGACGACGAAGGCCATCAATTGTTCCCGACCGGCCGGATGCAAGTGCGTTTCAAGCAGCCACCGTCCGACGCTATTCTTACTAATTTTGCCAAACGTCACAATCTCGAACTGGTGCATCGCAACAAGTGGGCCTCGCAGCAAGCTGAGTTTGCAGTACGCACCGACGACACACGCTACTTTCCTGACGTTACCACCGCGTTACGAGAGGACGACAAGGTCGCCACAGCATGGCCGGACACTCGCGCCGCGTTTCGTCGCGAGGAATAGGATCGCCAGTGGGCTGCCGTCGACGCCCACGCGGATTTGGTCGAAGGACGTAATTGGCGGCCGCACAGCTGTCATCAATGATCAGCCGAGTGGCGGGGCCGGAAATGGCCGCGACCGCGTCCAGTTGCGGCCAATCCGCAGGTCTGCGGTGGCCCGGTGGCAAGCAAGCCGCAGCCGACGCCTGCCAATCCCAAAACGAACTGATGCATTCATCCGCGACGGCGACAATCTCGGTTTGATGGACGTGACCCGCGAATTAAATTCAAATGCTGATGACAATTCAGTTGCATTGTGGGATTCTACTACTTTCGACCATTGAGGAGAAGCTCATGAAATTGCGATTTGGCAAGAACGAATGGCTCGATCTCGAACAGGTTCCACTACAGTCGCAGACCGAGCAAGGGGTCAGATCATTTGCACTTGCTCCTGAGGCTGCTACGCGGGCGGCATCACCGCTTGTGATAACGGCAACCAGCCGGGCAGCGGCAACGGCCAATCGCGTGTCGACCCAAGTATTCGGCAAAGCCGCTCCCTCGTACGCCTCCACTGCAGAGCGTGCGCTGACTGGCTCGGACAAGGTTGAAACTGCCGTTTTCTGCGACTGGACGGGCGCCTTGCGGGTGGTCTATCGCGAACTCGTCATGCGGTTTGCACCGCGCACTCCGCTGGCGCTGCGAAAGGTCTTGCTCGAAAAATACAACCTCAAGATTCGTGATCGCAATTCGTTCCACAAGGATCAGGTCACTGTGTACGATCCGACGAGGAAGTACCTCGCTGAACGGATGGTCGAGCTGGCGAACGACCTGACCGAGACCGACGAGGTTCTCTTCGCGTTTCCCAACTTCGTGTCAGAGTTCAAGCGAACCGCAGCAACGCCGACGCCAATCAGCGCGCAATGGCATCTCGCCACCGTCGGCGCCAAAAATGCCTGGAACAATACCCAAGGCGCCCGCGTGGTTGTCGCCGTGTTGGATGATGGCATCGACGTGGATCACCCGAACCTGAAACCGAACATCCTGCGCAAACCCGATCCCAACGAGCCGCGCGATCTTTTCGGTCGCGACTTCTTTGTTGACGAAGACACTCCCGATCATTTTGATCCGCGGCCAAAGAAATTTCGCTTCCCGTTCGATAGGATGTCGGGCAACGACATCCATGGGACCTGCTGCGCCGGCGTGGTCGCAGCCTCCGGCAACGTCAATGGGGTGCTCGGCATTGCACCCAAGGCGCGCCTGCTCCCGGTCAAGGTCTGGCATGCCGATGAACTTGCCACTGAGTCGCATGTCGCCAACGCAATACGATACGCGTCGCAATTTGCAGACATCTTGTCCTGCTCCTGGTCCGGTCCGGCTTCACCCGATATCGAGTTGGCGCTCGAAGACGCCGGCGCCGGCCGGGACGGCAAGGGGTGCCCGATCTTCTGCGCGACGGGCAATGACTCTCGCAATGGGCCAGTTCCGGTTGCATTTCCGGCACGCTCGAAATTCGCGATTGCTGTGGGTGCGTCGACGAACCAGGAAACGCTGGCGGACTATTCCAACCGTGGCCCTGAGGTTTCAGTGGTGGCGCCCTCAAGTGGCGGTACCAAGAGTATCTTCACCACTGATGTGAGTACGCCCAACCGCGGTTTCAACACCGGAAACGCTGCCGCCGGCGGCATTGATGGCCTGCACACGAATAGTTTTGGCGGCACATCGTCAGCAACACCGCTTGTCGCCGGTATCGCCGCGCTTGTTTTGTCGGCGAACCCCCAACTCACTCGCGACGAGGTCCGGACGCTGCTGCAGGAAACATCAAAGAAGATCGGCCCAGCGAATTCCTACGACGCGAATGGCCATAGCAACGAGTTCGGTTTTGGACGCGTGGACGCCGACAAATCCGTTGCGAAAGCGCTGGCCGCAAGGGCCGCGTCGATCGGCGGGGCGGCCGCTGCCGCATCTGCCAAAAAGCCGTCGGTACGAAAGAAAAAGTAAGACTGCGCGCGGTTGTGACAGGGCTGCGGCTTCGCGTTAGCGGCTTTGTAAATCCGCTCAAAAATGGCGGCGTTAATTGGGGGGTGCCTGGCGAGCCCGGGTTGTTGGCCAGGGATCATTTCGGAATTGATTTGGCAGGAGTGCAAAGCAGAACAAGAAAGGGGCCCTATCTATGGGCCCCTTGAGTTTTTTTGGACGTCGCAAGTCTCAGAATGGGGGATTAAAATCCTTCATTCTCCTTATTTCTTCACCCAGCGTTTGAAGTCCATCTTGTTGGTGTAGCCGGCGTAGACATTGCCGGCATCGTCAAAGCCGACGGTTTCAAGCGCACCAAGGAGAACGGTTTCCGGGATGAAGGCCGTGACTTTGCCGTCCTTGGCGCTGCCGACGCGAATGCCTTGCTGGAAACCGGGATTGTTTTGTGCGGTCGATTGCGAGTCGGCCACGTGGATGACGTCGTTCTTGTCGATGACGACCCCACTCGGACGGCCGAACTGTTTCCACTCGGTCAGGAATTTTCCATCCTGGTCGAAGATCTGGATGCGCGAGTTGGCGCGATCGGCAACGAACAGGCGGCCTTGCGAATCCATTGCGATGCCATGTGGCTGATTGAATTCGCCCGGGCCTTTGCCTTCCTTGCCCCAGGTCTTTATGAACTTGCCGTCCTTGGAGAATTTCATGATCCGCGCATTGGTCTTCTCGCCGTGACCATCGGCAACAAAAATATCGCCGTTGGGCGCGGTGACGACATCGGAAGGAGCGTTGAACTCGTCGTCGCCGGCGCCCGCCGAGTTGGGCTTGCCAAGCGTCATCAGCACCTTGCCATCGGGGCTCAGCTTGTAGACCGCGTGGCCGCGGCCCTGCGGGCCGTTGCCGTCGGCGACCCAGACGTTTCCGTCACGATCGATATGGAAGCCGTGCGGTGCATTCATCAGGCCGGCGCCGATGGCCGCCACAAGCTTGCCGGCGGGATCGAATTTCAGGATCGGCGCGATTTTCGACTGGTAGCAGGTGTTGCCGCCGCAGCGGTCGAGCACCCAGATGCTCTTGCCGTCACGATCGGCCTCGATACCGATGGTCGACCCGTGCGGCCGGCCAAGGGCGGTCTTCGCCCAGCCGACGTCTTCACGATAAGGATTGGGCGCCGCATTGGGATCGCTGGTTTGCGCACCCAGCCGTCCATCCTGCATCGCCGCAAGCGCGACGATGGTTGCACCCAATGTCAGCGCCAGTGCAGTCGCTTTTTTCATGGCTAGCCTCCCTCGGATTTTTGCGTTGAACTTTCGTTTGCCTGCAAGCAAGCAGCCTCAGTCTAACGCATCTTTGCGTCCTCGCGAACCATGGTGGCGCCTTTTTCGGCGATCATGATGGTCGGCGAATTGGTATTGCCCGATGTGATGGTCGGCATGACCGAAGCGTCGATGACGCGGATGCGGTCGAGGCCGTACACGCGAAGTCTTTCATCCACCACGGCGAGCGGATCGCTGTCGCGCCCCATCTTGTTGGCTGTGCCGACCGGATGAAAGATGGTCGTACCGATTTCGCCCGCGGCCTTGGCCAAGCTGGCGTCGTCCTCTCCAGCGGATTCGCCGGGCAGATATTCCACCGGGTTGAACAGTTTCAACGCCGATTGTGCCACGATATTGCGCGTTACGCGGATGGAATCGGCAGCAACGCGGCGGTCCTCGTCGGTGGAAAGATAGTTCGGCTGGATGGTCGGTGCGTCGGCGGGATTTGGGGATTTGAGCGTGATATGACCGCGGCTCGTGGGCTGCACGTTGGCGACGCTCGCGGTGAAAGCCGGGAACGCGTGCAGCGGCTCGCCGAAGCGGTCGAGCGACAACGGCTGCACGTGATATTGCAGGTTGGCACGCTCGCGGCTCGGGTCGGATTTGGTAAAAATACCGAGTTGCGAAGGCGCCATCGTGAGCGGTCCGCGCCGGCGCAGCGCATAATCGAGGAACATCCGGGCGCGGCCGAGCATCGAAGCATAGGTTTCATTCAGCGTGGTGACGCCGGAAACCTTGTAGATCATTCGCAGTTGCAGATGGTCCTGGAGGTTTTCACCGACACCAGGCTTGTCGAGCACGACCGGAATGCCAAACTGCCGGAGTTGCGTGCCGGGCCCGATACCGGACAGGAGCAGCGTCTGGATTGATCCGATGGATCCCTCCGAAAGGATCACCTCGCCTCGGCAGCGCGCAATCCTGGTTTCGCCGTTCTGTTTGTAGCGTACGCCTATCGCTCGTTTGTCTTTGAACTCGACGCGTTCGATCATGCAACCAGTCTGGAGACGAAGATTGGTCCGGTCGAGCGCCGGCTTGAGGAAGTCGCGCGCCGCCGACCAGCGCCGGCCGAATTTCTGGTTGACGTGGTAGGGCGCCGACCCCTCGTTGTCGCCGGTGTTGAAATCGATGATGCGCTGGATGCCGGCCTGCTCTGCAGCCAAGCGGAACGCGTCGAGCAGGTCCCAGCGCACGCGCGGATGCTCGACCCGCCATTCGCCGCCGACCGCGTGATGATCACTGATGCCGAGAAAATGATTCTCATGCTGCTTGAAGATCGGCAACACGTCGTTCCAACCCCAGCCTGTGAGCCCAAGCTGGCGCCAATGGTCGTAGTCGGCGGCCTGGCCGCGCATGTAGATCATGGCATTGATCGACGACGAGCCGCCGATCACTTTACCGCGCGGATAGTTCAATGCGCGACCGTTGAGGCCGGGCACTGCTTCGGTCTTGAACATCCAATCTGAGCGAGGGTTGCCGATCGCAAACAAGTAGCCGACCGGAATATGAAACCAAATCCAATTGTCGCGACTGCCGGCTTCGAGGACAAGCACGCGATTCTTCGGATCCTCCGAGAGACGGTTTGCCAATACGCAGCCCGCGGAGCCTGCGCCGCAGACGATGTAATCGTATTCGCCTTCGAGCAGCGTTGCTTCGGCCATGTCGTCTCCGTTCATCAGAGTTTCGAGCGCAGCCGATCGGCAGCTCGGCGGGCGATCTCCGTCGACGCCTCGTCGGGGATCGGGAACACCGAACTCACGTTGATCCCGCCAAGCACGTAGCTGTCGGTCCCATCGCGGCCGGGCGGGCCGCGCATGAAGTCCGCGTCCCAGATCATCGGCAGGTCGCGCCGCGGGATGTCAAGCAAGGAGGTCCTTGATCTTGGCGCCTTGATCTTGGGACGTGCGAAGGCAGAGTTATCTCATTGTTGAGCTTGTCGACGATCCCAACCAGCGTGTTCCTGGGTGCGCCCGTTCCGAACCAAGCGCTTGCCGTTTGCTGCCCTTTCGCCGGCATAAGGGACGGTTCGTTCTGCTTATTCGAACACCGTGGTCGGATTCTTTTGATCGGCGACCATAAAGACAAGAACCTTGGCACGCTGGTCCGTACTCGGATTGCGCGACGTTGAGTGGACCGCAGTTGGTGGCTCGTAAAACGTATCACCTGTCTTCTTGATGACACTGGGCTGCCCGTCGATCGCAAATTCGACCACTCCCTCCAGGACGTATCCAAACGTGTGGTGTCCCGGATGGCGATGGCGTGCGGTGCTTGCATCCGGTCCTTGATCAACAATCAGAATGCGGACCTCGCGGCCCGGCAGATCGCCAAGCACTTGAGTGAGCAGCTGCCGAGGCCCGCCGGCAGCTGTCTGGGCCGCTGAAGGCGCAACCATTGTCGTTGCTCCCCATGTCGCGAGCGCGGAGAGCACTGCGGCCGCCGCGGCGACGACGCCATATGATATCGTTGATCCCGTCTTGATGACGAACATTGAAAAGTCCTCCTTGGATCGCCTTGTCGGCAGTTGATTGTGACAGCGTGCTACCACACTAATCCGCCCGCTCCAATCGCGGGGGGAAAAAATGGCGCGGTCCAGCCAAAAACCTGCCTGCGCTTTCGGAGTCGTATTGGTGCCGGTGATCGGCGCCGTCGGCGCGCCCGCCGACGATCGCCGCGCCAACTAAATCACGTCCTTACGGTCCGCGACGCTAAGCCACCCACAAAAATGATAAGGGCCGCACCGTTCACGATCATCTGACGGTTTCGGAGCCTCACTGCTCATTCGCCTAATGTGCGCCTGCTTGGGCGGCTTGCATGGAAATCTGCTCACTTCGAGCACTTCGGTCTTTGACCCTTGGCAGACATCAGCGCCAGGGCGTTCTAGCGATTGTCACCGGGCCACCCCGCTCCCAAGCCCATAGTTCAAGATCGTCTTGTTCTTTCTCAAATCCCATTTCTCTCACAACCAATTCATCAATCCCGTCACCGTTCAGGTCACCAGTCGCAAGAACATAGTAGTACGATACGCCGGGCGTCTCACCGCTGGATTGCCTTCCTGCGAGATAGAACGGCTGCAGCGTTCCGTTTATACGAATAAACAAACCCCAAGCCTCGTAGCCAGCATAGCTCGTCTCCGTCTGACGCTCGATCCGCCAATTTATTGACCAGACATGCTCTTTCTTCTTCGGCGTTCGTAACGCGATCTCGAAATCCTGCACGAGCGCCACAGCCAAGCCTGTTTCGACGTCCAGCTGCCCGTTGTCGAACTGCTCCCGCGCTACGAACTTGACAATACTGGGACTTCTAAGCGTATCGATTATCTCTCTCGTGACGTCCAAATGGTCTGGATCGGTGTGGGGGGATCCTCGAGGCACATAACGCACCCTCTTGGCCACAGCTGTGAGCTTGATGGACGGCGCTGGCCTAAGGTCGTTAACGAGACACGCCGTTCCATCCCGATATCCAGGTGCGAACGAGGGGAATATTCCTTTCTCAGATGCGCTCTGTTGCTGGCCCAGTTCGAATGTCAGGTGCCAATGCCGAAGATTGTCCGCCAATCCAGGAGATGGTTTGTTTACCCAGGGGCGAGGCAGAGCCTGTCCCTCTGGATTTTTGGCGACGGCTGTTCCCATCGGAAGCCCGATGAGTATTGCGAAGATGAGGCGACAAATGCAACGGCAAACGTCCCATCTCTGAATAAGCGACTTAACCATTGAGACCCCGGGCAGGAATTTCGAGAACAATGTAGATTGAATTGTAGCTCGGCATTAAGGCATGATTGGCAACCAGATGCCAGTCGCACGCGGAAATGACGGGATCGTCCGTGACGCTAGAATGCAAGGCATTCGCCATCACTTATGGTCGGTATACATGGTGGCTCGCCGCGAGCCCGCTTGCGAGGGGGCGCGCGGTGAATTTCCAGTTGGAACCTGCGGGGCCCCTGCCGCGACTAAATGAATCTCATAGACCGTGTTTCCCTGGAAACCCGTGACGGAGACGATACAATGTCACCAACATGCTGCCTTCACCTCGGGGTGGGATACATGCGAACAGCAGCCTTGATCTGCCTATTGCTTCTGCCGGGGATTTCGCTTGATGCAAGCCGGCGAGCCAGCGCGGAAATTCATCTCACTCGCGGTACCGGGTTCTTCGTGTCAAAGGATGGCCGGCTGCTCACGAATTTCCATGTCATCGAATCATGCCAGCAACTGACGGTCCAATCGGGGCGCCTGAGCGGAGCAGCGCGAGTCATCGCGACCGATGCTGCCAATGACCTCGCATTGCTGGCAACCAATTTGAAGCCGGTTCGGATTGCCGATTGGCGCTATTCGGTTCGCTCTGACGAACCGGTGGTCGTCTACGGTTTCCCACCGGTAGGCGAGAGAGCGGCTGACGGCAAGGTCCTGGGATTGACCGGCTGGCACGGCAACAAGCTGCTCTTTGCGGAAACTGGCACAGAGCCCGGGATGAGCGGGAGCGCTATCATGGATGGCGGCGGCCTCGTCATCGGCATCTACGTGGGGCGTAGCGGCGAGGTGATGGGACGGGGGGCGGGCAGCACGGCCGCGGCCGCTTTGCTTGACGCCCACGGCACCGCGCATCCTGCGGCGCGCGAGGCGAGGCCGATCTCCAAATCCGACATTATTGAAAAGGCCAAAGCGATTTCCGTCAAAGTGATGTGCCAGCTGAACGCTCGCTCGACGGACGGGCGCGTGTGCCAAATGGCCGGCGGTACCTTTGTGACTGATGACAAGAGCATCGAAGCATGCAACCGCGAAATCCCCTCCGGCCGGTTCAGCGGTGAAATGCTGCGAATGATGTATCTGCAGCGGGCCGCGTCCCATCTCCGCAAATACCAAATAGATCTCGCCCAGCGCGATTGCGACGCGGCCGCGAAGATTGCCGAGGATAGCGATACATCTCGCTGCCGTGCGAGCGTATACGTCGCCATGGGAGCGCACGGTCGCGTCATCACCGAATTGGATGAGGCGGTCCGTATTTTTCCGAAGGACGTGATTGCGCTTTCCGCGCGGGGAGCCGCCTTCCTCGCCAGGAACGATCTCGTGCACGCGATGGCCGATTTGGACAAGGCGATCGATATTGCTCCGGAGTTCGCGAATGCGCTGCGGTTGCGGGGAGCGGTCTACGAGAAAATGAGCCAGCATGACCGCGCAGTGGCCGATTTCGATCGCGCCATCGCGATCTACGACAAACGGCTCAAGCTGTACTCGGTGCCGCTCCTGCGCGCCAACGTGCTGGCAGCGCGAGCCAACGCGTACAACGCCAAGGGCGAGCGCGACCGGGCAGTTGCGGATTACGATCGGGCCATCGCAATTCTCCCCGACAGGGTCAGTCAGATCTCAAGCCGGGCGAACGTTCTCAACCAGTGGAGCGATCGCGAGCGCGCTGTTGCCGAGCTTGATCGGGTGATCCGACTCGAGCCCGCCAACCGAGGGGCTACATCGACCGCGGCGCCATTTTCCATGCCAAAGGCGATCGCGACCGCGCCATAGCGGACTACGCCCAGGCGATCCGCCTCGATCCAAAATATGTGGTCGCCTATTTTAACCGCGCCAACGCCTACGGCTCCAATCGCGGCCTCGTATACGGCGCCAAGGGCGACAGGGGCCGCGCCATCGCGGACTATAGCGAGGCGATCCGGCTCAATCCGAAATACGCCTTGGCCTTTCACAACCGCGGGCTGGCATACCGCGCAGAGGGCGACAGCGACCGCGCGATTGCGGACTACACCGAGGCGATCCAACTCGACCCGAAAAATCCAAGCACCTTCAACAACCGCGGCTTCGTCTACCATGACAAAGGCGACAACGACCACGCCGACGCGGATTTCAACGAGGCCATCCGCCTCAATCCGGCCGCC
>Ga0099792_10001021_pt1 | contig 10268 bp, 10 predicted proteins | sample Rivendell_Oct201_8_FD_83780 | JGI IMG/M metagenome (GOLD analysis project Ga0099792, IMG submission 83780) | Vadose zone soil microbial communities from the Eel River Critical Zone Observatory, Northern California, USA -... | ecosystem: Environmental > Terrestrial > Soil > Vadose zone >...
CATCGTTCTCCTTGCTTCCGGCTGACATGATCAGCCAGATCCTCAATTTTGGTGTTCCCGCCCCAATCGACGTGCAGGTGGTCGGCAACGACCTGCAGGCAAATCGGGTCTATGCCAACGCGCTGTTGGCACGCATCAAGGGGATTCCTGGCGTGGCCGATGCGCGCGTTCAACAGGCGTTCCAGCAACCGACCCTCAATGTGGACTTCGACCGCTCGCTTGCTGGTCTCGTCGGTCTCAGCGAAAAGGATGCGGCGAACGCTCTCCTGACCACGCTGGCGGGCAGCTCGCAGACCTCGCCGACGTACTGGCTGGACCCGCAGACCGGCGTATCTTACGCGGTCTCCATCCAGACACCGCAGCGCGACATCGGCAGCATCGGCGGACTGCTGAACCTGCCATTAACGCCCAGCAGCGGCAGTGGCGCCGAAGCGCAGCTGCTCGGTGGCTTGGCGACAATTCAACGAGGGCCGAGCAACGCCGTCGTGTCCCACTACAACGTTCGGCCGGTCATCGACATCTTTGCGACGCCCCAAGGACGAGATCTCGGGGCAGTGGCCGCAGACATCAGGAGAGCAATCCAGGACACCGCGCATGACGTTCCAAAGGGCGCGAGCGTGGAATTGCGCGGTCAAGTAACGACCATGACGAGCGCCTACCAGCAGCTCTTCATCGGCCTCGCCTTCGCGATCGTGCTCATCTATATGCTAATCGTCGTCAACTTCCAGTCCTGGCTCGATCCCTTCGTGATTGTCATGGCGCTGCCGACGGCGCTCGCGGGCATTGTCTGGATGTTGTTTGCGACCGGCACGACGCTCTCCGTACCGGCGCTCACAGGCGCGATCATGTGTATGGGCGTTGCCACAGCAAACAGTATCCTCGTAATCGCTTTCGCCCGCGAGCGTCTGGCGGCGGGTGTTGACGCCGCGGCTGCGGCCATGGATGCAGGCGCGACGCGCTTTCGCCCGGTGCTGATGACCGCGCTTGCGATGGTGATAGGAATGCTACCGATGGCCATCGAGCCGGGCCAGAACGCGCCGCTCGGTCGCGCCGTCATTGGCGGTCTGCTGTTCGCGACATGCGCCACTCTCTTCCTGGTGCCCACGCTGTTCAGCCTGGTGCACGGCAGCGATGCCAAGCAAAGCGCGGCGCCGTCCCCCGTCGCGACGCTCGTAGGTCCAACCTGAGGCACAGTGGAGCCGTTAATGCCCTCGGACCCCATCAAGACCCCAAATAGTCGCCGCGTCTTGCTGATCGGCGCGGCGACGCTCGCTGTCGCAATCAGTATCGCAGCTGCCGGCATCTTCATCCGTGCCCGCAGCGAGCAAGCGGTTGCGCAGTGGACCGAGAAGCAGGCGATCCCGACCGTTGTGCTCGCCAAGCTACAGAAAGGCGCCACGAAGCAGACCCTCACCCTGCCCGGAAGCATTCAGGCCTACAACAGGGCTTCGTTGTACGCGCGCGTCAATGGTTACGTGAAGAGCTGGAATAAGGACATCGGCGCACAGGTGAAGGCCGGTGAGGTGCTCGCCACAATTGACGCTCCCGACCTTGACCAACAACTTGCCCAAGCCAAAGCCACGTTGGCGAGCGCCAAGGCCAATTACGACATCGCGGTCCTCACCGCGAACCGGTACGAGACGCTTGTGAAGAAGCAAGCCGTAGCCCAACAGCTTGCCGATCAGACCAGGGCCGACGCCGACGCCAAGAAGGCGATCATGGATGCCGACGCTGCGAATGTCGGCCAGCTTGAGGCAATGCAAACCTTTAAGCAGATCGTAGCGCCCTTCGATGGCATCGTGACCGCGCGTAACATCGATATCGGGATGCTCATTAATTCCGGCAGCGCAGGCCAGCCGCTCTTGGAGGTCTCCGACCTGCACCGGGTTCGTATTTACGTGCATGTTCCGCAAGCCTACGTGGCTCAGGTCGTTCCGGGACTCAAAGCTACCTTTGAGATGCCCCAATACCCGGGTCAGCAGTTCGACGCAACCGTAGTCACGACGTCGAACGCCTTTGACCTCACCTCGCGCAGCATGCTCGTCGAACTGCAGGCCGACAACACTGAGGGGAAGTTTTTCCCGGGCGCCTACAGCAAGGTGCATTTCCAGCTTCCAACCGACCAGAATGTGGTGCGCGTACCCGCGACGGCACTGGTGCCCGCCAATCAGGGCGCGCAGGTCGCCATCCTTGGCAAGGACAACGCCGTTATGCTCAAGCCTGTCAAACTCGGCCGCGACTTCGGAGACAACGTGGAAGTGGTTGCTGGCCTCGATCCCCAGGACCGGGTGATCGACAGCCCACCGGAGACGCTGCAATCCGGCGATACGGTCCAACTCGCGTCGACGCCCGCGGTGCCCTTGGCCGAAAGCGCAAGCTCGTCCCCAAACAATTGATGATTGCCGCGGGCGCGTGACAAAGGCCCGGTTCGGACGGGATTTCTGGAGCTTCAGCGATACATCCAGTCCGACATAGTGTTCCATTGTGGCTCTCCTTGATTGCAAGGCCCGATGAGGTGGGCCTAGTCGATTTCTGGAGAGCTGATTCCGAGAGCCTGAGTATGGCTCGATGTGTGAAAACTCATGCATCGGCGAAATGTAGAAAATACAATGCGGGTGTAAAGCGCAAGTTCAGCAAACCGAGCGGCCGTGACGCACGCCGTACCATTGGATCGCCAACAGCTGTCTGCAATTACAGTGGTCGTTCTTGCATTGTCTATGTCGATTGATGCGTTGTCGCCGCTCTAAGTCGAGGCGCCGCACTTCGCGGACCAGGATCGCTGGAAGCGGTCAGAACTGGCCTTGTTTTTGGAGGGACCAGGTCGGCGAATTAAACGCCGCCCTGCGAGGCCACTATGCCGCGCGGCTCTGTTGGCCAGGCACCGAGGCAGTAGCAACCTTCCGGCAGCGAATGCCTAGCGTGCCGCACCTAGGACGCACGTCCAGATTTGGCCCTCAGCGTGGATTTCGATCACTCGCTCCGACTTCCGCAGTTAGGGGTCAAGCAGGCGTACCCTGGTCAATCGGTAGAGATTAAACCGGAGCGCTCTTAGGAACTGGAGACCGCTGCGAACGCTGGCTTACGCGTGGGAGCCCGTTTCGATCACGCCACCTGCCCCTATTCGGTCACGCAGGCCGATCACGCCTTTGACCTCGGCGCAATGCTCGCAGCAGAAGAATGTGCCTTCCTTTTCGAGCCCATGACCGACGATATGAATACCGCAATTGTCGCAGGTCGGAGCCAGCGCATGGATTGCGCACTCAAAGCTGTCGAAGGTATGGGTCCTGCCGTTCATGTTCACTTGAAACGCCTTGTCATAGTCATTTCCGCAGGTTTCGCATCTGGCCATGACTGCCTCCCGTTCTGTTGGGAAAGGTGCTCGAGCCGATAACCAGCACCATCCCGCGTCGGTTCCGTACCGTCCGCGGCCTGGTCCAGCCACTTGTCAAGCTCCCTCGTACCGGTACGCACGACCCCGACATGACGCTGTGCCGAGATCCGCGCGCTGTCACACATCCTTGATGTCTAGCACATTTTTGTTTTTTTGACCTCGAACGAGTCAAGCCAGGTTGGCAATTTCAGAGGTACGCGACCGTATTTCCGAGTTTTTCGAGTGCCTCTTCATAATCCTAAGTTATCCAGCGGTCGTCTGCACCGCCCGAGAGTCGATATAACAGCGCAATGGTTTTGCGTTCGCCTCGCGAGGCACAATAGGAAAAGGTCACACGCCATTTAATAAAAATAGAGTGCCCTCTATCTCCACGTGCGCTTGCGCTGCGAAGTTAAACAAGGACGAGCCTTCCAGGGCGGGCGAATGGCACGGTGTGCGAGGTCGAGGACTGCCCGAATGCTGAGAATTGAACAGCTGTTGGAGGGAAGGAGATGGAGCGGGCTTGGCCAGACCAGACGTTGTTCGCACGCTAAACCCAAGCATCGTGCCAACCCAACCTATGTGCGCTAACTACTCGAGGTCCAACAAGGCTAGCGAGCATCAAATGCTCATTCGCTCGAGAGCAGCTCCTCAACGAATGTTGTTTGGGATGCGGGAATGTACTAAATTTCCGTTATGCATCGGAGTGAGAACGCGCTTGAGCAGTAAATCACGAAAGCCGCTGTTGGACGGGGAAGGATCGAACCCGTCAACTGCCTATTCGATTGAAGTTCTGACACGCGCCATTAATGTCCTATCTGTCTTTGGACACGCGCGTCCTCAGCTCACCCTGTCTGAGATTGTGGCCACGGTAAGGCTGCCCAAAACGACAGTATTTCGAATGCTCAGCAGCCTTGTCGAACGCGATCTGTGCGAATTCGACCCGCAGAGTGGGAAATGCAGTCTCGGATTTGCGCTCGTTCGCCTTGCAGATATTCGTCGGCGGCAAACCAATGTCCATGACGTTGCAATTCCAGTGATGCGTGACATCCGCAATGAGGTCAATGAAACAGTCATCCTGTCGGTGCGTTCCGGAGATTTTCGCGTCCACATCGACTTCGTCGAAGGGCTGCATCCGATGCGGCGGATGGCCGACCCTCGGGGTGCGAGCGCCCCTTTACGCCGGTGCCGCAAGCAAGGTCCTGCTCGCAGGCATGGAGGACGATGACATAGAGGCCTATTTCTCTCGTACCGAACTGACTCCGCTGCAAAGGACGACCATCACTGACAAGACTGTGCTTTGGCGCGAGATCCGAACCATCCGCAAGCGTGGCTACGCCGAGAGCAAGGGGGAAATCTTTACGGGCGGCGGTGCCTTGGCGGCTCCGCTGAAGGATTTTTCAGGCAAGACGGTCGCCGTCATGGACATTCTCACACCAGAAATCGCTATACCCCTCAGCACAGAGAACGCTGCATCGCACTGTTGCTTGACGGAGCGCGCCGCGGCTCTGAGCGGCTGGGCTATCGACCAGAGGTCGGTGGCCAGGCCACTTCACGCAAGGCTTAGGATTTTCGTGCGCTGCTGCGCGTGAGCAACGACGTCAATCTTTGGACGCCCGGCTCGCGCTCGATCCGCTGCACAAGCCCTATGACTTCGTCGACTTCCGACTCCAGCAGCGAAGTCGCAGCCAGACGCCTGAACTTCTGTTCGGCTTCCGTTGCCGAGAGTGGATGATCGACGCTTCCGCGCCGTTACTCCACGGAGACGGACATTGTTCGTCCATCCCTGAGCACAGCATCGACCTGGACCGCATGACGCTTACTGGCGCCGCCGCGATCAAGCTCAGGATCGTGGAGGATCTCGATGCGAGGCAGGAGGTCGAGAATTTCTGGATCGGCCAGCCGGGCTTCCGCAAACTGATCGATGAAGGCATCACCGTCGAGCAACGTCACTGCGGCGATATAGTATCCGTTCATCTGCGCAGCGATGACGTCGCCGGGCTGGTACGGCCAGCCGACATTCAACTGCCCCTTCTTGCTCATTCGTATGGACAACCGCGCCAGGCGATCCGCAGTCAGCCCCTGGCGCCGCAAATCGCGCACGCTTTCCACGATAGTGTGGGAGCTGGCACACGAGGCGTAAGGCTTTAGTCCCACCCGTGCCGCCTCCCAGCGCGCGCCAAGATCCCGCAAGATCGTTTCGGGGGCGAATTGTCCTCGCATTGTGCTCATGAAGCCGCCGAACGGCGCCTCCACGACGTCCCCAGCACGGCAACCGTGTACAAAACTGCTGCCACCGCGGCTGTCGCAAACAGTCTTTTTCGGCGAACGCTCGCTGCAAGCATGGACATCGAGGACATCGGACCCCCCTTCGAAAAATGGATAGATAATACCACAGCAGGCAACCTGGTTCGGTACCCTGTTCATCGGCCTCAAAAATCGGGCTTGCTCGCAGTCGGCACTGCGTGGTGCTCTCCGGAGAAGTGACCATGCGTGGTTTCTGCGCACACCATTTCCGGCCAGCCGCCCAACGGCCGCCGATAGGTTATTCCCGCTGACCAGGGCATCGTGAAGACGCCTGGATCCTCGACCGTAAATTGGAGTTGCAGCCCCCTGCCCTTGTAGTTCGGGTTGCGCGTAAAGCCCGGGTCGGACCCCTGCAGACGCCTAAGGTTCCGTTGGCCGCGTTGTTCCGATTCTATCGTGGCTTCGTAGTCAAGCAGCCGATAGCGCTCCACCACATGGAGAGCCTGCGTGAATGGAGTACCGTACATGTCGACCATGGCAAACGGTCGGTCGGCCTTGACCCCTACGGTGTCAATCACCAGCGTGTCACCTTCGTAATGGCCGACTGAGTCACCGTACCACGAGGTTGGCACGCGCGCCGGATGCGGCTGGTTCATGCGCACGTACCGGACTTCATGATCGTTGGAATAGATGATGGCGATCTTGTCCGGTTTCTGGAGCATCTGCATTCCAATGTTCCAAAGAACAAAGGGCATTCCTCCCGGCCAGCACTGATTGCTCGGAGTAGGATAGGGCACGCCGGTCAGCGAGATTTCACCGTGTCGCTTCACGACCTCCGCCGCGTGCGGCTTTAAGATCGGATTGGTGTAGTCCCCGACCAATTCGTAGGTGTTGCCCGCTCCGTCGCGGCGCGACCTGTTCGTCACAGGGCCGGGACCGGAAATGGGCGGCTCGAAGTCCGGCCAAGTGAGATGCGCCCAGATGCCAGAGAAGTCTGGGATCGACGTAGCGCTTTGCCTGACACTTCTGTCTGGCCCAACCCCAGGTGCCATCACTTGTCCCCACGCTGGTATCGCCACGGCTGTCACCACTGCTACCAACGAAAGGAAATTTCGGTGCGCGCTCATGCCAACCTCCGTTTCATGGGTTTGCCCAGCCCAACGCCCGGATCACTGCGGCTTAATGCCTGCAAACCTGACCACCTTGGCCCATTTCTCCGTTTCGTCGACGATAAGCTTGGCGAAATCGGCCGCCGAACCGGCAAGGATGGTGCCGCCCAGGTCGAGGAGCTGGCCCTTGATCCGCGGATCGACAAAGGCTGCGTTGATCTCCTCGTTGATTTTGTCGACGTTAACTTGCGGCGTGTTGGCAGGCATAGCGACGCCGTACCAGGCGCTCGCCTCGAAGTCGGGTACGAAGTCGCGCACGGTCGGCCGCTGCGGTAACACGTCGGATCGCGCCGTCGTGGTGACCGCGAGCGCGCGGACCTTGCCGGCGCGGATGTGCTCGATCGATGCCGGCATGCTGTCGAACATGACCTGCACCTGCCCGCCAATGAGATCGGTCAGCGCCGGAGCCTGCCCACGATATGGAACGTGTTGGAGGCTTAGGCCGGTCATCATTTTGAACATCTCGCCCGCGACGTGCTGGATGGTGCCATTGCCGGCCGACGCCATATTGAGTCTGCCCGGATTTGCCTTGGCATAGGCGACGAATGCGGGAACGGAATCGACTGGAACCATTGGATTGATCTCAAGCACCGCGGGCACGCGGATGAGCGCGGCGACCGGCGCAATATCGCGAATAAAATTGTAGTTCAGCCGTTCATACAGCGAGGCGTTGATCGCATTCGCGGTTGTGACAAGGAGCATTGTGTATCCGTCAGGCGGCGAGCGTACCACCGCCTCGGTGCCGATATTGCCGCCGGCGCCGGGACGGTTTTCGATCACGAAGGGCTGTCCCAGGCGCTCCGACATGAATTGCCCGAACAACCGCGCAAGAATTTCTGCCGGACCGCCGGGCGGAAACGGCACGACCCAGCGTACCGGTCGCGACGGATAGGCCTGCGCCCACGTCATGCGTGGCAGGGCTGGCAGCGCGGCAGCGCCCGCGGCCAAGTGCAGAAATTGTCGGCGGAGAAGGTTCACAACAGTCACCCTTTTCTGAATGGCGTTGTCGTCACTTCCGCGCTTGATTGAAATATCTCAGATCCGGAGGCGGCTGGTCCTTGCGGGTAGGCATGAGCTTGCGGTCAGCGCTTAGATAATAAAGCTCCTTGCCAATCAGGATGTTTGCGGTGGTTCCCGAACAATCTTGCTCAACGTGGATCGGATACCGACTGGGATCACGCCGGTAGCTTTTCAACACCGTCCAAGGCCGCGTGAAGGCATTGTCGATCAAGGTGATCTCGTCGTGCAGGAGCTTCGGGTCGGTCTTGTTGAAGTAAATGCGCTCCTTGACGATCGACTGGTTATCGGCGTGGACTGGCAAGCCGGTCGGGTCCAATGCTCGGGGCCCCTTGAAGTGACGGGTCTCAACTTCGAGCACGTCGAAGCGGCCGTCGCCGTCCTCATCGATCCATTTGCCGATCGAATAACCCTGGAAGCTCGGCTCGACCTCCTTCGGCCAGTCGCGCCCGTCGGTGTAGATGCGGCGATGGTAGCCGCTGTTGTGATTGAGGAGGACATGAGTGACCTCCGGCAGAAGGACGAATTCCATTTCACCATAAACGTTCATCGTCGCCGGCATGCCGGGCGGCATGCACCGGGAGCCGGAATACCAATTGCCCTGGCCACCGTTTGCCTGATCCGCCAGGCTCGCTTCATGAATCGCCTGATACTCGGGTGTCAGTGGGGCTTGCTGGCCCCGGCCCCAGGGCTTGGTCGGGTCGAACGCAGCCTGGCCCCCAACTCCAAGGTTGACCGCGCGCCACAAGCCCGAGAGGTCCGGGTACTTCGCGTCGTCGAAAGCCTGGGCCGTTGCAATCGAGGTCACGAGTGCCACAACTGCAATCGTACCGATCGAGCCTCGAAACAGCATGACTGTTCTCCGTGTAAGCGACATTGAGTTCGCGCATTGTTGCGCTTGCAGCTAGACGGATTTTCAGATTGGGAATGCGCGCCCGCCGACGGCATGAGCGCTGCCGCTTAAAAAAGGACTTCGGCACGTCCCGCTAGCAGCTCTGCTACGAGGCTACCGCAGGTTTGCTCACCCGCGAAAGGGGCCAATGTCGCCTCATGGCCCCTTGTCTGACGTAGCGCAAACAGACCGCAGATGTCCGCATCCGGAGGTGAGCTGACATCACAAGACGCAACCCGTTTCTGCCACACCTTGCATCGGCTGGCCCGCAGCTATGGTTTGGCTCTCAGCCGAGGGACGGAGGCATCGACTGTTTCGCTTCGGACGCAGACGATTTTGACCCGGTCGTTGGCGCCGAGTTCCTCACCGATCGAGGTTTGAGCCAGATAAGCCAGCCCCTGCATAAAGCATGTGGCCGGATTTCCGGACTGCACGGTCAGGAGCATCACCGCGGCCGCATTGTCGCAGGTGCAGTCCCGAAGATCGGGCGTGATCGCGGTCGAACAGATCAGGACCAGAGCCGTCAGCATCACTAACTGGCCTCCTATTTAGGGTAGGCGCTCACACCTCGTTGGTGTGCGGCTGCATTTAAGTCGCCGGAATGCGCGCGTAAATCAGCCTGGCGTACCGCTACTTCCGCCTGAAGGAGGTGCAGCGGAGCAGAAAAGCTTCGTCAAATAAGGGGCTTCGGCCGGCGCGCACACGTGCAGAAAACCCGGGACTGATGTCAACTTTTGGCCTATCGCGACCTTGCCTCAAGAATTCATGTCCGCAATGCCCCGAAAGCGAACAAATCCGAACCGACGTGAATGACCCATCTCTGACATCAGTGTCCCCTCGGTTTCGCGGTGCACCCGCTCCGTCGGCGAGAGCGAAAGCATTTAGCCCTCGCGCGTGCGATTCCGAGAACGGACGTTACGGAGCGTCTCGCAGAGGGATGCTCTTGTCCTGAGTGAAGGTTGCGAACCCCTCATCTCTAAACCGCTCGCGCGGTAGGGCTCGCTGCAGCGACACGAAATTCCACGATAGCACGCGAAGGTGTCCTGTCTAAGCGGACATCGAGATTTTCGCGGACGACCTTCTTGCCTCAAGACCTGTGGCCTCACAACCCGCCGAGGTTGCGGAATTTTTGCACGCGCTTGCACGCCACTTCGGCGGCGTAGATGTTGCCTTTGCTGTCGATTGCAAGATTATGCAGATTGTCGAACTCGCCGGCGCCGTGGCCCATGTGGCCGAAGGAGGTGATGTATTTTCCGTCAACGCGGTTGAGCAGGTGGAATTCTGCGTTGGGATCATCCGATACCAGCAAGTAGGTTTGCGCAGCGTCGGGCCAGAGTACGACCGAACCGGTGGTCGCGGACGGCAGCGTGTCCTTGAGCACCGGGAATTCGGTCACGAAGGTCCCATCCTTGCGGAACACCAGGATGCGGTTGTTGCTCCGGTCGCAGACGTAGACGAGGCCGTCCTTGCTCATGCGGATGCAATGCACCGGATTGCCGAACTGCTGCGGCATCGACGCCTTCGGATCGTAGGTGATCTTGTCGTCGGTCGGCGGCTTGCCGTAGGCGCCCCA